>Ga0310039_10000352_pt1 | contig 39474 bp, 39 predicted proteins | sample Sb_taG_4_FD_200460 | JGI IMG/M metagenome (GOLD analysis project Ga0310039, IMG submission 200460) | Peat soil microbial communities from Weissenstadt, Germany - Sb_50d_6_BS metaG (v2) (version 2) | ecosystem: Environmental > Terrestrial > Soil > Wetlands > Peat | place: Germany: Weissenstadt...
GACCAGGGCACCACCAGCACGCGCTTCATGGTGTTCGACCACAGCGGCAAGGTTGTCTCTGTCGATCAGAAGGAGCACGAGCAGATCTTCCCGAAGCCGGGATGGGTCGAGCACAACCCGCTCGAGATCTGGCAGCGCACGCAGGAAGTCGTGCGCGCCGGACTCGACAAGGTGGCGATCGGCGACATCGCGGCCGTCGGCATCACCAACCAGCGCGAGACGACGGTGGTCTGGGACCGCGGCACCGGCAAGCCCGTGTACAACGCGATCGTCTGGCAGGACACGCGGACCGACAAGATCGTTGACCAGCTGTCCGCTGACGGCGGTCAGGATCGCTTCCGCGCGAAGGTGGGCCTGCCGCTCGCAACCTACTTCTCAGGGCCGAAGGTCAAGTGGATCCTGGACAACGTCGACGGAGCACGCGCCAAGGCCGAGGCGGGCGACCTCGCCTTCGGCAACATCGACGCATGGGTGATCTGGCTGCTCACCGGTGGTACCGACGGTGGCGTGCACGTCACCGACGTGACCAATGCGAGCCGGACGATGCTCATGAATCTCGAGACCCTCGACTGGGACGACGAGATCCTCAGCACCATGACCATTCCGCGCTCGATGCTCCCCGCGATCCGGGCGTCGAGCGAGACCTACGGGACGGCCAAGGGTGTGCTCGCCGGTGTCCCCGTCGCCGGCGACCTCGGCGATCAGCAGGCGGCCCTGTTCGGGCAGACGTGCTTCGCGGTCGGCGAGGCCAAGAACACCTACGGTACCGGCAACTTCCTCCTGCTCAACACCGGCACCAAGCCGGTGCAGTCCAAGAACGGGCTGCTGACGACGCTCGCCTACAAGATGGGCAGCGCCGACGCGACCTACTGCCTCGAGGGCTCCATCGCGATCACCGGCGCGCTCGTCCAGTGGTTGCGCGACAACCTGGGCATGATCGAGAAGTCTTCGGACATCGAGGTGCTCGCCAAAACGGTCGATGACAACGGCGGTGCGTACTTCGTGCCGGCGTTCTCGGGCCTCTACGCTCCGTACTGGAAGTCGAGTGCCCGTGGGGTGATCGCCGGCCTGACGCGCTACGTCAACAAGGGTCACATCGCACGCGCAGCGCTCGAGGCGACCGCGTGGCAGACGCGTGAGATCGTCGACGCCATGAATGCCGACTCGGGAGTGGCGCTGACCTCTCTCAAGGTGGACGGCGGCATGGTCTTCAACGACACGCTGATGCAGTTCCAGTCCGACGTCCTCCACGTGCCCGTGGTGCGTCCGACCGTCGCCGAGACGACCTCGCTCGGTGCCGCCTACGCGGCCGGCCTGGCGGTCGGGTTCTGGGCTCAGGTCGAAGACCTCCGCGAGAACTGGGGCAAGGACAAGGAATGGACCCCGAGCATGGACAAGGCCACCGTCGACCACGAGTACGCACTCTGGAAGAAGGCGGTCACCCGTACCTTCGACTGGGCTGAGTAACTCAGCCCGGAGCTGAGCGCTCTAGACCAAGACACTTCCTCCGCGGGTGACCCGGCGGCGCCGATCCACACGGTGCCGACCGGGTTCCCCAGAGGACCGACGCGCGACCGGACTGCCGATACCTACCGAAAAGGAGGTCCACCATGGCTGGCCCGGACCGGGAACCTGGAGCCGTCCCGGCGGACGAGGATGAGCACACCCATGAGGGAACGTTTGCCTCCTGAGAGGAGACCATCACGCATCATCCAGAGCGCCCGGAAGAGCAAGGGGACTGGCGTCAACGCTGTTCCTCGCGCTCGCAATAGCGGTCGCGGTCATCGTGGTGGCGATCCATCTCGCGACAGGACCGCCACCGGTCCACCACGCCGTGTTCGAGCCGTTCTACGTGCACACGGTTCATGGCGTGTTGCGCTCGGGGGTCGCCCCGACTGCCTCAATCGCAGGGGACTAACGCGCGTGCGACCTGACGATCGCGATCGCCGTCCTCCGCGCCGAAGACGCCTCGCTAAAAGCGCGACGGCCTCGCGTTCCGCGCCGAGCTCGCGCCGCCTCGGTCAGGCGGTCAAGGGAGTCCCGCCGATGGCCAGATGCTTTGCCGGTCTGGTGTGAAAGTTGTACGCCATGGTGACCGACGATCCTCTGCTTTCCGGAACACTACGCCGCGCCATGTCGGCTATTCGAGGAAGTCGGTCAACCTCTTGCTGCGAGATGGGTGCCGCAGCTTGCGCAGCGCCTTGGCCTCAATCTGACGAATGCGTTCGCGAGTGACGCCGAATCGCTTGCCGACCTCCTCCAATGTCAGCTGACGTGCGTCGACGAGGCCGAAGCGGAGCTGCAGGACACGACGTTCGCGCGGAGTCAACGTGTCGAGGACGTTCTCGACCTCGGTGCGCAGCATGGTCAGCGATGCCGCCTCCAACGGCGCGATCGCATCCTTTTCCTCGACGAAGTCGCCGAGCTCGGCATCGTCCTCTTCCCCAATCGGGGTATTCAGGGAAATGGGCTCCCTGGAGATCCTGAGCACCTCACGCACCTTGTCGGATGTGACGCCCATCTCCTCCGCGATCTCCTCGTCGTCGGGCTCGCGGCCGAGCTCTTGGAACAGACGCCTCGAGACACGGACGAGCTTGGTGATGACCTCCACCATGTGCACCGGGATGCGGATGGTGCGGGACTGGTCGGCCAGACCTCGCCTGATTGCCTGGCGGATCCACCAGGTCGCGTAGGTCGAGAACTTGTAGCCCCTGCGATAGTCGAACTTGACAACGGCGCGCATCAAGCCGGTGTTGCCCTCCTGGATGAGGTCGAGGAAGGCATCCCGAGGCCGATGTACCTCTTAGCGATGGACACGACCAAGCGGAGGTTGGCCTCGGTGAGCTTGTCGCGTGCCTCGTCGTCGCCCAGCTCGATCAGCCGCGCGTACTCGACCTCCTGCTCCTTGCGCAGGAGGGCAATCCGCCCGATCTCCTTGAGGTACATCCGGATCGGGTCATCGAGGGAGAAGGTGTCGACCGGATCGGTGGTGACCACCTGGTCTTCCGGATCGTCGCCCTCTTCAGCGTCGCCATCGCTGTCGCTGACCTCGATGCCCATCTCCCGGAACACCTGGAAGACGCGCTCCAGTTGATCGGGCTCAGCCTCGACGACGGGAAGGCCCTGCAGAACCTGGTCGGGGGTCAGGCGCCCCTGCTCCTTGCCTCGGATGATGAGGATCGCAGCAGCCTCGACGACATCGTCGTCGGCTCTCCGGGAGGCCACTGCCGCTCGCCAGCTCACTCTCGCGGCCTCCAAGCCTGTTCTGCGTTGCCGCTAAGAGACAGCGGGGAGTCGGCGACGGTCGCCCTTGCTGCGAGAGGGCCGAGAGTGCCTGCCGAGGCCGATCATCGACCGATGGGCTGCTCACTGTAGTTCAAATCCACTGCACGGAGGTCATCCAATGGCTACCCAGCTCACCGCTCTCGACGCGTCTCACGGGCAGCATATGGCAACGGACGAGCAGGAACTCCTCATGGGGAGGCCGGTCGGCAGCGCCAGACTGCGGCAGAACTCCAACCAGAATGATGGTGTCAGCCCCATTCAGAACTTGACGCGGGCATGAGGGCGCGTCCAGACGGCACGCTCTGCGCCGGTCGCGTCAGGCGCGTACGCTCGCTGCGAGCGCTGCATCGACCGCCGCACGCACACCGGGCGTGTCGCGTGCGGCGCGGACAACCGCGACACCGGCGGCGCCTGCGCCGATACAGCGTCCGGCGTTGGCGGCATTGACGCCGCCGATGGCGACGACTGGGATACGTACCGCAGCGCAGATGGCGGCGAGACCGTCGATGCCGATAGGGGAGCCCGCGTCGGGTTTTGTCGGTGTGCTCCACACCGGCCCTGCGCCGATGTAGGTTGCACAAATTGCTTGTGCCGCCTCGGCTTCATACAGGTCCCTCGCGCTGACTCCCAACAGCAACCCGGCGTCCAGCGCGCGCGCCGCGCCGCGGTCCGTCTGGCCGAGGTGGACACCATCGGCGCGGCACTGCAGGGCCGCTTCCACGTCATCGTTGATGACAAGCATGGCCGGAAGATGACGGAGTCGCCGGCCCATCGCGGCGCGCGCAGCCGTGCCCGCGTGCTTGAGGCGCACCTGCACGACCGTGGCACCGCCTGCCACCGCCCGCTCGGCGACCCCAACGTCATCGATGACGACGTGCACGTTCATGCTGTGCTCACCCTGGCACGTCGGTCGATGGTGTCCGGCGACAGCGCGTAGAGCGCATCGTACAGCGCAACGTGGAAACTGCCTGGTCCCGTGCTGTGCTCGGCAGCGTCCTCACCGGCGACGCCGAGCGCGACCAGGGCTTCGGCTGCCGCGCGAAGTGGTTGCGTGGGGTTCACGGCTGCGAAGCAGCCGGAGATCGCCGACGCGATGCAGCCGGTGCCGCTGACCGTCGCCAGCATCGGATGGCCGTTGGCGACACGCAGGGTCGAGTGACCGTCGCTGACCGCGTCGACCGGGCCGGTCACCGCGACGATGCAGCCGAGGGCGCGGGCCGCGGTGCAGGCGAGGGTACTGAGGTCGCCAGTGGCGCCCATCGACTCGACGCCTCGGATGTCGGCGCTCTGTCCTGCCAACGTAGCCACCTCGGCTGCGTTGCCGCGCACGATGGCGACCGACACCCGGCCGAGGATCAGTCGAGCGCTATCGGTGCGCAGCATGGTCGACCCAACGCCGACGGGGTCGAGCACCACGGGCACACCCGCGGCATTTGCCGCACGCCCGGCCAGGATCATCGAGTCCACCCACTCGCGCGTGAGGGTGCCGATATTGAGCACCAGCGCCCTCGCCACGGTGGCCATTTCGGCGACCTCCTCGGGCGCATGTGCCATCACCGGCAGCGCGCCGATCGCGAGGGTGGCGTTGGCGGTCTCGTTCATCACCACGAAGTTGGTGATCTGATGCACCAGCGGCCGCGATTGGCGGATCCGCCGCAACGAATCGCCGGCCGCAACGCCCACGGTGGCGGCGTGCGCGTCGGCCTCCGAGGTCATGCCACGCCTCCGATGACCGGGGCCGGTGGTACGGGCACGCGGCTGCGCACATCGAGGACGTCCACGGGACCCTCACCGTTCCCGATCTCGACCAGGCCGCGTGCGACGGCGGCTGCCGCGGTGGTCGCCGCCAGCCGAGCCGCGTCCTCCAGCGCCCATCCCTGGGCGAGAAGCGCGGCCAGCGTCGCCGAATGCGTGCATCCCGCGCCGTGCGTGGCGGCGACGGGGTGGCGCGGTACAGGGATCTCGACATGTCGTCGGCCGTCGAAGAGGTGATCCACTGCCGTGCTCCCGTGACCGCCGGTCACGATCACCGCCCGAGCCCCCATGGCGTGCAAGCGCTCCGCCAGTTCCCGCCGCGACCCGTCGGCGCCGGTGAGCGCCTTCGCCTCCGGCAGGTTGGGAGTGACCACGGTTGCCAGCGGGAACAGCCGGCGAACCATGACGCTGACCGCGTCGTCGCGGAGCAACCGCGCTCCCGAGCTGGCGACCATGACGGGGTCAACGACCAGGGGCACCGGATGACTCTCCAGGTACGTCGCCACCGACTCGATGATCTCCGCCGAGAACAGCATGCCGGTCTTGGCAGCATCAACTCCGATGTCGTCGAAGACGGCGCGCAGCTGAGCGACGACGAAGTCGCATGGGACCGCGTGCACGGCGCTCACCTCACGGGTGTTCTGTGCGGTCAGCGCGACGATCACGCTGGTGCCGTGGCAACCTGCTGCAGCAAAGGCACGCAGGTCGGCCTGGATGCCCGCGCCCCCACTTGAATCGGACGATGCGATGCTCAACACCCGAGCGATTCGTGTCACACGTACTCCCTACGCTGGCATGACCCAGATCAGGTTCGCGGGTGTGATCTCAGCCCCGCGTGGGGCACCCCGGTAGGAGGAATCTACCACCGTCGACCGCGCCGGCGCGGCCGGCATCGCTTGGATCCGTGACCCAGCCGTCGGCAGGTCACCAGGCGCCGATGCGATCGGGGTACATCCGGCACGTGCGCCTCAGCGATGTCGGGGCGTGCGTCGATGGCCCGCTGAAGCCGTGCCGCGTCAGCGTGCCTCGCTATAGTTGCAAGCACACGGGAGCCCCCGGCGGGGCTGAGAGGGCGGCACGGGCCGCCGACCGTCGAACCTGATCCGGGTCATGCCGGCGTAGGGAGGTGGAGCGCGTGGTCGAGCGGACCGACGTGGGCGGCGTCATCGGTGAAGGGACAGCGGCCTTTCATGGCAGGCGGCCTCGGCACGAGGGCCACATGGTCCTCGAGAGCCATGGCATGGCGCCCATCCCGGAGGAGCAACGCTATGGCGCGTCGTGGCGGAACTTCACCGTCTGGTTCGCCCCCAACCTGGAGCTGTCCGGAATCTTCACCGGGACGCTGGCATTCACCATCGGGCTGGGCTTCTGGCTCGGTTTCATTGCGATCGCGCTGGGAGTTGTCCTCGGCGCGCTCCCCGTCGCGCTGCTGGCGACGTGGGGACCAAAGACCGGGATGGGTCAGCTGCCGCTGGCCCGTCTGCCCTTCGGCAAGACCATCGCCCTGCCTGCGGCAGTGCAGTGGCTGAGCTCCGTGGCCTGGGACGCGCTCGTCGGGCTCTTCGGTGCCCAGGCGGCGCAACTGCTGTTCCACATCCCCTTCTTCGTGGGCGTCATCATCGTGCTCGCCGCGGAGGGGGCCATCGGCTTCTTTGGATACGAGTTCATCCATCAGCTCGAGAAGTGGGGGAGCGGCGTTCTCGCGGTGCTCTTTGTTGTGCTGTCCGTGAAGATCCTCGAGCATGGCAACATCCCAACTCACAACACGGTGCAGGGCGCTGCAGCGGTCGGCGCCTTCATCCTGATGACCACCATCGCCTGCAGTGGGGCTTTCAGCTGGGCGAGCTATGCCGCTGACTACAGCCGCTATCAGCGGAAAGAGACACGATCGTCGCCCATCTTCTTCTGGACGCTCTCGGGGCTGGCTATGTCCTTCATCTGGATGTATGCGATCGGATTGGCCGGCGCCAAGGTCTTCGTCGATCAAACCGCGGGCGGAGTGCAATCGTTGGTGGGCGGCGGTTTCTTGGGGATCCTGGCGTTGATCGCCGTCATGTTTGGCGCCGTCACCAGCAACGCGATGAACGACTACTCAGGATCCTTGGCCGTCCAAGCCGCTGGCATCAAGATCAGGCGGGATTGGAGTGCTGCCCTGGGGACACTGCTTGCGTTCATCCTCATCCTCTGGCTCAGCTCTGGGAACCTGTCCAGCAAGTTCCAGAACATCTTGCTCTTCACGGCCTACTGGATCGCCCCCTTCCTGGCGATCATCGTGATCGACTGGTACCAGCGCAGGGGCAGCATTAGCAGAGAAGGCCTCGCTCGTCTCATGAGCTTCGCGACCCTCCCCACTGGTTGGCCGGCGCTCGCCGCTCTCCTGGTCGGCTTCGCTGCGATGGTGCCGTTCATGAATACAGGGCTTGTCGTCGGACCGGTGGCCAATGCCCTTCACGGCGCCGATCTCTCGTTCTACGTGGGCTTCGTGGTCGCCGCCATCGTCTACTCGGCGCTGCGCAAACTCCAGGCTGAGGCAGCGCCAGATTGGCCTGAGTGACGCACACGCGAGGCGAACCTTCTACTACTGGGTAGCCGAGCGTTCAAGCACGTCGAATGCGCCCTGCTCCATGCCCTCCGCGGCCGTGGCTGCTGCGACCAGCAGACGAGCTGATCTGAGGCGATGTCCTCGTACTTTGCGCCGGCGAACCTGGGTCGAACGCTTGGGCTCCGGCTCTCCGAAGCGGGCTGCCCGAACGTGAGAGACGTCGATGGGTGTGTCAGCCAGTGGCTTCGACCACCAGCTCGGCTTCGCGCCACCCTCGACGTAGGCGCCAGGACGGTTCGCGCCCTCTTGATACCAAATTGTGGGTCCCTTGGAGGTGAGTCCGCAGACAGCTGGTCCTTGGGCCCGATTCGAGGAACCGCCTGCTCACGGAACAGAGCTGTCCGCTGGCGTGAGCAACGGGCTTGTCTTTCGGGCGGCTGACACTCCCAGACGCTAGACATGAAGACGCCTCCAGCTTTCTTGAGCCGGAGGCGTCCTTCAGGAAGGGAATGAGTTTCGGGGTTGTCGCCCCAGTCTACGCGCCCTCGATCCGGCGGATCGTCTAGCCGCCACCGTGGCAATCCGCGCCGCCTTCGGCGAGCGCGAGCGGTAGAACAGCGGCGTCCCAAGATTCGGCGGCGTGTAGATGTACAGGTGACACCGGTTCGGGCGCGTCGTGCGGTGCGGGGCGGAGCTGTATCCCGGCTCGGGTGACGGCGCCGGGGTCGGCTCAGGGGTCGCAGTCGCGACCGCGGTCGGGTCCGGCGACGGGACCGGCGTTGGGGTTGACTGGTCGGCCTGGGTTGCGATCGGCGCGGCTGACCGCCTGACGCCAAAGCACACGCCTTTCAGGCGCGTGACTCGGCGCCAAGACCGCTCTATGGACGCCGAGGCACCGGACCCGGCGGGATGTAGGACATCCCACACGTTACGCACTTGGCCGTCGGACGCACCGGAGCGCCGACCCCCTCGCGGACCTTGCGCCCCGGGAAAGTCAGCGGAATGAACCGCTCATCGCCGCAACGAGTACAGCGCAACATAGGAATCTCCGGGAGTGGCTTCGTCAACTCCCCACCGGCCTGTGAGGCACCATTCGAGCATCGTCCGATCCCGCAGCCGGACCGAGATAGGGTCGAAGGTCCCGAATCGGACATGAGCAAATGCAGTTGGGCCCGAGACGCGTACTCGACCGTGATGCTGATTCTCGACGAATGCTCACCTGGCGGTGGTTCGGGGTGCTCGGGGCATCGATCTGCGAGGGAAAGATCATGCCGTTCCGAGATTGTGCTTGCACCTGGTGAGCTAGACTGCCGGCACCGCCTCGGTCGCCGAGGAGTCTCGCTCGTGCTCGTCATGCCTTCTCGAACGAACGCGGTGCGTCCTCAATCCGGAGGAGGAATCGGGACACGACAGTGACTGGTACCGTCAAGAAGATCGTGGGCGAACGCGGCTTCGGGTTCCTCACTGGTGAGGACGGACAGGAGTACTTCTTTCATCGCAGCGGCCTCGACAGCTCGCTGAATTTCGAGAACCTCACCCCCAACCAGCGCGTGAGCTTCGAGGTGGAGAGCAACGCCAAGGGCGCGCGCGCCAACCATATCCGGGCGGCCTGATCAATCTGCATGCGTTTATTCGATCATCATCCGCTTCCCGCAGCGCACTGGGATGGCGCTGCTGGTCGTTGGAGTGGTCCTCATCGTCGTCGGTGACCTCCTCTATGTCGGGAGCTCCGGTAGGGTCAGCGCCGCCCCGTTGTTGGGGCTGGTCGGCCTCGGCGCCTGTCTTGCCCTGATCGGACTCGCGATCGCTGTCAGATGGCGGCGAAGATCCCGCCGACCGTATTGACGGCTCCGATTCAGGCCTTGGTGTCTGAGGCCCTGATCTTCGGCTTAGGCCGAAAGTCCCCACTCGGCGTGGACCAACCGCTTGGCCAAATCTGGGCCGCGAGCTAGCAGCAAACGGTTCCGCCTGGCGTGATTTCGGGGCCCATACGGTTCCTCTACCTAGCCATCAACGCCTCTTGTCCTACAGGGGCCGCGGCGGCGCGTCGCGGGTCGCGTACGCGGGGGGTCGGGCGAGGACCCTGCCGAGGCCGTATTGCAATGTCCGGTCCCCGCCAGGGACAAGTGACTGTGACTCGCCCGGCCCTTGGGCCAAGCATAGACCGGCGCCCATCCCGTCTGAGTGCGCCCACGATCGTCCGCAGTTGACGCACTTGAACGCCCTCCGCTCTAGTGTGTTAATTGCACGCTGGGGTGCGCAACTATCACTTTCCACGCATGAGCCCTCGGCCCAGTCGAGATGCCTGGCATCGAGGCGGGACGCAACCAACGAAAACGGCCGCCGCTCCCCGGGAAGCCCGGGGACACGGCGGCCGCTGAAATGCGTCGGCGCTGGGTCTACGAGTTGGACAGGTCCTTGATGAAGGTGGTGCTCGGCGCACCGACTCCGGTCAAGCTGTCGTAACCCTTGCCGTCTCGGAGCGGCTGTTGCCGGCTGTAGCACTGACCCGTGCCGTCACAGTAGGTTTCCGGCCCCAGGTAGTACAGCTCCCTAAAGGAGGAGATGTATCCCGAGGCGCCAGAGATAAAGCTGCTGAGGTAGTCCCGTCGGTAGATGCCCTGCTTGCCCGGCGAGCGGACGTCGGTGATCGCCGACGGAGTGCTCGTGTCGAGCGCGTAGATGGTCGGGTTCAGGAAACCGAACGGCGTTCCGGCCTTCCCGATCGCGTCGGCAACGATCCCGGCGAAGATCGGCGAAGCCAGGCTGGTCCCGCCGTAACGCGGCTGGCCGTACCCCACCGTGCCATCCGCGAATGCTTCAGTCAGCCCGATCAGGAATCCGGTCGAAGGATCGGCTTCGGCGGAGATATCCGGGATCACCCGGTTGGCCTCGCCTGTGTCGCCGATGTTGCGGTCCGCGAGAGCCGTGGGAACGACCGGCTGCTGATAGGACGGCTCAGCATACTCGTAGCTCGTCCCTCCCCCCGAAGCGCCGTCGAGGCTCGCCGGCAGCCAGGTGTTGAGCGACGATGACGAGCAGATGCCGGCAGCCACGATGTTCGCGGTGCACAGGAACGAGCGCCCGGTGACCCAACCGTATTGTGCGGTGATCTGACCCGTCTGACCGATCTCGGTGGTCGTGCCGCCGACGGCGGTGTCGTACGGGCTCGACTCCGGGAAGGCCGGGGCCGACAGGCCGGTGAGATAGAAATTGTCGTCCCAGTCGCCGGAGGCGTACAGGATGCTGATGCCCTCGGAGCCGGCCATCGTGAACAGGTTGTCGAACGCCGTGCGTGTGGCCGAGTCGTCAAGCAGGTCACCCGCAGGGTCGCCCCACGAGTTCGAGATCACGTCGACACGGTGGCTGTCGACCAGCGTCTGCTCGGCCGCGAACAGTTGCGGATCGAAGCAGCTCGAGGCCCCCGCATAGACGATATGGGCGTCGGGCGCCAGCGCATGCGTCGATTCCACGTCGATCGCCTGCTCGGTTGACCAGTCGCCGCAGAGCGCCTCGTCGGTGAACGGCATCTGGAGGATCTGCTTGTAGTGCGCCGTTGAGAATGGGTGGCTCGGGTCGTTCGTGGCGGCGTACGTCGCTGCGTCACTGGCGATCGTCGCCGAGCCGAACGCGTCGACGATGCCCACGCTCGCGCCGTCACCGAGCGTGGCTCCGCTGACGCCGTAGGCCGAACGCAGCTGGCCCGGCTTGTATCCGCACACCTCGTCGGGCACGGTCGTCGGATAGCCGGCGAACGGAGGGCTGAGCGTCTTGGTCAACTCGCCGAAGTAGCTGCTGCACGGCGGGGCTGGGAGAAACGCGGAGGGCGGCGGTGGAAACTGACCCGCGGTGGCGGACACAGCCTGGCCCGCGCCACTGGAGCCGGACGCGGCGACATCCGCCGGCTGGGCGATGCTCTGGTTGACGCCCATCGTGCCCGCGACAATCCCCAACAGCGAAGCGGGAACGGAGAGGTCGCCGCTGGCAAGCCGCAAGGCGTGGCCGCCGACCTGGTAATTCCCCAGATGGGTGCCGAAGGCTGCCTCGACCTGTGCCGCTGTCCCGGTGGCCGGAACCACGAGATGGTCAGACGGAACTGCGCCGACCTTGAACCCCTCGTTCTGCAGCCAGCTCCCTGCCTGGCTCACCTGCGCCTCGCTCGGGGAGAACTGCGCCTCCCATTGCGCGGATGTGACAAACCGGCGGTACTCGGCGCTCCCGGGCGTGGACACCGCGCGCAGAAGCGCCTGCGCTCCGCTCGCATCGCGGAGCTGAAGGACCAGGTCAAACGCGACTTGGCTTGAGTTGCTCACCGCCCCCACCGGACGTGCTCGCTCCGCTGCGGGTGCCGCGGTGCCAGCGAGCATCACGCGACCCGATCCAGCGGAACCCGCCGCCTGCGATCTAACCGGGGCGAGCACCGCTGCTCCTACTCCGAGCGCCAACGCGCACGCGATGAACGGCGACTTGCGAAGGCTCATTTCGTTCCCCCTTGCTAAGTGTGAATCCTTCCGAATACCCCTCTCACGGATCATGTGTGCCTCTCCCACGTGACGTGCCCGAAAATCGACCCTTCGGGCATGGGGTGGATCGCCTCGCCGCCCGGCGGCCACGACTATGGCACAGCCGCAACAGTTCCGTCAGACTGACGCGTTAGGAGGCGACCCAGCGTGGCCGTGTGGAGGGAGTTCGTCGCTGCCTTTGGCTCAAGGAACAAAGTGGCACGCTCGCCTGATCGAGAGCACAGTCACCCGGGTGATCTGAATCGGAGACGGCTTGCGCCGTCAGGGCGCGAGAGATGGTCCGTATCCGACCAAATCGATGAGCCGTCGTCGCACGCGATCTGCCCGCTGGGTGGTGCCGCGGTCATGCGTGTCCGTAGTTACGGGCGGTTAGTCCCAATCCTCGGCGATGCTCTTGGTGAGGCTCTCGGCGAGGCGGCCCATGAAGGAGCGGACCGTGGCTTCGGCCACGCGGTGCAGAAGCAAACGGTCGATCTGCCGCCCGAGGGTGCCGAGCGGGGGGTCGTAGTGTCCACGCAGGGTGAGTTGCGTGAACATCGGACCGATCGCGGCGACCTCAAGGTCGGCCTGGAGTCCAGGAAAGAGACCAGGCGAGCCGGTGGCCTGCCACTTGATCGGAACGACGGTGACCTCGTTGCGCTCGATTGCCTCTCCGGCGTCGAGGGTTACGGTCTTGCTCAGCAGGGGCAAGGCATCGATGGGCCCGACCCGAAGGCGAAGCGCCTCGCCGTCGCCTACGGCGGCCGCCGCTAGTGGCGAGAGCCACTTGCCGTGGTCGGCAGCGATGCGCGCGCACAAGAGCTCCGCCGGAACGTGGACGAACGCATAGCTGCGGAGCAGCACCTGTTTCCCCCGAATGAACTCGTGCGCCATTGTCTCGGACATCCTGATCTGTGACTAGGGCCGAAAGTCACCACTCAGCCCAGTGCCACCCCGCGGGCAAATCTGCGCCGCGAGCTTGCAAGCAAACAGTTCCGCCGGGTGTGATTTCGGGCCACCTAGTTCTCTACCTAGCAGCAACGTCTTGTGGCCTGTCGAGTCGCATCACCGTTGGTCCCGCACCAAGGTGACCTACGCCTCTGGCAGCGGTTGAGCGGGCAAGGATGCTGAGGTGACACACGGTGCGCGGGTGGCGTCGCCCGAGTCTCCGCCATATCGCAGCTCGCGAATGCTGGTTCCAGCGTCCCACGAACTGCCTCTCGAAGGAGGACTCGGGATGACTGACTTCCGGGATCGAGATCACGGTGCCCACATCAGCCGCGATCTGCTCACCGACCTGTGGCGCGTTGACTGCCCGACCTGCGGACCGGTTGCGATCGGGCAGGGCTACCGCGTGGACGTGGTTGCCATCGCCGCGCAACATCGGGAAGCGTTCAGTGTCAAGCAGAACGAGTCGCCCGAGATCGCACGGGACGCTCCCGATGCCGGTCGCGGCGAGACCGCAACTGAGCTCCCCGGCCGGGGGCACGCCGGGCGAGTACGAACTCACCGTCTGCCAAGCGAACGGCGCGATCTTGATCCCGCCCCGTTCGATGGTGACGATCCCTCACTCGGTGAGTGATTCGATGGGCGACTGCGGCGGCGGACCTGACGACCCATTAGCACCCGAGCTCTGGTGTGTTAATTCCACGCTCGGATGCCGGAGGGTCAGCTCACCCGCGGCCGGCGCAGTTGACTGAACATGGCGGGAACGAACGCTGCCCCAAGGATGAGGGCAATCCACCAGGGGAGTCCGATGACGAGCACCGCCGCGACAGCGGCAATCGCGACGATTACGTACAACATGCCCAGCCGGCGTCCCCGTGGCTGTACGGGACGGCGCCGAGGGCCAGTCGATAGGATCAGAAGCACCAGCAGGATGAACCCGACTGAGCAGCCTGCTAGTAGCCAGAGGACGCCGACACCAGTAACCATGGATACGCTCTTGGGCACCTACTTTCGAGACTTCTCCATGGTGCCAGTAGGCCAGGACAGGGAGACCCTAGGTTGCCGGGTTGTAACGCGCCCCGCTCCACGGGGCAGTGAGCGCATGTTGCTCGGTCAGCAGCTCAAGGGACTGAGATGATGCCCGCGCGACCTTCCGCCCGGCTCTGACCCGTCTAACAGGGTGTTGATGTTCTGCCCGCCGGGAGCGCCGGCGTAGTCGAAGTCGGCGAAGCCGTTGCCGGGGTTGGGATCTCCTGCGTGTTCGAGCCCGCAATGCCCTGATGCGAGGCCCATCGGGCCTCAGATTAGGCGGTCTGGGCGTCCAGGGCGGTGATCCGGATGAGGTTGTACACCGCTCCGGTCATCAGGAACCAGGCTCGGTTGCGCTGCAGGCCGACGTAGCGCAGCTTGCGTCCACCGGCGACCGTCTTCATCCAGCCGAAGGGTTCCTCGATGCGCTTGCGGATGCGCAGGCTGATCACGTGGCCGGGATGTCGCGTGGTTCGTGCGTCGATCGCGCTGCAACGGTTGGTGGTGTTCTGGGACACGTGCGGGGTCACGCCCAGCTCGCGACAGCCGGCGACGAAATCCCTGGTGTCGTAGCCCTTGTCACCGGCGACCGTGCGCCGCCGGGCTCGTTGCGGCAATCGCCGCAAGAGCGTCAGCGCGGTCTCCCGTTCCGCGTAGCCCGTGGCTGCGGTCAGCTCCATATCGGCAATCAGCGCGTGGCGATGCTCCATGAGCAGGTGACCGGCATAACTGAGCTTGGCGGCCACGCCGCTGCTTTTGCGAGCCAGGCGCGCCTCGGGATCGGTGGTGGACTCGTGGGTCTCGTTGCTCCGCCGCTCGCCGTGGTAATTCACCTCGGCGTTCCGTCCCGGCGCCGGCGGGTCACCATTGCCGCCGTCGTCCTTGGGCCGAAAGCTCTTGTGCGAGGCCCAGGCTTCGAGCAGGGTGCCGTCGACGCTGAAGTGCTCGCCCGACAGGTAGCGGCGCAGGTGCGCCTGGCGCACCACCGCCGCAAAGAAGCGATCGGCGACCTCGTGGCTCAGCAACCGCTCCCGATTGCGGCTGAAGGTGCTGTGGTCAAAGCCCTCGTCGTCGACGTTGAGGTCAAGAAAGAACTTGAAGAGCAGGTCGTAGCGGAGTCGCTCGCAGAACTGGCGCTCGCTGCGGATCGAGTACAGGGCCATGAGCACCGTCGCCTTGAGCAGCTGCTCCGGAGGCACGCTCTGCCGGCCGGTGCGGGCGTACATGGCGTCGAACTCCGGCTCCAAATCGGCCAGGACCGCTGCAACCACCGGCTTGATCCGGCGGATCGGGTGTTCGGGCGGGATCAGGCTGTCCGTGGTCAGCGTGGACAACATCGTCACTTGCCGGGTGGTGGTGCCACGCATGCTGAATCTCCACAAGCTGAATGAGCTGCCCAAGACTCGCATACCCGCGTCACCCTGTCGAGGCCCGCTCAGGGGGCGAAAATCAACACCCTGCTAAAAGGGACCGGCGTATTGCCTTCCTAATGATCTGTCGATCCGCAAGCGGGAGGTCGTTCCCGGCGCCAGCTTAGGGGCGTGACTTCATAGGAGCGAGCCCAGGTCGGCTCATCTCAGTACTGTCCGTATTCCCCGACGCCAGCGCCTTAGCCACAGTGCAAATACGGGGACGAGATGACGCACGTCAACATGGCGCTGAGCCATGCCGGAGTCGTGGTTGGTGTGGATACGCACGCCGACACGCACGTCGCAGCCGCGCTGGATTCGCTCGGTCGCGTTGTGGGGCGGCTCGAGGTGCCGACCACGCGCAGTGGCTACAGTAGGCTGCTCAGCTGGTCACGCGACTTCGACTCGAACGTTGCCTTTGGCGTTGAAGGCACGGGCGCGTACGGCGCCGGACTGGCACGTTTTCTCACCGCTGCCGGCTGCCGTGTCGCAGAGATCAACCGTCCTGACCGTCGGTCCCGGCGCGCACATGGCAAGTCCGATCCCCTCGACGCCGAAGCCGCTGCTCGCTCAGTGTTGGCGGGCCGTGACGCTGGCCTTGCCAAGGCTGACCACGATCGCGTTGGCATGATCCGCACGCTTCGGGTCGCTCGCCGATCAGCGGTCAAGATGCGCACCCAGACCATCAACCAGATGAAGGCTCTGGTCGTCACCGCACCGGACGAACTGAGGTCGCACCTGCGACAGCTCAACTCCACGGGCCTGGTCGCCGTCAGCGCCAATGCACGACCGGGTCTAATCGGCACGCCGACTGCCGCGGCCAAGATGGCGCTACGCTCGCTGGCGATTCGACACCAGGGATTCACTGCGGAGCTCAACGCGCTGGATCGCGAGCTCGACCGCCTGACCGTCGAAGCCGCTCCCGCCCTCACAACGCTCAAGGGTGTGGGCTCCGATGTGGCCGGCGCGCTGCTTGTGGCAGCCGGCGACAACCCGGAACGGCTTCGCAGCGACGCAGCCTTTGCCAGCCTGTGCGGCGTCTCACCAGTTCCCGCGTCCTCCGGCAAGACGAACCGCCACCGGCTCAACCGCGGCGGTGATCGCATCGCGAATAACGCGCTCTGGCGCATCGTCATGGTCCGCTTGACCTGCGACGAGCGCACCCAGTCGTACGTTGCTCGGCGCACCGCTCAGGGCATGGCGAAGCGCGACATCATCCGCTGCCTGAAGCGCTACGTCGCTCGCGAAGTCTTCCACGCCCTGGTCGATGCAGGCACACCTCTGCAGGGGCTTGCAAAGGCATAGGAGCATCATTGGCGGATGCTCGCCTGGCCCAGGGTGACGTGCTACGTGGTACGCGTCAAGGGTCCGCTGACGGGGCTCCGGAGCGGCCAACCTCGCTGCGTCACAGGTCTCGCACTTATGCAGCGCCATGCAAGGCACGGGCGGGCATGTTTGCTGCGACCTGACGGAGACCGGGAGGGCGCGGCCGACAACCTGAGCTAGCCTTGTGAGCCCTATACCATCACGCGGCTCGTGGCTGGTCACTGAGGCCGGCTAGGGTCATCGCCCGTGTGATGTCGGAGGGCGAGACGATCCCCACCAACCTGCCCTCGTCGTAGACGAGCGCGCGACCATTGTCACTCTGCTGCATCCGCGGCAAGAGCTCGAGGATCAGCTCGTCGGGAGCCGTGCGGGGGACACGGTCCAGCGGGGTGGCGATGTCCTTCACGCGCACCGTGCCCCGCTCGGCCCTGGGCACGAGACCGAGGCGGCGAAGGCTCACGGTCCCGGTCAGGCGGCCGTCCAGATCATGGACGGGGAAGCAACTGACCCGGTGGGTGAGCACGTAGTCGTGCAGGAAGGCATCGACGGTGATCCAGTTAGGGGCGATGACCGGGTCCGGAGACATCACATCGCGGACGCGAACCCCGATCAGAGCCGTGCCGAGCTGTGTCTGCGTTTCCTCAGCGTGCGAGGCAGCGACAATGAACCACCCCAGAAAGACAAACCACAGTCCTCCGAGCGCGGCGTAGATGAAGAACTCGAGGACGCCGAAGGCGATGAGGATGATGCCGAACACGCGCCCAGTGCGCGCGGCCGTCGCTGTGGCGCGCGCACGGTCCCCGCTGCGTTTCCAAAGGAACGCGTGGAGGAGGCGTCCGCCATCGAGCGGAAGCGCGGGAACGAGATTGAAGACGCCCAGGAGGACGTTCATGAGCGCCAGCCAGACCGGGACGAGCACGAGCGCCTCACCGGCCCCAAGGGATCCGAGCCCGAAGGCGATGGCGCCGAACGCCACCGCGAGGACCACGGTCACCACGGGTCCGATCCCGGTGATCCTGACCTCGTCGCCCGGGGTCGCCACCTCGCCGTGGAGCTGGGCAACGCCACCGAAGAGCCACAACGTGATCCCCTCCACGGCCACACCTTTGCCTCGCGCGACGATCGCATGGGCGAGCTCATGGGCGAGCAGCGATGCGTAGAAGAGGACCGTAGCGATCAACGCCAGCAGCCAGTCAAGCCAAGCCGGCTGCGAGGCGACACTCTGCGGGAAGACCACCATGGCTAGGCTCAGCACGATGAGCCAGAAGATGACGAGTAGGCTCCAGTTGAGCCTGATCTCCACCCCCGCGATGCGTCCCAAAGAGAAGCCACCACCCATCACGACACCTGGTCAACTCATCCGATCACATCGGATACCGCGGCGGGATGGGCAGGGATGTGTTCGAGAGCCACATCCAAACGCCAATGGGCGTCCGCGCGGCGCCTGGCATCGACGATGATCTCGTAGAGTGCAAGGTGCCCGTCCCGTCGAGCGAGGTATGTTCGGATCGATAGGCTCTCGGCCCTGTCCGCCTTGTGCTGCCGCCACCGTAGCCAGGCCATCGGAGTGCCCCCAGGTGCCCGCGACTGTCTTGCTCCGAGCTTGGCCGTCGGTGCTCCAGTTGAACAGGGACCATCGCAATGATCTCGATGTGACCAAGGTCGTCAGTTCTGGCGATTCTCCGGAGGAGGTCAGCCGTCTGGTACGTGGGCGGGAGCCTTCAGAGGACGACACGGCCACGGGCGATACCAGGGGCGGAGGATGATGCGAGCGTCGCGGAGCAGTGTCGCGGATGTGCCCAAGGCATTCGCCGGACGCGAGGCGATCGTCATGGTCACTGTGGACAATCGATATATTTTTCAGTCGGGAAAGGTGATGAACGTTCACGACGGGCATCTCACCATCTCCAACCCCGACGGCGGCCCAATTGCAGTCTTCGCGCCCGGACACTGGCAGCGGGCAACGGACGGCAGCGAGGACGACAAGGAAGACACTTCGCGCGCACGAGCCGGGTAAACAGGCACCGTGTCCGACGACCCTCCGTCGACTACGAGCATGCTGCGAGCGAGGGTGCAAGACTTTGAGCCCGGTCAATAACGGCCGGCTCCCGTGTGTAATTGCACGCTGGGTGCGCAAGGCCGACCTCACCGGACGGGTAGGCCTCGACGGATTGCATCCTCTTAACGGTCGCCCGATCATGGAAGCGACTGAGATGAATCGCGAGATCGAGGTTCCAACTCGTCGGCGACATCAGCAGCGACGACCCCTCAGCCTGAGACTCGTACTCAAGGAATTCGTCTCCGGCACCGTGACTTCCATGGCAGGTCGGGGAGGCGCTGCCGAGTCGGTTCCGTTCCCGCGGTAGCCTCCGGAGGACGCGTTCGCGGCGCGACCCTGCACGGTTACAAGCTTTGAGTCGAAATACCGTCGGCGACCGCCTTCTGCAGCGCGTTCACCTCGGCGAGCATCCATGATTGATATGTGAACCCGGGGGTCGGCATCGTCTCGTACACACCGATGACCGGGACGCCGGCATCGTGCGCCGACGTGATGAAGCTCTGGGTGAGTGTGTCCGTCACCTGCTGGTTGTAGACGAACACCTTGACCTTGTGCTGCGTGAACAGGCTTGTCTGGAGTGACACGTACTCGGGGGCGGGGTCGACGCCGTTCATGATGTCCGCCTGAAACGCGTACGGCGTCAGGTTGTCGGCTCCAGCCGCTTCGAGCATGTAGTCGGCCACCGGTTCCGTGGTGGCGACCGGGGTTCCCGCGTACTGCGCTTTGAAATTCGCGATCGCCTGCAACCAGGGCCCCAACGACGTGATGAACGTCGCTGCGTTGGCTTTGAAGTACGCAGCATGGACGGGCTGCAGTGCCGCGTAGTCGGCAGCCAGGGCAGTGGCAACCTTCGGCATCGTCGTCGGTGCGTACCAGAGGTGCGGGTTCGGCGTGGTGTCCGGCAGCCCCAGGAGGTGTTGAACGTTGACGACCCTGCGCGCCTGGTTCGGTGAGGCCGACTCGATCTTGGTCATGAAATCGTCATAGCCGATGCCGTTCTGGATGACCACCTGGGCGGAACCGACCTCCAGCGCCACGTTCGGGCTCACCTCATAGGTGTGCGGGTCCGTGTTGGGATTGCTCTCCACCGAGGTGACCGATACGTCCGCTCCACCGATCTGCGCGGCTACGTTCCCGTATTCATTCTCTGCTGCGACGACCGCGATGGTCCCGGCAGCCGCGGGGCTGTTCGTCGAACCGCAGGCGGCCACCACCAGCATCACGCCGAGCCCCAGCACCGCCATCCGCGCCAGCTGCGAGGTAGAGGGAGGAAGCGCAAGCTTCATGAGACCGGAGTCTACATGAAACTCAGTATCGTGTAGGCGGAAGGCGGTCATGTAACGGCGGCGCTCCGAGCGCCTGAACGGAGCCCCTTCGAGAGGTTGGCGGAGGCTGTCCCGGGTTCTGGACTCTGGCCCAATCGGAAGTGATTCTGGTCGACGTCCAACTCGCTGCGCGTGGCGGGCCGGGAGTTGGATCGAGGTAAGCGGTTGGGCGGCCCGGCTACGTGCCCCTCGGCGTGATTTCAACGTTGACAACAAGATCCATGGGGCCGATGCCAAGTTCAATTCGAGTGTGTTTATTGCACGCTGGAGTGGCCGAGTAGGCTCATCCTCGTGCAACTGACAACACGCCGCTCCCAGGAGGCACCTTGCCGCCGTTGCTGCCGGGCGTGCCAGCTCAGGGAGCGTAAGCCCAGACCAGCTCGATGTGGCGCACCTCGCCCGATGTCAGGGTGATGGTCTTCGGCGTGCTGCACAGCCGGCTCGCCGAGCCGTCCGATGCCGAGGGGCCGCAGCCGGTCACTGTGTACCTGCCCGGCGAGAGCGGGATGCTGAAGTGTCCGGACCGACCGACCTCCTCGTTGAGCATGAGGGGTTGGGAGAAGAAGGACACCTCGACGGATCCGGAGGTCGGATGGAAGCCACCCGGATAGGGGCCGCCCTCGTACCCGAGCGCTCCAGTCAGTTCCGCGCGCTGCCCGGTCAGCGTGAGCGTCGCCGCCAGTGGAGTGGCGGCCGGGACCATCGCGGCCAGGCCGGCAGCGGCGACGGCAACGACAGCGGAACGGAGCATTAGAACCTCCAGTCACAGGTGCCGGTCGCGCAGGCCTCGGCGCTCAACCGGCTCCACTGCACCGAACGCGAACAGCGCGGACCCTCGTGCGACGTCTACTACCTGCCGCAGAAGTGTAACGCTCGGTTAGCGCCGTCCGGAGCACCGTCGGTTTCCCGCGTCGGACAGGATTTCGGGCGGCACTTTCGGTAGGTCGCTCTCGTGTGCCAATTGCACGCTCGGGTGGCCATCGAGGCTCTCCCTAGACACTTGTCGGAACGTCTCTTGGTCAAGTCCCAGGTAGTGGTGTGAATTCGGTGGAGTTCTCACAACGTCGGTGAGCTACGCGACCAGTCCCTCCGTGAGCGGGTTGGTGAGCAGGGGCGAACCGTCGGGGTGCATGACGCGAGCCATCGACTGCTGACTGAAATGCCGGCGGCCGTCCTGCCATTCGTCGTGCTGGTCCTGGAGCACTGCGGTGAACAGGCGCAGCAGTGAGGCTGTGTTGGGAAAGATGCCGACCACTTTGGCGCGGCGGTCGAGCTCCGCGTTGACGCGCTCGATGGCGTTGGTCGAGGAGATCGAGCGCCAGTGGTCAACGGGGAAATCCAGGTAGGCGAGCACATCGGCCTCGGCTGCGCGCAGCTTGGCTGCCACTGTCGGAAAACGCGGCTCCAAGACGTTGAGCGCATGGTGCACCGCGTCGCGTGCAGTCTCACGAGTCGGCTGCAGGAAGATTGACTTCACCACCGCGAGCACCGCCGGCGCGTGCAGCTTGGGCACGGCGCTGGCCACGTTGCGCAGGAAGTGAGGTCTGGCGCACGTGTGGCAAGCATGTTCACACCTCCCGAACCGTCGGTCGTATCAGCTGTCGTCCCCCGACACCTTCAGCACCTGACCAGGCATCACCGGGATGGTGTTTAGCGGCCCGCAGCGCGCAAGCTCTGTCTCGATGAGCCGCTATAGAGGAGGTGGCTGCGGCTCGATCGCATCCGACCTGACCTGCCCATCGCCATTACTGATTCTTAGAGTGTGCCGAGCGCTTTCGGCTCCTTGTCGTGACCCGCTTGCCGCTCGCTGGATGCCGGCCCTGAGCAGCCCCCTTCGTCGGCTTGCCGACCAACGCCGCTCCCTCGAGCATCGTGGCGACCTGCTCCAGCAGCGCCCGCGTATGCTCATTAGCGATTCGACGAGTCATCGCTTGTCCAATCAGGCCGTCGCGCCCGTCAAACATCATGGGCGAGAACATGCCGCCCACGCTGAGCCAACTCGAGCCCCCACCCAGTGGCCGAACAGTCAGCTCCAGTTCGAGAATGGCGTGCGCCGTCGAGGCGTCCTCGAATTCCTCGAGCAGCAATCGCCATGTCCGCACGCGCGACGGGCCAAGATCCCTCGCGAACACCCGCAGCGTGAATTCGCGAAATGGGTTGCCGTCGAGCTGGACCTCACGCGATCCCAGGGATCCCCTCCTCCCAAGCCACGGCCAGCCCTTCCGGTCCAGGAGTTCGCGCACCTCCTCCGGGCTCCGATCGACCGCAAGGCTCGCGCGGACCCCCGGGATCATTTCGCTATCCTCATAAATCTGAAGCTATGATGATTCTAAGGCATCCCCTACCGAGGCGGGTATCGGCACCCTCCAACGGAACGTAAGTGATTCGCCCTCCGGCGTTGACACACGCGAGCATGGTGCCGAAGAGCGCGGGCAGCACGGTGGTTCCATCGCGCCAACGTCCCCCTGTCAGTCCGGGTCCGCTGGTGGTCAACCCACGTACTGTGCCGCCGCCCTGCAACCCGATTTCGGCACAAGGGTCGTTAGTACGTATCCTCGGCGACGCTCTTGGTGAGGCTTTCGGCGAGGCGGCGCATGAATGACCGGACGGTGGCTTCGGCGACGCGGTGCAGCAGCAGGCGGTCGATCTGCCGCCCGAGGGTGCCGAGCGGGGGTTCGTAGCGTCCACGCAACGTCAGTTGCGTGAACATGGGCCCGATCGACGCGACCTCAAGGTCGGCCTCGAGTCCGGGAAAGAGACCGGGCGAGCCGCTGGCCCGCCACGTGATCGGAACGACGGTGACCTCGTTGCGCTGGATTGCCTCTCCGGCATCGAGGGTTACGGTCTTGCTCAGCAGGGGCAGTGAGTCGATGGGTCCGACCCGAACGTGAAGGGCCTCGCCGTCGCCTACGGCGGCATCCGCAAGTGGTGAGAGCCACCTGCCGTGGTCGGCGGCGATGCGCGCGCACAGCAGTTCCGCCGGAACGTGGACGAACGCATAGCTGCGGAGCAGCACCTGTTTCCCCCAAGAATGACCTCGTGCGCCATCTTCCCTGAGGCCCTGATCTGGGACTAGGGCCGAAAGTCACCACTCTGCGCAGAGCCCCGCGGCCCGAATCTGAGCCGCGAGCTTGTCGCACGGGTAGTAGTCAGGCTGGGCAGTTGTCGTCGAAAGCCTTTCACGGGTTCTCATTGAGTACGGACCGCGGGCCACACGCGAGCGTCTGACGACGCTTCGAAGAGGCGCCAATACTCGCGGTGCCGTCGCATCCTCTGGTGTGTTAATTGCACGCTGGGATGAGCGACGGTGCTCGTGCTCGAATTGCCGACGACCAGCGGTCCTCGTCGAGCAAGCAGAGGTCGAACCCTCGCAGCGCCTTCCTATGTAGATGAGGCCCGCCCTACTCTAACCAACTGGCAAGGCGCGTTCCCGAGCTCGCGGCGGCAGCGGTTGGGGCAGTGCTCGGCTTGGTGAGCCTTGAGACTGCCGGTTTGGCGATGCTCTTGCTGATCCCCGTGGGCGTGGTGTTGAACAGCCAAAGGCCGCGCGGATCCCACTTCTCGTGGTTACCTTCGCCGGCGGGTACTTGCTCGGGATAGGGTTCTTCGCTTTACGGACCTCGTGGATCCTGAACGGCGGTGGAGTCGATTGGGGCGTGGCCGCCTATCTCGCGAGCTTGGCGGGCGTCGGCGTCGCGTTGTTGATCGTTGGGACGGTCATAGGCGTCCGTGCTCGGCACCGCGGCGCGCGGGTGGCCGTGGACTCCGGGCCGATTCTGTACGGCTAGCGCGGAGACGGCCTCAGCGCGAAGCGGTAGCCACCTCCACCACCGAGTACTTGCCCTCCGAATAGTCGGCGCGGATCAGCTTTTTGTCGAGCTTGCCGACACTCGTTTTGGGAATCTCATCCACGAACGCCCAGCGCTCCGGTAGCCACCACCGTGCGACCTTGGTGGCGAGGAACTCGCGAAGCTCCTCGGGTGTTGCTGACGCCCCGGGCTTCAACACCACCGTTGCCAGCGGGCGTTCCGCCCAGCGCTCGTCCGCGACTCCGACCACTGCAGCGTCCGCCACCGCTGGGTGCCCCACGAGCAGGGTCTCCAGCTCCACCGACGAGATCCACTCGCCACCGGACTTGATCACGTCCTTGGAGCGGTCGGTGATCTGCACGAATCCGCGCGAATCGATGTTGCCGACGTCGCCGGTGCGCAGCCATCCGTCGTGGAATTGCTCCGGAGCGGACGCGTTGTAGTACGAGCCGGTGATCCACGGTCCGCGCACCTCGATCTCACCGACCGCCACGCCGTCGTGTGCGACCTCGGCCCCCGAGTCACCCACGATGCGGAGTTCAACGCCCGGCACGGCACGTCCCGTCTTCGATCGGTACCGCATCTCATCCTGGAGTGCCGTCCCCTTCGGCGGGATGGCAATTGTTCCGATGGGGCTCGTCTCGGTCATACCCCACGCCTGGACCAACTCGATGTCGAGGACGTCGCGGTATGCGGTGATGAGCGATTCGGGGACGGCGGATCCACCGCAGACGGCCCGCTTCATGCTGGATACGTCGCCGCCGTTCGCCCGCACGTGGTTGAGGATGCCCGTGAGGATCGTGGGCACACCGCCGGTGAATGTCGGGCGCTCCTGCTCGATGAACGCGCACAGGCCTTCGGGGTTCAGGAACCGCCCCGGCAGCAGCAGATCGCTCCCCACCATCCAACCTGCATAGGGGATACCCCACGCATTCACGTGGAACATGGGCACGATGCTCAACAGCCGTTCCGTGTCATCGAGGCGGAAGCTCGCCCAGATGGCGAACGAGTGCAGGTACACCGAGCGATGGCTGTAGGCGACACCCTTCGGATCGCCCGTGGTGCCGGTCGTGTAGCACATCGAAGCCGCACTGCGCTCATCGATGCTCGGCCATTCGAACGTCGATGGCGCGGCGGCGATCACGTCCTCGTACGCGATCGTCTCGCCGAGGCCGGACACCTCCCCCGAGCCGACCACTACCACCTTCTCCACGCTCGGGCAGTGCCCGATGATCGACGCGAGGAGCGGGGCGAGCGAGTCGTCGATGATGATCACCCGATCCTGTGCGTGGTTGATGATCTGCGCGAGCTGCGCCGGTGGGAGGCGGAGGTTGAGCGTGTGCAGCACCGCGCCCATGCAGGGGATGGCGAAGTAGGCCTCGATGTGCTCCTGGTGATTCCAGCAGAGCGTGCCGACTCGATCTCCGGGCACGATGCCAAGTCCTTGCAACGCCGCGGCCAGTCGCTGTACGCGTTGCGCGACCACCTTGTAGGGCGTGTGCCGGGCGCGTTCGCCTTCGAACGTGATGACTTCGCTGTCAGGAAAGACGTCGGCGCCACGCCGAAAGAGCGCGGTGATGCTCAGCGGCACGTCCCGGATGGTCGAGTTCATCGCTCTCCTCTCTCTGACGCGTTGCAACGCGCATTGTCACGCGCATTCTCCGGCTTCGGCTACCCTCAATGATGCCATGGCCGCGACCCACGCCGGATCGATGACCGGCGCACAGCGCATGCTCGCGGCCAGCCGGCGGACTGCACCCCGATCTGGTTCAAGGGCAGGCGGGAAGGTGCTTGACCGGCTACCGGGCGCTTTGCGAGACCTACGACATCCTGACGATCACGCGGGGCGATTGTCCCATCGGTATGCCTAACCGTCTCTGCCTCTAACCTGAACGTCGGCCGCGGATCGAGCGCCACCGGTTCGGACAGGCGTGCGATCGCGGTCCGCGAGCGACGGCCGGGTCCGAGTGCGCAGCCCCCCATGATCGGGACTTTGGCACCGAGTCATAGTGCCATCAGCCCCTGGCGCCGGGCGAAGGGAACGCGCGACGCTGGCCCCTGGAGGCGCGCTATCAACGTACCCACTCTCGCGAAGCTCAGGCCGGAGCGGCTTTCCTTGGTCGACACCGCATGGCTGCACATGGAGGTGCCCACCAACCTGATGATGGTGGGCAGCCTGACCTTCTTCGAGACACCGGTTGATCGCAACCGAATTCTGACCGCCTACCGGACCCGTCTCCTGCCCCAGCCTCGCTTCGTCGAGCGCATCGACAGCTCACCGCTTGGTCCGCCTCGCTGGGTACCCGACCGGCTGTTCGATCTGAATGCCCACGTGCACAGCGTCGCGCTCCCGGCGCCCGGAGGCGACGCCGAGTTGCGGATTCTCGTCGGAGATCTAATGAGCACCCCACTCGACATGACACGACCGCTCTGGGATGCGCACCTCGTCGAGAACTATCGGGGTTGCACGGTGCTGGTCTCCCGCCTTCATCACTGCATCGGCGACGGGACCGCCTTGATGCAGGTGCTGCTGGGACTCACCGGAAGGACCGTGGAGGAATCGCTCCGCGCTCCCCGCCACACCCCCGCCCCGACCAACGGAAACGGGCGATCCCTGCTGCCACTGCTCGATCTCCGTCGCGCCGTCGACGGGGTGGTTCAGTTGAGCGCGCAAGCCTACACACTCGCGAGGCTCATGGCTCTCTGGCCGGACTCGTCCACCCCGCTTCGCGGCAGTCTCGTGCGCACCAAGAACGTGGCCTGGACTCAGCCCCTGTCACTCGAGACCCTGCGCCCACTGCGCAAGCTGACCGGCTACACCGTCAACGACATCCTCGTCACCGCGGTGACCGGGGCATTGCGGACCTGCATTCGCAAGCGCGGAGCCGAGGTTCCGGAGCACATTCGAGCTCTCGTACCTGTCGATCTCCGGCGCACCTCGGTCGACGCGCGGCTGGGGAACCAGTTCGGCCTGGTGTTCCTGGACCTGCCCGTCGGCCGTTCCAAACGTCTGGATCGACTGGATGCCGTGCACGAAGGGATGGATGCCGCGAGAAACTCCCCGCAACCATCGGTGGCGCTGGAGGTCCTCGGCGCGCTCGGTCTGGTGCCCGCGATGATTCAGCGCCAGGTCGTCCGCTTCTTCGGGTCCAAGGGGACCGCTGTCGTGACCAACGTTCGTGGTCCCGCCGAGGAGCTGTTCCTTGCCGGAAGCAAGGTATCCGGCATGACGTTCTTCGTGCCGCAGTCCGCCATGCTCGGCATCGGTATCAGCATCATGACCTACGCGGGACAGATCCAGATGGGCGTGATCGCGGATTCCGGCCTGGTGCCCGACCCGGGCGCGATCGCCCACGACATCACCCTGGAGCTACGCACACTGATCAAGGTCTGACTACTCCACGTTCGATGCTCACTCGTCGATCGCGGCGCACTGACGCTCGCATCGAGGTGTGTACCCGAGCTTCGACTTCAGAACGTCTCAAGAAGCGTGACGGACCATGCGTCTTGGGGGGTGAGGCACGTTACCCCGCCGTCGCCACAGAGCGGCTCTGGTGTGTTTATTGCACGCTGGGGTGTGCGAGGTTGCTCCCTTTCGTCCCCTCTGCACCTGGGAGGAACGCGCGGCTCCTCTCGGTCTCGCGGCGGTGGTCGTCGGCTCGTCAGGCCGGGAAGAGCTCGTCCTGTTGGTACGGATTCCATGCGAAGAACCACGACTCTGTCACCTTGCCGTCCTTCATATGCACGACATGGGAGCCCAAGTCCTCGTACTTGACGCCGCCAACCTCCTGGTGCGACGTGACCAACGCAACCGCATGGTCATCGTTTGCGACGATGTCATGGATATCCAGATGGAATGTTCCCTCTGAGGCTTGCGCCAGCTCCACGAAGAAGCCGAGTGTCTCGTCGATGCCATTGACGTCGTGGCTGAACCTGCTGCGGCCGCCGTTGTGCCAGATGATGTGCTCGTCGAACAGCTCGCGGATGGTGTCCATGTCGCCAGCGTTGAAGGCCTCGTAGCCACGGCGGAAGAGGGCCGCGTTGGGATGCTCGCTTGTCACTTGAGCCATGGGTCTCGCCTCGCATCACGATACCGACTGAGGCGGTCACTATGGCACTTTCAGCCGTGCCCCATCCAGGGGCCGTGCGCGCCGGCAGCGCGTCTTGACCGCACCGGGCACTCGGCGACGAGTCCCGAGTGCGGCTGCCCCCAACCCCGCCCCGCTTGCAAGCAACCCGGCGCCGATCAGCACCTGTGGGGCGAGCAGAAGCGGCCCGGAACCCGTGGGTGGAACCGTGATCGATCCTCCAACAACGAATGGCGCGGTTGCGGTGACGGGAAAGACGTCGTTCGAGCTCGCCGCGGCCGTGTCGACGATTGTCGTTGCCGGGCTGCTTCGACGATGACCGGCATTGACAATGGCGGCAACGCGGTTCCGGGTGCGCGCGCACCCGTCACGGAGTACGTGCACGTGTCCGCCTGCCCGGTCATAGATCCTGCCCTCCGCATCCACCTTTCCTGCCTGCGAGAAGCGCTATCAAGACTACGACACCCAAGCCACCCTGCTCAGGAGCTCGATGCGGCGCCCGAACTGTACGACCATGAGGGCGTGCTTCTGAACCGGCCCTCATCAGAGACCCACACGACCTTGGGTCTGCGCTCTTTGAGGCCTCCTGCGGCACCAAGCTATCCCTCTGTGCCGTGGGAAGAACCCGGTGAGGCAGCACCTCGCTGGAACCTAACGGAGGCTCTCACCTCTGATGTGCTAATTGCACGCTGGGGTGGAAGAGAGTCCTCACGCGCGGCTGCGTAGCGGCGCCTTGCACGGGGCCCCCTTCGGATCTCGAAGCCTACCTCCGACACGCCCCGGAATCACTTGGCACGCGATCGATGTTGTCACCTGCCTCAGACCCGCGGGGTAATCGGTGCCACAGGCGGGTCGTCGATATGCAATGCTCGTGCCGCCCTCGTTGAAGGGCCTGATCGGTATGCGGGAGCGTCGAGATGGCGGAGCTGCTTATCACGGAAATCGAGGGCATTGGCGAGGCGGAATACGACCAGGTCAACGCTGAGCTCGGCGTCGACATAAACGGCGGCGGCGACTGGCCGGACGGGCTCATTTCACATACGGCAGCCACGACCGAGAAGGGCCTCATCGTCATTGAGATCTGGGAGTCGCGCGAGGCTCAGGAAGCCGAAATGCCGAAACTTGGTGCCGCGATCCAGAAAACCGGCCTCCAAGAGAAGCCGATGCGGGCCAACTGGTCCAAGCTCAAGGCTCACGTCATACCAGACAAAGCGATAGCGGGCGGCATGGTCGAAGCACAAGGCAGGGCATCTTCGGCGGCTACACCGGCAACGACCTAGCTAGGCTTTGTCGTTTGCTGGCTTCTGGTGTGTAAGTTGCACGCTGAGGTGGGCGCCGATCCTCACACGGGTCGGGTCGGAGAAGCGATATCGACGAATTGCCTGTCAGCGGGGGCGTCGGCCAGCCACTTACCGCCGCGGACTCGAACCCCCTTGGAATCCGTCGTCCACTGCCTCCCCACGGGCCGAGCGCCAGCGATGCCGATCAGGTGTCCGGTCTGGCGCACTCGGTCGGGCCCGGAGGGACGTCGACCGCCGGCGACGCCACACGCACCGGAGACACACTCACGACATACAGCGCCATGGGAGCGGCTGATGGCAGGGTGATGGTCACGTTCTGCCACATGTACTGATCGTTCACGTCGTCGACGCCTGACGCGCTGGCGAGCACACTTTGTGCGCCGGAGCACCGGTCGATCGCGACGACTTGCCACGCGACGGTCCCCAGTGGATGCGGACCCAGGTCGATGCGAGACATGAGGGTGCAGGCGCTTCCGGGCCTGCAGCTTGTCGGCGACAAAGTCAGCACCGCGCTCTCCAAGTACCCCAGCGTCGGCGGGGCTGGAGGTTCAAGAACCGCGGCTCCCGGCACTGACTTCCCTGTGGACGGCTTCGCTGGTGTTGGTGAGATATGCGCCGGTGGTAGACGCGCAGTCCGCCCCGCCCCAGGGTGTGGATTGGCGACGGGGGCGTGATGCGTTAGGACCACCAGTGACGTGACGATCGCGACTACAGCCACGGTAGCGACAGCTGCGCCGAGGCGTTGAGCGCTGACCCATGGTCGGGATCGCGGTAGCGGCACTGCCATGGTTTGGGATGGCTCGCCAGTGTCGTCCGGCATGTCAGGGATACGCAGCGACGCGCGGGGTCGCGCGTCACGAACTGAAGAGAGGTGCGGTGACGGTGGGCCACTGCCGGCGATGCGTAGCGCGAATTCACCCAGGCCAGCCCGCCCGGCTGTGCGCTCGGTCTCTGGCCATACATCGTGCAGCGCTTGGAGCGCTCCGGCTGCGTCGCTCGCTTGGGTCAGAGCGTCGTGCTCGAGCAGGAAAGTGAGGGCCGGGTGTGCTAAGCGGCGGGATGGTTCCCAAATCTCGAGCAGCAGCGCCGTCACGGCCTCGAGATCCCCTCGGCGCTGCGTGCGAGGGTACACATGAAGCGCAAGACCGGCGTCGCTGAGTCGGACGCTGCCGTCAGGATCAAGGAATACGTTGCCGGGATGGATTGCACCGTGAACGAGCCTTCGACTGTGCAGGGCAGCGAGCCCTGTGAGCATTCCTTCCGCGAGCGCAGCGACCTGCCCGGCCGCCAGCGACCCCACCGAGACGAGGCGGCCGAGGCTCGTGCCTGGATCGAGGGCGCGAACCATGGTCACCGCGTCAGCGTCCATGGCAACACCGATTACATGCACTAGCGCTTCGTCTGCGCAGCCGGCGATCCTCGCAATGCGACGCTTCAGCCGCAACTGCGCCTCTTCGCCGTTGCACAGCACCCGCTTTGCCACACAGACCTCGGATCCCCCGACGCGCGCGAACCATGTATCGCCGTGGCAGCCGCGGCCAAGGCGCCCCAGCCACTCCACTTGATCGATGCTGATCTCGTGCTGCAGAACACGCGGTGCTGTCATCGGGTACCTCGCCGCGACTGCGAAATTCGGTTGGAGCGCATACTCATCTTCGGACGCGTTGTGAGGTGATTATCGATGGGTATCGGCTGGTTCTCGGTGGGATACGGCATCGATTTGGGCACAGCGAACACGGTGGTCTGCCGGCCCAACGGGGCGATCGTCCTCAACGAGCCGTCGGTCATGGTGGTGCGCACCGATGACCATCGCAAAGCAGTGCTGATCGGCTCGGCCGCGCGTGAACTCATCGGCCGCACCCCGATCGGCATGGAAACGATCCGTCCCATCCGCGACGGTGTGATCACCGACCTCAACACCGCGCGAGCGTTCATCACCGCGATTCTTCGTCGCGTCAACCGGAGACCGTGGGAGCGCCTGCATCCTCGCTGCGTCGTCGGCGTCCCCACCGGGGCGACGTCGCTGGAGCGGCGAGCGCTGGTGGAGGCCGTGGAGGAGGCGCACGTCGGACGGGTCGACCTAATTCCCGAGCCCATCGCGGGGGCGGTGGGCTGCGGGCTCGACCCGCTCTCGCGGCGCGCCCACATGGTGGTGGACGTCGGTGGCGGCACCGCCGAAGTCACCGCGTTCTGCTTCGGCGGCGTGCTCGCTGCGAAGTCATCGCGAATCGCCGGCGACGAGATGACGGTCGCCCTGCACCAGCACCTCCGCCGTGTACACCACTTGCTGGTCGGAGAGTTGACCGCCGAGGATCTCAAGTTCCGCCTCCGCAATCCCGAGGGCCCGGGACCCCTCATGGTCGAGGGTCGCGACCTCGTCACCGGCCGTCCCGCCCTGATCTCTCTCGAGCCCGATGAGTTGTCCGACGCACTCCGCCCCACGCTCGATGGGATCGTCGAGGCGCTGGCTGCTTGTTTAACGGAGCTGCCTCCGCAGGCGACTGGCGACATCATGCAGGAGGGGGTCCTCGTCTTCGGCGGTGGCTCACTGCTCCAGGGCTTCGAAGGGCGCCTCGAAGAGGCGTTTGGATTTTCGGTGCGGTATGCAGAGCGGCCGCTGACCTGCGTGGCAGAAGGTGCCGCGTCGATCCTTTCTCAGCCCGACGTAGTCGCTGCCTTCGGAGGCCGATAGGCGGAAGGAGTTTCGGCGCCGCCGCGGTGGTCACTGGATGCGCTTGCGTCGCCGATGACGCGTCAGAGGCCGCGACGGCGGCGACCGCAGGAGGCACAGCGGGCTGCACTGGCGCCGTGGAGAGTATCTGCGCAGCGTGGCCGTCGAAGTATTCGAGCAGGTCGCGGACGATGGGTTCCGCGGTGTTGTACCCCTGGCCACCACCACGGACGTTCATGGTCACCACCACCTGTGGCCCGTCCGCGGGGGAGTACGCCGTGTACCAAGCATCCGGTCCGCCGTCGGGGGCCGACGAGTCTTGGGCCGTCCCGGTCTTCCCGGCAGCCGGTATCGGCAACCGGTCGAGCAGGGTACCTGTGCCACTCACCACCTCCTCGCGGAGACCCTGACGCAGTGGAGCTAGGTCGGCGGCGAATGGCAGCGGCTGGGGCGGCGGTGGTGTGATCGGTACGTACGCTTCGCCGCCCGCGGGTCGAGCCGAAAGCCCCAGACGCGGCGTCACCAACGCTCCCGTGGCTGATGCCGCCGTCCAGAGTGCGTCCTGCAGGGGTGTAACGGTCAGGGGTCCCTGTCCGATCCCAGACATCGCAGTCGTGCCCGGGTACCACTGCTCGCCAACGCTGCTCACGTTCGCCGGCGTGCCGAGGAACCCCGATGCCTCACCCGGCAGATCGATTCCGGTGGCTCTGCCCACCCCCATCTCGGCGGCGACTTGATCGATGCGGGCGGGGCCGAGAGCGACCGCGAGCTTGTAGAAGTACACGTCGTTCGACCACGCGACCGCTTCGGGCAGGTCCTGTGGGGGCAGGTCGCCGTAGTTGTGGAAGGTCCACCCGTCGTACGTAAACGTCGAGCCGGTGGTGATCACCTTGTTCGGGGCCACGACGTGGGTGGCTAGGTCGGCGGCGGCCACCACGAGCTTGTACGTCGATCCGGGCGGCATCGCCGTCTGGGTCGCATGCTCGAGGAAGGGGTCACCGGGGGCATCTAGCTCGGCGTCGAGGGCGGCAGCGTTGACAGGCGGCCCGAAGAGGTTGTCGTTGTAAGCAGGTAGGCTTGCCATTGCCAGCACCTGGCCGTTTTGCGGATTCATGATCACGATGGATCCCTCATCGCCACGCGGCTGGCCCGGGACGCCTCGCAAGGCACGCTGGAGGAGCGTCGTTGCCTGCTCCTGAAGCCCGAGATCGATGCTGAGCCGGAGGTCGCCACCGCTGACCGGGGCTCGGGAGGACGTCATGGCGACCGGGCTGCCGGTGGGATCGACGAGAATCGACTGGCTCCCGTCCGCACCGAGCAGCACCGAGTCGTACTCCTCTTCCAAGCCGGCCCGCCCGATCACTTCGTCGGGCGGGAGCGTGCCCATTGACTTATCGTCGCCCGCGGTCGGGATGCCGACGAAACCGAGCAGCGGCGCAAGCAGCGAGCCGTAGGGGTAGATGCGCTCGACTGTGGGGGCCACGATCACCCCGGCTAAGTGTGCCGCTGCGATCCTGGCCCCGGTGGCGTCCGGAACGCTTGGCGCCAGCACAACGTCGAAACCATTATTGGGGGGCGGTTCCACGAGAGCGTGGTCAACCGCGTTGAGTGGCTCGCCGAGCAGCGCCGCGAGACGCCGGTCGGTGCCAGGCGACGCGAGCGTGACACTCGCCACGGCCAGAACCCGGACCACCGGCTTGTCGAGGGCGAGTGGCACCCCATGGCGATCCTGGATCTCTCCACGAGCCGCCGGCAGCGCGATCGTCCGTTTGGCTTGGAGCAGCGCGGCGACCCGGAGCTCGGGCCCTTGGGTCTGGCGCAGGTCAACAGTGCCGGCCGCCAGCCCCAACAGCGCGACCGCAACGCCCGCCGCAGTGAGCCGAGCCAAACGCGGGCGGGGCCGCGCGAAACGTGGCGGGCACCACAGCCTGCGCCGCATCTCCTCCCGGCGCGCGCCCATGACCACGCCGGCCGCGACGCAGTGGGCCACCACGGCCGACCCCCCGCTGCTCAGCAGCGGAAAGGGAACCCCGGCCAGCGGCAACACGCCGAGGTTACCGGCCACGTTGATGGCGATCTCGGCGCCGAGCAGCGTAGCGAATCCGGCCGCGATGAGCGAGCCAACCTGAGTGCGGGTCCGGGTCGCGGCCGAGACGAGCCGCCACACCGCCAGCGCCCCGAGGAACAGCGCCAGGGCACCCGCGACGACTCCCCGCTGCTCGATCAGGCTCGCAAAGGCGAGGTCAGTCTCACGAGCCGGCAGGTACTGGGCTAGAAGGTCACGAGGCAGGGCGGACACGGTGCCCAGAAGACCGCCTGACGCGATCGCGATGTGCGACTGCAACACTGCCCAGCCCGCACCCTGAGCGTCGGCCCCGCCGTTCAGGAATGCGTGGAGCCTTTCCAGCTGGTACGGACGCATCAAGGACAGACCAATCGGGGCCAGCAGCGCCATGCCGACACCAAGCATCAGTAGGCTGCGCACGCGTACCCGGGCGAGCAACAGCATCGCGCCTACCACCAGGGCGAGCAGGATCGCGGTGCTCAGGTCGGGTTCGAGAAGCGTCAGGGCAATTGGCACCGCTGCGATCGGCAGCGCGATGAGCAGGCGGTGACGATGGCGCGGCAGGCTGCCGAGCACTACTGCGAGCATGAGAAGGAGCCCAAGCTTGGCAAGCTCCGAGGGCTGGAACACCACGGCGCCGAGGCTGAGCCATCGCTGTGCTCCATATGCGATTGACCCTGCGGCAGCCACCCCACCGAGCAGTACCAACGCTCCTCCGTAGATCGCGACTGCGAGCGCGCGTGTGTGCCCGGCGCTGATGCGGACCGACGCCACCATCGCCACCATGCCGATGAGCATGCAGACCGCTTGGTGCACCACCTCCTGACCGTCGCCGAGGCTCTGCAGGTTCAGGATTCCAAGTCCGCCGAGACCGGCGAACGCGAACATCAGCAGCGGATCGAGACCGGCGAACGGCGACGTTCGCACGCGTCCGCCATCGCGCCCGCGCACGCGTACGGACTCGAAGTCGGGAGACGACCAGGTGCCCAAGATCTCGCTCCGCCAGCGCAGCACAGAGGTTGACGATGCCGCCGTCCTCCTCGCCGCGGGGGACTACTCACATTGTGCGTCGTCTGTCAGTTTCGACGACTCCGCGCACAAGTCCGCGCGGTCACTTCTTCAGCAAGGCGACCGCAGCATGAAGTGCACGTCCGCTGAAGCGTGGCGTACGCGGATGCGGCGTTCGCGTCATCTCGACCGAGACGGCGCTGCAGGCTGGTGCGCGCTCATAGGCGCGGCGGTGGGGACCTCACATACACGTATCGAGCGGCGTATCTTGAGGTAGCCGTCGGACGTTGATCAGGCGCCGGCTGAACACTTAGTGCTCCAGCCGGGGCGGAGGTTGTTCATGCGTCGATGCGGGATGTTGAGGTTCCTTGCGGCACTCAGCCTCGTACTCCTCGCAGTCTGCTCGTCTGCGACCGTGCGCCCGAGCTCCACTGCGGTCGACGCGCCGATGGTCACAGCGTCAACCGTCCCCTCCCCCAGCCGCACGCTCCTACGACAGCACTTCACCGGCCTGACCGACTCCACGGGCCGGGCCAAGACCACAGGCCTGACCAAGACGGTCTATCTCACCTTTGACGATGGCCCCAATCCGACCTCGACCCCGGAAATCCTCGCTCTATTGGAAGAGGGCGGGGCGCAGGCGAGCTTCTTCGTGATCGGCGAGGACGTACAACGGTGGCCTTGGTTGGTGGAGCGAGAGGCACAGGACGGCGACACGGTTGGAGACCATACCTGGACGCACCCGAATCTCACCAAGCTATCCGCGAGTGCCGTCTACATCGAGTTAGGCCGGGACAAGAACTGGATCACGAGGCTGACCGGAACGGCACCCACCTTGTGGCGGCCTCCTTATGAGGCCGTCAACGCATCGGACATCGCTATTGCTTCAGGGTTGGGGATGAAGATGCAGCTGTGGAGCGTAGACACTGGAGATTGGCAGCTACCCGGAACCGAGGTTATTGTGCTACGGGTGATGGCAGCGCTTCACAACGGGATGGTGGTGCTGCTTCACGACGGAGGCGGCTATACGAGGAGTGAAACGGTGGCCGCAGTTGCCATTCTGATACCGAAGTTGGAGGCGGCAGGGTATCGGCTCGCAGCTTTGCCAGCGCCGGGAACCGGCTGGTAGATTCGACCGGGTGCCAAAGCGTCAGCACTGCAAGCGTGCGAGTGCTAATTGTGTGGAGTCTTCCACGCCGAGCACGTTGATCTAAGCCCCTCGCTCCGCCAGGTGGGCCAGCTTGTCTACGGGGCGCGCTTCGGGGCCTCCCACACCACCGAGGCGGTCAAGGGAGTCCTCAAGGAAGGCGGATCCGGACGCCGCTTGGCGTTCGAACGACTCATTTCCGAGCACTACCGGGTTCGTCGTGAGGCAAACCTGACGGCTGAGACATTCGGCAAGCGTCCGATCCCGCTTTGAGCAGGAGCGCAGCATTGCGCCGGAGTTCATCCGTCCGGGGTTTCACCCCCTGCGGCCGAGCGCAACCGCTGCGAGCTCGTTGCCTGTGAGGCGTCCTGGCCGTCCATGGCTAATTCGATCCCGTCGCGGTAGTCACCATCAAAACCGCCATCCTGCCCCTCGCGAGGCTGACCGGTGCGGCCGATCACCGCCCGCAGGAGACCAGCGAGCCCCCAGCCACCCATCACGAGCACGTCGGACCAGCTGAACGAGCCGCCAAGGAACCCCGTCGGCATGCCGCGCGGGTGGCCGGCCAATCGGCCCAAAGAGGTTGTGACCTGCTCCCCTAGGCACCTGTCACTTGTAGATCCACGATGAGAACAACGGCACCCCATGAACACGATGCTGCTTCACGACTTCGCTTACGTCCCCGTTTCCGCTGAGCGGGTGTGCGATCGAATCACCGCCGAGAATGGGCAGTTGCTCGCCTCCGTAGCCGCGGCGGCGATAGGCGAGGGAGACGCTCTTCGCCTCAGACTTGGATCGCTCGCTGCCGTCCCTATGCCCGCCAAGCCACTCAGGCTGCAAGTGGGCGAACCGCTCAAGCGGGACGAGATGACGGTCGTGCCCCTCACTTTGCTGGCCACGACGGCTCCAGGGTTCTTTCCGACCATGAGCGCCGACCTCGAGATTTCGCCCATTGCTGCTGAACTCACGCAGCTCACGCTCAGGGGGCGCTACGAACCTCCGCTCGGAGGGATTGGGCGCCGGCGCGACCGACTTCTCATGCATCGCATCGTGGAGGCGGGGGTCCGTTCATTCCTAGACCGGCTCGTGGCAACACTGATAGGGACGGAAACCGTAGTAGCCAACGCGCCCGACAACGTGGCCGGCCGATCCGACATGCCGAGGCACGACCTGCTGGGACACCGCTTGCCGCCGACCGCAGCCCGTCACGGATAGTCGCATCGGCAGGTCGTGTCTGGTGAGTTGCCCCGCGCGACAGCCACCACCCGTCCAGGTCTCTTCTGATCGCGCATCCGGCGATGACGGGGCCGGGCGCAGGCGCGTTGTGCAGCGCGCGAGTTCTTCAGCTACCGCCGCAACGAACGCCTCAACGTCGCTCCTCGCCTGGCTCAGGGCAGCCTTCTCATCAGGCGTGACCCAGACGCGCACCTCGGACATGCCGCGTACCGTACCGCGCATCGCTGGATCGACCGCCAGGCGCGCGCGCCACTTGCAACGTCCGGGGGCTGCGCAACCCGGCCACTGATCGACCGACCTGCTCACTGGCCTACGGCAAGGCAACGCCAGGCGGCACATGCCCCCTTGCCGGCAGCCGCGCGGAGATTTCCGGGGCGAGCATTGCGCTGCTGGTGCGGATGCGCTCGGCGCCGTCCGCCCCGATTTCTGGGCGTGCAGGCGTCCCCACAGGCGTGGAATAACCGGCCGCCTTCATTTCTGGCGGCTCCTACGACCACTGGCGGGTGCGAGCCGCTGAGCCGGAGGCCCTCCCCAGAATCCCCATTGAATTCTAGGAGTGTAGGATCGTAAACGTAGCGTCCAGAGCGCTGGCTGTCCGGTCAGGCCGTGGCAGCGACCGGCGAACCGACGTGGCAACCCCATTCAGGGTCCACCAGACCGCGTTAGGGCACAAAGGTGGTCGAGGCTGATTAGCCGCACGCTAGCCGAGGAGCGATCCGCTCCTCAGGATCGTATCGTCGAAGAACTACGGGTTGGCCTCATCCACCAACTGTTCGGTATCGGTATCCACCTTCAGGGAACCGCTGCGCTTGTGGAGGACGATCGGGTTGCTGATCGGGTGTTACAAAGCGTGGCCGACATCGACCAGTGTATTCAATACGTTCGCCAGCTCATCCTCCACATGACCACACCCGAGGATCGCGACTAAGTGCAGTTCCCAGGTAGGTTGTTGAGTTGAGCGACCGGGGAGAGCCCGCCCAGCGCAGGGTGTGGGATCGATGGTGGTCGTACAGGTGCAGCCCCGCCTCCAGCAGCTGCGGGCGGTGCTTGTTGTCGCGATAGGGAGGACAGGCAGGTCGATAACGTCGCCAACAGTCTCGGCGGCGGGCTCCGCGCCCATAACTACTGGGACAACCACGCCTTCGCAGCCGCTGCCGCCCCGATTCTCGAGCAATCAGCCCAATAATCCCGCCCGCCAATACTTAGTCCCCAAGCGCCCATAGTCGGACAACCAGTTGGGAGGCAAAGACGGCAGCCGGCTGTGCTCGGAACGCCCCAAATACGGGCCGGTTTAGATCGCGTCATGCAAACTGATCCGCCGCCCGTGATCGAGAGGTAGTTCGTGCGAGTCGCCTCGGGCGGGGGCGACACGGCGGCCGCGGAACATTACGATCTCCACAAGGAGACATGCCTATGGGAACGGATGCTGGCGAGACACCGAGAGCGCACGCTCATCACGTCACCGATTCACTGGTCGAGGTCGACCTGGTCACAGAACTGGAGGCACTGCGAGCCACTGACTCGTACCACGTGGCAGACCACGCCGCGAAGACGATCGCCAAACAGCCTGGAATCCGCATTGTGCTGATTCCCCTCAAGCGTGGCGGGCACATGCACGAGCACCACGCCGACTGGGCGATCACCGTGCAGGGAGTCCACGGTCACGTGGACTTCATCGTGGGTGAGCGAGCGGTTGTGTTGACACCCGGGCGCCTGCTCACACTTGCGGCCGGAATGCCGCACCACGTCACGGGCATCAACGAGAGTGCGCTGCTGTTGACCATCGGTGGAGCGCACAGCCCGTCGTGACCTGGGTGCGAAGATTCCATCTAGTCCAGACATGTCTTCGCCCAATCCCGGGTTGGATGAGCGGACGGCATGACTTGCAACGTCTACAAGGCATGGCTCGCGCCAATACAACCCGTCACATCATGTGCAGGCATGACCGCTGTTTCAGCACCTGTTCTTA
>Ga0310039_10000358_pt1 | contig 39150 bp, 32 predicted proteins | sample Sb_taG_4_FD_200460 | JGI IMG/M metagenome (GOLD analysis project Ga0310039, IMG submission 200460) | Peat soil microbial communities from Weissenstadt, Germany - Sb_50d_6_BS metaG (v2) (version 2) | ecosystem: Environmental > Terrestrial > Soil > Wetlands > Peat | place: Germany: Weissenstadt...
TATTCTTCCTGCTCCGAGGTTAAGCGGTCGATCTTGATGCCGAGCGATTCCAGCTTTAGCTTGGCCACGCGTTTGTCGAGTTCCACCGGAACCGGGTAGACCTTTTTTTCTAACTTCGCGTGGTTCTTCACCATGTACTCGCACGAGAGCGCCTGGTCGGCAAAACTCATATCCATGACCGAAGCCGGATGCCCTTCGGCGGCGGACAGGTTGATCAGGCGGCCTTCTCCGAGCAAGTTGATGCGGCGACCGTCTTTCAGCGAGTACTCGTCAACGAAAGTGCGCGTGGTGCGCTTGGAGGACGACAGCTTCTCGAGCGCCGGGATATCGATTTCGACGTTGAAGTGGCCCGAGTTGGAGATGATGGCGCCGTCCTTCATAAGTTCGAAGTGCTGCTTGGCGAGCACGTTCTTATTGCCGGTTACAGTGCAGAAGACGTCGCCGATTTTGGCGGCCTCTTCCATGCTCATCACGCGAAAACCGTCCATGACCGCTTCTAGCGCTTTGGTCGGATCAATCTCGGTCACGATGACTTCCGCTCCCGTGCCGCGTGCGCGCGAAGCGAGGCCGCGTCCGCACCAGCCGTAGCCGGCGACCACGAACTTCGACCCCGCGAGCAGGAAATTCGTGGCGCGGATGATGCCGTCAATCGTCGATTGCCCGGTGCCGTAGCGATTGTCGAACAGATGCTTGGTGTCGGCGTCGTTGACGGCCATGATGGGATAGCCAAGCACGCCTTCCTTCGCCATCGCTCGCAGGCGAATCACGCCGGTGGTCGTTTCTTCGGTGCCGCCAATCACGTTCGACAATTCCGCCTTGCGCTTGGTGTGGAGCACAGTGACCAGGTCGGCGCCATCGTCCATGGTGAGCTGCGGCTTGTGATCGACCGCCGCCATAATATGCGCGTAGTAGGAGTCGTTGTCCTCGCCTTTGATGGCGAAAACGGGAATGTTGTAGTCGCGCACCAGACTGGCGGCGACGTCATCCTGAGTGGACAGCGGGTTGGAAGCGCACAGGGCCGCGTCGGCGCCGCCGTCACGCAGCGCGATCATTAGGTTTGCGGTTTCGGCCGTCACGTGCAGGCAAGCGGAAATGCGGATGCCCTGGAGCGGCTGGTTTTTGATGAATTCCTTGCGGATGATCTGCAGCACCTTCATCGACTGGTTCGCCCACTCGATGCGTTTCTTGCCCAGATCGGCCAGTTCAAATCCCTTTACGTCGCTGCTAACTGATGTCGTAGCCATTTCTCTCCCTATCCCCGGATGATGACGGATTCTGAATGTCTATGCGGCTTGTACGCTGTGGAAGCGCTGTTCGCTTTTCGCTGTTGGCGATTCGCTAAAGGCGAACAGCGCTTTCCGGTGTTGACGAATTATTTCCTGACTCCGGCCGGTTCCAGTTTCAAGCCGGCGTCGGCGGCCAGTTTGGCGGCTTTGTCGGTCTTTTCCCAGGTGAAATCGGCGTCGCTGCGGCCGAAATGTCCGTAGGCCGCCGTCTTGCGGTAAATCGGACGACGCAAGTTCAGCGAATCTATGATCTCGCGCGGCTTGAGCTTGAAGTTCGCCCGCACCAGATCTGGAATCAGCTTCGCATCAATCTTCTCGGTTCCGAAAGTATCCACCAGTACGCTGACGGGATCAGCAACACCGATCGCGTAGGCGAGTTGCACTTCGCAGCGATCGGCCAAGCCGGCGGCCACGATGTTCTTGGCGATGTAGCGCGCCATGTAGGCGGCGGAACGATCCACCTTGGTCGGATCCTTGCCGCTGAATGCGCCGCCGCCGTGACGTCCCATACCGCCGTAAGTGTCGACGATGATTTTGCGCCCGGTCAGTCCGGAATCGCCCATGGGCCCGCCGATGACGAACCGCCCGGTGGGATTGATGTGGTACTTGGTGTCTTCATCGAGCAGGTTGGCCGGAATTACGGCCTGGATGACGTACTTCAAAATGTCGGCGCGCAGTTCGTCATTGGTGACGGTTTCGGAATGCTGGGTGGAGACTACGACGGCATCGACCCGCTTCACTTTGCCCGGCGCGTCGTATTCGACCGTGACCTGTGATTTTCCATCCGGCCGCAGGTAGGGGCAGGTGCCATTTTTGCGAACTTCGGAAAGCTTCAGGCAGAGCTTGTGGGCGAGTGAAATCGGAAGGGGCATCAGTTCGGGAGTCTCGTTGCAGGCGAAGCCGAACATCATGCCCTGGTCGCCGGCGCCGCCGATGTCCACGCCCATGGCGATATCGCCGGACTGCTTGTTGATGCTGGAAATTACAGCGCAGGTGTTGGAGTCGAAGCCGTAGACGGCGTTGTCGTAGCCGATGGACTGAACCACGCCGCGGACGAGATTTTGAAAATCGACATAGGCTTTAGTAGTGATCTCGCCGGCGATCACGACCAGGCCGGTGCAGGTCAGGGTTTCACAGGCGACGCGGCTGCTTGGGTCTTCCCGCAGGCAGGCGTCGAGAATGGCATCGGAAATCTGGTCGGCGATCTTATCAGGATGTCCCTCGGTAACGGATTCCGAGGTAAACAGAAAACGATTGGTTGCTGGCAAGCTGATATCTCCTAAAGGTAGCTTCTAGCGTTCATTTCCAATAACGGGGGGCTTACGGAGCCAAGGGCTCTTGACCAAGTTTGGCTTTTGGTTTGGCTTAGTCTTCATCCAAAACGGTACCAGAGATGACCGCCTAAGCGCAATCGAATTGGCAGAGCCAGAGGGAGCTGACATTCAGTTGGACCCAGTCGGCATTGAACGGCGGAAGGGGGGCGGTAAACCTAAGAAAAAAAGAGACAAGGTTAAGGCGTCGTGGGCGGCGATGGGGCACTCGGTAACATTCCTCCAGGGCCAAAAGTAACGCTCTTGACCTCGCCGGACGTTCCCCCAGTGTCGAGCTTCTTTCCGTTGAAGCGAAAGTCGATGCCACCGGAGTTGCCCGCCCTGACGATGATTTCCTTCCGGCCTTGGACCGTGCGCTCGCTGCCTGCGGCCAAAAGTTCGGACGAGAAAGTCTTGCCGTCGGCGGTGATCGATACCCAGGAGTCTTCGCGGGCATGAATGACGACCGTAAACTCGCCCGGAGTTGCAGCGGCGGCGGCAGCGGTTACGTCCGGAGGCGTTTTGGGGGCGACGGAGGGGGCGGATTCTCCAGTCGGCGAAGCGTTCGCCGGCGAACCGTTTGTTGGCGAACCATTTGTTAGCGAACCAGCGGTGGGCGAACGGGCGCCACTATCTGGGTTTCCTACTCCGCTTGCCCCTGTGCTTGATACGCCGCCTCCTACGCCTGGCGACTGCGCCGGGGCCGCGGTTGGAGTCGGCCGAATTGACTGTCTGGCGCGCTCCCGCTCGCGATGGCTCCAGAAGGAGAGTGCGAGCGCGAGGACGAGTAGAAACGCGGCGAACAGGCCCCAAGGTAGTTGGCGAGCAGGGGTGTCGGAGATAGCCTCCAGGCGGCGGATGTTCTGTTCATTTTCGCGCGCTTCATTTTTGCGCTCTCCGTCTTCATGCCCTTCGATTTCAGTCCGAGGGGGAGGGGCGTCGCCGGAAGCTTGCAGGTATTCGGCAACGGTTTGATCTTCGTCGAGGCCAACGCAGCGGGAATAGGCGCGGACAAAGCCCTTGTTGAAGATGCCTCCCGGCAACTGGTTGAACTTATCTTCTTCCAGGGCCCGCAGCATGCGCGTCCCGATCTTGGTGGAGTCGGAAATCTGCTCCAATGTGATCTTGCGCTTTTCGCGCTCCTGTTTCAGTTTTTCGCCAAAGGAAGACAAACCAGTCTCTCGCTTTCTGTGGATGGCGAACAAAATTTTACTCTGTTGAGAAGCTAGATCATAGGGTATTCAGGAATTCCCGACAAACTGGCCGAGGACATAGAAAATAACCGGGTATTGATACACTCTCATCCAATCTCGTATGCGAATCCTTTTGGTCGGCGGAAACGGTTTCATCGGCTCGCCCTTGATGCGTGAGTTGCATGATTCCGGACACGAAGTTGCACTTTTCCATCGCCATGCCGGTGCAGGTCCTGCCGGGGCTGATGTGGTGCGAAACGAAGTGGTGCAAATCCAGGGAGACCGGAATCGGCTTTCCGATTACCGAAATCAGCTTCAGCGATTTTCCCCTGACGTCATCGTCGACTTGATCCTTAGCTCGGGAGAACAGGCGCGCCAGTTAATGACGACTGTGCGCGAAGTTGCGCCGCGCGTGGTCGCAATCAGCAGCATGGACGTTTACCGCGCGTGGGGCGTGTTGCACGGGGTTGAGCCGGGCCCGTTAGAGCCGCTGCCGCTGACCGAAAATTCGCCCTTACGCACCGTCCGCAGACTCTACGCGCCAGAGACGGTAAGGATGATGCAGAGCATCTTTACCTGGGTTGACGAGCAATACGACAAGATTGCGGTCGAGGAGGCGATATTGAACGACCCAGTAGTCTTGGGGACCGTTCTGCGACTGCCGATGGTATACGGGCCAGGAGATCCCCTCCATAGATTCTTGCCATTGCTTAAACGCTGCGCGGATGGGCGATCTTCAATACTTCTTCCGGATGACTTCGCCGCTTGGCGGGGCCCCCGCGGATACGTCGAGAACGTTGCGCATGCCATCGCGCTTGCCGCAACCTCGGATCAGGCGGCGGGGCGTGTTTACAATATTTGCGACGAGCCGACCTTGCCGGAACTGGATTGGCAGGCGAGGATCGCAAAACGGATGAACTGGCCTGTGAGGTTCGTTGTACTGCCGAGGGAGCGAACGCCAAAGCATCTGCTGCTGCCCGGCAATGCGGCGCAACATGTGGTCGCCACGTCTGCGCGCATTCGAGCCGAGTTGGGTTACAAGGAGCTAGTCGAGATCGAGGAAGCGATGCAGCGGACGGTTGCCTGGGAGCGGCGAAACCCGCCCAGCACCATTAACTTACAGCAGTTTGATTACGACGCCGAAGACGCGGCTCTCGCCCAGGTAGCGTAAGATCCAATTGCGACTGAGTCACCGGCCAGCCGCGAGGAATTCTGCCTTTCAGTCAGCGCTTAGGCGGCGGGCGGGTTGGCGTGACTGGTACCTGTTACCGACGTTCGTTGCCGGAGCAGTGCGGCCAAACCTATAATTTTCATATCCAGCCACACGAACGAGGAGTTCATGCCGGAGGCAGCGGGCAAATCCCCAATTCGCCTGTCGCAAGAGCTGACCATCTTCCACGATGTCGCCAAGGCGCTGACATCCTCGCTCAACCTCGATTCGATTTTGCAGACCATCATGGAAAAAATGGCGGAATACTTCCGCCCCGATACCTGGTCGCTCCTGATGGTGGATGAAGAAAAAGAAGAGCTCTATTTCGCCATCGCGGTCGGGGCCGCGGCGGAGGTTCTGTCGAAGGCGCGCTTGAAAGTGGGGGAGGGAATCGCCGGTTGGGTGGCCAAGCACGGACAGGTTTTGATCGTGCCCGACGTGCAGTGCGATCCGCGCTTCTCATCCCGGCTGGACGAGATGACGCAGTTGCAGACCCGCTCCATCATCTGCGTGCCGTTGCGCTCCAAACACCGCGTGCTGGGCGTGATCCAACTGGTCAACGCGAATGTGGAGATGAGCGATCAGGAGATGTTCTTCTTGCAGGCTTTGTGCGACTACGCCGCGATTGCGATCGAGAATTCGAGATCGGTAGAGAAGATTCAGGAACTGACCATCACCGACGATTGCACCGGCCTGTTCAATGCGCGCCATCTGCACAAAACGCTGGAAACCGAGGTCTACCGCTCGGCGCGCTTCGCCTACGAGTTCAGCGTGATTTTCATCGACCTCGACTACTTCAAGCAGGTCAACGACCGGCATGGACATCTGGTGGGAAGCCGGCTGCTGGCCGAAGTCGGATACCGGATCAAAGCGCAGTTGCGGCTGATTGATTTCGCCTTCCGCTACGGCGGAGACGAGTTCGTGGTTCTGCTGCCGCAAACCACCAAGGATCAGGCGGTGGTGGTCGCGAAACGTTTGCAGGATTCCATACGCTCGGGAGTCTTTTGCACCGAGCAGGGTTTGAACCTGACCGTGCGCGCCAGTATGGGGCTGGCGACCTTTCCGCACGATGCGCAGACCCCGCATGACATCATCCGTCAGGCCGACGAGATGATGTATATGGTGAAGAACACCACCCGCGACAATATCGGTATCGTGTCGCGCGGAGTGCTGGAGACGTAAGCTACTTCACGTCCAAATGTAGAGACACTCCGGGTGGACAGAACTCCTTCCGGTTGGCCGTAAACCGTGGGTCTATGACCTTAGACCCGGTGTACAATACCCGCATTCCTGGGTCAAACGGAGGTAATCGTGCTGATAATGCTCCGGGGAATCGCACGCAAGAGTTTCGGCGGAATCGTTGCTGTGGCCTTGGCAACATGCCTCTACACTTTCAGTCAAACCAAAGCAGCCCCAGTAGATCCGGGCGTGCGCGGTGGCCCGGCGGGCGCCGGCACTCCGCTGAAGGGTCTTACTGCGGACGAAACTGCGTTCTTCCAGGATGGGCAGGCCAGGTTTGCTGAAGTCGAGGTCGTGAACAAGGGCTCGAACAACGGCCTCGGTCCCCGCTTCAACTCCAACCAGTGCTTCTCTTGCCACTCGCAGCCGGATGCCGGAGGAACAAGTCCGGCGAAAAATCCCCTGCCTGCAGTCGCCAACCTGAATGGTGCGAAGAACGCGGTGCCGTGGTTCATCGTGCCCAATGGTCCGGTCCGCGAAGCGCGGTTCAAGAAGAGCAACGGAAACGCCGACGGCGAGGTGCACGACCTCTTCGTGATTACCGGGCGAAGCGACGCTCCCGGTTGCAACATCGCCCAATTCGATTTTCTGCCGGCGGGCAATCCGCTCACCGGCCAGGGCGGGAATTCGAATATCATTTTCCGCATCCCGACTCCGGTCTTTGGCGCGGGCCTGATAGAAGCGATTCCCGACTCGGCCATCCTTGCGAATATGCAGGCCAACGCATCGTTGAAGTCGGCCTTGGGAATTTCCGGGCACGCCAACGCACACCTGAGCGGAAACGTGAATCTTAGTGGAAACGATGGGACCATTACGCGTTTCGGGTGGAAGGCGCAGAACAAATCCCTTCTCATGTTCGCGGGTGAGGCCTACAACGTCGAGATGGGCATCTCGAACCAACTTTTCCCGCAAGAGCGCGACGAAACCCCGGGCTGTCTCTACAACCCCACGCCAAACGACACGCTCAACTTCACGACGACTGCCACCACCACCGCCCAGTCGAATCCGGCGGTCATCTCGGACATCGAAGCGTTTGCCAACTTCATGCGGATGCTGGCCCCGCCTACTCCCGCTCCCGCCACACCCACGACCGAAAATGGCCGCGCCGCTTTTGCCAAGATAGGCTGTGCCCACTGCCATACCCCGTCGTTTACCACGGGCGCAATGATTGCGAGCGGCTCCACGACCAGCCCGAGTGCTGCGCTTTCCCATCAGACGGCGAATCTCTTCTCTGACCTGCTCGTCCACCATATGGGCAAAGGCCTCGCCGACGGCATCACGCAAGGCGGCGCCGGCCCCGACGAGTTCCGAACCGCTCCCCTCTGGGGTGTCGGACAACGCGTGTTCTTCCTCCATGACGGACGAACCAGCAACCTGGTAGACGCCATCAGAGACCACAAAAGCCCAGGCAGCGAAGCAAATAAGGTCGTCGAACATTTCAATAAGCTGAGCACGCGGGAGCAGCAGGAGATCATCGATTTCCTGCGGTCGCTCTAGTCAGAAGAGCCGCCCTTTGAAGGCGACTCCCTGCCAAGCACTTTGTCGCCTACTGCTTTTCCCGCTTCTGCAGATCCGCTGGCTGGTCGGTTTTCGGTTGCGCTTCGGTTGCGTCCGGTTTCCACGTACCCGCGTTCGCGGTCGCGGCAGGGTTCACGCCGAAGTCCCACACATAGAGGTTCATTGCTTCTTTCCCCAGCATCTCGATGAGCGCGTATTCGCCGGTGGCGAGAGGCTCGGCGGGCGTGAGTTTGACCCAGCCTCCGGTCATGGTAGTGGTTGTGGACGCGACAAAACGCTCGTCGGTTTTCATCTTTCCGGTTACCGCGACGTTGACCCCGCCGGCAATGCGTTTGCCGCCCTTGACTTGGACACGAATAATCTTGAAGCGCTCCCCGGTGGGCGGCAGCGACGGCGCGCCGGTGGCGGCCTGCACGGTTGCGGGCGCGCCCTGCTTCGCGTCGTTACTATTTAAGTCGATGTTGATGTAGAGCGAAGGCACGGTGGTGTGCGACTGAATCTTGGCATGTGCCTCTGGGAGTTCAATCGTTTGCCGGGCGCCGGACATGGGATTGATCGCCGCCCGCAGAATATTCGACTTTCTGTTCTTATCCACTTCGCTGCCCGATTGCTGCAGTTCTGCGAGCTGCGGCTGATTCTCATAGGTATCGAGGAGAAAAATGCCGCCTTCGTCGGGCAGGCGCAAATTGGGCGCGACCTGCGGGGAACGGGCTTGTTCGGCTTTTCGTTCGGCCTCGAGTTCCTTGTCGAGTTCGACCGCTTCCGGAGCGACCTTGCCCTGCAGGCGGCCTTGCTCAAACTTAGCGGTTGCGTCCCAGTCGATCAACGCGTTCGGGACTTCCTCCCATTCGCCGCGCTCGGCACTGAAATAGCGGACGCGGTCGCCATGAATCTCATACTTGGTGACGGACTGGTAGGAGCCGTCTTTCAGAATGAGGCGGCGGGCATGGGTGGGGGTGGGAACCTGCGAGAGACAAAACGAAAGACAAAAAAAGACCGACACAAGGATCGCCGCCGCGAGAAGTCCCGCCCTGCCGAAGCCCGTTGTGAACACGAATGATTTCACGCCGCGGAACATTATCGGTCTTTTCTGGTGCTTCTGAAAGGTTAGATTCCTAATCAGATAACCGTGTTGGCTCCTAGCAGCGGGTGCCCCACTCATCGCGTTCTTTGCGATGAGTGGGTTCACGTCTAGCCAAAGCTGCAGACTGGGCGTTGTCCAATCTCTAACGGCCATTCCTGTACATTCACCCGCGCCCGTCCCTGTTCTCCGTGGGCGTAGGCTCGGAAACTGCTCCACTCCCAGTCTTCGGGTCGCGCGACCAATCCGCGCTTCACCGGGTTTCGGTGCATATAGCGAATCTTCTCGATCCGTTTCTCGTTTGTCCACACGTTGAAATCGTAGAACCGCTTCTGCCAAACCGGAGCGGGCTCGGGATGGGGAATCCCATTCATCGCAAAATACGCGATGAGTGGGGCACCCGCGGTTCTGAGCTTCCGCGTGAATCGCTCTTTCAGAACTTTCATGACCACCGAGGGATCGCCCGCCTCAGGCTCCGTGATCAGAAGATGGAGGTGCTCCGGCATGATCACGAAACCGACCAGCACAAAGTGGTAGCGCAAGCGAGTCTCTTCCAAAGTGTCGAGCAGGAGATCGCGGCGTTGCGGCGGGCCCAGCACAGGCTCGCGATGATGGCAGCTGGTGGTGATGAAATGCAGGTCATTCGAACCGTAGTACCGGTGGAGTCCTTGCGTCATTCACCGAGCGTAGGCTAGCTAGATTCGGATTTCAGTGAGGGGCTGCCTGTCGAATTGTGACGAAACCCACTCATCGCAAGGAACGCGATGAGTGGGGCACCCGCCCCTAGTTTGGCGCGGCCCCCTTTTTCCACATTCCCTTCCAGAAAGACTTCTGCCATAATTGATCGTGCACCCCAACCCGCACAAATTTCCCAACAAAATTAAAGCGAGGAAGCGATGTCGGCCAAGTACATCTTTGTAACCGGCGGTGTGGTCTCATCACTAGGCAAAGGTCTGGCGGCGGCCTCCATTGGATGCCTGCTCGAAAGCCGCGGCCTCAAGGTCAACTTGATGAAGTTCGATCCCTACCTGAACGTGGATCCGGGGACGCTGTCGCCGTTTCAACACGGCGAAGTGTTCGTCACCGACGACGGCGCCGAAACCGATCTCGACCTCGGCCACTACGAACGCTTCACCCACGCCAAACTGTCTCGCGATAACAACTGGACCACCGGGCGCCTCTACGAGCAGATTATCGCCAAAGAGCGCCGGGGCGATTACCTGGGCAAGACCGTGCAGGTCATTCCGCACGTGACCAACGAAATCAAGGCGGCAACGAAGAAAGTCGCTCAGGACGTGGATGTGCTGATCGTCGAAATCGGCGGCACCGTGGGCGACATCGAGTCGCTGCCCTTCATCGAGGCGATCCGCCAGATGCGGCAGGAGCTGGGCCGCGATAACACTCTGTTCGTGCACGTGACGCTGGTGCCGTTTATCGCCGCGGCGCAGGAATTAAAGACCAAGCCGACCCAGCACTCCGTCAAAGAATTGCTCAGCTCCGGGATTCAGCCGGACATCCTGCTCTGCCGCACCGACCGCTACCTCTCCTCGGAGATTAAGTCGAAGATTGCGTCGTTCTGCAACGTCGAAGAAGAAGCGGTGATCACGGCGAAGGATGTTGCGTCCATCTACGAAGTGCCGATCGTGTTCGCGCATGAAGAAGTGGACACGTTGATCCTGCGCCGTCTGCGACTGGAGGCGAAGGAGCGCGATCTTTCGAAGTGGGAAGACCTGGTGCACCGCGTCTATAACCCGAAAGATGTGGTTAGGATCGGCATCGTCGGAAAGTATGTGATGTACGAGGATTCCTACAAGTCGCTGAAAGAGGCGCTGGTGCATGGCGCGCTGGCGCACAACCTGAAGCTGGAAGTAAATTGGGTCGACGCCGAAGGACTGGAGGCGGCCGACAAAGCCGACAAAAGCTATGAAGCACAGTTAGAAGACTACGACGGTTTGCTGGTGCCCGGCGGATTCGGCAAGCGTGGCATCGAAGGTATGTTGCGGGCGATCCAGTACGCGCGCGAGAAGCATGTGCCCTACTTTGGAATCTGTCTGGGGATGCAGACGGCTTGCATCGAATATGCGCGCAATGTCTGCGGGTTGGCGGATGCCAATTCGAGCGAGTTCGATCCGGCGACTCCGCATCGCGTGATCTACAAGTTGCGCGAGTTGCGTGGCGTGGAGGAGTTGGGCGGCACGATGCGGCTGGGGGCATGGCCGTGCAAGATCGAGACGGGAACGTTGGCGTACAAAGTGTATGGCCAGACCGAGATCAGCGAGCGGCACCGGCATCGTTACGAGTTCAACCGCGAGTATGAAGAGCCCATGGTGGCCGCGGGTCTGCGCATTTCCGGTTCGACTCCGGACGGCACTTACGTCGAGATGGTGGAGATTCCGGGCCATCCGTTTTTCATCGGATGCCAGTTCCATCCGGAATTCAAATCGAAGCCGCTGGAGCCGCATCCGCTGTTTAAGGCGTTCGTGGGCGCGGCCTACGAACACGGGCAGAAAAATAAAGACCAGAAAGATGCCGCCGAGGTCGAGATGTTCCTGCGGCCGGAGAATGTGGGAAGAAGGTAGATCGGGTGATCGGGTCATCGGGCCATCGGGTGATCTAACAACTCGTGGGTTTTGATGGCCCGATCACCCGATGACCCGATTGTTTCTATTTTGACCTTATCCTTCCAAATCGATAACGTTCGCGTCGGCGCCGGAGATATGTTCCTCATTGCCGGGCCCTGCGTGATTGAGAGTGAAGAGCACGCGCTGCGCATGGCGGAGATCATCAAGGGCGTGGTTCGATCGCTGAATTTTCCGTTTATCTTCAAGGCGTCGTACGACAAGGCGAACCGCACTTCGATCCGCAGCTATCGCGGGCCGGGGATGAAGGAAGGCCTGCGTATTCTGAAGAAGGTGAAAGATGAAGTGCACATTCCGGTGCTGACCGATGTGCATCAAGTGGCCGATGTCGCTGCCGTCGCGGAAGTAGTGGACGTGCTGCAGATTCCCGCGTTTCTCTGCCGGCAGACCGATCTGGTGGTCGCGGCGGCGCTCAGCGGGCGTCCGGTGAACATCAAAAAAGGGCAGTTCGTTTCGCCCTGGGACATGAAGCACGCCACGGAAAAGTGCCGCGATGCGGGGAACAGTCAGGTGTTTGTGACCGAGCGCGGGTCGAGTTTTGGCTATAACAACCTGGTCGTGGACATGCGCTCGCTGGCCATCATGCGCAAGTTTGCACCGGTAGTGTTTGACGCGACGCACTCGGTGCAGCTGCCGTCGGCTGCGCACGGTGATCAAGATCAGCCCGCGGTGAGCGGCGGCCAGCCGGAGTTTATCCCTGTACTGTCGCGCGCGGCGGTGGCGGCGGGCGTGGACGGAGTGTTCATGGAAGTCCACGACAATCCGAAAGAAGCGAAAAGCGACGGCGCAAACGCGCTCGACACGCGCAATCTGCGCGGCTTGCTCAAAGAATTGCAGGCGATAAAGAAAGCTCTGGACGCGGCGCACGCCGCGCCGTAAAAGCAGGCGGCCAACCCGCGATTCCACGCGCGTCTCCCGTGGCACGCCAGTTGCCTTGTTCTCTTGATACTCAGGCAAGACAGCGAAAAGCACGGAGCGACCACAGAGCAGTTTCGCGTGTATTCGCGCTTTGAGGTTCGGCCGGATCCCAGTCCCGAAGGGACGACCCAGCTTAGCCCAGCGCTTCAGCGCTGGGTGGGCGGGAAGAAGAGAGCGAGTCCCGGCGGGACGGCCCACCTATCCCAGTAAATGCGCCGGATCGTAGGCAATGCCATATCGTTTGAGCAACTCCACAAACTCTTCCTCGTAATTCCGTTTCTTGTGATGCTCCGGTTGATTGTTGATGTATGCGATCACGTCGTCCGTTTGCGACGCACTTACGCTAAATGCGCCGTAGCCTTCCTGCCATGCGAAATTTGCTCCCGCCACACCCGTGTCATTGAGCCATTTGGAAGAACAGCCCTTCAGAGTCTGGACCGCTTTCGACAGCGGCATTGGCGCAGGCAGCAGGATCAAGGCGTGGCAATGATCTTCGGCGCCTCCGATTTTGATTGCCTCGAATTCGTGATGGCGGGCGATGCCGGCGATGTAGGCCCAGAGTTTGGGTTGGAGTTCGTCGCGGAGGCGTTTTTGCCGTTCTTTGGTGCTGAAGACCACGTGGATACGCATGCTCGAATAAGTGTGTGACATGGGTCATCCCTCCGGGACTTGCTCTCAGATTTGGCTGCCTACCCAGCGCTGAAAGCGCTGGGCTAAGCTCGGACGCCCCTCCGGGGCTGGAGCATCGTGAGGTTCGGTTTTCCGGCGAAGCGCAATGGGCGGGGTTCACCACGGTTGCGGCGGGCAAGCACAACTCTAGCGGGTCAAGTTTGCGAAATCTGTGATCGCGCTCACCTTGCTTTTGTTCACTTCTGAATCTGCTACCATTCCCGCGTCATCTCAATCTCATCTATGCATTGGTGGGCATCGATCGCCGGCATTGTTCTGATCTTCATCATCCTGATGGATGCGTTTGAGACTGTGGTATTGCCGCGGCGCATCAAGCGAATTTTTCGCATCACGGGGTGGTTCTACCGGAATACCTGGGGCCTCTGGACCAGAGTGGGGCGGCATATCAAGTCCGCGAACCGGCGCGAAGGGTTCCTCGCTTACTTTGGGCCGCTGTCGCTGATCCCGCTGATGGGTTTTTGGGCGCTCGGTCTGATTTTTGGATTCGCCTTAGTGCAGTACGGACTGGGCGAACATCTATCGCTGGGCAATGAAAAAATCACGTTCGGCAAAGTCGTCTATCTCAGCGGCGAAACTTTCTTCACGCTGGGCTACGGAGACATCACGCCCAACAACTCCGCCGCTCGCGCCCTTGCCGTGATGGAGGCGGGTATGGGCTTCGCGTTCCTCGGAGTCGTGATCGGATATCTGCCGGTTATCTACAACTCCTTTGCCGCGCGCGAGATTGAAATTTCGCTGCTCGATGCGCGCGCCGGATCGCCGCCGAGCGCCGCTGAGTTTCTCGGCCGGCTGGGTTGCTGTCCCGAGCAAACCGTGCTCGACCAAATTTTTCGCGACTGGGAGCGCTGGTGCGCCGACCTCCTGTCGAGTCACATTTCCTATCCGGTGCTGGTTTTCTTCCGGTCGCAGCACGGCAATCAATCCTGGTTGAGCGCGCTGACGGTTATGCTCGATGTCACGTCGCTGGTCACGGCGGGCGTGGAAGGCATCCACCCCGACCAGGCCAAGCTCACGTTCGCCATGGCGCGGCACGCTGCCGTCGATCTCGCCCAGGTGGTGAGAGCGGAATACAGTCCGCATGATGCCGACCGGCTTACGGCAGCAGATCTAATCCGGCTGCGAGCGGAACTCGCCAAGCGTGGCGTGACGCTCAATGACGCTGCATACAATGACGCTGTGGACAATAGTGTCGCGGACGCGCCCGATCGGCTGGCGGAACTTCGGATGCTCTACGAACCTTATCTTCACTCCCTCAGTGGCCGGCTCTTGATGACGCTGCCGCCGTGGATCCACATGGAGCGCAAGAAAGACAACTGGCAGGCCAGCCCGTGGGACCGCGCGATTCAGGCGCGAGCTCTGGAGCGTCCGAGGCGGGTGGCGGACGATCACTTCTGAGGCATCGGGTCATCGGTTGATCGAGTCATCGGGTGATCGGAAGTTCGGGCGGGGAAAGATGACCCGATGGCCCGATCACCCGATGACCCGGGCTGCGGGCGGTCCCACAGCCCCGGCTCGAGCTGGCCGCTTGCGGCCTATTTCGTCGTCTTGTCCATTTTGGCCATGCCCATCGAATACGTGCCGGTGCACTCCCAGTCAAAAGACGAGCCATCTCCACTGGCTTTTCCGGAGCAGGTACCAGAACCCTTGATGCCCTTGTGCTTGCCCGTACCGCCCACGATCTTCCATTTATTGGACATAGGTTTCGTGGTGTCGGTGGGAGTGGAGCCTTCATACGTGTAGTGAACCTTGTCGCCACTGTCCGCGGTCGCGATGAAGTAGCCGTGGAATTTGAAGGACGCTTTCCATGCATCGTGGAATTCCGTGTAGGTACCAGTCTTTTCCTTTAGGTCCTCGCTGCTTGAGGTAGCGTCGCAGGTGCCTTGCCCGATCCAGTAGAGGTGATCCGGCACGTCGCCGACGTCGAGTTTGTATTCTGTTGTTGCCTTCGGACAGTGCCACTTGGTGTCAACCTTGCTCTGGGCCATCGCCACGGACACAGACAGTAATAAAGTCAATCCAATCAGCAAAAGCTTGCGCATCTTTCTCTCCTTTTGAGTTTGAGTGGAAAAAGCGGGGCAACTATAGTGCACTCACCCCAATTCTGGCAAGCGTCGCGCGGGCGCCTGCGAATCGAGCAGGATGGGGTTGACATGACCCGATGACCCGATGTCTTGTTCCTTCTGCTACCATTTCCCCTTCATGAAACACGTGGGCGAGAACGTGGTGCGCATCGAGGCTGAGGCATTACGAGCGCTGGCGGATCGGCTGGCGGGCCCGATGGCTGCGGATTTCAACCGGGCTCTGGAACTGATGTTCGGCTGCCGGGGCCGAGTGGTCGTGACCGGCATGGGGAAGAGCGGCCTCATTGCTCGCAAGATCGCGGCTACATTGAGTTCGACCGGCTCGCCGGCCCTCTACCTGCATCCGGTGGAGGCGCTGCACGGCGATTTGGGGATGATCGTGCGCGGCGATGTCGTGCTGGCGCTTTCGGCCAGCGGCGAGACGGAAGAGATCCTGCAGTTGATGGCGACGATCAAACGGCTGCAGGTGCCGCTCATTGCTATGACCTGCGACGCTATGACCTGCGAGGACATTGCAGAACTCCACGCGGGCGGGGGCCCCTTCGACTCTCGCTCAGGGCAGGTCCGCGCCACACTTGCTTCCACTTTGGTATCTTCGGCTGACGTGGCTTTGGACTGCTCGATCTCGAAGGAAGCTTGCTCGCTGGGACTTGCTCCAACCGCCTCCACCACCACTATGCTTGCTCTCGGCGATGCGCTGGCGGTGGCGCTTTCGGAAAAACGCGGGTTTAAAGAGGAAGACTTTGCCAACCTGCATCCCGGTGGAAAACTGGGCAAGCGGCTGGCGCGGGTGGAATCGTTGATGCACTCGGGAGACGCGGTTCCGCGAGTGACGCCGCAGACGAAGATGCCGGATGTGATTTACGAAATGTCGCGCAAGAAGCTGGGAATGACGACGGTGGTCGAGGGCGATCGTTTGCTCGGCGAGCGTTTGCTGGGGGTGATCAGCGACGGAGATCTGCGGCGATTGCTCGAGCAGCGCGGCAAAGACGCGCTCGACCTGACGGCGGGGGATTGCATGACGCGGACTCCTAAAACCATTGGCCCGCAGGAGTTCGCAGCCACCGCGCTCGCGCGCATGGAGGAGATGAAAATTACGTCGCTCGTCGTCGTGGACAGCGATCTGGACAACGACGTGGACAAGGTGGACAACGGTCGGCGCGTGCGGGGCATTGTGCACCTGCATGATCTGTGGGGAACGGAGATGTTGTAGCAGCGAGTGCGAAGCAAGTGTGGGGACGGGCGACCCCGCAAGCCTGCCCTGAGCGAAGTCGAAGGGTCCAAGCCGAGCTCGGTTCGGCCTCGCGCGCCGTCCCGGGAACCGTTGTGAGACCAGCTCTACCGCGAGACCTTCACCTTCGGCGCATGAAATGCATCGGGAAACGTAAAGGTGACCAGCACTCCCTCTCGCACGTTGCCCACCAGCGCGGGGCGGAAGCAGGCAATGCAGGTGCCGCCGGCGTGGCGAACGCTGGGATAGACAACTCCGGCCGATCCTCGATCGAGCAGGCGCCGCGCGAGTTGCTGCGAGGCGTGATAGCTGTCGGGCTTCAGGTACTTCTGGTAAGCAGAGTCCCCGCGCTGATTTTCGCTGCGCGGATCCTCACTGCGCCGATCTTCACTGCGAAGATCCTCGCTGCGCAGCTCATGAAACTCGGCGCGAAAGTCGGCCAGGTACTCACGGTAGGCAACCGTCTCTTCTTCCTGCCAATTCACCTCGCGTAATCCCTCGCCGTAGTGGAAGGCAACCTCGGCCTGCGCCGTCTTCCGTGAGAAGCCCGCATACCAGGCGCCGCGGTCGGATCCGCTGAAGCGGCTGCCTCCAGGCCGCGCGTGGGTGAAAGCGGCGTTGATGATGTGATAGTGGGGCACGGCGAAAACCAATTCGTGCACGGTGATTCCGGGGAGCAGGTTGGCTTCGCCGGCCAGCCGCTGGTTGGTGGCGTCGTCGAGCTGGAATAGATGCCGCATTTGCGCCGGGGGCAATCCGAGCCGCGACAACACGCTCTCGCCCTCCTCATAGAAGCGACAGGGAATGAGGCGGTGCGTATTGTCCTCGGAAACGGATGTGGTTTTGGGGAGCATTTTCTTTGGCTCTATTACAGCCCGCCGCGGCGCGCGTCCAGCAGTTGGCGAACCCGCAGCATGGCGGGCACCCCGCCCTTCAACATGCAGGCCAGCGGCGTCTGACCGCCGAAAATGGGATTCGAATTTGGCAGCTGAACCCAGGCATCGGCGAGCTTTGTGCTATACAGGATATTGAGGGCCTTAAAAATGCCCAGCAGCAGGGAGATGCGGGTGAGCTTGTCCTGATCCAAAGTTTTGGCCGGCAAAGTCTTCGCCTCTGACGATTTGCTGGCGCTGCGTTTGAGCTGATAGAACGCGCCGTTGGAGATGCCGCCGATCAAGCCCCGAGCGTCCTCGTCGCGTAGTTTCCAGTGCGACGTCAGACGGAAAAATGCGCGAATAGCGACCGGGCTCAGTTTCTCTTGCACTGCCCGGCTGGAGAGATCGGCGGGCTGATCCCAGGCGACGCCGTGGAGGTGAACCAGGTTGGACGCGCCGAGAATAACATCTCCAAACATGACAGCATTATTCTACATAATTGGAGTTACGTCAAGATTCGAAGTGGTTGTTGGAGGGCCGGGTGCCGCGCCCGGTTGGACGGTCGAGGTGCACGTGTCCCTCCACCGTATGGCTCATCAGGGGTTCGCGGTACTAGTGGCAGAAACGCTGTAGCTTCGGCGGCGGCGGGGTAGGGAACTCGTCAAACTCGCCGTCCCATCCGGAGCATCCGCGCGCGGTGACGGCGCGGATCACGACCTGTTCCAGATCGCGGGCTCTCGCTTTCGCTTGCGAGACCTGCTCCGTCGTGAGCGAGCCGTTGAGTTCGCCGAGGTCCGCGCCCGCGGCGGCATAACCGGCGTCGGCCGCAATGGTGTACCAGATATACGCAGTAAGGCGGTCCTGCGGAACGCCGCGGCCATCTTTCAGCGCTTTGGCGTAGAAGTATTGCGCCTGGGGAAGACCCTGATCGGAGGCAATCTTATAGAGCTTCGGGGCCTTGGTGAAATCTCGATCCGCCATCAGACGCCCCAGGTAGTAGGCGCCGAAAGCGTTGTTCTGGTCGGCGGCCAGCTTGAGCCATTTCTGGGCCGCGTCGGGATCGCGCGGCACCCCGTTGCCGAGGAAGTAGTGCCGTCCAACCAGCCAACCCGCAAGTGGGTCGCCTTGTTGCGCGGCCTTGCGATACAGGTCGATGGCCTGGCTCTGGCTGCCGGTGACCACGGTGCCGGTTTCGTAATAGTAAGCCAGTGCGATCTGGGCGGGTCCGTAGCCAAGATCGGCGGAGCGTCGAAAGTAGTCGATCCCCAGAGAGTCGTTTCGCGTCGGCCCAACGCCCGTAATGGCGTCCATTCCACGGTCGTACAGAGCTTCTGGAGAGGAGCTCTGTGCTAAGCCGAGCGTGCTCCATAGCACGAGAATTGCAGACAGAATGGTTCGACGCATTGCCGATTTCCCGTAAGAAATATTGAACTCAGTATAGGGAATACGGCCTACCGGTGTAGAGTTACGAAAGTTTGACGCGACTGCCCGGACGCCGGAGGTAAAACAGTGGCCTTTTCAGTAGCAGCGCATGTGGTTCCGCATGTCGCCCCGGATATCGCTCAGCATTTCGCTCAGCATTTCGCTCAACGAGCGGCGTTCTACACGGTCATCGCGTGCTGGTGGATCTTTCTCCTGACCTTCTGGCTGCGGAAGCGTCCGCCCCAAGCCCGCGAGACGAAACGCGATTGGACTTCGCTCATCGGAATGTTTCTGCAAGGCGCGGCCTACTTCTGCGTCTGGTCGTTCCCATTAGAGCAGAAACATTTTTCGCCGGTCAGGCCCGGTTCGCCGGTGGTGGAATGGGGACTGGCGGTGTTGACGGTGGCCATTGCTGTTGCTTCGACATGGCTGGTGAACGCCGCCGCGCGCCGTTTGGGCAAGCAATGGGCTCTGGCCGCGCGCCTGGTGGAGGGCCACACGCTCATTCAGGACGGGCCCTATCGCTTCGTAAGAAACCCGATTTACGCGGGCATGTTTGGAATGCTCGTGGCGACCGGACTGGCGGTGACGCAATGGATTCCGCTGCTGCTTGCGATCGTGTCATTCATTGCTGGAACCTACATCCGCATTCGAAGTGAAGAGCGGCTGCTGCGCGAGGCCTTTGGCTCCGAGTTCGAAGCGTACGCGCGCCACGTTGCGGCGTTGATCCCGGGAATCTACTGAGAGTTTCGGTCGTCCCTCTGGGACTTGGGCCGTCGTTCCACTCTACCCCGCGCTGAAGCGCGGGGCTAAGTTAGGCCGCCCTCCGGGGCTGGTGTTACGCGTAGCGCTCGCGCATGAAATCGCCGATCGCGGCATACGCGGCGCTCAGCGTCTTTTCATCGGGGAGGAAAACGATGCGGATGTGCTTCGTCCCCGGACGCTGGCCGAAGCCGGAGCCGTGCACGACCGTTACATATTTCTGGCGAATCAGTTCGGTGACAAAAACGTCGTCGCCTTCCGGGATGTCGATGCGCGGGTAGGCATAGAAAGCCCCGCGCGGCGCCACGCAACTCACGCGCGCAGTTTCGGCGCACCATTTCATGGTCAGGTCGCGGCGGCTGCGCAGCTTGCGCTTGATTTCGACCAGGTGATCCTGCGGGCCTTCGAGCGCAGCTTTGATCGCGTACTGTTCGGGATGGTTGGCGCAAAGGCGCGCCCGCAACAGCTTGTTCACGCCTTCCAGATACGGCTTGATAACGGAAGCTTCGCCGCTGGCAATGCCCCATCCAATGCGCCATCCGGGGGCAAGGTAATTCTTGGATAGTCCGCCGAACGTAATGACCGGCAGATCGGGAGCGACCGAGGCCATGGCAACATGGGGATCGTCGTCCTGGGTTTGACTGTCGATGATCAGCTTGTCGTAAATTTCATCGGCAAAGATAACCAGATTATGTTGGCGGGCGAGTTCGGCGATCTGTTCCAGCATCGCGCGCGTACATACCGAGCCCGTCGGATTGTTGGGATTGATCAGCACAATCCCACGCGTCCGCGGCGTGATCTTTTTCTTAATGTCGTCGAGATCGGGCTGCCAGCCGTCTTCTTCGTTCAGGTAGTAATTATTCAGTCCGATTTCGAACTTCGCCAGAACCGCGGAATAGAGCGGATAATCGGGGCAGGGGGTGAACAGGTTGTCGCCCGGATTGAGCAGCGCGGCCAGGCAGATGTCGACCGTCTCGCTGACGCCCGAGGTGACGAAGACATCCTGAATGTTAGTGATCCCTTTGCGGGCCGCCTCGCCGCGAATTGCTTCGAGCGCCTGCGGGATTCCCGAAGAACTCGAATATCCATTGTTACCGTCGCGCATTGCTCGATAGACGGCTTCAATCATGTGGGCGGGAGTCTGGAAGTCAAAGTTGAGCGGGTCGCCGATGTTGAGCGGCAGAATCTTGTGTCCCTGCCGGGCGACTTCGTCGGCGATGCAGGCCAGGTCGCGAATGGCGTAGCGGACGTTTTCCAGACGGGCGGCTGGGGCAATTTCGCGGGCTTGAATCACGGGCATTGAGCACTCCAAAAAAGCTTTTAACGCAGAGATCGCAGAGTAAGACCGCAGAGTACGCAGCGAAAAATGAGGAAATAAAACTCCGCGCCCTCTGCCTAAACTCTGCGCCCTCTGCGTTAAAGATCTCCTTACTCCACCCGATCGATCTGCGCCTTCTGCAGCTTGTCGGAATAATCCACGTACACGGCTTTCCACTCGGTGTAGAAGTCAATCGCGCCGATGCCGCCCTCGCGGTGTCCGTTGCCGGTTGCTTTCGTGCCGCCAAAGGGCAGGTGAACCTCCGCGCCGATGGTCGGGGCGTTGATGTAGGTAATCCCGGCCTCGAGGTCGCGGACGGCGGCAAAGGCTTTGTTGACGTCCTTGGTATAGAGCGCCGACGACAGGCCGTACTCGATGTTGTTGGCGATTTCGATGGCGCTCTCGAGATCGTCGCAGGGAATGATCGAAACCACCGGCCCGAAGATTTCTTCCTGCGCGATGCGCATCTTGGGATCGACGTCGGTGAATACAGTGGGTTCGAGGAACCAGCCGTGCTGGTACTCGCCCTGGTCGAGCCGGTGGCCGCCGGTGACGAGCTTGGCGCCTTCGGTCTTTCCGATCTCGATATATTCCAGGTCGGTCTTGAGCTGGTTCTCGTTGATCGCCGGACCCATCTCGACCGTCTCGTCGAGACCGTTGCCCACTTTGATCTGCTTCGCGCGCGCCACGAAGTGATCGACAAACTCGGTATAGACGCCTTTCTGCACGATGATGCGGCTGGTCGCGGTGCAGCGCTGTCCGGTGGTACCGAACGCACCCCAGAGTCCGCCTTCGATGGCGAGGTCGAGGTTGGCGTCGTTGAGCACGATCATCGGATTCTTGCCGCCGAGTTCGAGCGAACAGTGCTTGAAGCTCTTGGCCGCCGTGGTGCCCACGATTTTGCCAACCGCCGATGAGCCGGTGAGCGAGATTGCGCGGACCACGGGATGCTCGGTCAGCGGCGTGCCGACTTCCGAGCCGAAGCCGGTCACGATGTTGATGACGCCTTTCGGGATTCCGGCATCGGTGAGCGCCTGAACTAAATTAAAAGTCGACAGCGGAGTGTCCTGGGCCGGCTTGATCACGCACGCGTTGCCGCAGACGACGGCGGGCAGCAGCTTCCACGAAGAGATGGCCATGGGGAAGTTCCAGGGCGTGATCATGCCGCAGACGCCGATCGGCTGGCGGATGGCCATGGCAAACTTGTTGGGCAGTTCCGAAGGCACGGTTGGGCCGAAAAGGCGGCGGCCTTCGCCGGCGTTGTAGTAGGCGGCGTCAATCGCTTCCTGCACGTCGCCGCGGGTTTCTGCCAGCACCTTGCCCATTTCGCGGGTCATGTCGCGGGCATAATCTTCTTTCCGCTCGATCAGGATCTCGGCGGCGCGGAAGACCATCTCGGCGCGGCGGGGCGCGGGAACCAGACGCCACTTGGCAAACGCACGCTTGGCTGCATCCACGGCTGCGTCCACATCGGCCTTATTCGAGCGCTGGAAAATGGCGACGACCTCGCGCGTATCCGCGGGATTGCGGTCTTCGAAAGTCCGTCCGCTGACGGATTCGACCCATTCGCCGTCAATGAAATTCTTGAAAACTCTGGTCTTGGTCGTGCCGCCCGCGATCACTGGCTTGGTCAGAGTATCGGTCGCCATAGGAACCTCCTGGGAGTAGTGCAGACACTCTATGCTAACAATGGGGGTGAAGGCGGGCAAGGGAAGGGGTGGACCGCGCAGTACTAATTCTCTGGATCGGGCGGGCTGACATGGGCTAATCTGAGCCGAATGGTGGATTTCGACAAGCCACTCCCGCTCTGGTATTGGATTCTGATGGTTGCGGTCCTCTTTTCCCTCATAAGGGCCATCGCTAGCGGACTGAATCGTGACGTCCCTATGTCTCGGACCAGCCGCTTCATACGCGTGGTCTTGGGGTCACTTTGGGCAGTCATGATAGTTCTAGGAATGGCTCTCAACATTTGGAAGGCTTATCGATAAACCTCAATTCTTGGTTGTTTTCCCTTCCCGTCCAATAGCACGCGTCCCAGTCACTTTCGTAACCTTTCCCGCCATGACTCAAGTCTAAGACCCATCCCAGCAGGGATATGATGGTCTCAGTGTGAGAGATTTCCGGAATTTTCAGAATTTTGCATTGAGGTTGGCACCGGCTCGTGTCGAATAAACCAAAGGCGGGACTCTACGTCGCCTGGAAGACGGTGACGTATCGCAGCGTGATTATAGTGCTGCTCAGCGCGGCGCTGGTCTTTGGCGCCTTCATGCACGTGGCGTTTCCGAAATTCACCGACTCCACGGTGAAGGCGGCTGGGAATTTTTCGACGGGCGTGCTCGAAAAAGTTGCGGGACTGACGCCTAAGTTCAAGGGGCCGGCGGCCACCATTTCGCAGCAGGCGCACTTCACCGCGCTCGATGGCACCATCCGGGTGAGGAAGGGCAATGGCAACAGCTGGATCAACGCCGATTACAACGTCCCGCTCGAAAAGGGCGACGTAGTGCAGACCGGCGCCGAAGGCATGGCGAAGATTGTTTTCAACGACGGTACCAACTACACCGTGAAACAGGATTCGCTGATCGTGATCGAAGAGAACTCGGCCAACGATCAGCAACAAACCAGCGTGTCGGTGGCGGTGTCGACCGGCACGGTCGACCTGACTACGGCGACCTATGTTCAAGGTTCGAAGTCGCAGGTGATTGTCGCGGGCGCGAAAGCTTCGCTCGCTCCGGATTCGGCAGCCATGGTGCACAATAATCCCAAGGACGATCAGCACGAAATTTTGGTGAAGAAAGGCAGCGGCGAGGTGGAGCGCAACGGAGAAATGGCTCACCTGTTGCCCTGGGAAAAGGTGAGTTTCCGGAACGAATCGAAAACCATGGAACGGGCGACGGAAATCGGTCCGCCAGCGCCCATTACGCCGGGAAACATGATGCCGGTTTTCATCAGCGCCGGGGAGAAGTCGAAGGAAGTAGAGTTCGCCTGGACGCCCATGGCGAACGCCGCCGGATACCGGCTGCGCATTTCGCACAATCCGTATTTTTCGTCATTATTGCTGGATAAAAAGGTAGAGGCGACGAGTGTGGTGGTGACCGGACTGCCCGTCGGCGCTTATTATTGGTCGATCCAGTCTTACGACTCGGCGGGCAAGGCATCGGTGGAAAGCGAAAAGAATCGCTTTACTATCATTGTCAAGGCCAAGGAAAAAATAGAGCTGTCGCTCGTAATCGAGCCCCTGATCCAACACGGACACGTGATTGAGGTTACGGGCAAGACCGAAGCGGGAGCCCGCGTTATGGTAAACGGCAAGGAAGTGCCGATCGTCGGCGACGATGGTACGTTCCACTATTTCACGCCGCTCTTGCCCAACGGGGAAAACCTGATCACGGTCACGGCGCAGAATTCCAAAGGTGGAGTCAATACCCACCAGGAAAAAGTGGTGATTCAGTAAGGATTCATGTTCCGAACAATGTTTCTGAGAACCGGTGCCCTAATTACAACCAGTTCTCCTGAACATCGACGTAGAATAGAAGAAACATAGAACAGAGGAAAAAAGGGGACAGCGACTCGTACGGAAACCGGCGAAGGCCCGGCTTCCAGGGCGAGACGAATTCCCGGAAGAGAGAAGTACTGCTATGTCAAACAACGGGTTTCATAACGGCTCATCGCGTTCGCACAATCTGCGTTCGCTCTTCAGCATGTTTTCGAGCGACCTCGCCATCGATCTGGGAACGGCGAACACGCTGGTGTACGCGCGCGGCAAGGGCATTGTGGTAAACGAGCCTTCGATCGTGGCCATCAACAAGAACACCGGCGAAGTGGAGGCCGTCGGCAAGGAGGCCAAAGAGATGCTGGGCCGAACGCCTGGCAACATCGTGGCCATCAAGCCGATGAAAGACGGCGTTATCGCCGACTTCAAGGTCACCGAGAAAATGCTGAACTACTTCATCCAGAAGGCGCACAACCGCAAAATGCTGGTGCATCCGCGGATCGTGATTGGCGTGCCTTCGGAAATCACGCAAGTGGAAAAGCGCGCGGTCATGGATTCCGCCTATCGCGCCAAGGCGAGTGAAGTGCATCTCGTGGAGCAAGCCATGGTGGCCGCTATCGGCGCGGGACTCCCTATCACCGAGCCCAGCGGCAACATGGTCGTCGACATCGGCGGCGGCACTACCGACATCGCGGTAATTTCGCTCAGCGGCATCGTTTATTCACGTTCCGTGCGCATGGCCGGAAACCAGATGGACGAGGCCATCATGAATTACCTGAAGCGGAAATATAACCTGCTGGTGGGCGAGCGCACCGCCGAGCAGATCAAGATGGAAATCGGCTCCGCGTATCCGCTGGACAAGCCGCTGACCATGGAAATCAAAGGCCGCAACCTGATCGAGGGCGTGCCCAAGACCATCACAGTAGACGACAGCGAAATCCGCGAGTCGCTTAGTGAATGTGTTTCCACCATCATGAATGCGATCCGCGTGGCGCTCGAACGCACGCCGCCGGAACTCTCCGCCGATATCAGCGACCGCGGCATCGTGCTGACCGGCGGCGGCGCGCTCATCAAGAACCTCGACAAGCGCATCCGCGAGGAAACCGGATTGCCGGTCTCGATCGCCGACGATCCGCTGTGCAGCGTGGTGCTCGGCACCGGCAAGATGCTCTCAGACTTCAAGCTGCTGCGCAAGATTTCGATCGAGTAGCGAGAGACAGTGGCCAGTGGCCAGTTGCCAGTTAAGACCCCGGGAAAATAGGCTCGTTGAAGGGATGCTGACCACACGCAACTGATCATCGGCCACCGACAACCATCACAAACTGGCAACTGGTCCACTGACCACTGACAACTGCTGTTATGGATTAGGCTCGTTGTAGTGGTGCTGACCAGACGCAACTGATCACCGGCCACCGACAGCCATCACAAACTGGCAACTGGCCACTGACCACTGGCAACTGCTGCTATGGATGTCCTCGGACGCTACCGCAACCTGATCGTGCTGGTGGGGGTGTTGTTCGCCCAGGTACTGGGCTTGGCCGTGCAGGTCAGGCGCACAACCGACAGCGAACCGACGCGGCTGATCCGCGTCTGGGCGGTGGGCACGATCACTCCTCTCGAAAAGGCGTTGGTGTGGACGCAAACCACCAGCAGAAACATCTGGCACAACTACTTCTACCTGCGCGGCGTGCGCGCCGAGAACCGCAGCCTCAAGGCGCAGATTGAGCGTATGAGCCTGGAGCAGGTGCGGACGAGCCAGGACGCCGACCAGGCGCGGCGTCTGCAGGCGTTGCTGGCCTTCAAGGAACAGTTCATCTCCCAGACCATGGCGGCGCAGGTCATCGGATCGAGTGGCAGCGAGTTGTCGCGCTCGGTCTACATCGACAAAGGCGAACACAACGGCATCAAGCCCGACATGGCGGTTATCACCGCGGACGGCATCGTGGGCAAGGTGCTGCGCGTGTACGGCTCCACTTCGCTGGTGCTCTTGATCGACGACCAGACAAGCGGAGTGGGCGCGCTCCTCGACAAAACGCGGCTGCAGGGCATACTGCGCGGCACGCCGTCGGGTGAAGTGATGCTCGAAAAAGTGATGAGCGACGAAACCGTGCCCGCCGGAGAACTGGTTCTCACCAGTGGCGGGGATGGCATTTTTCCCAAGGGCCTGCTGGTTGGCAGGGTGACCAAGGTGTCGCCGGGCAGTGAGCTCTTTCTCAATATTCGCGTGCGTCCCGCGGCCGATCTCAGCCGGTTGGAAGAGGTTCTGGTCGTAACGAAAATTGATGAAAGACAGGCCGAGCCTGACCAGACCGGCGCAGCGCGTGCCATCGATATCCTGGCCGAGCGTCTGCCGACGGTTCCTGCCAAGCCGGAAAATGCTGCTAAAGGTACCGCGCCGGGAACTGCCTCGCCGGGGACGGTCGCGCCCGGGGTTGGCGCACCAGCGACTGGCGCACCAACGACTGTCGCGCCAAAAACTGTCGCACCAACGATTGGCGCACCAACGACTGGCGCAACAACGACTGTCGCTCCAACCACCACCCGCTCCGCTGCCCAGCCAAGAGCCGTGCCCCCGGCAGCTTCCGCCAGCAGCGGCGTCCCCGCCACGGGAAAAACCGCGAGCCCCGAGTCTTCTTCCGGAACTGGCTCCGGAACGTCCCCCGCAACTCCGGCAAGCGCCGCCGGAACCCGTGCTGTGAAAGCTTCCCCCAAGCCCGTGAAGGCCGCGGTCCAAACTCAGCCTCAACCTCAGCCCAAACCGCAACCCGCCGCGCAGGATAGTCCGCACTAACGTGGCCATTACTTACACATCGGGAGAGCAGGTTGAAGTTTACCGTTTCAGTCTTCCTGCGACGATTCTGATTCCCCTGATCGCCGTTTTTCTCCAAGCGTGGCTGCCGCTGCGATTTCATTTTTTCACGATCTTCGATCTTCCGCTGCTGGTCGTGATCGGTTTCGCGACGGCGCGGCGCAATCCGCTGGCGGGCCTGGTCACGGGAGGTTTGATCGGTATTCTGCAAGACGCACTGACCCACCAGCCCATCGGGCTCTACGGAATTTCAAAGACGGTGGTAGGATTCGGCGCTTCCTCGCTCGGCATCAAGCTGGACGTGGAAAATGCCGGCGCCCGTTTCCTGCTTACGATTTTCTTCTACGTGGTGCACGAAGTTGTCTACTTCATGATCGCTCGCGGCCTGGTCGGGTTGCGCATGGCGTGGAGCTGGCCACACGAACTTCTGTCGGGCGTAGCGAACGCCCTGCTGGGCGTCCTGGTCTTCATGTTGCTCGACCGAGTCAAGCAACGCACGTAGACAAATTTGCTGGACCCTTGCTCGTGTGGGGACGGGCGCCCTCGCGAGCCTGCCCTGAGCGAAGCCGAAGGGTCCAAGCCGAGTGCAGCTCGGCAGCTGCCTATGCTCACAACCAATCTGGATTGGGCTGCAGAGCGGATTCACGTGGCAACGGGCCAGCCTTGCCCGTCCGCCCGGACGAGGGCCGCTCTCCCTACGTGAATATCAAGATCGCATAAGCCAGCGCAGCCGCCGCCAGAGTAGATAAGAGATTCACCGTTTGGTTGCTGATCCAGCCGCGGCGTTGTAGGGTGGCGCCCAGAATGCTGTCGATGAGCATCCCGGCGAATCCGCTGGCTACCGAAATCCAGAGCTGGGACGGAAGAAGCATCCTGCCCACCGTTGCGACCGCCGCCATCACCAAACCGGCCGCCAAGCCTGCGATGGTTCCGGGAATGGTGATGCCGCCGTCGGTCCCCGCGGGGACGCGTTCCCCCGTCGTAATCAGTCGCGCGTCCGGCCCGCGGTATTGCCCGATTTCGCTGGCCACGGTGTCAGTAGCGGCTTCTGCGAGAGCTGCCACTGCCGCAACCAGCCAAACCCGATTTCCGGTGGCGCTGAAAACGATGGAACCGAGCGCAGCTACTGCCAGATTCGCCAGTACCTGCCAAGCATTCCGGCCTTCCCTGCGCTCCGCGAGCCCGAGTGCCAGCTTACGGCGGTATCCGAGGCGTGTGGATACCCAGGTCATCAAAAATAAGGTTGCGAGGGCGACGAAAGCCGTTGGGCCGGCGCCGGCAAAAAGCAGGAAACCGGCGAGACCCCCCGCCAGAGCTCCGGAGCGATTGACGCCGCGCACGGCTCGAGCCAGCACCGCGAAGCCCAGCGTAACGGCGGCAGCGATTGCCAACCGCTCCGTGGATGACGCCCAACCGTGGGCTAGAAAGGGGTTAAGCATTCTTAGTGGCAGCTGTCAGCTCTCAGTAGAATCTCACGTCCCTCGGAGCTGGCAACTGAGAGCTGATAGCTGGCGCCTGACGGCTGATCTGCACGATCCGCGTTCGATAACACTATATCCGGGGTCAGGCGGCAGCCGACCCCGCCATGTAGTGCCTGACCTTTGGATTCGCCCGTAATCTGGCAGCTGCAACCCCTCCCGATTTAGGCTACACTTCTGTACGCTCGGTGAGGTTCGAGCATCTGAAGACTTTGCGGTGACGCGGCTTGCCGTGTCTGCCGATGACAAGAAGAGACGAGGCAAGCCTCGCTTCGTTTCTGCAATGGGGTGAAACCAATGGCGGCCTCAGTCTGGTCTGGATATCTTACTTTCGGATTAATCTCCATGCCGGTACGTCTGTTCTCGGGCGCGCGCAGCAGCGGCATCTCGTTCAACCAGCTTCACCGCACCGACCACCATCGGGTAAAGCAACAGCTTATTTGCCCGGCGGACAACCAGGTCCTCGAGCGTAGCGATATCGTCAAGGGCTATGAGTACCGCAAAGACGAGTACGTCATCATCGATCCCGAAGAGATCAAGAAGATCGAGCCGAAGACGGCGAAGACGATGGAGATCCTCGAATTCGTGAAGTCGAGCGAGGTGGATCCGGTGTACTTCGAGTCGTCCTATTACATGGTTCCCGATGAAGCCGGCCGCCGTCCCTACGCGCTGCTGACCAAGGCGCTGGAGGAGAGTGAATACGTCGCCATCGCCAAGCTCACCATGCACAACCGCGAATACACCGTTTTCCTCCGCCCGCATAAAGGTGGAATGATGCTGCACACCATGTACTACGCGGAGGAGGTGCGCGAGGTCGAGTCCTTCGGCGCTCCCGAGGTGGAGATTAAAGAAGCCGAAATCAAAGTTGCCCATCAGCTCATCGAAGCGCTGGCGGACGAGTGGGACCCGGAGAAATATCACGACAGCTTTCAGGAAAATCTGAAGAAGCTGATTGAGGCGAAGCTGGAAGGCGGCGAAGTGCAAGCCGTCGAGCAACCGAAGAAATTGGCTCCCGTAGTGGATCTGATGGCGGCATTGAAAGAAAGCCTGGCCCAGACGAAGAAGCCGGTCGCCTCAGAAAAAGTTACCGAGATGCCATCCGCAAGCCAACCGAAGAGACGCCGCGGGCGCGCGTGAATCCGATGAACCCAGGTTTCAAAGTTTCAAGGTAGAACCGGGCTTTGAAACCTTGCAACTTTGAAGCTTTGAAACCTGCTTCCGACTTCCCCTCTCAACCCGGTTCCCGATACAATATCGGATTCCGCGTAAGACGACCTTTTTCTATGGAGTTTGAATGAAGCGGTTTCTCTGGCTGGGGTTCGTGCTGTCTTTTTATGTGATCTGTAGCGGCTGCGGCGAAACTTTCCGCCCGATTATCCTCCCGAATCCTCCACAGTTTCCCAACCCGGCGGCGTCTCACAGCGTGGTATCGATCAACGATAACGGAACCATCGTTCCCGGCACCGCCATGGTGATCGACGTCTCCGGCGACTCGGAAGCGAGCGTCGTCAACGTGGGCCTCGCTCCTGTCCACGGCGTGCAACAAACCGCCAGCGTCTTCCTGGTCGTAAATCACTCTGTGTCCGGCGCGCAGGCCGATTCGCTTACCAAGCTGAATTTCAGCGGCACAGTGATCTCCAACACCAGCACCATAAGCCTGCCGGAGAATTCGGCGCCGAATTTTGTGGCTACCACCGAGTCGAGCCAGGCCTACGTCTTGATGCCGAATTACGTAGACCCCACCACCAATGTCGTCGTTCCATCGATCCAAGTGGTCAGCACCAGCGCCAATAACCTGGTGGCCACCATTCCGGTAGGGAACAACCCGGACGCCATGGCCGAGACTCCGAATGCCCAGAAACTCTACGTGGCCAACCAGGCCGACAGTAAGATCGACGGCTTCAACACCGCGGACCGGTCTTCGCGCACCGTCAACGGTTCGTTCAACGGACCGCTCTGGTTGATTGCGCGCTCCGACAGCCAGCGCCTGTATGTGCTCAACGGTAATGGAGTCGTAAGCACAGTCGATACCTCCTCCACCTTGGGCGATAACACGATCGATGCCAGCGTCAAGGTGCCCGGCGCCGCTTACATGCTTTACGACGGGAATCTGAACCGGTTGTACATACCGGGCGGCAGTCAGTTGACGATACTGGATGTCTCGCAGTCCGTCCCCGCGGTTCTTGCGGGAGGCCCGATCACGATTCCTACGGTTGCGCCCAGTTCGCGCGGCGCCTCGGACCCTTGCTCGGTGACCAGCCCACAGCCGTTGACGGTGGCCGCCGTCGCCGCTCTGCCGGATGGCAGCCGCGCTTATGTGGGGGCTTACTACGAAGATGCATCCGGTAACTTCTGCCCGCAGGTGACAGTGATCGACGCCGCCAGCAACACCATCAAGAGCAAGATCGCGGTCCCGGGATTTCCTGCCTTCGACGCCTTTTGCTCGCCGTCACAGTCCCAGCGAGCTCCGCGCTTCCGCATCATGATGGCCGCCGGCGGCGACAGCTCCCGTGCCTACCTGGCCAGTTGCGATGGCGGGAATGTCAGCTTCATCGATACCTCCAGCGACACCTATATCATGAATCTGCAGGCTCCAATCGGTTCGCGCTTAGACAACCCGCCGCAGAATCCGGTGTTCCTAATTGCCGGTCCGTAAGCTGAACAGCCCGTGGCGCAAGTCTGATTTGTATCAGGGCACGCCTTCAGGAGTGCCGCCAGTCTGCTTTATGAGTGCGCCTTTAGGCGCTGGATTTGGGCGCTGGAGTTTCACCACAGGCTGCCAACGTCGTCATCAAGCGGAATGCATGTCGGGTGCGCGACGATAGGGTCGGATGAGTTGAGGAGTCGAGCCGACTGACGACGAGCGACCAACGACCAACGACCGATTTCCTACCCCACGACAGCCGCGCGTTCCAACGACCCGCAGGGGTGGTAGCGCAGCGCCACATTCATAAAGACTTTTCCGCTGGAAGTATTGAAGCACATCACCAGCGCTTCGGTGTCTTCACTGCTTTTGCTGCCCTGCTCGGAAGTGTGCAAGGTTGGGGGACGAACGTGAAAGTGAAATCCCTGGTCGTTGAGCGAGGTGATAGCGTTGCCAATGATCTGGTTGGCCAGCTCACAGACCGCTTCGCCTACCAGATCGTCGCTCTCGGAGACTTCGACGCCCGCCAGAAGAGTGGCGAGCTGCACCGCCGGCCCCGCGTCCACATCAAAAATGATCCGCCCTTCGATCTCGCCCGTGAAGAGAACCTCGGCAGCGATCCCGTTCCGCCGGTAAGCCTCTTCTTCCATGCTCAGGTTCTCGATGGAAATGGGCGACTGCAGCCCCTGCGCCAGGACGGCGTCGGCCGCGTTAATGAAAGGCTGAATCAGGTCCATCCGCATGACTAGACTCCAGCTCCGGCGCCGCGCGTCGTCGTTCCATCGTCACGCATTACGTACTTGATCACTTCATAGAGAACTTCCGGCTTCACCGGTTTTTGCACGAAGTGGCGGGCTCCGCGCTGCAAGGCGGCTACGATGTTCTCCTGATAGCCGACCGACGACACCATTACGATGCGGGCGTTGGGATGCTCGCGTACGATCTTCTCCGCCGCCTCGATGCCTTCCATCTGCGGCATGGTGATATCCATCAGAACGATGTCGGGCGTCAGCCGTTCGTACTCGCTGATCGCAGAAACTCCGTCGCCAGCCTCGCCGACCACATGCCCGCCGAAGGCTTCGACCATGCGGACCAGGTTCTTGCGGGCGAACACGGAGTCATCCACGATCAGATAGCGCACCGGCTCTCCGTCCTCGCTCCGCTTTACGGGCGCAAACTTTTCCATGGCACTCCTCCCAAACTACAACTTAACCACGATCTACGCACTTTCGGTAGATAACCGAAGATACCCTAGTTACTTCCGGCACTGGTTGCCTGCTTAACGTCGGTCGCGTCCCGCCGGCCGGGGTCGTTCCCGCACTGTGCCTGCAAGACCTTGGGCAAATCCTGGAGGCTCGCGACCCTCATCGCGTAACCCCGTTCAATGGCCGCCTTGGGCATGCCGAAGACCACGCACGTTTCCTGGCTCTGCGCCACGGTGTATCCCCCCGCCGCGCGGATTTCTCCCAGTCCAGCTGCCCCGTCTTCTCCCATGCCGGTCATCAATACGGCCATGGCTTGCGGGCCAAACTCCTCGGCTACGCTGTGGAACAGCACATCCACCGAAGGACGATGCCCATTCACCGGGGCGTCATCCCCCAGCACCACCACGTTGCCCAGCGGCAATTTCTTCACCTTCATGTGCCGGTTCCCAGGACAAATCAGCGCCCGCCCGGCCACCAGCAAGTCGCCCGATTGCGCTTCCTTTACCCGGATATCGCAGCACTCGTCCAACCGTTTGGCAAACAGTTCCGTGAAGCCGTCCGGCATATGCTGCACCACCAGGATGCTGCCTGAAAAATCCGCCGGCAGGTGCGAGAACAGGTATTGCAAGGCATTCGGACCGCCCGTGGAAACGCCGATGGCAACGATGTGCGTCGGCGCCACCGGCCGCAGCTTGCCCGTCTTCGCGCCCTGGACTTCTCCCGGCAGGAACTGCGCCTGCACCCCCGCGCTTTGCGCCGCGGCGTGAATTTTCTTGATTAACTCGGCCGCGATTTCGGGCATGCGCGCGGAAACATCCTGCGGTTTGGCCACGAAATCGAACGCGCCCTGCCCCAGCGCCTTGAGCGTGATCGACGCCCCAGTTGTGCTATGCGAACTGACCACGATCACCGGTAGCCGGTAGCGCCGCATGATTTCCTTCAGCGTATCGATCCCGTTCATTCCGGGCATTTCCAAATCGAGCGTTACCACTTGCGGCGACAGCTCCCCGATTTTCTTCAGCCCGAAATAGCCGTCCATGGCCGTGCCCACCACCTCGATCTCGTCGTCCGCTTCGAGGATCTTGGGAATCAGCTTGCGCATCAGCGCCGAGTCGTCCACCACCAGCACCCGCACCGGTTTTTTCATGAATGGCCCCCGGCCGCGCCGCGGGCCCGCGTCTCATTCGCCTGGATTCCACCACCGCTCGTCTTCGCGGGTACGACACTCGACAGCAGACCCGCCATCCGCGCGCCCGTGGCATTGGTCCGCCCGCGCGTGAAGCGATCCATCAGGGCGATCATGTTCAAAATGAGAACCACCCGCCCATCGCCCAGAATCGAGGCCCCACTTACCAGGTCGGTCGTGATCGACTGGTCGTCGAGCGCCTTGATGACCAACTCGTCCTCGCCCTCGAGGGCGTCGACGACCAGGCCGAACTTGTGGTCCCCGCTGGTGATGACCAGCACGAAGACCTTGCGCCGCGCCGTTTCCGGCCCAATCGCGGGCTTCGAGCCCAGGCGCAGCAGCGGCAACACGTCGTTGCGCAGTTGCAGCACCTCGTAGTGCTCCACTTGATGAATATTTTCTTCCACCGTGCGCGCGATTTCCGACACCGCGTTCAACGGCAGGGCGTAGAGCCGCTGCTCCACCCGGAACAGCAGCGCCCGAATGATCGCCAGAGTCAGCGGAAGCCGCATTCGGAAGGTGGTGCCCCGTGTCGGCGCGGTTTCGATCTGCACCGTTCCCTTCAGGCGCGCTAGCACGTTCTGCACCACATCCAAGCCCACGCCGCGGCCCGAAATTTCCGTGATCTCCTCCGCCGTGGAGAAGCCCGGCCGCAGGATCAGATCCAGAGTCTCCGCCTCGGTCAGGCGACCCGCCTGGTCGGCGTTCAGCAATCCCTGGCCGAGGGCGCGCCGCCTTACTTTTTCCCCATCGATGCCGCGTCCATCGTCGGAGACCTCGATCACGACTTGATTCCCCTGGTGATATGCGTCCAGCCGCAATGCCCCCTGCGCGCGCTTGCCGGCGCGAACCCGTTCCTCGCCGCTCTCGATGCCATGGCCGATCGCGTTGCGCACCAGGTGGGTCATGGGCTCGGCCATCGCATCCAGAATGCTTTTGTCGAGATCGGTCTGCCCGCCTTTGATCATGAGTTCCACTTCTTTCCCGCACTGAAGCCCAACGTCCCGCACAATGCGCGGGAAGCGGCGGAACAGTTGATCGACCGGCACCATGCGAATCTTCATGACCGCGTGCTGCAGGTCGTTCAAGACCCGCGCTTGAAACGCCATGGCGTCGGCGAACTTTCCCCGCAGCCCATCCTTCGGGAAGCGTTCGCCAAATTCGAGGAGCGCCTGCTGCAACATCGATTTCGCCAGGATCAGTTCACCGACCAGATTGAGCACGCTGTCGATTTTTTCCGCATCCACCCGCAGCAAGTTGTCGGGACCGCTCGGCACGCCGGGCGCCGCCGCCGCTTCCGCAGCGGCAGGAGCGTCGTTAGCGTTCATAGGGCAACGGGCAGTGTCGCCGGCAGCGGCCGCGGCGGGCGCCGGCAACGCGGCCTCGTTCGTGCCTGCAGTCGCGCTGCCTTCAAAAGCGGCGGCGGAAGCCTGCGGAAGCGGCGCCAACGGCGCTGGGACGCGCAAGGCCTTGACCTTTGCATTCAGCGCAATGGTGGGGATGTTGCACATAGCCCGTATCTTCTCCACCGGTTTTTCCGACACCAGCGCCGCTTCGATTTGTTTTATGGGATCGAGACTGTCTTCCGCCGGATAGAGGGCCAGCACCTCGCCCAGTTCCGCCAGGGCCAACTGGATCATCTGGCGTCCGGCGATGGGCATAGCACACTGCGGGTCGATCTCCACTATCACGTGATGAACGCGCTTCCCCATCGCCACCGCGCGGGTCATCGCCAGTTGTTCGTATTCCGACCAGCGGCTGGTCTTCGCGGCGGCTTTTCTTTTCTTCTGCGGGGGTTTGCCCGCCCCATCCCGCGCCGGGTGTGCCAGACGGGCAATGTCCGCGCGCAACGACTGGATGCTGGGTAGCTTTGTCCCCTTCTGGTACGCTTCCAGCAAGGCCGCAAACACGTCGGCCGCACGCAACGCGATCTCGGGAACCGCAGCCGCCGCGGCCGTGTTCCCCAGCGTCAGCACGTCCTCGAACTCATGGCACAGTTCGCTGAGCTCCCGGAAGCCGCAGGCGGCCGAGTCTCCCTTCAGCGTGTGCACCGTCCGCCGCAGGCTGCGCGCCGTCTCCGCATCGCCGGGCGATTTCTCCAGCTGCATCGCTTCGTCGTTCAGCTTCTGCACCAGTTCCGCCGCGGTTTCGAAGAACAACTGGCGGAGTTCGCTCATCCGATCCTCGGGGGGAACGGTCACATTCTTACCTCGACTCGCTGGTACGCCGTACCGCTGTTGCGATGCACCATCTGAAATTTTTCCGTCAGCCCGAGCAGGCTCTCGGCATGGCCGACAAACATGTAGCCCTGGGGATTCAAGCAACGATAAAATTTCTCCACCAGCCGCTTCTGTTCGGCTTCGTCGAAATACATCATCACGTTGCGGCAAAAAATGATGTCGTTGCGCTGCGGCAGGTATTCCGTCTTTAGATTGTGAAAGTCGAAGTGCACCAGTTCCTTGACGCCCTTCTTCACCGCATAGCGCTCGCCCACTTTGTCGAAGTAGCGCAAGCGGTAGCCATAGTCCACTCCCGCCATCTGGTGCTCGCTGTAAGAGGCCTCCTGGGCCGTGCGCAACACCGAATAATTGATGTCGCTGGCCAGGATCTCCACCCGCCACGGTCCGGGTATCAGAGGCTTCGGAACCCGCGCTTCCGACGACAGGGCGGTGCGCATGTAGTAGTACGACAGCGCATCCGTCACCAGCATGGCCAGGGTGTAGGCTTCCTGTCCCGTGGAACAGCCCGCGCTCCAGATTCTCACGCCGAAGTCCCGGCACTCCTGTTTGCGCCGCAGAATGTCTTCCATCACATCCCGCTGAAACAGGTCGAGCTGCGCCTTATTGCGGAAGAAGCTGGTCTCGTTGACCGTGAGGTTTTCCAGCAGGCACGACAATTCTTGTTTTCCCGGCTGGCTGATGAGCAAACGATAGTAGCTGTAAAACGAATCCAGTTGGCACTCCTTCAACCGGCGCTGCAAACGGTCCTGCAGGAACGAGGTGCGCCGTTCGTCGAAGTGCATGCCGCACTCCTGGTAGACCAGCGTCTGCAGGAGTTTTAATTCCGTTTCGGTGAATGCGGTCGTTTCACTCGTGTTCATTTGGAGTCGGTTCTTGCTACTTCCCAGCCGAGGCGCTCTTTTTTCCTGTTCCGGTTCCTGCCTTGACATTCGCGGCCGCCGCTTTTTCTGCCGCCGGCTCGCTGCCCACCTCGGGCGCCCCTAATACCTTGCTGATATCCAGCAGAATGACCAGCCGTCCCTGGTACTTGGCCAGGCCCGTCACACAGTCCAGTCCGCCTTCCTGCATCATGGCGGGCGCGGCCTCGATTTCGCTCTCCGGGATTTTCAGCACTTCCGACGCCGAGTCCACAATCATGCCCGCCAGCCGTCCCCTGTGTTCCACGACCAGAATGCGGTTGCGCCGGTCGAGTCCGGTCGACGGCTGCCCAAACCGCTTCCGCAGATCCACCACCGAGACAATCTTCCCGCGCAGATTAATGACCCCTTCCAGATAATCGGGCGCGTCCGGCACCGCGGTGATCTCCGGCACCCGCACGATCTCATGCAGCGACGTGATGGGCACGCCGTAGGTCGAACGGCCCACGCGAAAGCCCACAATGTGTGTTTCCTGGCTCATGAATGAAATTCCCTTAGTGAGATCCCGCCGCCGCGGTGCGGGCTGAGTGCCTGTACCCCGGTGCGCTGTCGTTCGTCTTGCCGTTCGTCTTGTTGTCCGACCGCAGCGCAAAACGGTCCATCGAATCCAGCAGGCCCCGCGACATCTTCGACATCTGATCGGAGGAAGCGGCCAGTTCCGTAGAACCCGACGTGTTCGACTGCACCAGTTCGCGCATGCGCTCCATCGCCTGCACCACCGCCTGCGCCCCGGAAGCCTGCTCTTCCACCGCCGAGTTGATCTCGTGCGTGATTTCGTTCAGCCGCGTGGTGGCGCGCGCGATCTGCGAAGAGCCGTGCGACTGCTCGTTGGTCGCCGCCCCGATCTCCTGCGCGAACTTGTAAACCTCGGCCACTACGTTCGAAATTTTTCGCAGCGCCGCATTCAGTTCCTGTCCCAGATTCAGTCCTTCGTTCACGATGGTCGTGCTCTTCTCCATATTTTCGACCGCTTTGCGCGCTTCCTTCTGGATGCTCCCGATCAGCTCGGAAATCTCTTTCGTGGACTGCGCCGATTTCTCCGCCAGCTTCCGGACTTCGTCCGCCACCACCGCGAATCCCAGTCCGTGTTCTCCCGCCCGCGCCGCTTCGATGGCGGCATTCAACGCCAGCAGGTTGGTCTGCTCCGCCAGATCGTCGATCACCTCGACGATTTTGCCGATGTTGTCCGCCCGGTTGCCGAGCGCATCGATGATCTCGCCCGAAGCATGGATCGTCGTATTGATCCGGTTCAGGCCGTCGGTCGCCTTTTCCATGGTCCCAATGCCGTTGTGCACTTCTTCCCGCGAACGGTTCGAGATATCCAGCAGAACCTTGGCCGTATCCGCCACCCGTTGAATCGAAGTCACCATCTCGTCGATGGAGGCCGAAGTTTCGCTGACGCTCGATGCCTGGGTCTGCGTGCTCTTCACCATGTTTTGCACGTTTACGCTCATTTCGTGCATGGTGCTCGTCACTTCATCGATGGCCGAAGAGGTCTGCAGGCTGTTCCTGGCCGACTCGTCGGAAGAACTGGCCACCTGGGAGGAAGCGCTGGCCACTTGAGTAGCGGCGTCGCGCACGTTGCACACCAGCCCGCGCAGGCCTTCCACCATGCTGGTGAACGCGTTCGCCAGCGTGTCGCTGGCCGACCGGGGATGGACTTCCACCGCCAGGTTGCCTCCGGCGATGGCTTCGGAAACCGCCGCCATTTCCTTCAGGTACTTCACCAGCGAGTCGAAAGTCCGGGCCAGTTGCCCGATCTCATCCTGCCCCTTAACGTCGATCGTGTGATTCAGATTCCCGGACTGGCCGATCTGCTCCGCCACGTGAATCAGCCCGTTCAGCGGTTTCGTGATCCCGGTCGCGGTCCGATACGCTATGACGATGCCCAGGCCCAGCGCGAACATGGAACTGATTGCCGCTGCCAGAATCGTAAACGTCGCGGCCAGTTCATCGGAGTGGCGCCGCTCCTCCAGCAATTGACGGTTCTCCCGGTCGACATCGTCCAGAACGTCGCTCGAACGCGAGATCCACGAGTTGGGATCCTTTTGCAGGTAGAAAATCTGCAGTTCGGCCACCGTCGCATTGCCGCTGTCCACCGCCCGCCGTTTGTCCACCAGCGCGTTGGCGAAATCGGTTCCCCAAGCTTGCTCCAACCCCTGCACTTTTTCCAGACTGCTGCGCTGCTGCGTGGAATTCGCTAGATCCAGGGAATGGTGCAGGGCGTCACTCAAACGGTGTTCCCCGTCATTCATTTTCTCCACGTTTCGAATGTCCCCGCTGAGCAGGTAGTTCTGCAGCTGAAGCCGGTTCTGCATCATCTCCATGCGGACCAATGACGTCGCCTCGGTCATGACGATCGAGCGCTGCGCCGCCGCCTTGGTTTCGTGCTCGCGTTGCACCGCGAT
>Ga0310039_10000376_pt1 | contig 37869 bp, 26 predicted proteins | sample Sb_taG_4_FD_200460 | JGI IMG/M metagenome (GOLD analysis project Ga0310039, IMG submission 200460) | Peat soil microbial communities from Weissenstadt, Germany - Sb_50d_6_BS metaG (v2) (version 2) | ecosystem: Environmental > Terrestrial > Soil > Wetlands > Peat | place: Germany: Weissenstadt...
GCGGAATCCGGCCAAAACGAGCATCGCACGGAAACGCAAGGCGGCTGCCTTGGACACGGGTTTTCTCGAGGAAACCTTGGCTGGGGCACGAAACCTAGAGAAAGTTTGATGCGTTCGCCCTGACGGCAGGACCTGGCAGGTGAATATCCAGGCCGACTCGCGCTTCCGCTACGATGTGTCCGCCATTCGGCAGCTGCAGGTACGCAATAGCCTTGGGCAGATGGTTCGCCTGGGGACCGTGCTCGACGTGCGCGACAAGAGCGGCCCCGTGGTGGTCATGCGTTACAACATGTATTCCTCGGCCGCTATCAACGGCGATGCAGGCCCCCGCACGAGTTCGGGGCGAGCGGTTTCGCTGATGCAGGAGATTGCCAACAAGGAATTGCCGCAATCGATGGCAACGGAGTGGACCGACCTGGCATTCCTGCAGCTTCAGGCCGGGAACTCGGCGATGTATTTCTTCTTTCTGGCGGTGGTGTTCGTCTTCCTGGTCCTGGCGGCCCAGTATGAGAGCTGGAAGCTGCCCCTGGCGGTCATCCTGGTCGTGCCGATGTGCTTGTTCTGCTCCGTCGTCGGCTTACAGATGGCCGGCATGGAAGTGAACATTTTCACGCAGATCGGATTCGTGGTGCTGGTGGGTTTGGCGAGCAAGAACGCCATCCTGATTGTCGAGTTCGCCAAGCAACAACAAGAAGCCGGCGTAGGACGTTGGCAAGCCACCCTCGAGGCATGCCGGCTTAGACTACGGCCAATCCTGATGACTTCTTTTGCCTTCATTCTCGGGGTGGTGCCGCTCGTGATTGCGAAGGGCGCCGGCGCCGAGATGCGCAGGGCACTCGGACTGGCCGTCTTCAGCGGCATGCTCGGCGTAACCTTTTTCGGTGTCTTCCTGACGCCTGTGTTCTTCTATGTGATTCAGTGGTTTGGGGAGAAGCCAGGTGCGGGAACTGCTCCAAAGTCGCCTGCCGTGAGCCACACCCTGGACGGCCATCTTGTACATGCAGAGACCCTAACACCTCCCGCGGTGTCAGCCCACTAAGGCTCCCATAGAAGATGGGTTCGAATCGTTTAACCGCGAGCCAGCGGCGAGCGCGTGCACGAAAGGGACGCTGTATCCCTTCTGTACACGCGCTCGCCGCTGGCTCGCGGTTAAACGATAATCGTCATTGCGGTTGGCGACAACCCTGCGCGGGGCCGCAAGTGTACCAGGGCGGGTAGCAGGGCGGCAGGAAAATCGGGCATTTCTTGGGACAATAATCGTCCGGGCCGAAGCACTTTGCGGGGCAGGTCGTGGGCAATGGCTTTGGGCAGTAGTCGTTCGGCCCTCGGCAGCTCACCGGGGGTGCACAAGGCAGCGGCTTGGGGCAATAGTCATCCGGGCAACACGGCTGCGGCCGGCTCAGCGGATGCCAGAGAGATTGCCACCAATCGCAGGCCGGCTCCGCAGCCCTGGCCTCGTGACACAGGCCAAGGCTCGCGAGCAGTATTACCAGGAATTGGATTGGCTTCATGAGACGATGCCTCGCGAAGAAAGTCGGCTTGGAATTCAACTGCCGCCTTGTTTGGGAGCGCCAGCGGGTGCACTCGCCGGAGGCGTCACGCTCCCAGGTAGCGTCTTTACCCCTGGAAGGGGAGCGGGCAGCTTCTCAGGCTCGCCCGCAGCTTTTGCCGGCGGCAACGGACCTGGCTCGCAACCGGTGCAACGGATCTGCCAACCGCCACCCAGGGCACGGTAGACCTGGATGAGGCCCGTGGCAATTTCTCCCTGCGCCTGGGCCAGCGTGTCTTCGAGTAGCACCAGGTTTTGCTCGAGCTGAGTCACGCGCGTGAGGTCGGTGGTGCCGGCGGCGTACTGGGCCACGGCGATCTTGGCGGCCTGGTCGGCATCCGCCACGCTGGCAGCTTGCAGCTTCGTGCGTTGCTGAGCGCGTAAGAACGTCACCAATCCGTTCTCGACATCTTGAGCGGCGCTGAGAACTGTGTTTTGATACGTGGCCACCAGCTCCTGGAACCGCGCGTCCTGGAGCCGGACATTGTTTACGAGGCGCCCATAGTTGAGGATGTTCCAGGTAAACGCTGGGCCGACCGACCCGGCAAGAGCCTGCTCGCGAAACAGGTTTTTGAAATTCTCGGCCGAATAGCCAATGGTGCCGTTGATCGCGATGTGCGGATAGAACTCAGCCTCCGCGATGCCGATCTGGGCACATTGGGCCGCTGCCTGACGCTCGGCCCGGCGGACATCGGGACGACGGCGCAACAGGTCGGCGGGAACGCCGACCGCCACATCGGGCGGCGCCGTGGGAATGGCTCCCGCACCGAGCCGGGCCTGCAGGTCTTCCGGCGGGATGCCCAGCAAGATGCAGAGCAGGTTGGCGGTCTGCCGGAGTGCAATTTCCAGCTCGGGAATGCCTGCCTCGGTCTGTTCGAGCGTGCTCCGCGCCTGGATCACGTCCAGCTCGCGAACAATGCCGACCTTGAACTGTCCTTGGACAATTTGCAGCGTCTTACGCTGGAGTTCGACGTTTTCCCTGGCGTATTTGATTCTCAGCTCGGTCGTGCGATAGAGCGTGTAATTCGTCGCCACGTCGCCCAGCAACGTGACGAGCACATCGTCGTAGTTTTCTACAGATGCATCCAGTGTTGCCAGGTCCGATTCCACCGCCCTGCGAAAACGTCCCCAGAAGTCGAGTTCCCAGCTCAGATTGAATCCGTAATTCCATTGGCCGAACCAACGCTTGGCTCCTCCGGAAAGCGGGTTAGCAGTCTCGCGGCTTAATCCAGTGCGCGCGTAGTCCCCTGATGCTGATTGCCCTTGTGGGAAGAGATTGCCCACATCGATCAGGGTCTGCGCCCGCGCTTCCAGTACGCGAAAACCAGCCACGCGCAGCGAGAGGTTCTGCTGGTAGGCATAACAGATCAGCGACTCGAGGACAGGGTCATGGAAAACCGTCCACCACTTGCTCAGGTCGTCTGAATCCTTGCGCACACGCATGTCGTCGGCGTCGATCCAGTCCTTGGCCACCGGCGCCGGTGGCCGGCCATAGTTGGGCCCGACCTTGAAGCCGTTATGAATGTAATCGCTGACGCTAGTACAGCCGCATGCCGTGATCGACATGGCCAAGAGCCCGAGCAGGCAAGCCAAGGTCGGCCATGCGGTAACCCGGCCAGTCACGGATTGCAAAGATCGACACGACCCGTCGCGTCGATCGTTTGCAGTATTGCTCTGCATGGAGAGAACTCCTGAGAGGTCTTTTCACTTGGGGAGAAGCGTGGGACGGCCTGCACCTATATCACCGCGCTTGATTCGCCAGCTTCGTAGGACAGATTTCCAATCTGTCCGGTCAGGTTTGAAACCTGACCTACAGCCAAGTCCGCACCGACATTTGCCGCGATTCGTACCGGAGCGATTCCATGGGGGCGTCGGGGCACAGCGCTGTCAGCGCACGGTCATCGCCGACTTATTCCCTAACATCGACAGATTGCCCAGAACCGAATTATTGAAAAGAACCGATAAAGCGGGAATGGCCGCGCCAATCCGTTTTGGCGGAAATTTCACGGGTCCTCTGGCGCCTACGAAGGCGCCAGGAAAACCAACGGCTGCCCGTAACAAAGGAACAACCGGCAGGATTTGACTATCTTTACAAACAGTTTAGTTCGCTAACTTCAAGTTTCGCAGATTTTGAAGCGTTGGCGGAGTGAATTGGTGTGGAAGGGAAAACAAAAGCGGCGGCAAAGCGCCGCACTCCAAAGGCGACTTCTTGGGCAGTGCGGCGCTTTGCCGCCGCTTTTGTTTCCTCTATTCTGCAAGGCCCTAAGCCTCGTGCTTATGGCTTGGCATCGTGCGCGTTGATGAACTCCACGAGCGTCGTCGTGTATTGCTCCGGCATGTAACCGGCCATGATGGCGGTCAGGTGCGATTTGCCGGGCAGCACGACAGCCTTGAAATCCTTCAACTCGCGCTGCATGCGCTCCGTCTTGGCGATGGGGCGGTCGAACTCACCATTGATAGCCAGCACGGGGATCTTGATGCTGGTCAAATCGATCTTGGGGTTCATCAGCGTTTTGAAGCTCTGGCCTACGGCACCTAACGCCTCGGCGTCGCGGTACGGAGCGCCTGTCAATTTCTTCATCGCTTCCGCCTCCTGCGGATCGGTGCCCTGTTTGTCCTTGGGTAATTTCGCAACCCATTCCGGATCTTCTTCACGCACACCGCTGCCGCCGTAGGACGCCGTGATAAAGCGCTCGGGATGATGCGCCAGAAGCTGGGTCACAATCCCGCCGCCCATCGAATAGCCATGCACGTGGGCACGATCGATGTTGAGATGGTCCATCAACTCGAACACGTCCTGCCAGATGCGGTCGCCGTATTTCGTCGAGTCGTGCGGCTTGTCGCTCAGGCCGTGACCACGCACGTCGAGAGCAATCACTCGGTGCTTCGCAGCCAGCGCGTCGGCGATACCGTTCGAGAACCAGTTGCCTTCCGCATAGCCCGTGTAGCCGTGAACGAGGACCACAGGGGTCCCATGTCCCATCGCCAGGTAATGGATCTTCACTCCATCCGAGGCGACCAAGTACCCCTGCGAGGGTTTCTCGCCTGCCAGAAGCGGCGACGCAAGCATGAACGCACAGAAGCCGAGGAGGAGAGCCTGCGGCTGTCTCATTTCCCATCTCCTTTGCATGTGGTGGAAGAAGTGCGCGAAATGACCTGCGCGATTTTATATGCAATTCGCACATGGATCGCAATGGATGGGAGGAGGAGAACGCGATGTCTTCCATATGGCGATCGCCGGGGTGCCATGCTTTCGCGAGTTCCCGACATCGCCCCAGAACAGTCAGGCGAACTCGCGAAAGCATGTCCCGCCCCGCGTTAGGCGCGCCGTCGAGGCTTGTTGGGCGCCTCTGATTTGTTGATGCGTGCGGGATTTCCGAGCTGAGTCGAGACATGCTTTCGCGAGGTCTTGCAACTTTAACCTGTAATCTTCTGTAGCCGCGAAAGCATGGCACCCAGGGCTCAAAGTTTTTTAAATTGCACGGCGGCGCGAGTCACACAGCTTGCTGCGGATTCACGCACCCTGATTTAGCTTCACGTTTGGCGTTGTTCTATCCCCCAATCGCGGCCCGCCGGCGCCGGCCGCTCAGCAAGTAGATCGCGGCGCGCACTTCGCTCAACGGATCGCCGGAGAGATCGATGCCATCGACCCTCGGGATCGGATCGAAGATGATCTTGCGCATTTCCAGATCGGCATCGTTTTCGCGCTTCGCCAACGTGATCGTCCCAAATTCGATTTCCGGACGGCTGGCCGGCCAGTGGATGGTGGCGTCGGCAACCTGGTCTTCGGCAGCAGCAATTTGCACGGCAATGCGATACTTGATTGGCCCCTTGGCCAGGCGTTGGGCGAGATCGTCGAAGAGGAAATTCGCGGACTTCTTCGCGGCCTCCTCCGGCGTCAGATGATCATTGCCTAATTCCGGCCGGATGCGGAAGCGGCCGAAACGGCTCAGTCCCTGCGAATTCGTAAACTTGAACGCCGTCACGGCGAAGAACGATTCCCTGGCGAAGCTCGAAGGAAAGGGCTTGGGGGCGGTTAGATACTCCACCGCCTTCGGGTGCGACGCCAGGAAGGTATCCAGCGGCGTCGGCTTGGGCGCATTAGGTCCGCTTACAGGCAAGGCACGAAATAGCTGCAAAAACTCTTCGCCCGTGCGCGTCGGGAAGCCGTCGTGGGAATGACTGACGATGTCAGTATGAACATGCTCTGCCAGATAAAAGCGTATGGCGAATCCCCGGGGACCGCTCATCGGGTCATTGTCCGGGACGTTCGGCACGCCGGCAGAATCGGAAAAACGGACGACGATACGTGTGGATGGCCGGGTCGCATGCGGCGCCCGCGTCAGCTTCGCCGCCTCGGCCGCTGGGGTGAATGTTCCGGAACAGATAGCACCCTTGGCATGGACGGGTCTGAATCCCGGATGCAATCCCGACACCTTATCGAGAGCGTCGAGCAGATCCTTGATGAGCGCGTCGCTTGGGGCAGTCGTCTTCTCGGTGTTGAGTGCCATGTGTTTCCCCGTGTTGCTGGATATGTGCGTCCTGGTTCGACCGGGCAGCGCCGGTTCCAGATTTAGATTTAGCGAATTGCGAGGCGCCGGGTAGGGAACGACCATGATAAAAGCGCGAACCTTCTCTCCAAATGTACGCAATAGTTACAAAGAGGAGGTCGAGTACGGGGTAGCCAGCCAGCAGCGAGATGATGCCGCGCTCACGCAGCGGGCGCAGATCGCGACCAGGAGTGTAAGAAGAGCCGACTCTGGGATTTGAACCCAGGACCTATGCTTTACGAAAGCATTGCTCTACCGCTGAGCTAAGTCGGCAATTGCATTGCTGCGAGTCTTTGCAAGCCCCCCATAGCAAACAGAGCTTTCCAGCCGCTCCAGGGAAGCGGGGCTCCACGAGCAAGCGAAATCGGGATAGGCAAGCGTCCGTGAATTGTAAGAGTACCCTTGAATGCTGTCAATTTCAGGCGTGGGTGCTCGCGGGGCCGGGCCTGGAGCGGGACCCGCGGTTTTGCGGACTTCTTTGCGTTCCGTGCGTGCTTGACGGCGCGATCGTTCCCGGGCTTCTATGCAAGCAGGGATCGGTACAAGGAGTGCCGGGCCCTGACCACTTACCCTGTACTGATTCACGGGGGCGACGCGGAACGGTCGTTGGCAAGTGGGCGCCGCTCCTCCCAGGTAACCCGAGCACTCATTCGACCGTCGTCTTCCAACTCGACCTGGAGCCAGGGGCCTTGGGGATGGACGCTAAAGTTGTCAATCCGCCCGCCATTGGACTGATTCGTTTGATAAAGATTCCCCCGATTACTCTTGTATGAGACGTCGCCATCATTCCTTCATCGGGCGGCTCCCTATCTCCGGTCGCACTATTTGCAAGCCTTGCGAAACGAGGCCTGGGCCACCCTTGACGGCGATGCAATTCTTGCCCTTGTCTTTCGCAAACTTCTTGGCGTCGTTTGCCCGATCGCGCAGCTCGCGGTCAGTCAGGGAACAATTCGGTTGGGCGCTGCAGACACCAATGGAAACAGTCGTAGATCCTTCGATTTCCGGATACTTCAGGGCAGCCAACTTGCAGCGGAGTTCCTCCAGAAATGCGAGCACGAGTGGTTGCGAAAGGCTCGGCAACAGAATTAGGTATTCATCACCGCCTTGCCGGTAGGCGAAGCCATGGTGATAAACATGGGCTTCCAAGGTTTGCATGAAGCGCGGGAGCAAGTTGCGGTCCATGTGCGTTTCCGAGGTGGTGCTGTTCAGCACCTTGAAGTCGTCGATATCGAGAAAGGCAACACTGAGCGGGCTCTCGCGCATCTCGCACTTGGCTCGGAAGTAAGCCAGATCTGGTAGAAACAGGGCTGGAGATTGGAGAATATGAAACTTCTCATCGTACTGGCGCGGTCCCAGTTCAATCTGACTTAGCCCTGATTGCTCGATGTACTGGATTGGCAAAAAATCATTGGACCGCGGTAGTCGCAAAAGCTCGATCTTCTCGAACCAGTCGGCTTCGACCACGGCGTCCAGCGAATTGATGTCCTCATCCAACGTCTGAATGATGTTGGCATTGTGAGTTTTCTCCCGCAACCCCTCGGTCTCGGCGGCGCGATAGCGTCTGTAGCGGAGGATCATTTGCTTGAGGAGGGGAGCGGCTCCGGGATCGCTGGCGAGCTGATCTTCCATCAAGGCAGCAAGATCCATCGGATCCGCATCGATAGGTCTCCTAATCGAATCCCAGCGCTCAAGCACCGACTGAACTTCGCTGGGAAGTGGGTAATTCGGAAACTGGCTCTCAATCAATGCTACAATACTCTGCCGGAAATCGACCTGGAACCAGCTCAGGCAGTTGAGCAACAGCCCTTTCTTGACAAATAGCGCCGGGTGGGTCATCCCGTCCCTCGTGCTGGGGCCAGTGAACGGTCAAATCCTCACGATGCCACGCCCAGATCCTTAAGCATGAGCTCGTTGAGGATCTTCATCCACACGGAAATCGGCGCCGACCCAATCTTGCCGATCTTCGCCTTGGCCTGGTTCCAACGCTTCTGATCACGAGCCAGGTCAAGAAACTCGTGTCCTTTCCAGGTAAGGGACCGCGGCACGGCCTCGGGGCCCTTGCTGTGCATGGTGGTGACATTGCTGCCTTCGATTAAACCGTCCTCGATCATAATGTGGGCATGGTAACCGACCTGCTCGGGTGTGAACCCCGCAATTCCGAAGGGTTGTCCCGCCCAACCTGAGGAGCTGTCCTCAATCCGCATCAAGATGATCCGAACCAGGTCCATGTTTCGCTGCATGGCTAACTCCCCCGGCCGCGTCAGGCAATGCTACTTGGCCTAGATTATACCACCTGGCCCGCCGGGATCCGAGTCCGTAGGTGCGTCAAGCGTACTCGCGCCGACGCACCATCCCGGGCACGGGCTATCGCGTAGGTTTTCAATCCGTGGCGAGAGCACGACGACCGTCTTTGTGTACTCGAAGGCGAATCGTGATGAGGCAAAGGGGAGCCGGGCGGTGCGCATTTGTTGGCATGGCGCGTCGGCGCGAGTACGCTTGACACACCCTACGCTTATCTTTTCTTCTCCCCTTGTCGTGCCCCGCGCACGTATTTGTGGCATTCGATGCAGGTCAACGACATACGGACGTAGTCCAGCGCTGCTGCGTCGAGGTTCTTGTCGCGGGCGTGACGCTCCAGGTCGGTGGCCTGCTCCTGGAAGTTTTTGCTGTAGCGCATGTACTCGTCGGAGTCGAAGACGTACCAGGATGCCGCGCGACTTAGCATGCGCAAAGTCTTGGCGTTTTCAGCAACTTTGTCGAAATCCTCGACAGCCAACCCGCCAAGCAACTGATTGGCCTTCGCCAGCTTGTCGCGCATGAAGGCCTGGTTGGTGGTGGGAGTCGATTCCTTTTTTTGCGCTTTGGGGTCGGCCGGGTTCTTATCGTCGGCGCGACTGCTCTCAAGCGCAGCGCCGATGATCAAAGCGAGCAACGTCGCCAGGAATACACAGGCTCGGGGGTTCTGCATCAGAGGTCTCCTTATCCGTCCAACACCAGGACTATCGTTTCCCGCACTCCATAAGCATACTGGATGCTGGTCAAGGAGTCCGGCTGGAAGGGGTCTGAATCGGCGCGTCGGCCGGCTGTCGCTGTGCGAATCCGCACAACTCCCGACAAAATCAGAATTGCGTTGTCACGTCGATTGAATATGTCTATGTCGGATTATAGACTCATCAACTGCACGACGGTAGTTCGCGCCGCCAGCTGTCAAATTCTCGTGACGCGGCGGCGGCCAGTAGCATAACGGCGTGATGACCCATGATGGATCGTGAAGCCAAACAACGTGAGCTGGAAAGGCTGCGAAGCGAGGTGCAGCGGCTCGAGTCCGAGCTGGCTGTCGATGCTGCCGCGCGCCACTGGCCGCCGCGCAGCTACTACACAGTCTACCATGTTCTCGCCGGGTTTGCCCTCGGCATGTTCGGCGCGACGACGAGTTTGCTTTTCAATATTGTCGGTTCCGTCCTGGTCGGCCAGGAACCTCTACGGCTCATCCGGATTTATCTCACGTTTCCCCTCGGGGCCTCGGTACTGCAACAACAGAGCAACGACAACTTGCTGTTGGTGATCGGTTGTTGTCTCTACCTTGCAACCGGCATGGTCTTAGGCGTGCCCTTCCAGCTCGTGCTGACGCGCTGGCTGGGCGGCTCGTCGTTCACGACTCGGTTTCTGATCATCAGCGGGTTGTCGTTGCTTCTTTGGCTTTTTAACTTCTATGCAGTTTTGTGGTGGTTGCAGCCGCTGCTTTTCGGCGGCAATTGGATTGTCCAGCAAATTCCCGGATGGGTGGGCGCCCTGACTCATCTCGTTTTCGGTTGGACCATGCTCCTGGTCCAGCCCCTGGGAAAATACGTCCCGTACGAACAAGGCGCGGAGGCTACATGACCGAGCTGTCAGCGGAACCGGTGCCGTCACGACCTACGCGGCTGGTGGATGAGCGTCTCGTCTTGGCGTACTACCTGGCGGCCCTGACCTACTTCGCCATCTCTCTGCTGGGAGGGCTGCTCATGGCTCTCCAGCTTGTCAATCACAATCCCCTGCTTGGGATCGAGCTGTTCTCGCCCGGGCGCTGGCGCATGGTCCACACCAACGCCATCGCTTACGGGTTTATCGCCAGTGCGTTTCTGGGCACGTTGCACTGGTGCGTGCCTCGACTGACCATGAAGCCGGTACTCGATGCCCGGCTCTCCTGGTTTATTTTCGCGGCCTGGCAAGTGGTGGTCCTCGCGACTGCCGGCGGTATCCTGGCTGGTGAAGCGCAGGGCGTGGAGTGGGGAGAAACGCCGGTATGGATCGACCCGTTGGCCCTGGTCGGGCTGATGCTGGTCGCGGTCAATTTCATGGCGCCCATCGTGCGCACGCCCGGGCCGCTCTATGTGTCGCTCTGGTACTTCATGGCGGCGTTCGTCTGGACCATCTTGACCTATGCCATGGGCAACTTCCTGCCCGAGTACTTCATTCCAGGCACCGGCGGCGGGGCCATCGCGGGCATGTTTATCCACGACCTGGTCGGGCTGTTCGTGACGCCGATCGGCTGGGGCCTGATGTACTATTTCGTGCCCATCATGATGCAACGGCCGATCTGGAGCCATGCCCTGTCCCTGGTAGGCTTCTGGGGGCTGGCCTTCTTCTACCCGCTGACGGGCATCCACCACTTTTTGTACACGCCCATCCCCATGTTCCTGCAGTATGGCGCCGTGGTTTCCACGATCGCTGTCGAGATGGTGGTGACGACTGTCGTTATCAATTTCATCGGTTCGGTGTGGGGTTCCGGCGGCCGGGTCTTCCGCGAGTTGCCGCTGCGCTGGTTTTACACCGGCATGGCGCTCTATGCTTTGACCTGCTTGCAATGCGCCATGCAAGTGACGCTGACCTTCCAGGCCGTAATCCATTTCACCGACTGGGTGGTGGGGCACGCTCACCTGGTCATGTTCGGCGTGTTCGGCTTCTGGATTCTCGGAACGATGACATACCTCTTCCCCCGGCTGCTCAAGGCCGACTGGTATAGTCGCCGTCTGGCCGAATGGCACTATTGGCTGACCACGGGGGGCATGATCGTGATGTTTGTGGTGCTCGTGCTGGCTGGCATTTTCCAGGGATTTTCCTGGGCGTCGCTGAAGCCGTGGGAGGATTCCTTGGCGGTATCCCGGCCCTACTGGTATATCCGCCTGGTGAGCGGCCTCGTCATCATCGCCGGGCAGGTCTGTTTTGCGATCAACATTTATCAGACGTATCGGCTGGGGCGGCGCACTGCCTCCTCGGAAACAAGCCTGGCCGCCGCTGCCGAATAACGTTCTCTAGAGAGACCGCTCATGTTCGAAACCAAATCCGGTGTACTGCTGATTGCAGGGATCGGCTTCTTTTTCTTGGCCTTCTTATCGAACGGGCTCGTGGCCTGGCTCATGTACGCTCATTTGCCGGAAAAGACCGTCGAGCAAATGATCCAGGAACAGGTGGACAACCCCAACCGCAGCCAGAACGTGATGACTTACTTTCGCGACCTCCAGGCTCGCTACCCCGAAGCGTTCAAGAAACACTACGGTGAGCCGACTCAGGAAAAATGTGCAGAAGCTCTGAGGGTCGGTCGAAAAATCTACATCGGCGAAGGCTGCTGGCATTGCCATAGCCAGTTCGTCAGGCCGGTCTCCAATGAAGAGAAACGCTGGGGACCGGTATCCTCCAGCGTGGAATACCAGAACGAATTGCAGCGTCCGGTGATGTTCGGCACGCGCCGCGTGGGACCCGATTTGATTCGGGAGGGCGGCCGGCACACCAACGACTGGCACATCGTTCACTTCTTCCGACCGCGCTTGACCTCACCGCAATCCGTCATGCCGGATTACCCCTGGTTCTTCGAAAAGAAGATGGACATAACCATGGGAGACGGCACCAGGTACGTGGGCCCGGGCGATCCGAACCGCCGCGGCATCGCCATCATCACGTACATGCAATTTCTAAGCTCCTGGCTCGATACCTATCCACTTTACACCAGCCGCGATGCTCCGTTTGCGGAGGGAGAACAGCGATGAAACGAGGGAGCGCGCCGGTCGGGCTGAATGGGCACGCAGTGCCGCGGTCGCGAAAGCGGCCGACCGGCATGATCATCCTCGCACTCGTGATCCTGGTGCCGGCCTTAATCGGTTTCGGGATGAAGTTCAAGGAACTGCTGTTGCTGGTCGGGGACGAAGAGGGAGCATTCACGGTTGTCCCCGTCCTCAACTACTTGCTGGTGACGTTCGGCTTTCTTCTCCTCTTCGGCTGGGCCGTCTTCCACGGTATGTTCCGCGACATCGAGAAACCCAAGTACACGATGATGGCCAACGAACAACGCCTAGACGAACAGGAACGAGAACGAGAACAAGAACAAGAAGAGATGGCAAAGGAGTGGTGGCAAGATGAGCACGCCTGAGAACCAATCAGCGGAAGCGGAGCACCGGGAGCACCGGTACGCCGGCCACCATATTCCGTGGTACGTGACCATTCTCTGGATCCTATTCTGGTGCTTCGCGATCATCTACACGCTCACCTACATCTTCCCGGCGATCCAGAAGGAGCTGACGTCTCCTCCATGAGCGCGCACGCGGGGCCCCTCTCACTGTGCGACTATTGCGGCCTACCGCTGTCCGGGCCGTGGTGGCGGGCCAGGGGAGAGGATCAGCAGCCGCCGGCGGCTCCGGCGTTTTGTTGTTTCGGCTGCCGGTTTGCCGCGGCCGTCAGCCAATCGGGCGGGGAGCAAGGCGCCGCCAACTGGATGCTGGCCCGCCTGGGAACCGCCATTTTCCTGTCGATGAATGTCATGGTCTTCACCATGGCACTGTGGAGCCAACATTTCTATGGCGACGACCTTGGCGCCAGCGCCTGGGTGGTCAGCCTGCGTGGTCTGTTTCGCTACCTCAGCTTGCTCTTCGCTCTGCCGGTATTGCTACTCCTGGGGAGCCCGCTTTTGGAAGAGGGCTGGGCAAGCCTCAAGCGCGGGGCTCTGACGACCGACCTGCTGCTCATCCTCGGCGTGGCGGCTTCGTACTTCTATTCCGCGATTTCGGTGATTCGCGACCAGGGCCCGGTCTATTTCGAAGTGGGCTGCACCGTGCTGGTGCTTGTCACCCTCGGCCGCTGGCTCGAAGCAACCGGCAAGATGCGCACCACGGCGGCCATCGAAGCGTTGCACCGGCTCTTGCCGGATCGCGTGCGTGTCTTGCGCGATAATTGCGAGGTAAGTCTGCCCCGCGCGGAGATCGTCCCGGGCGACTGCCTGCGCGTCCTGGCAGGAGAGCGCATCCCCTGTGACGGCCGCGTCATGGCGCGGATTGCTGCCGTAGACGAACAGGTAGTGACCGGGGAGAGCCATCCGCTCGTCAAGGAGCCTGGCGATCTAGTCTACGGAGGCAGCCTGGATCTGGATGGCGAATTGCTCATCGAGGCGACCGTGGCAGGTACAGGCGGCACCTTGGCGCGCATGGTCGAGCTGGTACGCCAGGCCGGCCTGGCCAAGGGACGGTTCCAGCGGCTGGCGGACCGCGCGACGACCGTCTTCCTGCCGTTGGTGGTTGCGGTGGCCGTCGGAACCCTCGCCTGGCACACGTGGAACACCGGGTTTCAAGAGGGCATCCTCGCCGGGTTGGCTGTCCTGGTAATCGCTTGTCCCTGCGCGCTGGGTCTGGCGACGCCTATGGCCGTGTGGGCTGCATTGGGCCAAGCTGCGCGGTCCCAGGTCCTGTTCCGCAATCCGGATGCCCTCGAGCGACTGGCCGGCGTGCGCGCCGTTCGTTTCGATAAGACGGGGACACTGACCACCGGACATGTGGAAGTCGCCGAGTTTTCTGCGGCTACTGAAGCTGAGCGGCCCACCGTGCTGGCGCTGGCGGCCGGCCTGGCGGCGGCGTCAACACATGGCTATTCCATTGCAATTACCCGCTATGCCGAGCAGCAGAAGGAGATGGCGCTCAGCAATGGATTCCATCCTCTGCAGGAGGTTCGGGCGCTCGCAGGGCGCGGCTTGGTTGCAAGGACTGAAAATGACTCCCGCTCTATCTATCTGGGCAGCCTCCGGTTCATGGCCGAGGCAGGGCTTGCCTTGGGACAGCGCCTTGGCGGTGTTGCAGCCGAGGCCAATGCAGCCGGTCGGCCCATCGCCTGCATGGGCTGGGAAGACAGCGTTCGGGGATTGTTCGTCTTCCGCGAACGCTTGCGCCCCGAAGCAGTCGAAGCGATCGGCACTCTCCGTAAGCGACGCTTGGATGTCGCTGTATTGACGGGGGACAGCGCGGCGCGTAGTTCGGAATTGTCTGAAGCGCTGGGAGTACCGGTGGCGGCAGGTTTGCTTCCGGAGGATAAAGTTCAGGCGGTCTCCGAGGCCCGCCGGCTATTCGGCCCCGTCGCGATGGTGGGCGATGGCATCAACGATGCGCCCGCGCTCGCCGCCAGCGACGTCGGGATCGCTATGGGTTGCGGCACCGACGTCTCACGCGCTTCGGCGGCCGTCTGCCTGCTGGGCAACGACCTGCTGCATTTGCCGTGGACCATCGATCTCGCCGTGCGCACGGTGCGCATTCTCAAGCAAAACCTGTTCTGGGCTTTCGCGTATAACCTGGCGGGCATAGGTTTCGCTTGCACGGGCCGGCTAAACCCCATTGTGGCCGCCCTGGCGATGTTCCTGAGCAGCTTCCTGGTCGTCACCAACTCGTTACGTCTCAGCGGTGGTAGCGACCGAGTCCTCCGCACGGACAGCTACCTACGAGCCAACAACGTGCAAGTCGAGGGACCACTTTCGTGACCGACTGGTTGATGATATTTGCTGGCGGTTTGCTGGGCTCCTCCCACTGCATCGGCATGTGCGGGGCGTTCGCTCTCGCGCTCGGCAGTACGCGTCAGCACGTTGTGGCAAACCTCTTTCGACAGGCAACCTACAGCCTGGGTAGAGTTTTTACCTACTCCACCGGCGGCGCCGTGGCTGGGTACGCCGGCTCCAGGCTGATCGCGGATATGGGGACCATCGTGCGCGTCCAGGCTCTCCTGTCGATGACAGCCGGCGCCCTCCTTCTGTTTCAAGGGCTCGCCTCTCTCGGCCTCCTGCGCGTTTTCAAACCAAAGCTGCACGCGGGTTCCTGTCTCGGCTCATCGCTGTTTGCCTCGCTCTTGCGCTCCACCCGTCTACGAAGCGTTTTTTTGGGAGGTGTCGTCAATGGATTGTTGCCTTGCGGGTTGGTCTACGCCTACCTTGCCCTGGCCGCTTCTTCGGGCAACATGTTCCTGGGTTGGACAACGATGGCGCTCTTTGGTCTTGGAACGTTACCTGTGATGGTATTGGTCGGTTGCGGCGGTTCGCTACTTGCGCTGACTTTCCGCCGGCATCTTTTTCACTTCGCTGCCTACTGCGTGGTCGTGCTGGGAGTCATATCCCTCATGCGCGGCATCGGCTTCCTCCCCTCGTTTGGTCCGCCAGCCGCCGAGAGTTGTCCGATGTGCCGCTGATGCCCCTGAGGGGACCGGGCGCCGTGGCAATACCTGGCGCTCAAGTTCCGAGGAAGTTCCAACCGATCTCGTCTGCCACGCCTTCATCGATAGCTGTGCGGAAGCGACTGCGCCGGCTGGCAGCCTGGTGACGGGATCAGTTCGTGGACGAGCTACCGGGTCTCTGATCCAGTACCTCGCGCACTTTGCGGGCCAAAGAAGAGGGGGTGAACGGCTTCATGAGTAGTGAGACTTCGCCATCGCTCAGCCCGAGATCCAACAGCGGCGGGTCGGCGTATCCCGTCACGAACAGCACCTTGAGGCCGGGCCGCTGGGCGGTCAGGAGGGTGGCTAGGGTGCGGCCGTGCATCTGGGGCATGACGACGTCGGTCACCAGGAGTTGCAGCGGGCCGGCATAGAAGGCCATCAGATCGAGAGCCTCCCTCCCATGCCGCGCTTCCAGGACCGTGTAACCACAGCGCTGCAAGACTTCGCGGCCCAGGGTACAGACGCCGCCCTCGTCCTCGACCAACAGTATGGTCTCCGCTCCCTGAGGCAGCTGGGTCAACCGCGGCTGCGTTTCCTCCCGAGACAGCGCCTCTTCCAACGCGGGGAAATAGATCGAGAAGGTTGTGCCTTTGCCGACCTTGCTGACCACATCGATGTGGCCGCCCGTTTGCTTGACGATCCCGTACACGGTGGCCAGGCCCAGGCCGGTCCCCTCGCCCACCCCCTTGGTCGTAAAGAACGGCTCGAAGATACGGGCCTTTATGGCCGCATCCATGCCGCAACCAGTGTCGTTCACCGTCAGCCGGGCGTAGCGTCCGGGGAGCATCTCGAGAGCGGGTTGCGCGCCGTGGCCCCCGATGTCTACACAAGCCGTGGCCAAGGTAAGCCGGCCGCCCGCCGGCATGGCATCGCGGGCGTTGACGGCCAGGTTGACGATCACTTGCTCCAGTTGGCCGGGATCAGCCTTCACCAGCAGTGCGCCCACCTCCGTCGAGACGCTCAACTCGACCTGCTCGCCGATCAGCCGGCTGAGCATCTTCGTGGTGTGGGCGAGGACCTGGTTCAGGTCGACAATTTTGGGCTGGAGCAGTTGCTTGCGGCTAAAGGCCAGCAATTGCCGGGTCAGGTCTGCGGCCCGCTCCGCGGCCTGGTAGGCCTCCGTCAAGAACCCGTACCAGGGGTGGTCCGCGCCAACGCCGTCGAGGACCATTCTGGTGTAACCGATGATGATGGTAAGCAGGTTATTGAAATCGTGGGCCACGCCGCCGGCCAATTGCCCGACCGCATCCATCTTCTGCGCCTGGCGGAGTTGTTCTTCCAGGAGCCGGCGTTCCGTGCGGTCGGTCGTGATGCTGAGAACCAGCATGCCTTCCGGCGTGTCGATCGGGGCCAGGAGAACCTGGGCGGGAAACTCGCTGCCGTCTTTGCGCCGCCCCGAGATTTCCGCGGCGATGGCCATGGAACGCGTCGAGGGATTGACCATGTAGCCCTCGCGCAGGCGGGCGTGATACTCTTTGGTACTGTCCCGGACGAGCAGTTCCACCTTCTGCCCAAGCATTTCCTCGCGGCGGTAGCCGAAGACCCTCTCGGCCTCGGCATTGACTCGGCGGATGTTGCCCTCCCGGCCCACTACCACGATCGCTCCGGGCGACTGTTCGAAGAGCTGTTCCAGCATCGACCGCGTTCGCTGAAGTTCGGCCTCCGCGCGCCGTTTCTCCGTGGCATCCCGAAAGACCAGCACGACCCCGGTGCAGCGTCCCTGCTCATCGCGAATCGGAGAGACGGAATCGTCGATGACTACTTCACGTCCGTCGCTTCTCAGCAGGATCCTCTCACCCGCCCCTTCGACGGCAACTCCCTCGCCCAGCACGCGGTCGACGGCGTCTGAAGCCGGCTGGCGGGTCTCCTCATCGACCACGCGGAAGACGTCGGCTACTGCCCGTCCCGTCGCGTCGGCGAGCGACCAGCCGGTCAGCTTCTCAGCCACACGGTTCAGGAACGTGACCCGGCCCTGGATGTCGGTCGCGATGACCGCGTCGGCGATGCTCGCCAGCATCATGGCGTAGCGTCGCTCGCTGGCCCGCAGCTTGCGGTCCGCCTCGTGCTTGTACAGGGCCATCTCGATGACCGTTCGCAGCTCGCGCTCGTCGAACGGCTTGAGCACGTAGCCGAATGGCCCGCTAATCTTGGCGCGTTGTATGGTGACCTCGTCCGCGTGGGCCGTAACATACACGACGGGGACCTCGAAACATTCCTGAATCTGCTCGGCGGCGGTCACCCCGTCCATGTCGCCTTGCAGGTGGATGTCCATCAGAATCAAATCCGGGCGCAACTCCTTGGCCAGCCGGACAGCCTCCTCTCCCCGCGCCGTGACCCCCACGACCGTATGGCCCAGGTTGATCAGGCGATGTTCAATGTCCATCGCGACAACGGCTTCATCTTCGACCACGAGGACGCGCGCATTGGTCATGGCCGTGAACCTCCCTCCGCAGGCGAATTGGGCGTGAAGGTCATCGTAAACATGGTTCCGGTCGTTTGATCCAGTTCGATCGTGCCACCGAGTTGTTGGATAAGTCCGCAGACCAACTGCAAACCGAGCGTGCGCGTGCGCCGGAAGTCGAGGCCTGCGGGCAAGCCGACCCCGTCGTCGCTGACGGTCAGGACGTAGGCTCCGCCGGGCGTCGCGCCCAGCTCGACGGCCACCCGCCCTGACCTGCCCCCCGGGAAGGCATACTTCAGCGTGTTGGAAACCAACTCGTTCACCAGCAACCCACAGGGAGCGGCCCGATCCAGGTCGAGCGTGACGCCCGCCACGCGAACATCCAGCCGAACCTGTGCCGGGTCGAGGCCATAGGCGCGGAACAGGTGGGTACACAGGTCCTGGAGGTAGGAGGCCAGATTGATCTGGGCGAAGTCTTCCGAGCGGTAGAGTGTCTCGTGAACGACTGCCATCGCATGCACGCGGTTCTGGCTCTCGGTGAAGGCGGCCAGGACAGTGGGATCCGCGATCTGTTGCGACTGCAGGTGGAGCAGGCTGCTGATGATCTGCAAGTTGTTTTTGACCCGGTGGTGCACTTCCTTGAGCAGCGCCTCCTTCTCCCGGAGCGAGGCCCGCAATTGTTCCATTGCCCGTTTGCGCTCGGAGACGTCGCGGCTGACCCCGTCGATCCGGTGAACGCGCCCAGAGGCGTCGCGCAACGGGATGAGGATGGTGTGGAACGCGCGGTGGCCGACCGGCAGATCGAATTCCTCTTCGTAGTCGATCACACTCCCGCTCTCGACACAGCGGCGGTAACTCGCCGTCACCTGCCTGGCGATCGGCTCCGGGACTATTTCTTCGAAGAACTTGCCCGACACCTCCGAACTCTTGAGGCCGAGGGCCTTTTCCTCGGCGGGATTGAGTCCCGCCAACTTGAACCGGCCGTCCTGGGTGACGTCCAGCATGAAGAGGCAGTCCGAGGAGTTGTCGAAGAGCTCCTTGTAGCGCAGTTCGCTCTTGCGCAGAGCCGACTCGGCCTCGTACAGCTTTTCCTCGGCCAGCTTCCGCTCCGTGACATCCGACCACGACCCGACCGCCTCGACGGGTCTGCCTGCCGCGTCGCGCAACAAGCGCATCTCGCTGCGGACCCATCGGTACTGGCCGTCTTGGTGCCGGAAGCGGTACTCGTTGGCCAGGCGGCCTTGTGCGAACAGTTCCTGCTGCACCTTCGCCATCACCCAGTCCCTATCTTCCGGGTGAATGTTCTTGTGCCACCATCCGAAGTCGAAGATTTCCTCGGAGGAGTAGCCCATCATTTCCCGAATGTTCTCACTCATCCAGGCAAGGCGTACGGACTCCTGCGTCGGGACCGCGAGCGTGTACAGGACCGTCGGGTTGGAGGCGATCAAGTGTTGAAGGCGCTGCTGGGCCGCGCGCAGCGCTTCCTCGGCCCGCTTCCGCTCGGTGATGTCCCGGGCGACAACCTGAATGGCCGCCTTGCCCTCGTACACGCACGGTCCGGCGCGGGTCTCGATGTCTATCGGTTCGCCGTCTAGCCTGCGTGCGCGGTAATGGTACGGCGGGCAAGGCTGGCCTGTTTCGCAGATCGTGCGGATTCCAGCCGCACTGGCCGCCTGGTCGTCCGGATGAAGGAACTCGGAGACCGGCTTACCCAGCACCGTCTTGGGCGACTGTGCACCGAGTAACCTGAGGCTGGCGGCGTTGCAGTAACCGATACAGCCGTCCACCATAATCATGACCGCATCCGGAGACAGTTCGACCAGGTTCCTGTAAGCCGTCTCGTTGTCCTGGAGTTCCCGCATGACCCTGCGCCGCTCATTCTGCAATGCGACCAGGACCCAGAACGCGATACTGAGAAAAGCCTGAAAGGTTTGTGCGGTCTGGACACGCGAGACCTTGTCGGTCTTGATCGCGCCCAGGAGGGCATTTCCCTCCTTGACGTCCCACGCCATGAACATGGCGAACGTCACCATACTCACGGCCGTTCCTAATGTCCCGAATCGCACGGTGGCCCAGAACGCAACAATGGTGACAAAAATGGCGCCGGAGAGGTTTCCTTGTTTCCCCGACAGAAGAATCAATCCGATCAAACATCCCGCAAAGAGGGCCACACCTTCGACAGCCCGGTAAGGTCGCACCCGGGAGAGGGCCCACCAATTCGTGGTCGCAAGGGTCACTACCAGGGGAGCGAACACGAACACGCCGACGGCGTTCGAACGCCACTCCGCCCACCAGACGCTAGGGTAATGAGCGACGCCCGAAAACGCTGCGATAACCGTTGTCCCCACGCTGGCGCTCACGCTCGCGCCCACGACCCCCGCAAGGACCATGAGAACGAGCACCTCCTTCAGGCCGTCGAGGGCCGAAACATTTCTCAGCAGGCGGCGGACTAGCCATGCACCCACCATGGCAAGCAGCGCGTCCCCCAGGCCCAGGCCGGCCGCGACTGCCAGGGACCCTAGGACAGCCCCAGAACTGCTGCCGTCAAAAAGTACTGCAGTGTGAGCCAGGAACGCGCCCAGCCAGATACCTGGCCAAACGCCGTAGCCGAATAGCAGCAGGCCCGCCAAGCCGATGCCGGCCGGCGGCCAAAGGGTAGGCGCCGACTCCGGCGGGTTGGCCAGCAACAGGGCGAGCACGCCCGTAAGGCAGTTGGCCACGGTCAGAGCAACGACCTTGGTGAGCCAGATCGAACCGCGCGACAATGTCCAAGACTTCATGAAACACCGACATCGAAGCGAGGGGCCGCCTAACAGGACGGGAAGTCAGGGTCGCTTGGGGGCGAACGACACCTGATTCTCTCTGAGACGAATGACAGAGATTATGTCAGCCTATCTCATGTTAGAGAGTCGAGCCACCCCAGATTGGGACGCACGGTTTTCAACCAACCGCCGCCCTGGCTCACGCTGGGACGCCTGTGTCCCATTTGGCCCGGGGGCTGATGCGCTCCCCTAGATGCTGGCCCATTTCGTTTAACCGCCGGCCAGCGGCGAGCGCGTGAACAATCGGCGGCTACATGCTCTGTCAGGGAGAAACAGCGGCGCCCGGAGTCTTGGCTGTCGGCAAAATAGCCCTGGTTTTCGCGGACACCAACACCACCTTGCCGCGTGCCTACAGCCAAGCGCGCCGCAGTAGCCAAGCCTTGACCGCCTGCGTCAGCAAGACATAACCGACGAGCGTCGCCGCCAGCAGCGGCCAGTACAGCGGCGGCAGGTGGGTAAATCCCAAAGCAGGGCCGAGGTACGAAAATGGCAGCCACACACCTATGAGCATCACCAGTACAGTCGTCAGAACCAGCGGCCAGCTTGCGCGACTTTGTAGGAACGGAATCCGGTTCGTGCGGATGACGTGGATAATGAGTGTTTGCGTCAGCAGCGACTCGACGAACCAGCCTGTTTGGAACAGCGGCGCCTGTGCAGTGTCCCAGCAGCCGAAGACGTAAAGCATCATCAGGTAGGTCGTGTAGTCGAAAACCGAGCTGCACGGGCCGATGAGCAGAATGAACTTCGCGATTTGGCCCATCGACCAGGGACGCGGACGCGCAACCTGCTCGAGATCGACGGCATCCGTCGGAATCGGCAACTGGGAAAAATCGTACAGGAGATTGTTCGTCAAAATCTGAATGGGTGCCATGGGCACGAATGGCAGGAAGATACTGGCGCCCAGCACGCTGAACATATTGCCGAAGTTCGAGCTGGCTCCCATGCGGATGTATTTCAGGATATTGACGAAGACTTTTCGCCCCTCTCTGACCCCGGCGTCCAAGACCATCAGGCTCTTTTCCAGCAAGATGGCGTCTGCCGACTCCTTGGCGATATCCACAGCGGTATCAACCGAGATGCCCACGTCCGCGGCCCGCAAGGCCGGCGCGTCGTTGATGCCGTCTCCGAGAAAGCCCACGACGTGTCCTTTGCTCTGGAGCGCCTTGATAGTCCGCTGCTTGTGAACCGGCGACATCCGGGCGAACAGAACCATCTGGTCGGCAGCCTCGGCCAGTTCAGCATCGGACATTTTTTCCACCTGGTTGCCCAGCAGTACCTGCTCAATGTCGATGCCGACCTCCTGGCAAATTTTGCGGCTTACTACCTCGTTGTCGCCGGTGAGGACCTTCACGGCCACGCCGTGTTCGTGCAAGGCTCGAAGGGCGGGCCGGGCCGAGTCCTTGGGCGGGTCGAGGAAAGCGACGTAGCCTTTCAGGGTCAGGTCGCACTCGTCTTCCTTGGTATAGGCCGTCTTCAACGGCACGTCCTTGCATGCCAGCGCCAGCACGCGGAAGCCATCGGCGCTCAAGCCAAGATACTCCTCACGCAGGTCGTCGATGACGACCTGCTCCATCGAGTAGCGCGCGCCGTCCAACTCGAAGCCGCCCGAGCGCCGATGTACCTCCTCCGGCGCCCCCTTGCAGATGAGCCGGTGTGTTCCGTCCGGCAGCCGCACGACCACGGACATCACCCTGCGGGAAAAATCGAACGGGATCTCATCGACCTTCTCGCACTGCGGCACGTTCAGCTGCTCGTGCAGGTGCTGGTAGTCGAGAATGGCCCGATCCATGACGTTTTTCAGCCCTGTCTGGAAGTGACTGTTGAGGTAGGCCAGGGCGAGCACCTCATCGCTCTCCCTGAACACGACGTCGCAATGCCGCTCCAAGATGATGCGGTCCATCGTGAGCGTTCCCGTCTTGTCCGTGCACAAGACATCCATGGCTCCCAGGTTCTGGATCGAGCTCAGGCGCTTGACGATGACCTGCTGGGCCGACATCGCCATCGCCCCGCGCGAGAGGCAGACAGTCACGATCATCGGCAGCATTTCCGGGGTTAGCCCCACGGCAACAGCCATGGCAAAGAAAAACGCCTCCTCCCAATCGTGCTTGGTCAGCCCATTGATGAGGAACACAAGGGGAACCATCACCATGATGAAGCGAATCATCAGCCAGGTGAATTGGCTGACACCCCGGTCGAAGCTGGTCGGCGGCTGCTGCTGCACAATGGTGCTGGCCAGGCTTCCCAGGTAAGTCCGGCGCCCTGTGCAAACCGCCACACCTTGCCCCGTCCCGGTCTCGACGCTTGTGCCCAAGAAACAGAGATTCTTCAGTTCCAGGGGCGATTGGCTGGCACTCTCTTCCGCAGCATGGGCTTTTTCCACGGGGAATGACTCGCCTGTGAGACTGGCCTGGATAATGTGCAAATCCTTGCAGGACACCAGGCGCAGATCGGCGGGGATCATATCCCCGGCGGAGAGATGCACCACGTCGCCGGGAACCAGGTCGGCGAGCTGCACTTCGCGCGCCTGGCCGTCGCGCTCGACAGTGGCTGTGACACGAATCATTGCCTTGAGCTTGGCGGCAGCCGCGTCGGCGCGCGCCTCCTGGACGAAGCGCAAGGCGACTCCCAGCAGCACCATGACGATCATCACCGCAGCAGCTCGATCGTCACCGGTCAAAAAAGACACCACGGCCAAAATAAGCAGCAGGACGACCAGCGGATTGAGGAAGGCTTTCAAGAGGAGGACGCTGCGGCGGTAACGCGCCTCCATTACGACCGCGTTCGGCCCGTACTCCTGGCGGCGCCGCACCGCCTCCGTTTCGGTAAGCCCGCAGGGCGCGGTCTGGACCTGGCGGTAAACTTCTTCTACCTCACTGGCGGCAGCCTTGATCAGAAGTGGCGAGACGTGAACCGCGGACGCTTCGGAGTGCAGGGCGTGGGGGAAATGGCGCGGGAGCTGGCCGTTCAGGAATTTCAACTTGCGCCGTTTCATTTCGTACTCGCAAGGCGCGCCTTCCAGCGCTCGACTTCCCGGAGATACTGAGTTGGCCTTTCCACGACCACTTCCACCTTCCCTGGATAGACACGACCCGATTGCCCATCGAGCGATACCGCGGAGCCCTCCTCGATGAGTTGGTCCCCGATGCGGCAAGTCTTGCCTTCCCCTTGGAAGATCAGGTCCCGGCAACCAACGATACAGACCTTGTTGAGTTGGCGGGCCACGACTGCCGCATGCGCCGTTCGTCCCCCGCGTGCTGTCAGCATCCCGGCGGAGGCTGCCAGCCCTGCGATGTCCTCCGTCGAAATGTCTGTCCGTATCAGGATGGGAGAACAACCTGTGTGGGCCAGCTTCACGGCTTTATCCGGGTCGAACACCGCTACTCCGACGGCGACCCCGGGGCTCGCCGGAATCCCGATGCCAATGGGACGGCACTTCTCGGCAGTGGCCAGGCGGATCATGTGAATCGAGGCCAGATCGTACTCGGCAAGTCGCTCCAGGGCCATTGCCTCATCAATAAGCCCTTCGGCGACATGATCACAGGCAATGCGGAGGGCCGCCCACGCTGTCCGTTTGGCAGCGCGCGCTTGGAGCAGATAGAGATCTCCCTCCTGCACGGTGAACTCGAAGTCCTGGGCATCCTGGAACAGCAATTCCAGGCTCCGCTTGACCTGCCTGAGCTGGCCATAAAGCTCGGGAAAGGAATCCTGCAGCCTGGCCATGCCTTGAACGGATGACCGGCCTGAGACAACGTCCTCACCCTGGCTATTTGGGAGAAACTCCAAATAAAGGTCGTTTGCGCCGGTGGCAGGGTCTCGCGTGAAGCCCACGCCAGATCCCGAAGTGCCTCCCAGGTTGCCGAACACCATCGCCTCGACCGTGACGGCTGTCCCGGCGAGATCGTCCAGACCATGAAGGCGCCGGTATGCGACCGCCCGCGGGCTTTGCCAGGAGCGAAAAACCGCCTCGACGGCTCCCGCCAACTGAGCCACGGGGTCCTGTGGAAAGAGCTCGCCCCTCGACGTCCGAGACTCGTCAAGGAACGCTCGGGTGAGGTTTTTCAGGGCCGCGACATCCAGTTCGGTGACGGTCACGGCGCCCTCGCTCCGCATGGCCTCCGCGAGCATGCGCTCGAACGGCCCTGCAGGCAGCCCCTGCACGACTTCGGCGTAGAGCTGGATAAGGCGGCGGTAAGAGTCCCAGGCATGTCTGGGGTTGCCGGTCATTCGGATCACAGCCGGCAGAGTTCGATCGCACAGCCCCACATCCAGGATCGTGTCAAGCATCCCTGGCATCGAGACCGCTGCTCCAGATCGAACCGCAACCAGCAGCGGCCGCCGATCTCCTCCAAAATTCAGACCGGTGGCCTTCTCCAGCTCTCGGATGCCTTGCCGGAGCAGTTCCGCCGTGCCCTCGGGCAGTCGTTCTCCGCCCTGGAGGTAGGCCCGGCACAGGGTCGTCGGCAGGACAAAGCCGGCAGGAACAGGCAACCCGGCCTGCGCCATCCGAATCAGGTTCGCCGCTTTATTGCCGACGATCTCAGCCGACGCACCCTGAGGGCTCGCTGCCTTGCAGCCAATAAGGCACGGCCCTGCGAATCGACTCTCTGACGCCATACCTTGCTCCGACTCACCGCCGCAGAACTTCACTGAGGATGTAGTCTCTCAAGCCGAGGGCCGAGCGCAGAAGGGCATCGGCAGCCTCCTCCAGCTTGTCGGCGATGCTGTTGACCAGGTGCCATTGCTTGAAGTCTCCCGCGAAGTCCAGGACGCTCGCCTGGACGCGACGGTGAGCGTTGTCGGTTTCGTGTTCCACCGTCAGGGTCCGGTCCACGGCCTCGAGGAAATCGGCGACATGCTCGCGCGGGCTGCCCCGGTGCAAACGGCGCGCGTTCTCTACCGCCTTGAGATACTCCTGGGCCCCTTGCAAAACCAGGCTCGCCAGGTCGTTCAGCAAACCAGATATGCCGGCTGCAACAGTCGCTGGCAAGAGACTCATCCAGAACAAGGTCTCCTCCAGCCCGTCGGCAACGTCATCGGCGTTGATCAACAAGTCGAGGACCGGACCGGGAGCGTCGCCGCGGCCATGAGCCGCTCGGCAACGGTTGACCAGTTCATCCGCCCGATGTTCCCATTTTCGCGCACGGACGACAGTCCGTTCCACCAGGTCTCGATCAAGGTTGGGGCCGGCGACTAGCAGGAGGTCTCGAGTGGCCAGGGCCAACTCCACGATGAGCGACGCATGCTCGGCCGCCAACTCGAGCAGCCCCTGGTGAACGGTATCGATGTAATGCCGCAGTTCGGCGCTGATCTGATCGCGGATCAGGAACTCCGACTGACCGGCCCGCAGCCCCTCGCTGGCCGTTTGCAAGGTGAACTTGAGGAATTCGGCCGTCCGCTCCGGCCCCAGCACATCGGACAGCTGGCCGCCTGGGGGCACGGGCAGCCTGCCTGCTTCCTGGAGCGCGTCGAAGATGAGCTGTTCTCCTCCCAGCGAAAGAAAGCCTCGATGTCCGTAGTTGTGGTCGGCTGCCCAGCGCAGCACCTCCAGGCAGACGCGCCGGGGGGCGAACTTCCGCAACCGCTTACGAGCGCGATTCCAGTCAATGAGGAAGACCAACCGTGACCCGAGAAAGGTCAGGTAGTTCAGCAGGCTCCCCTGGTCACTGGTCGTAAAAGTTCCCAGGCATAAGTGGTAGAGATCCTCGCGTTGCCCCGCCGTCCGCCTTGAAACCGTATCCTCCCAGCGCACACTAAACCGGTCGAACAGGTTTTGGAAGAAAACCAGGCGGTCGATGTGCACGTCGGTGTAGGTGAGGGTAACGCGCGTTGCTTCGATATGTAGGACCAAGACATGGGCCTCGGTTATGCCGATGTCGTTTTGAATCACCAGTCGCTTGCCGCTGCGGGTGGCGGTGGTACCCAGCCCCGGGTGATCGAACTTGAGTTCCCGCGTTTGGTTGATGCCGGCCATGAAGGCAGCGATCAGCGGGCGATCGTCGTCGCGCACCCCATAAACCTGGGCGCCGTCAATCGTATCGGTGGCGAGTTGCTGCTGGAGTCGATTCAATTCCTTGTGCAAATCCATGACCACCAGGTGCAGACTGTCACGCGCGGCACGCTGACCGGAAGTTAACCGATCAATGTAGTCTCCCGCGATCCGATCCGCTGCCAGACAGGGAGCCTCTGAAAGCACGAGCCGCACGCGCTCCTCAAACGCTGCGGCGTGCTGATCTCTCTTACGAGATGCTGCACCGTCCTGGGCGCGAAGTGGTGCCATCATCCGGTCGACTTCGCCTACGAGCATATCGTGGATTCGGCGGGCTCCGGGGATGAAGTAAGTGCTAGAGCCTTCCTTGCGGCTGCCCTGCACAACGAGGTCCAATTCGGCATCCGAGACACCGTAGGCCAACCGCTCTTGTTTGAGGTCTGTCGCCGGCAGGTCTGGATGGTCCGCCCTTTCACGGGCGACTTGCAGGAGCGTCATCAGATACTTAGCCCGGTCGTTGGCGGCAAGGGCTTCATTGACCAGAATCGGCAGAAGCAGCTCTTGTTCACCGAGTTCGCCAACGATCCGCGCCTTGGCCATCATTCCACCGCCCGAATTCGCAGCCAAAGAGGGGGGGGAACCGGAAGATGCGGGATCGCCAGGCTTGCCCCGGCCCCTTTCCGGGGTCGGAGATGTTGCCCGGGATGTTGGCGCTAGTGAAGCCCCTCTCTCCTTGTCTGCCCGTCTCTCTGTATCTTTGTCTTCCGGGGGTTGATCGAGTATCGCCATGAACCCTCCTGTACCTGCCGAATCCCGTCATAGGCCCGTTGCACCCAATCTGTTTGGGAATTCTAAGGACCAGGGTGAGCCCTTTCAGGGGGTGAAAGAGCAACTTTCAGTCCAAGATGAAATGAAGAAACAAAAAGTCTGCGAACCTCGATTCTGCGGGAATCCGAGCCCTTATGGGCCTCGCCTGCCGCGACGGGTTTCACCTGCCAGTTTCTCCCGCCTCGACGATCACTGCCAGTAAAACGTATGCTGTGCGATATCGCTCATGCACTTTTTGGAAACGCCCACCAGGAGTACCCATGAAGGTGCCGCTCGCCGTCCGCGTTCATCCACTTGGCGAGACCACAATCGCCGCGATGATTTTGCTTGAGCACTCGATCACGCTGCCGCACAATAGGAATGTCACGCCTCCAACCCTGAACTGCCCGGAAGCGGATTCCGTGGCGGACGCGCGTTCCACAGGCTGCGCCAGAAAGGATGTACGATGTCGCTGACTCGCCGATCTTTCCTGAAACGCTCTCTTGCCGCTGCCGCCGGCGTCACCATTGCTGGGACGAAGTCGTCCGGCAGAGTGCTGGGGGCCAACGACACTATCCGCATCGCCGTCGCCGGTCTCAATGGCCGGGGCGGAGCGCACGTCGGCGCGTGGACCGGCATGAAGGGTGTGGAGTTGGTTTACCTAATCGATCCGGACACGCGCACCTACGATGGTCGGCTCAAACAGGTGGCCGGCAAGGGAAGGAAGGAACCGCAGGTCATCAAGGACGTCCGGCCAGCGCTCGACGATAAGACCCTCGATGCCCTGTCGATCGCCACGCCCAACCATTGGCATGCCCTCATGACCTTATGGGGCTGCCAGGCGGGCAAAGATGTCTACGTCGAAAAACCATGCAGCCATAACATCCACGAAGGCCGGATTGCTGTCGAGGCGGCCCGCAAGTACAGCCGCATCGTCCAGCATGGGACGCAAAACCGCAGCCGGCAGGATTTCGCGGATGTGGTCGCGGCGATCAAGTCGGGCAAGCTCGGCCGGCTGCTGGTTTCGCGCGGCCTGTGTTACAAGTCCACGCTGCGCGGCGGATTGGGAACACGGGGCAGCATCGGCTATGCCAAGCCGACTGATCCGCCGGCGGCCCTCGATTTCAATCTCTGGCTGGGGCCGGCTGCGGAGCAAGCCTATCACTCGAACCTCGTTCCGTATCGCTGGCACTGGTTCTGGGATTTCGGCAATGGCGACATCGGCAACCAGGGCGTGCACGAAATGGACAAGGCCCGCTGGGTCATTCCCAACGCCACGCTGCCCCGGAGCGTGTTTAGCCTGGGCGGGCGCTTGGGCTATCGCGACCAGGGCCAGACTCCGAGTTCGCAGATCGCGGTCTTCGATTACGGCGAGACCCAGCTCATCTTCGAAGTGCGTGGCTTGCCTTCCAAGGGATACTTGGGCGAACAGGTAGGCAACATCTGCCATCTCGAGGCGGGCACGATTGTCGACACGAAATTCTTCCCGAAGGGAAGCGACAAGCCGGCGCCGCTGCCGCGGATCGAGGGAGCGGAGCGGCGCGGGCCGGGAGCCGGCGATCATTTCGCCAATTTCATCGAGGCCGTGCGCAGCCGCCAGACCGGCGATCTCAATGCGCCCGTCATCGAGGGCCACTACTCGGCGGCCCTCTGCCATCTCGCCAATATGTCGTACCGGCTGGGCCAGGAGGTGCCGTTCAATCCGCGCACCAAGGCATTCGGCGACAACAAGGACGCCTACGAAAGCCTTGCGCGCATGGAGGACTACCTCAAGGAAAATCACGTCAACCTTGAAGAGACGAAATATCAGCTTGGCCGAAAGCTCACCGTCGACGCCCATTCCGAAACGATCGTGGGCGACCCGGAAGCGACGAAGCTGCTTAGTCGCAGCTACCGCAAGCCGTTTGTCGTTCCCGAAAAGCTCGGCTGACCCAGCCGGTATTTTGAGACTATCCAACAGAAAAAAAGCAGCCCCTGTGCAAATAAAGACCTTGCGAATAAGCAACCCAGGGTTGTACGTCGACAGGTAGGCTGACGAACGTCGCGATTCCCACGTGATCGCCGGCAAACGGTGCGAGCGCGGCAACGCCGTCATGCGTGGGCCCCGATCTCCATATAATAAACTTCCGCACCCTGATCGATGGATACCGCCACAGCTCCGGTAAACCTCGGCACAACCTAGCCGCACGGCAAGAAAGGAAACTTCAATGGTCAGGCGTTCGTATCGTCTTTTATGGCTCGTCCCCGCCTTGCTACTTGCTGGCTGCGAGGCCGTCGAGGCGACAGAGCAGGAAAAGGACACTAAAGCCAAAACCGCCGAGGCCCCAGCGGCCCCTGCCGCCAAAGGAGCCACCTGCAAGGTCGAGAAAGCTGATTTCAAGATCGAGATCCCCCTCAAGGGCGTCCTGGAGGCGGAGCACACCTCGGAAATCTCCCTCAAGCCCAAGGCCTGGACGCCCATGGTGATGCCTTCGTCGCTTATCGTGCAGAAGGCGGTGGAGCAGGGGACCGCCGTCAAGAAGGGCGAAGTACTCGTGGAGTTCGATCTGGAGAAGATCGACCGGGCCCTCAAGGACCTGCGCGAGGAGCGTAAACATACCGAGATCGCCATCAAGCAGGCCCAGGAAGACCTCGCGATGACGGAGAAATCGACGCCTATCGACCTGGCTGCCGCCGAGCGCGCCAAGAAGATCGCCGACGAAGACCTGGCAAAGTTTCTCAAGGTGGACAGGCCGCTGGCCGAGGAAAGTGCCAAGCATGCCCTCGAGAACGCCGAGTTTGCCCTGCAGTCCACGCAGGAGGAGCTGAAACAACTCCAGAAGATGTATCGCGACAAGGACCTAACCGAGGAAACGGAGGAATTCATCCTCAGGCGGCAAAAGCACATGGTGCGCTTCATGGAATTTCAACTGAAATCCGCGCGCATCCATACCGACGACACGCTCCGGCTCGACCTGCCGCGCCGGGAAGTGAACATGCACGAAACGGCCACCAAGTCGGAACTGGCCTGGGAGAAGGCGCGCGACGGCTTGCCTCTGTCCCTGAGGCAGAAACGCCTGGCTCTCGAAAAACTGAAGTATGATGCCGGCAAGGCGCGGCAAAAGCTCGACAACCTGGAGGAAGATCGAAAGTTGCTGACGGTGCACTCCCCGGCCGACGGCATCGTCTATTACGGCAAGGCCACGCAAGGTCAGTGGTCGACCAGCAGCGCGGCCACGAAGCTTCAGCACGGCGGCTCCGTGTCGCCGGAAGAAGTCTTCATGACCGTCGTTCAAACCCGCCCACTGTCCGTGCGCGCGGTCGTCGAGGAAAAGGACCTGCACCTGCTCCAGCCGGGGCTAAAGGGCAAGGTGGTGGTCGCCGGTTACCCTGACGTCAAGCTTTCCGGTCAGGTTGCCCAGGTATCGAGCATCCCGCAGACTCCTGGAAACTTCGAGGCGCGCGTCAATGTCGAGCCGGGCGACGACGCCAAGGCGATCATGCCGGGGATGGCCTGCAGCGTCAAGGTTCTCGCCTATCAGAAGAAAAATGTCCTGGTTGTTCCCGACAGCGCCGTTCTTTCCGACGACGATGACGGCCACTATGTCCTGCTGCCCGTCAAGGGAGGCAAGCCGGAGCATCGCACCGTCAAGATCGGCAAACGCTGGGGCGGCAAGACCGAGATCCTGGAAGGCCTCAACGAAGGCGACGAGATCTCTTGCACCAAGCCGTAAAGGGACTTAAGGGCTCGCATGTCATGATGCACCGATATATAGCGTTATCCCTGCTGCTTTTGGCCGGCGCCATGTTCAGCGCACTTGCTGCCCCGCCGCCCAAGCCGCCGCAAGCATCCGCTAACACGCCGACGCCGACGGCTCCCAATCTCCACCCGAAAGAACCAACGCCCCTTTCCCCCGGCGAACTCCAGGCGTCGATCGACCGCGGTGTCGCTTTCCTGGTGAAAAACCAGAACAAGGATGGCTCGTGGGGCTCGGCCGGCAAGACCAAGCAGCTTAACATCATTGCCGACGTCGGCTCGCAGCACGCATTTCGCGTGGCCGTGACGGCCTTGTGCGTCTCCGCTCTCATCGAGACAGGCCCCAACTCGACCGAGGCAAAACAGGCGCTCGACCGCGGCACAGCTTTTCTCTATGAGGAGCTGCCCAAGGTCCGCCGCGACAATGAGATGCTGATTTACAACATCTGGACTCACGGCTACGGCATCCAGGCGCTCGTGCACCTATATGGCCGGCTGCCCAAGGACGACAAGGAAGGCCGGCGGAAGATCGAAGACCTGATCCGCGGCCAGTACGATCGCCTGACGCGCTACGAATCGGCCGAGGGCGGTTGGGGCTATTATGACTTCGACGCCGGCAGCCAACGGCCGGCCGCCTCGTCCACCAGCTTCATGAACGCGGCCGTGCTCGAAGCCTTCTACGAAGCCAAGCAAATCGGCGTAGCGCCGCCCGAGAAGCTGGTGAAGCGCTCGGTCGCGATTACCAGGCAGCAGCGCTTACCCGACTTCTCTTATCTTTATGGAACATACCTCTGGCAAAGGCCGGCGGTGGGCATCAATCGCCCGGGCGGCAGCCTGGGCCGCTCCCAGGCCTGCAACCTGGCGCTGCGGCTCTGGGGGGACAAAACAGTGACCGACCAGGTGCTCAAGACCTGGCTCGACCGCCTGATCACGCGCAACGGCTGGCTCGACATGGGGCGCAAACGGCCCATTCCGCACGAATCGTTCTTCATGGTAGCGGGCTACTTTTACTACTTCGGCCACTACTACGCGTCGATGTGCATCGAGCAGCTCAAGCACGAAGACCGGCCCTTCTACCAGGACCACCTGGGCAACATCCTCCTGGCGGTGCAAGAAAAGGACGGCTCATGGTGGGATTACCCCCTCTACAACTACGGCCAATACTGGGGCACGCCGATGGCAATTATGTCACTGGAACGCTGCCGCAAGTAAGTCGGAAGAGATGGGGTCACCGCGGAAATGACGGTCGAAATCCAGTAGTTCATCGAGAAACACTAACGGCGAAAAGGAAAAAAGCCATGAAGATCGGGGCACGAAATCGTCTGGATGGGGAAGTCGTGGAAATCAAGCGTGGCACCTTGATGTGCCAGGTCAAGGTAAAAATAGCCGGCGCTGCGATCATGGAATCGGTAATGACGCTGGATTCACTGGATGAGTTGGGCATCAAGATTGGGGATAAAGTCCGAGTTGCCGTCAAAGCAGTGAACGTGATGCTCATTAAAGACTAGCAACCCGACTACCTGATCGACTCCGGCCTGTTCCACGTCTTCGACGACGACGACCGGCAGCGCTACGTCGAGGTCTTGGCGAGCGTGTCGAGGCACGGCGGCCGGCTATTCGTGCCCCGCTTTTCGTATGAGACGAAGATCGGGCGCTCGGCGCTCGGCGCAAGTCGCCTGGCCCAGCCGCAACTGCTGACCGCGCTCGGCGCAGGTCTCCTGACCTCGCCGCATTTGGGAGGACAGAAGGGCGCCTAAACGCGAAACGGGCACTTTGCAATAAACGCAGAAAAAACGCGGTTTTTGGCGCCGCCTAAGAATTATGAGAATGGCTCCTCCCAAAATTGCCATGTCGAGGCCTCGAAAAGTGTCAAAAACACGGGGTTTTTGCGTAGTGATCATTTTGGGACTAAAAAGGCCCTTGGCGCAAAATGTGTTTGGAGCCTCAAAAACAAGCTAGTCACACGATAGTAAAGATTCTTTTACTCTTCATTTTTGGACGAGCCGCTTTTCTTGACGGGCCAAATTCCCTGGAAAAATCAGCAAAAATGCTCAGGCGGGGATCTCATCGATCAAAATGGGATCGACAGCCTATCTAAGACGTGTTGTCTGGGGTACGTCCGCGCAAGTGTCATTTTTGACCATGCAAGGCAGCCAATCAGCTGCATTGCTTCTCTCGGCGAAATCTGCCCCAGCAGATCGAACCCGACAGCCGCAACCGTATCACAGATCCTGACGACGTGCTCATGAGCAGGCACGGATCAATGCATTCGTCGCGAACGCGCTGCCGGCCGGCGCGGTGAAGTGGGCCCGCGCGAGTATGCTTGACGCCTCTACGCTGCTTGACCCGCTCACCTCTGCTCACCGAGTAGCTTGTCGATTTTCTTGATCAGGACTTCCTTCAAATCGGGCGCGTAGCCGATGTGCAGATCGCACCCCGTCCCCTTGTCGTCGAGGATCAGGATTGTTGGGAAGGCACGCACGCCGTAGTCTAGGCGTGTTGAGCCAGCCTTGATGGTTGGGTACTTGAGGCCCATTTTCTTGATGACGAATCGAGCGTCCGCATCATTCTCATCGATGTTCATTCCCAGGATGGCGACTGGCTTGCCCTTGTAATGTTCCGCCAGTTCATTGAGCTGCGGCATGGAACGGACGCACCAGAAGCAGCCGCGATACCAGTAGTCGAGCACAAGAACCTTGCCCTTGAAGTCAGCCAGCTTCACCGACTTGCCGTCAAGATCGGTCGTCGTCCATGCGACGGTCTTGCCTAAAAATCGTGTCTCAGAAGCGCTCTGCTCACCATCTTTATTGCTCTCGTGCAAGCACAATTTCCAATCGAAGCTGATCGATCTTTCGCAAGAGCTTAAATAATTGAGCCAACCTTGCGACTTCAGGCGACTACTATATAGCCGTTGCCCATCGGCCGTCGAGTGCCTTTGTTAATTAGAGAACCGCAGACATGAAGGATTTGCAAGCCAACGTCATCTTGCGCCACCTGCGGAAACTCGCGGCGCCCCGGGAGCACGAGCAGCAACCAGATGCGGAATTGCTCCGGCGCTTTGCGACCGTAGGTGGCGAGGCTGCGTTCGAAACCTTGCTCCAGCGTCATGGGCCAATGGTCCTCCAAGTTGCCCAGCGCGTCCTTCGCAATCGGGAAGATGCCGAGGACGTCTTTCAGGCCGTGTTCCTCACACTCGCCCGCAAGGCCCTGAGCATCCGCAAAGGTGAGTCGCTGGGGGCCTGGCTCCATGGGGTCGCCCACCTGCTGGCCCTTCAGTCCCAGCGAGTTCGAGCACGCCGAGAGGCTCACGAGGGCCGGGTTGTCACACGCATCCCTACGGATCCTGCAGCAGAAATCACGCTCCACGAAGCGGAGAAGATACTCGATGAAGAGTTACAGCGGCTCCCGAGCAAATATCGAGCGCCGCTGGTGCTGTGTTATTTGGAGGGAGCCACGCGGGATGAGGCCGCGAAGCAGCTTGGCTTGTCGCTGGCCACGCTCAAACGCCGGCTAGAGCGCAGTCGCTCGCTCCTGCGCCATCGTCTGATTTCCCGGGGGCTCAGCCTGCCTGCCGCGCTGGCGGCAACCTTACTGGGACAGGCCTCTGCGCCAGCAGCGCTGCCTGGCCATCTGATTCAGCCAACTGTGCGGCTCGGCGTACTCCTGGCTCAGGGCAAACCAATGACCGCGGGGACCATCGCCGTCAGGGTCACGGAGTTGATGGGGCACTTTTCGGGAGGAATGGGCATGAGCAAGCTGCAACTGGCGGCGCTTGGGCTGGTGTTCGGCCTGTTGACTGCGGGCGCCGGCGTCCTCGCCCACCGCGCGGCGGCTGCGAATGGATCGCCGATCGAACAAGAGGAGGCACTCGCCGCCCTTACGCGAGAGGCAGACCAGGAGAAGACGGTCCGCCGGCAAGCCGGGCATACGGACCTTTACGGCGACCCACTACCGGCGGAGGCCATTTGCCGGCTAGGGACGACACGATTGCGTACCGCCTACGCATCCAGTTTGGTGTTTGCACGGGACGGCAACTCGCTGTTTGCACTCGGCCTCGGCTTCGATTCGTGGGATGTTGCCACGGGCAAGCTTCTCCGCCGTCTCTCTGGCATTTCCAAGGGAACGGGCTCTCTTTCCCCGGATGGAAAACTCATTGCCTCGATAGATTATCAGGATCGAACGGTGCGCCTGTCAGATGCGGTCACAGGTGCTCTACTGCGCAAATTTGGGAGGGTACTCTACGAGGGCCTCAGTTTTTCGCCGGATGGCAAGGTGCTTGCGGCCTTTGGCAACTCGATTTCATCGCGTCCCCAAGCAACCCTGGATCTCTGGAACGTTGCGAGCGGTGAACGCGTTCATAAGTGCGCGGGGCACGAGGGCCAGGTGCTGTGCGCGGCATTCACACCCGACAGCAAGACTCTGGTAAGCGGCGGGGCTGACCGCTCCATTCGCCTTTGGGATGTGGCGACCGGCAAGGAAACTCGGTGCATGAACGGCTGCCCTGTGGCCATTGGTCAAATCGCCGTGTCGCCGAACGCGACCCGGCTAGCCATCATCGGACAACTCGAAGATGGTTGGCGCAGACCGGAATATCGGGTTCGCATTTGGGACATGGGAGCCGGAACGGAAATTCGACAGCTCGCCGTTCCACCAAACCACGATTCGCTGGCCGATGTAGGTTTCAAGGCAGCCCTATTTGCCCCCGACGGCAAGACGTTGGTCACGGGCGGAGCCGATCGTTACGCTCGGGTTTGGGACCTGACCACCGGCCAAGAAGTGAAGCGCATCGACGTTGGGTGTGCGAATCTTAGCTGCATGGCCCTATCCCCTGACGGCAAAGTGTTGGCTGTGGGTATACCGCTCATAACCATCCGCCTGATCGAACTGGCCAGCGGCAAGGACCTTGTTCCCTTGGCCGGACATCAGGGCGGTGTTTTCCAAAGTGCAACCTTTTCCGGCAAAGGCTCGATTGTGACAGCGGGTTATGGCCCAACCTTCCTCGTGTGGGACGCTATGACGGGCCAACTCCAGTGCCAGGTGGGTAAGACAGGAGCAACGAGCTTCAGCTACTCGTTTGCTCGACATGGCAGCATGGCCGTCTCCACCAATTGGAACGAAGCGGGTATTCGCGTTTGGGATTTGCGAGCAGGCACGGAGCCGCGCCGGCTACTGGAGGATTATGCCGAGAAACCGCCGCAAATGATTGCACTTTCTGCCGACGGCAGCAAACTGGCGTTGTCTCCTCTGTCCGGGGGCCGTGTCGATGTATTCGATACTTCTACAGGCAAGATGCTTCGGCACTTCGAAGACGCAAGTGTCCATGTCTTTGCGGGCGCAGGTTTCGACGCTCGGGGGCAAATGCTAGCCCTCTATTGCAGCGATAATACGGCTCGCCTGTGGAACCTCACCAATGGCACCAAACCGCGAAGGTTGGGGCTGCCGGGAGAGGGACGACAAGTTGGCAGTCCGGTACCCCCCCTTCAAAGCGACGGCCCTGAGGTCGGCTATATCGCCAAGCTTTCGCCGGACGGCAAACTCTTGGCGCACTGCCGCCAAGGTCCGAGTGGTGGACTTACGATTTACGACGTTGCGGCCGGTATGAAGCTGCCCCAGACCTTCGATCTGCTCGGTGCAGCCGCTAGCTTGGCCTTCAGCCCGGATGGCCGCATGCTTGCGTGCGGTGGGCACAGTAATAACCCTGACATTTACTTGCTGGAGGTCGCCAGCGGCAAGGTGCGGCAACACCTTGTAGGCCACCAAAGCTATGTTGTCTCGTTGACGTTCTCCTCGGACGGGAAAATGCTTGTCTCAGGCAGTATGGACACCACGGCACTGGTTTGGGACCTAACGGGTGGCCAGCGAGCGCAAGCCACACCGGACCACGCCTTATCGGCCCCGGACCCGGACACCTGCTGGACAAAACTGGCAAGCAGTGACGCAGCAACCGCCTTTGATGCCATGCGCAAGCTTGCCCGCGATCCGGCCAAGGTAGTTCCTTTCCTGGCAACACGGCTCCGTGCCATAACACCTGCCGACGCGGCGCTAGTAAGACGTCTGGTGGCCGAGCTTGGCAGCGATCAGTTCCGCCTTCGGGAACAGGCGGCCGCGGAGTTAGCCAAGCTCGGTGAATTAGCACTTCCGTCTTGTCGAGAGGCCCTTGCCGTCCAGCCTTCTGCCGAAGTTCGTCGGCGGTTGGAGGGGATTCTCCAGACTCCGCGAAGTCTCTCCGCGGACCAGTTGCGCAATTTACGCGCCATTGAACTGCTCGAATGGATCGACACGCCGGAAGCCAGGCGGCTCATGGAACGAATCGCCCAGGGAGCCTCGGAAGCCCGTCTCACGCAGGAAGCAAAGGCGTCGCTGGAGCGGCTTCGCGAAAGAGAGCGTGCGCGCTAACCCATGTTTAACAGGTGCTGAAGGCCCAACTGGCGTTCGCCCTGATTTTTCCGCATCGCAGACCTCCATTTCGCAAAACACATAGTGACAATATCAGCTGCGTTCTCCTGGGATTATCGTAAGATTT
>Ga0310039_10000379_pt1 | contig 37769 bp, 37 predicted proteins | sample Sb_taG_4_FD_200460 | JGI IMG/M metagenome (GOLD analysis project Ga0310039, IMG submission 200460) | Peat soil microbial communities from Weissenstadt, Germany - Sb_50d_6_BS metaG (v2) (version 2) | ecosystem: Environmental > Terrestrial > Soil > Wetlands > Peat | place: Germany: Weissenstadt...
ATCGTCCCGTGAAGTGGAGGTGGAGAGAGAAACCTGGTCATTTCCATGAATTGCGCATTGTTACGCGTATTTCTGAATACCCGTGACGCTCTGCCCTTTTAGAGGAGCGTTAGATGTAACGCCAACCGCCGCATTTCCCGACTTGCCGTAACTCTGTTTCATAGCCGTGACCAGGTCGAATGTTGCGGATCAGTGTATTAAGCCTTGAGATACACCCTTTGTCGCGTTCCATTTTCTCGCGCATTCTGCGTGTTAGAATGGGGCTTGTGACAGTGCCAAGGCGAAATCCAGAAACCTCCTACTGTGAAGTCAGGAAATCGGTGCAGAATTCTTTTGGTGTTTACACGCCAATCGAAGTCGTGGCCGTTGTGATAGGGGTTGTGCGGGCGCAAGCGGCTGTTGAACATTTCACTCAGCACCTAACTGTGCAGGAGGAGAATGCGGGAGTTTCCCTCTCTTGGGAGTACCGGTCGCGTCAAAGCCGTCGCGTATGACCGACTGTAAGGGAAGGCGAATTAACTCGAGTGATGGTTCGCTTTTGCCTCACTAAATCTACGATTCTCCCCCATGTTCGAAAGCGACATCCTCCTCATGGACCGCGTGTGTTGAAACGTCGGGCGTAGCTGCCGCTGAGCCAACGCCTTGATGTATTTGTGCCGATGCGGTTGCGTGCGGAGCCTTAGAACGAGTTGGCTTCTTACGGTGAATCAGCTTCTTCCTGCGGGTCGTCTTCTTCCGGCTACCTGGCTTTTTCTTACGCGTTGGTTTCTTGGTGCGCATTGCGAAAGTCTATCAAAAAAGGCATATCGAGGACAAAGACGACGAGTTGGCTCTGAGTCGAATGTTGCGGATCAGTGTATTGAGAATCAGCTTTGATCGGGGAATATCGCCAGCGCTTATCGGAAACTAGGTCCCCATGATTGCATAACAATGTCGGCTCCTTTCTCCCGAGCTTGCGGTCGTCGATAAACCACAGTCTACTCGGGTCGAGGAGCCGACATTGTTATGCAATCATGTCCGTTAGGGGGAACGCTTCGGTGGTCACTGGAGATGCCGAGCGCTGAAAACCCGCATGGACTGTTGCCTTTCGAGGCGGCCCGGGTGTATGTTCCCGGTCAGCCGGGAGTGAAATTGGAAATACCGGCTAGAATGCTGCCCCAACGGCGGCGGGATCGCCCAGACCCCTTGGATTCGGAGGTTAGGCATGAAGCCCGGGACAAAGCGGCCGTCGAGGTTGGCGTGGGATCGGATTCTGCCCATCGGCGTGGTTTCCATGGCGTTTTTTGGCGCGAGTTTTATCTCCGACGTTTATCTCGAAATGAAGGGTATGCCTCTGAGGGCGACAATCATCAACAACGTCGCGATCGGCCTGCTTGCCGGCGCGGCGCTTTTCGCGTATGAGATCAAGGTGTCGCACGATCAGGAATTCAAGCGCGCCAAAGAAAGAATCGCGCTCATAGCCGAATTGAACAATCATGTGCGCCAAAGTCTCACCTTGATCGGCTTGTCCGCCGGCCTCGAACAACGCGACGAGCGTCTCCGCCGCATTGACGAAGCCATGGCTCGCATTGACACCGACCTGACCGAGCTGCTTCCGCACGCCGCCGCCGCCGGGCGTTCGCGTACCCTTTCGCGCAAGAAAAAACAGCCTGACTCGTCGGTGACACCTGTCCCGGGCCATCACCCCGGAAACTCCGTTCGCATCTCCTAGCACCGTCGCACGCTTTCGTCGAAAGGGTGCAGTCTTGGTTTTCTCGCGTTACTTATTGTCAGACCCAGTCTAGGCTAGGGCAACACCGGGCGGCGTATCACAACACCCTAGGATCAACGGCAGCACCGAAACGTATAAACGCAATGGACGACAAACAACCGGCTGAACTAATCAAGGCATTGCTGCGCCTCAGTAACGCGGTGAACGAGCTGTCCCAGGACCTGCTGGAACTACCTGGCATTGATGAAGGTGCTGTGCTTGACGAGGATGTAGCTCAGGCGGCGTATCTACTCCGGGCAGCAGTGCAAGCACTCGACGCAGCACTAGAATTCCACAACGCGGCGCAGAAACAGATCCGGGCGGCGGGGATGACGGCGGCGGATGCAGACAGGGTCAGCGACGGCAGTACAACCGGCCTGGCGATTGAAAGGCAGCCCAACCAAAGCATACGACGCAAGAAACCCTAGCGCTCCGCGACGGACGGCCTAGCTGTAGCGGACATAGACTGACGTCCCGAGGAAACACGCGACCCGCCTGCAGTAGTACAACCACCAGCAACCCGGAGGCATGCCCGGATTCTACGCGACAAAGAGCCGCGCGCAGCCCATTGCGCTGTACGAGCAATTGCGCTCGCACATTGCTGTTCGGTACGCTGTGAGCCATGACCGAGCGCAAGATTCTGATCAATCGCGCTCCCGTCCTGACGCTGTGGGCGACTGCCGTCGCCGAGCGACTGGGATTTAACCAGGACGAGGCGCTGTCACTCGGCAAGGCTGTGGCTGGTCTGACTGCTCAGTCCAAAGGCCGGCGACTGGGCATATTCAAACCTGTGCCGCAAGAGGTCAAAAAGGCGCGGGCACGAAAACGAGGAGAGGAATTCTTGATTGAGATTTGCGGGCGGCAAGTTCCAGCAATCAATACGGCGGATGGGGTGCGGGCGGTGAACAAGAACACACCTATCGAAGCAAAGAGCGTGGAGCGATACCTAGAGAGCAAGTTCGGTGAGTCGCTTGGCGCTGCACGTGCGGCGATGCGTGACCTCGCGAAAGAGTTCCGACCGGAGCAGCTTTCGCAGAACGCATTCAGTCTCTATGAGAAGTTTCGCCCGGCGATTCCAGAAGGCGTAACAGGCTGGGGCGCCAAAGGGAATCTGGAGATTGATCGCATTCGGTCCTTGGCGTTGCAGAAGTGACGGATGGCTGATCAACAACAAAATTGTACAGCAGGCGGCGCAGCAATGACTCGTCACGCAGCAATCAGGGCAGCGTTCGGACTGGGCTAGGGCTCACGGCCGGGTTTCGCGAATCCGCGATAAACGTACGTCATCGGTTTTGGTCCCGGCAAATAGAAATTGTGGAGCTCTGTAATCACGAATCCGGCGCGGGAAATCAGGGCATCGATCTTTTTGTTTAGGCAGCAACCTCCTCCGATGTGCCTCCAAACAGGAGTAAGGCGGTTTTGCCAGAACTGGACTGTCGGTTCGGGCGCCAGGCCGTGTTCCAGAAAAAGCAGACGGCCGGTGGGCTTAAGGATTCGGTTCATTTCATGCAACGCCGCGAGGTCCTCCGCGATGGAACATAGCACGCACGTCATGACCACGGTGTCCACGGATTGATCGTCGAGCGGAATCCTCTCCGCAGTTTGATTCAGAAGCGTAATAGGAAAAGTCGCACCCTCCATTTTCCGCCGCGCCATCTGCAAGAGTTCGGCCGACTGATCGATTCCGTACAGACGCGTCACGCGGGCAGAATAGTAGGGAGGGTTTAACGCGGAGCCGATTCCCACTTCCAGAACGCTTCCGTCTGCTTCAGGAATCAACTGCTCTCGGAGCTTCGTTACGTCCTTATTTCTGCAGGCGATGTCGATCAGCCGGGGCAAGACATATTTGGAATAGAGACCCATTATACTTTCGTCCAAGCAGACAACTTCACACACCCAAGTGGACGTGAGACTCTACTGATGCGCGGAATGGCGCCGCTGCAAATCTCCCAGTGTAACCGGGGGCGCCGCTCGGCGTGAGCAGCAACCCCAGGCTTTGTCCACAGGGCGCTGCATTGCAGGTGGAGGGCGCCCTCGGGCAACGGGCCAACGTTACACCGCCCGGCTCTCTCGTTCAATGTGAGTGAACTCTGTGGAATTGGGCCGCTCGCGCTTTGAGACTGCTACTGCTCTTCTCAAGGTGCCTATTTGTCGATGCTGATCGCCCACTTTGATTGCATGAGACGCGGTTGTGCCCGCGAATTAGCTCAGGAGTGAGTCCAGTGCAACGGCATCAACTCGGGACACCGATCAATATCATTCCACCGGGAAACAAAGAGACTTTAAGAAAGCAAAGCCAGTCTCCGCCCTGTATTACGAGATCGCGCCCTGGCTCGAAGTACTCATACAAAGCACCAGCCACGTCAATTTCTTCAGTGTCTGACCCTCCATCTGGAAGATTGACCTTGAATTTGAGCACTCCAGAATTCTTTTTCGCCGCCAATAAGAGCCCATCGAATCGCTGGCCGATTACCCGCCCTTCTTGCAAGACAGCTATTATGCGCAAAGGCGTACTGTTCGACCTCCAATCTTCTAAGAGCAAGAAGGCCTCATTGGTGGACGTTTGCATCTTCTTACTTTCGGTGAGTGCTCTTGATCATACTTCAGCAGCATCGTTAGCAGCCAAGTTTCATTGGTCACTCCCACGAAGTTCTGATGGGAAATGCGGATCTAAATCGCCTAGCGCCTTGTAGCCATTTGTTCCTAGCATGTCTCTAGGTCGGAAGGTTTCCACAAATGGGTCCGAGTATCCGCTTGGTACTCTGCTCACAAACGGGTCAACACGGACGTACCTTCGGACTCTTGCCTGCCGGCTCGGCCATCTCCACCAACTGCAGCCGCAGCGCCACGGGAAGAACGCCGATCAGCCGTGCCAGCGCTAAGGACAGCATACAGATCGCATCCTAGTTAATTGTATATACTAATAAGTTACTAACCGTAAGTTTTCTACTTTTGCCGCCTCCTGGAGTTGGCGCGATTCTCGTTTCTCGCGGAACCAATCCCCCAGGCTGCGCCGGCTTCCTGCTGTCTGAGGCTGCTCGACCGACGCGCTCCGATTCACTCTGAATTTCACCTTCGCTTCGCACCGATTACTCCGTCCGTCGAAAACCGAGAGCTTCGTCAGGACACATTGCTGGTCGCGGTAGATTGCCGGAATCGCTGCGTCTCCAACACCAAGTAGGAAGCCCTCGAAGCAATCGCCGGGGAACAGCTTGCCTTTCGCTCCGAGGCGGTGGTTCAGAACTTCACCCGCAGGACGGCCGAGTGGCCCCTCCCCCGGCCACGAGTAGATCTTCCCTGGCAGTGCGCGGCGCGAGGAGGGCTCGAGCCAGACAAATCGCTCGTCTTCCCAGACCATTTCGAGACGGTAGGCATGGGGTGAGGTAATTCGATGCGAATCGTTGCGTATTCCGACGCCCAACTCGAAAGCGGTTGCGCCGCAATCCAAGGTGAAAATCCGACCGAGGCACACCTGGTATAGCGAAAGGCCCCGGCCAGCGGCAGTCATCTCCCGGCGACCTCTTAAGATGGTGGAAGCGGTTCCGGCGGCTTTGCCTACGTAAACCTTGCCCTCCTCTTCGACGTGACAGTAATACAGCATCGCCTCGATTGCGACGCATCGCAAATCGGTCCAACGGCTGGCTCGCGCCTGTTCTTCCTGATCCCGCAGCAACGCCTCCAGCCCGGCTTGAAGTTCTGGCGCATCAACGATGCAAGCACCCAAGATCCGCGCCAGCACCCGGGTTCCTGACGCGAGTCGCGGGAGATCGAATTGAGAATCGCGGACTCTCTGAATATTTTGGGAGCGATAGGCGGCCATTTTCCCCTGGAATTCGTCGGCGATCATTCGGTCGGTGTTTGCGTCGAGTATGGGCAGCCTCGCGCGCGACGGGGCGAGCTGAACGTGTAGCGCGCTATCGCCCACTCTACCGCCAGCGAGTCCGTCACCAACGTAGATCGCTTTTGCGCAATAAATGTCGGCGAGCCCGCCCTTCCACGGTACGTAGGTTCCGGGATGATTCGAAGCCGAAAGCAGACTCCGAGTTGAACGGCTGATCGGTTCCTGGTCGATTAGAAACGTCAGCTGCAAATTTATGGGCAGCGAACACAATCCAGCACGAGTGATTTCGGCGAGCCGCAGCGGGTGGCGGACCAGACAACCGAGCAGTCGCAGAAGATACACCGCCTCCGACCGCGGGCCGCTGATCGAGAGGCACGGTGCAACTGCCGAGAATTCAGGGAACCACGACGCAAAAACGAAATGCGTGGTCGGGAGCGTTACGTCGTCCAGGAAGCCACTGGTCGTGAGTTTTTCTCGAACAGCCGCAAAGAGTTGATTAGTCGATCCGTATTCGCCGCAACGTGTGGGCAACGTCACCGCGCGAAGGATCGTCGGATGAATTTGAGCCGGTAAATACAGTTGGCCGTGGGCCTTCACGCGGTTACCTACGGTGTGAGACTTGCCATCGAAGCTCGACAGGGACATGCGCCCCGTCGCAGCTTCGCGGATCAATTCAATGTTTGTGCCGTCGGAGAACACTTCCCCGATGGTCCGGATCGCCGGACAATGATCGCCGGTCAATTGTGTGTCGTTCTGGGAATTCTTGCGTTGGCGAGACTTCTGTTGCGGGGTCATCGCTCCTCCGGCTATTCGTCGTGCGGGAAACAAAATATCTTTCCCGCTTGCACCTTCGTTCTGGCCGTTCCGACGAAGTCCCCGACTGGGCGCACGCTCAAAATTCACGTCGAGCACTGCGCCGAGGAGCTTCTGGTGGCAATCTTGGGGGAAGATTCCCTCCCTGTCAAGCGTCCGCGCAGGGAGTAAGTGCAGGGGCGAGCAACCGCATTTTTCGAGCGGCTAAAAAACGCCTCCGTTTCGAGTTCGTGGCCGACGAGCCCGCTGCCATTTTCTACGTAGTTTTATGGATGCAATTGATGGCTGATTTTAGTTGGGGTTTGGCCACGCCGAGTAACGATGGCCATCTCAGGGATTCGCGCGGGCGGGACATACTAGTTGCAAGGGTTTTCGTGCCGTCGACGCTGTCGATTGTTCTCGCGGCCGCCGTCGGTTAGCTAGCCGATGCTTTGATCTACCGTCAGCTACACATAAGAGCGGTTTCGGTTCGATTGCAGTCGCTCGATGACAACCAACCAGGGTGTACTAGCCACTGAGCAGTAGCTAGGAAGTGCGCTCTCTTACTCTCATGGGTGCTGAGGGCGAACAGCTAATCGTGACCAGACAATTTCTCAGGATTCAGTCCATCCTAAGAATGTGGCGGTCGAAACTGCCGGCTCATTTTCGGCAGGGACGAAGACGCAGTTTGGGCTGCGAGGCGCTGAGAATCTGCGATATTCCGGCGGCAGGGTCGAGTCGCCTTTCGTTATCTCCACTTGAATTATCGGCCGAAAACGGCCGACAGTCTTCCTTCCCCCGGCGAGAATTTGGCTCTCCATTCCCTCGGCATCGATCTTCAAATAATCGAGGCGCGCGAGATGCTCCCAATTACAAAGATCATCGAGCGATACAGACAATACGGAGATCGAGTCAGCCGTTCCATTCCGAAGAAGGCTGAAAGAATTGGGCCTCGCATTGTTCAGGTAGAGCTGCACTTGCTGGGTGCTTGCACCGACGGCGATGTTGCGGACGCGCAGATTGCGAAAGCCGTTTAGTTGCGCATTTTTCGAAAGGCGGCAGGCGGTCTCGAGAAACGGCTCGACAGCAACCACAAGCCCTTCGTCTCCAACTTCCTTTGCAGCCTTCAGGCTGTACACGCCTACGTTCGCGCCAACGTCAACAACAACAAAGCCGGGCCGCAGGAAACACTCGAGCGAAGATAACTCCGGCTCAAGGAAATCCCGGTGGAGATAAGCGCCGCGGCCACCGAAGCCTTCCCGGTTATATCCGGACACGACAGCACCGTTCGCGAGCCGCGTGCGCAGAATCGAAGTGCGTGGAGTTAGCGCCAAGCGAACTTTTCTGAAAAATAGAAGACTTTTTGAAGGCTTCCCGGTAATAACTCTGCGATGGTCTGCCACGGATACAGTCATAGAAGAAAGAAAATCATCATGTATGGGGAGAAGTTTGCGTCGAGCAGTTTCCGTTGCCGCCATCTGCGTTCTGTTTCTTTCGCGCGAGTGCGCCGTATCCCATGGTGCTGACTGAGCTTGGCCAAACCGCGTCGAGCAGACTGCTTACCAACTGCACGGCTGCACAAGCCGGCACGACAATGAAGCTGGCAACTGGCCGAGGAGTCAGCGATCCATGGCAATCGGCCGTCGCACCGAGTGACGTATAGAGGAAGGTCGACAGTCGATACCCAATCTCTAGCCACGTTCCACCTCTCGGCTGGATCGTGAGAATTTCCCATCCTGTTCCTTCGAGCAGTTGCTCGAGCCAGTAGCAAGTAAACCGGCAGTAGTCGTAAGGCTTTTCATGCAGTTGCTCGCTCAGCGGCACCGTGAGAAGGAGCATCGCGCCCGGCTTGGCAACGCGCGCCATCTCCTGAAGACCGACAGCAGGATTAGGCGTGTGTTCCAAGACCTCCGTGCAGAGGATGCTGTCGAAAGTGCCATTCGCGAAAGGGAGTGCCAGTGCCGAAGCCATGACATCGGAATGTTCGACGCCATGAATCGTCGAAGGCATGTCCGCGCCCCAATGTTTCTCAATATTCGGAAGGCAGGGGCCATATGGCTTTTTCCCGCAGCCGACATCGAGAAGGCGGCCGAAGAGACGCGAGCCCTCGGCCCGGACAAATCTCGCAATCTCACGCTTGGCGATGTAGCGCGGATGGAGGTAGGTATCGCCAAACGTCCGTTTGATGCTTGACCAGGCTGGTTTCATTTTGGGGCGAGCACCGCGATGATTGTTATTCGGACGCGACGACCGCAGGCTTCGGCGATCGCGGAACGATCATTTTCCAGTACGACTCGATCTCTGTTGCACCCAACGCCCTCGCACCCAGCATGATGAGAGGGAAGCCGACCGCACTCACGACCACCAGCATTTGGAAGCAACCCCAGCGCGAGTCTGCGGCGAGAATCGTTTCGAGCCAGACATGCAACCGGGAACAAATCGCGGCGGCGACGGCCGAGGAGAGCGATACTCGCCCCAGAAAAAGGACTAATTCGCGAACTTCCTGGCTGCGCGTCCGGCGTGCCAAGAGGCCGAAAAGCACAACGGAATGAGCAATTACGCTGAGCGAGCTCGCCGCAGCTAATCCCAGGTATCCCCACCGCCGCGCGCACCACCAATAAATCGGCAAGGTAAGGAAAGTGAATGCTGTCCCAACCACTGCGGGAGTCAGCGTGTCGTGAGTAGCATTAAAGCCCCGCGAGACGAGGGTCTGGGCTCCGCGCGAAAACATGCCGACGGAAAACAGCGCTAGCGCTGCGGAAGTTGCATTGAAATCCCCGGCAAGCAGACGCGTGTGCGAGAACACGAAGTGAATAATCGGATCTCTGAGGACGATAGTGATCGCCGAAATCGGTATGAGAAATAGAATCAGCCCTTTCAATGTGACGGTCAGAGTGCGATTCAGCTCTTGGATCTTACCCTTGGAGTGTAATTCCACCATGAAGGGAAAAGACGCAATTCCCACCGCATAGGCCATGCAGGATACGGGCACGACCATTAAAGTCCTGGCGTACGTGAGCCAGGTGATCGAGGCCGGAGCGAGATAGGAGCCGAACCAACGGATCATCCAGTTGTCGGTGAAATCGATCGAAAGAGCGAGCATGATTGGAATGGCGAGTTTTATGAACATCCGGAATCCGGGGTGACCGATATCCAAATTCGGGGTGAATTTCGCCCCCAACCGCCAGACCGCAACGATCTGGAGCACGAAAAATCCAGAGAATGTACCGGCCAGCAGTCCGACTGCGAAGCCCGTAATTCCGATTCGCGAAGCCAGCAACCAACCACCGAGGATGATTCCAACGTTGTAAACGATCGCGGCGAGCGCCGGCATGAGGAATCGCGCTCTCGCGTTCTGGACAGCGCCCATGACGCTGCCAAGATAAAGGAAGAGCTGCGCCGGCAACATGAGGCGAGTCAGAAGCACGACTTCCGATCGTTGCGCCGGAGCGAAGCCCGGTGCAATCAGGTGGACGAGTTGCGCAGTAAAAATCTCGCCGACGGTGATTAGAACAATCAAGGCGATGCTCATGAAGGTTAAGACGGTAGAAAATACATGCCATCCTTCGTCCGCGCGGCCTTCGGTGATGTACTTCGTAAATACGGGAATGAAAATTAGGCTGAGCGCCCCGCCGGCGACCAGGTAGTTCAGAAAATCAGGGAGTGTAAAGGCGGCGTAGTAAGCATCCGTAATTGCGCTGGAACCGACCTGGTGAGCTACTGTCCATTCGCGCACGAATCCCAATACCCGGCTGAGCAGGATCGTACCCATCACAATGCCGGTGGATTGCAAGATCTGGTGATTGAGAGCTCGTGCGTTCATGAATTAGAGCGATTCACTCGAATGGGATGGCATTTGCCGCCGGCGAGAACGGCAGCATAGATTTCTTCCAATTCGTTCGCTGGGACGCCAGTGCGAGTTCTCAGGCCGTCTGCGCTTGCGGAATGCGTTACCGCTCGGTGAGCATGAGTTCCAGTTTGGCGGAGACTTCTTCTTGCTTCTTTGTCCCGATGTACCAGTCGATCGTGCGATGGAGACCGTCCATGAATTTTACCTGCGGCTCCCAGCCGAGCAGCTTTTTGGCAAGGGCGTTATCGGCGACGCGATTCAGCGGGCCGGTGGGCATTTCCAGTTGGTGTTCGATTTTTGGGTCGCGCCCGAAGGTCCGCAGAATTTCGTGCACTGCGTCTATGACCCGAATACGCTCCATCGTGCCAAGGTTCACCGCGGTTCCATCGTTGATTTTTTCGGCGGCCAAAATCGTTCCGCGTACGATGTCGTCAACGTATGTCCAATTCCTAATTTGCTGGCCGGTTCCCCACACTACGAAGGGATCCTGGTTAATGAATGCGCGTGCGATCATGGCGATAATCGCATGATTCTCGATGCCCCGGGGGCCATAGACCGTGAAGTACCGGCAAGAGGCGGATTTCATCCCAAAGTCCTTGTAATAGGATTGGAGAGTCATCTCCGCCATTAATTTGGCCCAACCATACATATGGTCCGCGTCATAGGGCGGCCCAACCATTTCTTCGGTGAGATAAAGAAGTTCCTTTGGGTCTGTTTGAATGTAATTCGGGTAAACGCAGCCCGAAGAGGCGTAAACGACTTTTTCAACTCCGGCGTCACGACAAGCGCGGAAAACCAGCCCGTCGAGAAGCAGGTTGACCGAGCATGCGGCCTGATGGAGATCCACATAGCCGCGTCCGCCATGATCGGCGGCGAGATGGAACACAACACTCATGCCATCCACAGCGCGTTCGGCGACGCCGGGACGCCTGAGGTCTTGCTGTATCAGTTCGACGCTGCCGTTCTCGACGAGATCGCGAACATTTTCGATTTTTCCGCTGCTGAAATCGTCCACCACCCGGATCTTGGCCCCTTTCGCTGCGAGAGCCATGACCAAATTGGAACCGATGAATGAGGCACCGCCGGTTACGAGCACGTTTCGATTTTTCCAATTCATTTTTCACTCCTTGTGGTTGTCAATTGAACTTCCGAAGGTGGAGCAACTCTAAAGACACACTTGCAACAGATCTGGGAATCGTAATGAGATATCGCTTCCAGAGGCGCCGGGGTTCCGCCAAGAGCCGGAAGAGCCATTCGAGCCCATTTTCGCGCATCCATTCAGGCGCTCGGCGAAGCCGTCCTGAGTTCATATCGAACGCGGCTCCCACTCCCAACATCACCGGAACGGTCAATTTAGAACGATGCTCGCTGATCCATCTCTCCTGTTTCGGTGTACTCAGTCCGACCCAGAGAATGTCGGGAGCGCACTCTTCCACCAGCGTTGCCACATCTTTTTCTTCGTCTTGTGTTAGAGGACGATAAGGCGGGCAATAGGTTCCGGCGACGGCGATCCCGTACTGCATCTGAAGTCGCCGGGCTAGATCGTCTGCGACTCCCGGCGCGCCCCCATAAAAAAAGTGGCGATAACGCTCAGCGGTTGTTTCGCAAAATGCCAGCATCAATTCCGAACCTGGAACGCGGCGGCGAAGCGGATAGCCAAACCATCGCGCCAGCCAAACGAGCGGCATTCCATCGGGGACGACCAGATCCGCATCGTTCAGGATCTTGCGAAAGCGGGGGTCCTGGCGCGCCTCGGCAACACCATGCATCCCAGTAATCGCCAGGTAGTGCCCCGTCCCGCGACGATCGATCAGGCGCTGCATAAGCGCGACCGCATCGGCGGTCTCGACCGGGTGGACTTTAACTCCAAGGACTCGAAAGCTTTGTATTTGGGCTTCCGCCCCGGACTTTGCAGCATCAAGCATGCGTGGCCACCGTGTGCTGATAAATATTCATCAACAGCGAATAATTTTGTTCCGCCGTATATCGCGTCTCATACTCTCGGCGAGCTTCTCGCCCCATCGCAGCGAGTTCTGCCGGGTGGCTCCAAGCCCAGTCAACTTTCTCAGCGAGGTCCGCCGGATCGCCAGCAGTGAAATGGAGGCCTGTGCGGTGCTCGGCGACGTTTTCTTCCATTGCGCCAAGCCGTGAGCAAAGTACAGGCGTGCCACATGCGAAGGATTCCACAATGTTTAATGAAAAAGCCTCGTACCATACGCTGGGAATAATCAAGAACCTGGCTTGCTGAATTGCCGCGCGGGTATCGCCGAGACTTAGCCAACCTCGAAATGAAACGTCGCGTAGGCCTCTGGCGGCGACTTCCTGCTCGAGCTTCTTGCGTAACGGACCGTCACCAACAATTACAAGGGGAATCGTTTGCGAAACGTGCTTCCACGCTGCCAAGAGAGTTGAAACGCCCTTTTCCTCCGAAAGCCTCCCCGCAAAGATTGCGTAGTCTCCAGGGGAAGTGCGTTCGCCGGGATCGGGAAAAACAAAATTCGGTTTGACGTGTACCTTGTGGCCTGGCAACCCGCTTCTGATGAACTTCCGTCGCGCAAATTCAGTGAGTGCCAGATATCCGCTCACCGATTCATCCCATGTGTGCCGCGCGCGATGCACTTTCAACATCAAAGCGACAGCGGCGGTCGTCGGGCGCGACTCCCGGTAACAACCGTGCCAAACACTGTGCCACAGGCCGCCGCCGGAACACTCTTCGCACACGTGTCCGTCACGATAGAAAGTTGCCGCCGGACACAGCAACCGGTAGTTGTGCAACGTCTGCAAGACGGGGACGTTTGCTTCACGGCAAGCCTCGAATATCGAAGGAGAGATCATTAGAAATGTATTGTGAACGTGGACCAGATCGGGGGATTCGGCGCGAAGGATTTGCAGAATCTCCCGTTTGCTGTCTCCGGCGGAGATGATCCGCGTGAGATGCACGGTGCGTCCGACACCCGATAGATTCGCGAATTCGTGGTTGCTTCGCACGTAGGTGATCACGCGATGTCCGTGCCGCTCGAGCAATTGGCGTTCCTGGTCAAAAACGACGTCCTCACCGCCCGCCTGCAGATAGCTGTTGTGTGCGAGAAGGATTTTCATTTGCCGTAGGAACCGGATGCTCTTGAGTTCGAATCTGGAATACCAGACTCTTGTATGCGGAAGTTGCGTGGGTTATGGATAACGAGCACGCAGATCCAGCGGACTGGTTCGAATCTATCTATTTGATCCTCGGAAAGGACTAACTTGCTCGTGTGCTCACGCGAGAATCGAAGTTCTCGCCGTCTAGGGATTTTATTTTCATTAGATACACATCTCGTAGTACACGCCAATCTGCTGGATCGAGGCGCACGGCTTCCTGTTGGATCAAGACGGGAATTCCCTGATAGGTCGGATAGAGCCCGCGAAAGTGTTGGTCCAAACTCAGATAAGCGTTTCTATCTTCGATTTTGAGAAGACGCGAACGTGTAGCGGGGCAGCGCATCAGCGGCTCCAACGAGATAACGGGGGCGATCGCAGGCGGCGTTCCCGGCTTTTCCGCGAGCACTACCAGGTTTCCGAAGAGCCACGGCGCGGCTTTTGCGGCGGAGAAATAAAGCTCCTTGAGTGCTCTGTGAGCCGCGCTCATAGCCTGTTTCCTCCACTCCGATGGCGCGCAGGTATGGCGGCGGACGGAAATCATCTGAAGGCCGGCGTTGCGCAGAAGAGTTTTCAGCTGCGAGACTCCAAAACTTCTCTCAATAGTTCCAAGGAACCGGTCGCGAATCTCCGAAAGCCGCCGGTACGGGTTGTATGCGTAGGGCTCATAAAGAAAAATTCTACCGCCGGGGGTGAGCACACGCTGGACCTCTCGCAGGACCTGGCTTGCACTCTCCATGTGGTGTAGTGACTCGTTAAAGATCGCGAATTGAACGCATTCATCCTGGAGGGGCAGATAGTGGCCGTCACTGGCCACGTAGAACGGCGACTTCCGGCGAAACTTTCGGCATCGCTCTTGAGAAAGTCCCAGAGCCACTTCATTGATATCCGTGCAAATGATTGAATGGCCTAGCGTCGTCAGGAATTCGGATTCGCCGCAGGTGTTCGCTCCGATATCAAGAATCAAGCCGCCAGGGGGCTCGATGGCTGCCTCAACCTGTTGGATTTTCTCAGCGTAACCCGGGTCTTCGCTGACCTTGCGCATCACGTCTGTGGAAAGATACCTGTCTTTCTGCCCGAGAATATTCCTGTTCTGAAAATCTCGCTCTTCGCTTGCTGACACCACTGGAAATGCCCGCATAAGGAACTCCTTTCTTTGCGGCGAACTAGGGAGCCGCGCAGAGGGCCGCAGGATCTGTTTGTGGAGAGTTCGTCGTGGAGTCTTTGTCCTGACCTGTCGTTGAACGCCAGCCCGAAAAATTAAGATTCTGTGAACTACTGGAAGTATTGAACTGAAATACATTCGGATTCGTAGCGTCGTGCCAGGTGTTGTTATTAGAAGTCAGAGAGGTAATGAACGCCGTCGGCGACTGCTGGATCATAAACAAGGATTGGCCAGTTGCTTCACCGACAATCGTGTCTTGAAAAAAGGACCAATTTTGCGACGAGGCAACGAATTTTGCTCCTGTTTCCCAATTTGTTCCTGTCCGCGGGCCCGGGCCACCATACACCGCGATTTGGGAGAGCTGGTTGCCGTACAACAAGTCTCCGGTCAGCTCGACTGAGGCAGATTGATTCGCAACGACTCCCCCTTGATAATTTCCGCAAATGCGGCTGTTAGTGAGGGAGATTGGCCCCATATTGGCTTCTACCAGGATTCCGTTCATCCGGTTCTGAGAAAGAAATGCTTTATCGAGCGAGATGTCCAGGTTGTCGGTATCAAACCATATGCCGCGTCCTTGATTTCCAACGGCTTTGTAGCTCCGGAAGACGCCCCCGTGAAGCAATAGAAACTTCGAGCCGCCAGTCTCCCAAGTCAGGAAGTTTCCCCAGGCCCCGCGCCAGTTGTTGTATGACGCCTCGACATCATCGGTGGTCAAGTTCTTGAGTTTGTAGCCATCAATGCCGAGTTCTCCGTTGTTACTGGATGAGATCCGCTGCACAACGGAATTGGTTACTCCGAACAGAGCCAATCCTGTCCAGTTATTCCAGACAATCGAAGTGTCTTCGAGGGTTTCGTCGGTAGCAGCTACGATTGCAACTGCGGATCGTTGACGAGTGGAAATGCAAGAATTGGCGTGCTCGAAGGTGAGGCCGCTTATCGTAAGATGCGGAACCTGGTAGCTCTCGAATAGTTGCGGGCGCACCGCTACCTCCACCGTTGCAGCGTTGATATCCGAAACTCCGGATGGCCAGATGTAAGCTCGATCGTTCGACTCATCAACGAAAAAGCTCCCCTCCGCCATCAGATCCAGTGACAGGACTTGGGTCAAAAGCTTGCCATTCACGGAAATCATCTCTCGCCGAAGCACGATTTCCTGAAGTGTGGGCCAGCCAGCCGGCACGGTGCATACACCCCATTGGAAAGGCCATGAATGCGTGTAGCGGTGAGAGTCTGTTGAGTCCCGCTGCCAGCCCGTCCACAGATCAGACCCTGAGACAATCACTGTGCCTGTTTTCGAAGCCTGAAAAGTGACGGGAACGCCCACCGTCGGATTGGTTCCAGCGATCTGGATGAACTCGCGATACGTGCCGGGGTTGATCGTGATCGTTGTTGGGATGTTTTTCCGCAGATTCGCCGCCGCAGCCTCGGCGGCTTTGCCGATAGTCTTGAATGGTTTGGACGCTGTCCCGGGGTTTGAATCCGATCCGGTCGAGCCGTCCACCACAAGCTGGACTGTTTCAGTGCTCGCCGAACCTGCGGACACATGTCCTGCCGATAGAACTAGAGAAAATACGAGAACGACACACATCGCCAGGTTTTTCATTTGCGCTGCTCCCTAACGGAATTCAGCCTTTTAGAAATGCCATTTGATTTGACGATTTCATTTGAAGACGCAGGAACTCGGTGCAACCCAGAATCGTTAGAAATGCAAGCGCCGAGTGACATGTGATGTTTCCCGCTACCAGACAACGAATTAGGACGACACTTGCCGCCATCATGATTTCGATCGCAAGGTGTTTGTGAGATTGATCCAAGGAGGAAGTCCCGGAGGCTCGAATCAGGCACCACCAAATACCCAGGACAACAGCAAGAAGCGCGGCTGGGCCCCAAACCCCCAAGTCGAGAAGCGCTTCAACAGGGGTGCTCAATATGTCTGACTTGCCGGGAATCCCGAGGCCCGGAAGGACGACAAACCGACCACCAGCATAGCCGCCATAACCGATCCAGGGTCTTTCAGCGATTTTTTGAAGGGCGAAAGTCCATAGCTCAGCACGGCCCGAGAGACCTTCTGCTTCCGCAACCGATTGTCCGCGAAGCAGGAAGCTGCCCAGAGTGCTCCCGAAATTTGTGAAGGCGAGCACGATCAATCCGCCAAGTGAAGCTGTGACTCCGACCAGAGCCCCCAGCGCATATCGACCCGTGATAATGAAAATCAAGATAACGGCAAAGAGGAAGGCTCCCACAGCCGCGCGCGTTTGCGTGAAAATCAACGTAATGAACGACGCGGCGAAAAGGAACCGGTACCATCCGCGATCATATTTTCGCGTTGGATCGTCGAGGAGGCGGCAGAACGCTATACCGCCGAGGATCGCACAGTATTCACCGATGCTATTCGCATCCAATATGGGGCAAACGCCCTCTAGCCGGACTCGAAGTGGCCCGTAAGCATAGCCCTCGAGCAGCCCTTCGCTGGGATCCACAACGGCGCCTATCCACGCCGAGAGCACTAGTAAGCCAAGCAGTGTCCAGGTCCAATTCGCGAATGCCTCGTAGTCTTCGAGAGAGTCCAGCGTCATCACGATGGCCGCGAGCAGCGCCAGATCCAACAAGTATTCGACGGACCGAAAAAGAGTGAATGCAGGCGAGACGGACCATGCGCTCGAAATGAGAGAAAGCAGCGGAAAGATCGCCATCATCCCAATCAGCCCGCTGAATAGCGAGCGAAGCCAGGTGGTTTTTCCCGTCAGCAGACGCTGCACCAAGACCAATGCGACGAATGCGTCAAGGCCCATTCGGAACGCGGCCCAGCCGTCGATCGCTGATGCATGAATGTCCTGCTCATCTCGGACTCGAAATACGAGTGCACTCAGAAACATGACGAACCACAATCCGTGCCACCATGTGAAGGACTTTGCAAGTTTCCCTGATTCCCGGACTAACGTCCGCGCGGCGGGAATGGCGACGAACACGATAAGAAGCGGAGCGAAAACGAGCAGGACGTTTACGGAAGTGTGGCGAAACGGGGCCGCAGCATAGAATGCCAGGACCGTCGCCGCGGCAAAAAACGAAAGCTCCCAAAACCATCGGACTCGACTCAGCATAATCAATTCGCGACCGCTTCCCCGCCCACCATTTGCTCGTAAAGAGCCGCGAGCTGCTCGCCTCTCCGGTCCCAACTGTAGTGTTTCTCGATTCGCGCGCGGCCCGCCTCCCCGAGGTGAAGACGATGCGCCGAATCCCGGGAAATTCTCTCGAGCGCTCCGGCCAAATCGCTTACCACCTGTTCGGGCGAGCTTGCAGGGATCTTGATGCCGGTGACGTCGGTGACCTGTAATGCCGGACCTCCGAGGTCCAAGCAGATCACTGGAAGGCCGGCGCCCATCGCTTCGACCGTAACCCATCCACCCGAGTCATGTAGCGAGGGGTGCATGAGCACATCGCATTCCGCCATCTTTTCGAAGACTTGAGGACGCGGAAGCGTATGCCAAAGAACAACGCTGTCGCGCAGCCCGAGGTCATCCACCAAACGCTCCCAGCGTTTCCTTTCCGGGCCATCGCCGATGAGCCAGTACTCGCTCTGTGGGCATCGCTCATGGAATTTAGCGAATGCCCGGAGGCCAAGTTCAAATCCCTTCCAGTGAAGGAATCTGCCGAGGCTTAGAACGCGAAATGGATTTGCACGCCGAGGAGGAATCCGGCCCAATCGCAATAGGTCCTCTCGTGTCAAACCCAACTGCGACGATAACGAAACGCACTGGCAACCCAGCGCCCTCAGCCGATCTGCGGTTTGGGGAGTCACCGCCAGTCCAGCATGCGCGCGCTTGGCAGTCATGCGCACGAAGGGATCGAGTTCCCCCATGCGACGTGCAGCGTCTCGAAAGACTTCGTAGCATTGACCGCGGAAGCTAAACGATTTGCGAAAACTGCGCGGCGCTGATTCTGCTCCTCCGACGGGTCCCCACAGAAAGGGGGCCGGCAACAGCGGGAGGAAGCTTGGCAGCCAATAGCTGCCGAAAGTCACGTGGTGGACCAAGTCAAAATCCACTTTTCGAAATAACTTTCGTGCCAGCCAGTAGCTTCCGATCTGCCACAGGTAGTAGTAGGTGCGAACTCCTCGCTGTCCTTTCTTCCAAACGCGAGCCCATTTAGGTAAGTCGTAATAGATGAAGTGCGCGCGAGGCATTGGGTTGGCGGCAAGCGATTCTTCAATCGCGTCGCGATGGTTTTCCCTGGTGATCACCCAGCATTCGTGGAACCGGCTAATCTGGCAAACCCAGTTCCAGCCACTGCCCGGCTCAGAGCCTTTGCCGGGCTCGCACGCGTAAGCAGAAACAAGCACTCTCAACGTGTCTTTCCGTTTTTCAGCATTGTGGAATATTGATCGCGGATAATTCGATCGCGACTCGAAAGGATTGGTCTAGCTCGTTCAGGCGGCACTCGCTGGAGCGAGGTGCTGCATTATCTGTCTTTCGCGGTAGTCAATTGCGTACTGTTTCGCATTTTCTTCCGACATCTGGGCGGTGGAGCTCAACAGGTAGAGCAAATACAGACTGCGATTCTCCTCGCGGACATCCGTGCGTGCCTTCGCCACCGGCTTGATGCGAAGAACGCACTCGGTCTGCGCCACAAAATGGAACTGGTCCCACAAGTTAGGAAGGTCCCAACCCGCGGATTCCCAGTCAAACGCAGCCAAATGATCGTGATCCATTCGGGTATTCCACGGCGTGAAATCGCCGTGATGTATGCCGCCTGGAATTACTGATGAACGGATCTCTCGACTTGCAACTCGTAATACTTCCTGGCCGAGATTCTGCCATTTTGTCCCTAAACGCTGCGCCTCGCGTTCCCACCGCCGCGCGGTTTCACGGACCAAAGCTGCACCATCCAATTGCACGACATAGCAACTTTGCAGTTTGTCGAGAAATCTTTCATGAACTTGCGTCAAGGTTGCGGGTCCCTTCTCACCGGTGAGGGGAGATTGGAAGACGATCGGCTTCCCCAGCCAATCGCCCGCGAACAGCAAACGCGGGATATGCGCCCGGATTTTTGGGAAGGTGCTCAGTTTTCGCAGAATCTCTGCCTCGCGCTGCAAGCGCTCTCCAGCGGAATCCGTCAGCGGCATCTTGAAGTAGCCGAGAATTGCGCCGTCGCGACGCATCACTTGCACGGTCAGTTTCTGAAAGGTCCCCGGTGTGCCCAACGCGAGTGAAAAGATTAGGTTGGCCTCGCCGGTAATCTCGCTGGCTAGCTTCTCAATCGGCAGCGGCTTCTTCGAAGCGATCAGAACAGTGTGCGGAACCCACCCATGCCACCCGATTGACCGCATACGCACCGTGAGGGCCTTCATCAGCCGCGCAGCGGGCGAAAAGGGAGTATAGATTTGAAATCCGTCCACTCGATCGTGGCCGGGAATTTGAGGCAATAACCAGCGAGCTTTCCTGCGAGAGGGTAGTACAGCGAAACGATGCAAGTGCCCATACCCGTTGCGAGCTAGACTCCGCAATAGATCAGGCGTTTCAGTCCAGGAAATCACCGGACCCGGGACGTCGTGGCCGCCTCCGAACAACACTTGATCCGCTCTCATTGGGGAACAGTATGGAGACGAGCCAGTGAGGATCAGAAGCGCCCTTTCGACCGGCGTGAGAATATTTCCGGTTTCACAATTCCGTTCGATGGGAAAGGCGAAGTTGTTCACGCCGTTGCCACCTGCCAGACGCGCATACGCCGGCGAAGCCTGTGTCTCATGAATTCCGTCACAACCCCGGCCGAAGAATTGAGCGTAGCCTCGATACCCTCGTCGGTGCGGATAACCACTTCCTGCGCTCGTCTAAATCGCAGTTGTGCATAGCGTTCGCGCTGCCGTTCAATCTCCGCGAGCGGCAGTTCGTCTTTCCGGGAGAGGATCGAGTTTCCGTCGGCATCGAGAACGATGACGAGGTCGGGCTCGGGAACAAAACGGGAGAGGAACCGGGAAAACCACGACGGCCCCCCATATCGGTAGCGCCGCGGATCCACCAGCACATCGTGAAAGTAGCGGTCGAACACTACGAAGTTTGACCTCACCAACAGTGGACGGATCACGAAAAGGTAGCCGATCCAATGATCCAAGAAGAAAGCCGAGAGATACGCCATCGACATGAGAGCGCCCCGGGGAGATTTGGCGTGCGGAGTTGTGTTGATCCCGGTGTCTTTTTTGCGAAAGAGCGCCTGCGGCCGCCAGTGAAATAGGCGATGCCTGCGCCAAAAGCCGAGATCGAGCGCTTCCGTGAGCCCGGTGATCGCAGTGCTTTTTCCTACTCCATCTGGGCCTAAGATCGCCACAAGGATGCCCGTCGGTTGAGTCCAGCGCCGCAGTCCCCATTTGACCTGCGCGGCCAGATATTCGATCAGCTTGAGCGGCCGTCGAGACCACCCTGTCTCCCAGAATCTCGCGCGTGCGCTCGCGAGGTCTTCTGCGATTGACTCTCGCAGGCAGGCTTGCACAGCCCGCTTCCTCCATCCTCTGGGAAAAATCTCTCCGGCTATCCTTTCAGCCTCGGCAGGACCAAGCTTCTCGACGAGTTCTCGCAATCGGCGCGACTGGCGTCCCGAAGCCCCACCCTTCCAAGACTTCTTCGCCAGCAAGTACGCGAATTCTATCTCGGCGGATGGTATCCAGAATTCCTTGTGACGCTGACGTCCGGCCACCATCTTCTCGCTGGTTTCAAGAATCAATCCGCTACGCCGGTGGTCGAAAACCAGGTCAACTGCGACTGTTTTCATGCCTGTGGCGCCGGGCCAATAAAACACAAAGAAGTGGCCATTAACCGAATGGTTTAAACACTGAAAGCAGACGTAGCCTTGCCCTTGCAGCCGTTCGATTACCGAGAGAAGTTTGTGTTTATCCTGCGGGTGAACCGCCAGATCCAAGTCGCTCGACAATTCTTCAGGCAGGCATTCCCAAGAGTGCAGTACGCAATAACGGACTTTCGATTCATCCAGAATCCGGAACAAGCTGCCCAGGAAATCCGCGACGCTCCGGCGCATATTGGAATTGAGTTGCAAGGTTGCAGAACGAGCCGTACTCGCAATCGTGGTTCTGCCGCTCGCTGCGGTGGTCGGAGTCTGTCGGATCGTATCAGTCATGGCAGAAACATCGCGGTCGCCGCGATTTACGCGGCGCCCGTACCTCTCAAAACCACAGGAATTGTTCTCGCGAGTATCTTGAGATCAAGCCACAGCGACCATTCCTCGATATACTTCATGTCCATCTCCATCCACTGCTGGAACGGGATCAAGTTTCGTCCGTTCACCTGCCACAAACACGTGATGCCCGGCCGGATGCTGAAACGGCGTCGCTGCCAGTCCTCGCTGAATCCTTCGAAGTCTCGAATCGCCATCGGACGCGGTCCGACCAGGCTCATCTCTCCCTTCAAGACGTTGAGAAGCTGCGGGAGTTCATCAATGCTTGTGCGCCGGAGGAACCTTCCAAGCGGCGTGATGCGCGGATCATTCTTAATCTTGAAAACGGGCCCTGTAACTTCATTCAGCGCCTCGACCTGCGACATGATCTCCTCGGCATTGCGAACCATCGTTCTAAATTTGTAAATTCGAAATCTTCGCTTGTTCAACCCTACCCGCTCCTGCCGGAAAAAGACTGACCCCTCGGAAGTAAGCCTGATCAGCACGGCGATTACGACAAACAACGGCGCCAGCAATGTCAGGAGCAGAGACGAAACTGTACAATCAAGAATCCGTTTGGCGATCAGCGGCCATCCCTCGAGTACGCCGGAATAAACGGCAAATTGGGCGTCGCCGTCGAAGTCCTCCGCATGCGGCCGGACGGTCTTCAAATCAAAGATATCGGGATCAAACCGGGTGATGATGCCGTGCTGCTGACACATCGCCGTAAACCGCAAAGCTTGCTCGTAGTACGAGCGGAGGGGGAGATAGATGGCTACTTCATCGACAATATTCCGGCGGAGATACTCCGAAAGATCATCGAAATTGCAACAAAGCGGATACCATGACCCGAGAAAACCGGGCATCCCCTCCCACTCCTCGTCCACAAACCCTAGAATTCGGTAGCCCAGCTCCGGGCTTGCTTCGATCCTGCTCGCGAACGCCACCGCGCGCGGGTTCGTGCCTAGGATCAGGATGTTGTGCAGATTTCGTCCGCGGCGGCGCATCGTGCCGAGAAGATGTCGAACGGCAAGCCGGCCGGTAACAACGAAAGCGGAGCTTGCGAGCCAGAAGACCATGAGAAACATCGGTGAAACCATTCTGATTGTGAATAGTCTGGCGCACAGCGCGAGGCTCACGGCCACGAGCGCCGTTGCCTTCATCGCTTCAATCGCTTCGGTTTGACGCGTGACCAGTCTTTTTGAGCCATACATTCCGCAGAAAACGAAGAGATAGTGCCACGCGCATAACATCAGAGCAAAAGTGGCGAAATTCCATAGCTTGACCTTCATCGAAAAGAATCCGATCAGCGATGTGCCGCCTTTGGAGACAACCAGGACAGTCGCGATACCAAAGGCCAGCAGTATTAAGCCGAGATCGAAAAGCTTGAAGAGGGTCACGAGAACCCGGCGTCTGACGTCATTCATGAGAGCTCGGTTGAAGCGCCTGTCTTATTTGAATGCACTATCTATCTGACTGGGAGGACATAGAGAGATCGAAGACGGTTAGTTTCTAGATGCGCTCTAACTGGTACCCCGAGACTCGAACGGCGAGAGATCTCTGGATCATTTCTACGGAAACGACGAGACTCTGGTCTCCGTTTTTTGCCACGAGAATTCCCTCGAGACCTTCGAGACAGCCACCGCGAATGCGCACCCGCTGCCCGACGTTGATATATGGATGCGGCGCCAGCGGGATACCCTGATCGACTAGCACTTGCACAGCTTCAATCTGCTCATCCGGAATCGCGGCTCCGATCCCGCGACTACCCACTAAACTCAGTACGCCGCCTGTACGTAAGACCGCGATGCGGGTCTCCTGCGAAGCAAGTATTCGGACGAAGAGGTACCCCGGGAAGAGCGGCGACCGAACCATTCGGCGCCGGTCGCTCCATTGGTGAATCGAGGAACATAGGGGAAGAAGAACCTGAAGGCCCTTTTCTTCGATTCCGATAGCGGCCTTCTTTTCGTGACGCGGCCGTGTCAATACTGCATACCAGGACATTTCGCGTTCTTCGGTCGGCATAACTGGACTAAGAGTGTCCAGTCGCGCAGTGAGTTCTAGATCAGACATGGCTCCGCCATTCTCAGTCACACTAGAGTTTCCTTCTCTTTAGTTCAAAGGCTCAGTTCGCCACGGCCACATCTTCCGTGGCGCTTATAACGATTCCTGTCTCTCGTGACTGCCCGCTGGGCGTCATCCTGAAGTTCTAAAGCCGGTTGTACAGAGCTTCTGGAATCGGGTACGTACGCTTATTCAAGACCGCGCCAAGCACGACGATTTGCGCTTCGCGCAAGCGCTCCATCACTCTCACCGCGGATTCCCGCCGAGTCGAATTTGCCTCCACCACCAGCACGAGGCCGTCGGCTCGCTGTGCGAAAACTGCCGCGTCGGAGTGTTGATTGAGCGGTGGGGCATCAATCAATACATAATCGAATTCTTCGCGCAGTGCTTTCATCCAGGTTGTCAGCCGATCTGAGTTCAGCAAGTTCACATTCTCCCCTGAGGCTGCGCCGCAGGAGAGCAGCGAGAGGTTGTCAGGCCTAAGCTGTTGGGTGAAGCGCCGAATTAGACCTTGGCTCAACACTGAGTCTGCCAAGCCGTTATGATTCGCAACTCCGAAGAACCGGGCGAGGGCCGGTGCATGGAGATTTGCATCGACCACGCAAACCGATCCCGGCACGTTTTCGGCGAGAACCTGAGCAGCGCTGGCGCACGTGCGGCTGCAGCCATTTCCGCGATCGATTCCAGCGAACACAACAGCTCGCGAGGAACTATCGGTTTGCATCAGGAATACGCGCTGAACGAGCTTCAAACATTCTTCACGAGCGATGCGATCGAGGTTGAGGCCGGCTTCATGGCGCTGGCCATTTCCACTTTGCGGAACCAACGTCGGCGCCGGCTTCGGGGCGATTACGGAAGTAATTTCTCGCGCCACCCCAGCGCGCTCTAACAATTCAAAGTTTCTACTCATGGTTTGCTAGCCTGACTGAGCTGGGGGCTCGGGGCAGGTGCCGCTTGTGTTCGTACAATTGTGGAGGCACGCGCGGCCAAAGGAAGAACAATCTCTCGACCCGGGTGCAAATTCATGGGTTCGGACAACCACGGGTTGAGTTCATAGATTTTCATCAGGGTGGCGTCGTCACACTTGCCGTAAGCTTGCACGCACTCTTTATAGATCGTCTCGCGTCGGGTAGGACGAACTGCGGCAGGCCCGCGTGTCGTGCTCTCGTCTTGCACGGCCGCTTGCGGGCCGGACCGCGCGCTTAGCGGTGCGCTCGCAGTGTACGGCGCCGAATCAGGCGTCGTCGCGGCCAGCTTATTCGCGCTCGTCGGTGCGGCTGGAACAACACTGGGTGGCGCGGGCGCCGGAGCGGCAGCCACCTTCGTGGCTGAGACGTCCCCGAAAACTCGACGGGCAGTTCCTCCGTCTGCATCCGCGATAGGCCGGGTGATGGAAAGCACGAGACCGCCGGCTAAGGCAAACCTGAGCATCCAGTTCGAGCTTGCCGGTTTCTGTGCAATACGCTGATGCGGCGTCAGTGCGTAGCTACTGCGCTGGACGCCGTGAGATGGTGAAGCGTTGGTTGCTGATACTATTGATTCGAGATTCAGATCATTCAGAGTCTCCGCAACCACGTCCCGGTCAATCGTCTTCTGTCGGAGCGCACATCCCGCGGATAACGCATTAAAGCAAACATTGTTGATGTTGCGAGGAATGCCTTCGTGGTGCTCCGCCATCAGTGCCAGCGCTCGGTCCGTAAACAGCGGCGCCTTGAAATCATAGCCCGCCATACGCAGGCGATGGTTGATGTAATCTTTCGCTTCTTGAGGAGTGAAAGGATCAAGGTGTGCAAATATAGAAATCCGCTGACGAAGCTGGACTAGCTTGGGAGATGCCAGCGTGGCGGCGAGTTGCGGCTGGCCTGCAAGCACGATTTGCATCATTTTCTCGCGGGAGGTCTCAAAGTTCGACAGGATCCGTACGAGCTCAAGCACTGGAGTCTCAAGACTCTGCGCCTCGTCAATCACAACGACGAACCGTTTCCCAAGTCCGGATGCGCGCAGCAACGCTTCATTTAGTTTCGAATACATCCGCACTAAATCCCCGCCGTCATCCTCGATCGACAGATCGAGCAGCAAGCTGCGAAGGAAATCTCGAGGTGTTTGCTGATTTTGAAAAAGAAATACGGTCTTTGCAGAGCTGTTGAGCCACTGAAGTAGCTGGAACAAGATTGTGGTTTTTCCCATCCCAGGCTTTGCGATTAGCACCATGAACGCGCGGCCGGATAAGACACCATGGACCAATGAAGCGAGGGCCTCCCGGTGTGTCGGGCTGTAATAGAGATAGCTCGGATCGGGCGTCACCCCGAACGGCTGTTCTTTCAAATTGTAATAATCCAGATACATTCCTCTCGCCTAAGCTGCCTGTCTTGGGACTGACGCCAGCACATGAATGTCTAGAATCTGCGCGACCTCAGCTGGAGTGCGGAACGAAGGATCAAGGAACTCCGCCAGCAAGGTGACTCCTATGCTCACGAAGATTGCGACGAGAAATCCGATTGCCATCACCAACCATGGACTGTGCGCCGGCAATGCAGGAATGGTCGGCGGTACCGCGATCGCCACGTTGGCTATGCGCTTCTCATCAAGCGCGTCCGACGTTCGCTCTTGCTCTCGTTTGGCCAAATAAAGCAGATAATTGGACTCATCTGCTTTAACTTCACGGATCAAGTTAGACTGCTTCACTGCCTTCCGATCCAGATCAACCATCCGGCTCTGCATGCTCGTGATGCTCGTTTCCAAGGCCCCGGCCGTCGCTCTTTCAGCAGCAAGATCGGCGCGTGTCTTGGCTGCGTCCTCGCGCAATAGTTCGTACGTCGGGTCACGGTCGGTCGTGTGGTTTTCGTATCGCGCGTTTTGCGCTGCGGAAATCGCTGCTTCGGTCTGCGTGATTTCCTGTTCCGCTTCCTGGACCAGCGGATAGGTGGGTTCATACTTCAATAGCAATTGGGTCCGCTTGATCTGTGCCGCAAGCAATGTCGATTGCAGTTGCTGCATTAAGACGTCGGCGGAATTCGAGCTCTGCTGCGTAGGAGACCTCGCAGGCGTTGTCGCCATTTGTGATTCGGCGTTCTTGATGCGTTGCTCGTCCGCTGCAATGTTCTGCCTCGCTTGATGGAGAGCCGCTACGGAGTTCACTACCTGTTGGGCCATGTCCGTACGCTGGACGTCGGGAGCAACAACCCCCTGCTGGAGCCCGAAATCGGCAAGCCGGGTCTCGGCGTCCCCAAGCGCCGTCGCGTACTTGTCCGTCTCTTGTGCGAAGAAATCGGAAGTGCCGACCGGCCGGCGCAGTTGAAGATGTTTTTCTAAGTAGAGTTTGCTCAGATGATCGAGAACGCACGCCGGCGTCTCAGGCGCGCCTCGTTTTCCGTAGGATACTTTGATGACGTCTGCGTTCTTCTCGACTTCCACATTGAGAGCTTTTGCCAGGTGACGCGTAGCCTTGGCCGTCCCAATCGCTTTCGCGCGCGCAGGCTCGGTGGGAAAAAAGGCATCCGTCAAGGATTTCTCACTCAAGCCGCAGGACGAGACCACCGAACTGAGCATGTCCCAGCCTTGTATAAGTGCGACCTCCGAATTGATTTGATCGGGAGTTACCTGGCCGCTGGTAAGTATGGCCGCATTCTGCGCAGCCGTGATCGCCGGGTCGGAGCGATCTTGTTCAACGAGAATCTCCATCGTTGATTCGTAGTAGTTGGCCGCCCAGAACCATGAAAAAAAAGCTGCTCCAAGAAGGACGCCGCAGAACGAAACGAGCGCGAGACGCCGGCGGCGAAATGCGATGGCGCACCACTCTCGCGGAGTGCTGAATCGCGCGATCGTCTGTTGTAGGCGCTTCGGCTCAGATTCGATCATGAGCGTAGTTCCTTTCCCTCGAGACGGCCTGATCGGCTTCGTTGACTCAGTGCATTGCGAGCTGTGGGCTTAGATACATTCCGGCCGAGTACGGCACGTACTTCCGGAAATTTGTTATGAACTTCTCCGGAACGAAAATCATGTCGCCCGGTTGTATTTGCGCGTCCTCGTTCACGTTTTTCCCGTGCAGGATATCTTTCAGGTTGATCTTGCGGACTTTGACCCAATCATCTGAGACGCGCTGATATAGAAAGATTTGCGTCTTCGCTTGCGGGGTAAATCCTCCGGCAATGCCGATGGCTTCTGATATGGTTGTGTCGTGGCGCAAGTCATACTGCCCCGGTTTCCCGACCTGTCCGGTGACGGTGAAAAATGGTTGCTGAAAAGACGTGAGGTCCACGTCGATGATTGGATCGTGGAGTATTTTCGAGTAAGCCTTTTTTAGCGCCTCCGCGACTTCCGGCACGGTCATCTCCAGGACATACACGCCACCGATGCCCTGCACGTTGACGTAGCCGTCCGGCTGCACGGTAACCGACTCATTAAATTCCGATGCGAGCGGAAACGAGAGATACAGAGAATCGTTACGCTGAATTCGATACCGCGGATTTCGATGCTGAAGGACGGGCCGGTCTGGATCTGGTTTCTCCGCATCTGAGTTTACGGCAGGCGATTGCGCGTATGGCGCCGGAACGACGGCCTCCCTCTGGCCCAGAAGTGTGACTGGGGCGCACGTAAGAAATATCGCCATCCCGATTCCAAGATCTCGAATGCTAGCCACTTGCGGTCCTCCTCAACGCTCGGGTGCCTTGTCCGGCACGATCCATCGACCTCTCGATCGTGATGGCTCTTGGCTTCGAGCCGCACCGTTACCAAAATTTCATGCAAAATTTATCGGGGAGCGGCATTAGCCGCAAGAAGCGGAATCACCCATCATTCGTGAGGAGCCAAAGCGGGATTTACGGAGGCAATTTCTAACGGTACGGTTCCCCTCGGTCTCGACTCCGGCAGATCCTCGATACATTCACGAAAGATTCAGGAGTTCGCAGTTCCGCCTCAGGGAGAAAACTACCTGTGCACACGGGGAGAATCGTCCCACAGCAAAAACTGCCATAGATTGCCCGCCGGGGACTTGAGAGTTCGCTGACATCTCAAAGGAACGCTGGGCCCGAACTCGGCTAGGCGCGCGCTCGGCGCCCGAACCCTAGACTTTCGCGTGGGTTGCAGGGGGTCCGATTTGAAGGGTACTAGACGCCCGCGATCAGTCCTGCGCTGGGCCCGCGGAGCTCCGATTGTCTGCACGGCCCCTCAAAAGTCGCCACGATACATTGCTCCGAAAGCCATCAGATAGTGCGCAATTCTCGGCCCTAAACTAGGCTGGCAGGCCGTCGCACTCTGAGACTTATGTTGCTTATTTTTAGTAAGATGGACTTGAAGTCGACATGGTTCTAGTACTAGAATGAGCGACCCGGCTTTACCACCTTCGGAGGTCGGCAATGGATAAGCCGATTTGGGCGCCCAAGCAGAGAATCCGCGTTCTAATCGCAGACGCTGACAAGATGAACAGTCAGTTGATTGCCAGTGCCCTAAAGCGGTGCCGCAACTTCTTCGATGTCGTCGCGGTGGCCAGCAGTTCCGGCGAGGCGATTAAGGAGTTGGAGATACACAAGCCGGACATCGCAGTCCTGAGTGCGGAGCTTCAGGACGGCCCTCAATCTGGGTTTAAGGTCCTTCAGCAGCTGCGTAGCGTGTACCAAGATACCGCAGGCATCATGCTTTTGCATGCTACCAAGCGTGATTCCGTGGTCGGGGCGTTTCGCGCCGGCGCCCGGGGCGTAATCTCTAGAGACAAATCCTTCAAGAGTCTTGCGAAATGCATTCGCTGCGTGCACAGAGGACGAATCTGGGCCAGTAACGAGGAGCTGGAGTTCATTCTAGACGCTCTCGCTCAACTTAAATTACCCCAGCTCACCACTACCAATGCTACTGCATCGCTCACTCCGCGCGAACGTGATGTGGTACGTCTGGTAGCCGAGGGTTTGAAAAATCGCGAGATCGCACAGGAATTGCACGTCACCGAGCACACCGTCAGTAATTACCTCTATAGGATTTTCGATAAGTTAGGCGTCTCAAGCCGCGTTGAGCTCATTCTCTACGCGACAAACCAGACAGAGCCGGATCAGCTTGCATCGCTGCCGTGAGATCCCAGAGCGCCGGCACCTTCCCTGAGATGTCGGGAATCACCGGGAACTTTCTCGTCCAGCAGGCCACCACTCCGGGCCGGATGGTAAGCCTCGGCTTGGAGCCGTAATCACGGCTGCTTCCGCCTGAATGGGTGCAAATCTGTTCCTCATGATCTCGAACAATCGCAGTCTCAGCGCGGCCAAAAGAGCATCGATGAGCCGAGCCGGCGCCCACAACAGCGCATCTTTCTGGTCAGTCTCCAAGCTTCGCTCCGGCCAAAAAATTCCGCACATCGTAGAGCATTACAACAACGTCCGTCTGAACAGTGCCATCGGCTACATCACGCCGAAGGACATGCTCGCCGGGCATCAGCAGGAGATACAGGACGGGCGGGACCGGAAATTGGAGGCGGCGAGAGAACAGCGAAAGAATCGCCGCCAGCGGGACGCGTGACGGATGAAACGGATTACTTCCGCATTGCCGACCATTCAGACGTGATCCTCAATTTCCGTCTCATCACCGTCTATGCGGCCTGGCGCCCAGAGTCTCTGTACCCGCGCTTCGCCAGGGGAATGCTATAGTTGCGCGATGCGTGCCCTCGTCGCTGTTCTTGCGGGCCTATTCTCATGCCAAATTGCGACTGCGCAGAAACCTGTGTCCTTTCCAACCGAGGACGGCGGAATTGTTTTCGCCGATCTGTACGGAACCGGTGACAGAAGCGTGGTCCTTGCCCACGGAGGCCAGTTCGATAAAGAGAGTTGGAAGAAACAGGCTGAGGCGCTCTTGCGCGCAGGATTTCAAGTGCTGGCGATAGACTTCCGCGGCTACGGTAAATCCCATGGTCCGGGTGACTCCGATCCGATGGATGCGCCGCTTCACTTGGATGTACTAGCGGCAGTTCACTACATGCGAAAGAACGGTGCGAAGAGCGTATCGGTAATCGGAGGCAGTATGGGAGGGAGTGCCGCCGGCGACGCGTCCATCGCCTCGCAGCCCGGTGAGATCAACCGGCTTGTTCTGCTCGGTGCAGCACCGAATGGTCCTGCTGACAAGCTCAAATCGCCCGTTCTGTACATCGTCGCGCGGGATGACGCGAGCGACGACGGACCTCGTCTCCCTGGGATTCGGGCACAGTACGTTAAATCCCCACAGCCGAAGCGCTTGATTGTCCTGGACGGCTCCGCACATGCTCAATTTCTTTTCCAGACGAACCAAAGCGGTCGCGTGATGCGCGAGATCCTACGCTTCCTCACAGCACAGTGAACATCGATGCGCCCGAGGCGCTCGGCAGTACTTATTTGGCGATTGCGGAACAGATGACGGGCTATCCGGAAGTTGAGACGGATCGACGTGGTGGAGCTATAATGATCTGGCCGGGCGAAACGGAAGCGGGCTCTGCGTGGACGCAAACATGCTGAGGGACAGCCTGGTGGTCGTATCGATGCTTTGAAAAATCCCGGCCCGAAGGGTGGAATACTCACTAACGGAGAGCGCCCTCTTTCCATTTCAGGCTGAACCAACACACGGATTATCGAATACACGAGTGGGGCCGTGCAGATTCTGAGCCGCACGAAACTCGAAGCCTGCACCTGCGAGTGTTACGGCGTCATCCGACAGTGTAATCGCGAGATTGAACTGAAATAACCTACAGATAGTGTTCGATACCCTACAGACAGTAGTCCCCCTTCGCTGTAAAATATGCCCTGAGGTGTCACTAGGCTGCGATGGCCAAAGAACTAAAAACACTAAAGGCATCTGTTTTCGATGCGCAAGCTTTTCTCGATTCGGCCGGTGTGGCCCGTAGAGTTGTGGAGTTTAGGAAAAAGGGAGCGATCTTCTCGCAGGGCGATCCCGCTAAGGATGTTCTATACATCCAAAAAGGCGGGGTGAGGCTCTCGGTAGTCAATGAATCCGGCAAAGAGGCCGTCGTCGCGGTCTTGGGACCGGGCGATTTTTTCGGCGAGGGATGCCTCGCCGGCCAGCCGGTTCGGATAGGGACGGCGACGGCGATCGCCGCAACCACGGTGATGATCATTGATAAGAAGGAGATGATTCGAGTCCTCCACGATGAACACGCCCTCTCCGACCGATTCATCACCTACATGCTTTCGAGGAATATCCGGATTGAGGAGGATCTGGTCGATCAGCTCTTTAACTCGAGTGAAAAGCGCCTGGCTCGCACGCTGTTGCTGCTCGCGCGCTATGGCACGGAGGATAAACCGCAAGGGGTTCTCCCCAAGATACCGCAAGAGATGCTGGCGGAAATGGTCGGTACCACGCGCTCACGCGTGAACTTCTTTATGAACAAATTCAGAAAACTGGGCTTCATCAAGTACAACGGCGGGCTTCAGATCAACACTTCTCTACTGAGCGTTGTCCTGCACGATTAAGCACCCACTTTCGCGTGCTGCGAATGCGGCGGTGATTAGATCCTCGCTTTATACCAGCACGAGCAACCTTGGCGTCACGGATGAAGCAAACAAAACGCGAATGTGTCTCGATGTGAACAGATATCCAGCCTCGTCTCTTTGTAAGGTGCTTCCTACGGAGGAAGTAAGACGAATCAGCTAGCTTCCTCTGATGCGTGCGGTAGAGATATGGAAACCATGTTGATCGGTCTCACTGTTGTGCTTTTGCTCGGCGGTGGGGGCTGGGGATACTCTCGTTGGCGCAGGAACTAGCGCCGGCTGGGCGTCGTGAAGACAGACGGATCACGAGTGAGCGACTCTTAACCTTGCTCGCGGAGTGTGAGATTTTCGGAGCACGCAGTTTGCGGTGTGCGATAGCTTAGACTGGCTGACGCTAATTAGCGTCGTGAGGTCTTAATGAAAAATGAACAAGAGAAAGCAATAGAAGCGCTGCGAACATCGGCCGCCGTTGCGAGGACCGCTGGCGTTTCCGAGAGCGAAATACACGAAGCGGTTGTAGTGCTCCCCTCTAAAACTGGACACCTCAGTTAGGTAAGATCAGGGCCTCCAAAACACGAGGCAACATGGGCAGGAAATTGCGCGTAGATCGATCCCCGGAAGAGAAGTGACAGATCGTGAATGAAGGTCTCAAGAGCGGAAAACCATTGGATACGTGCCGTCGAGATGGAAAGGCAATAGATTTCCGACCACAGAAACCGTGATTTTCGCTCTGAAGCTAGATGGGCCAAGAAAAACCGAAACCTTTCGGCAAAAACAGGAATCCCTGGGGCCGGATTCTGCGTAAAAGCCACTCTTGGTGCGTCTAATCAGCAGGAACGGCGGGTTTAAAACCCGGCCTAACCGGGAGTCTTGGGGGTTCTCGCTTTGGGCGCGCGCCAGCTCGTCTTACCGTTCGCGATCTCCACTTTGATCTTCCCCAGCAGCGCCCCGATCTGCGCCGGCTTGTACCTCGTGATCGACATGACCGAGAGGAAGCTAGCTCCTAGTCCATGGAGCTGGAACACAATGAGATTTCCTGTCGCCAGCATCACCAGAATCCGGGTCACGAAGTATTGCAACTCATAGAGATCATAACCCGGGTACCAATCCCTAGACCATCGGTACTCCCCCAGCGTTACCAAGGCGCTATTGGCAGCTTCCCGGTCGAGGCCGTACTCTCGGTATGTACCAAAAGGAAGTCGATCCCAATATGGCTCCTGTTGACAGCTCTTCGACACGACAATCCGAGCCCCGTCTATGGCTTAGCAGGACATCCGTCGACGCCCGGCCACAGCCGGATGTCCCGGAAAACTACTGGGCTGACGCCCTTTCGATTATCCCTTCCCGTTACGAAGTCCTGTCCCAGGTCGGCACCGGCGGGATGGGGATAGTCTTTAAAGTTCGGGATCGCGACACGCACGAGATCGTTGCGTTGAAGATCCTGAAGCCCGGGATGGCTTCTGCATCAGCGATGCAGGAAAATCTGCGCAAAGAGGTGTGCCTGGCACGGAAGGTCACGCACAAAAACGTCTGCCGGATTCATGAATTCAACCGTTCGAATGCCGCCGCTAGCATCTCGATGGAATTCGTCGAGGGCGAGAGCCTGCTGTCCAAATTACGCCGCGTTGGATCCCTTCCGCTGAGTGAATCGCTCGAAATTGCGCGGCAGATTTGTGCTGGACTGCGGGAGGCCCATGCGCAGGGGATCGTGCACCGTGACCTCAAGCCCGCGAACATCATGGTAGATGTCAGCGGCACCGTGAAGATTATGGATTTCGGAATCGCTCGCCTGACTGAAGAAGACGGCCAAATGACCGGCACGATCGCCGGCACGCCTGCTTACATGGCGCCCGAACAGTTGGAACTCAAAACGATGGGTCCGCAGACAGATATCTACTCCTTGGGCCTGCTGCTCTATGAGATGGTTACGGGCTCACAGGCGTTCGCCGGTGACACTCCCATTGCCATAGCTCTGAAGCAGATTCGCGAATTGCCTAGACGCCCAAGCGAATTTATTCCGGCTTTGCCGGCCCATAGTGAAGCGATTATCTTGAAGTGCCTGCGAAAGGACCCCGCTAAACGATTCCAGTCTGTGGATGAACTCGATGCGGCGTTAGAGAGTGTGACAAAAGTCAGGGTCGCTGTCCCCGGGCGGGTTTCCGTCGAGCTTCGGCGTGCGCGTCTCGCCGTGCAACGCGATGTACAATTTGGTCTAGAGAAAATCCGTGCGGCAATTTCGCGGTTGGTTACCGTCGCCAGGGAAGCACGCCGGGTGAGCCTTCAGGTGAATCGGGTTGCAGTCCATGGCGTCGAAAAAGCCAGCGCGTTCTTGCGGGCGCAGGATTGGCGAGCCGCAACAAGATCCGGCACGGGACAGGCGGTCGCAGTGCTCCTCGGCAGCTTAGTTGTGTTTGGGCTAGTGGCCGACAGGAGAAGTCAGGCTAACGAGTTTGCGGCAGCACGCTTCGCCGCGCCGGCTGTTCAGGCACTCCAGTTGCCCAATCCGAAAAACGCATTCTCGACCGTCGGCGCAGCTCCTACAGGTGCCCCCGGCAGTGTTTCGACGGATCACGTTGATCTCAGTCGAGGTTCCGGCGTCGCGAGCGCACCGCTTCCCGATGTGACGTCGAGCGAAATTCCGGCGTCCTTAGGGGTGTCCACGACCACGAAAAATAAAGCGAAACGGCAATCGGGCATGCATAGCTCGAGCTCCTCGGCTCCCCTTGCGAAATCGGCTGAGCGCCAGACCCGGCCCTCGCTGACGGATAGTTTGAAGCCGCCGACCCAAGCTCCGGTTGGGCCCGCTGCGCCGGCCGACCGAACGGACGAGCAGAGAACCGCGAACACGCAACAGGACCTAGAAGCGCCTGTCCTCCCGGCCACGTCATCAAACGCCACTCCCAAGCTCGTGGAGGGCGCAGAAGAACAAGAAACGGCGCAAGCCGTTTGGTACCTCGAAGTGGGTTCTTTCAAGGAGGCGAACTGGGCGCAGCAAGCCGTTGAGAAACTCTCGGCGCTGGGGTACCACGCGATTTCCGTCCACCAGACTCGCTTGTGGATGCAATCCTTCCATGTTCAAGTGGGTCCTTTTAAGGACCCGAAAGAACTTGGAGACGCACAGCAGAGCCTCGCTGCGCGAGGATTCAAACCACATCTCGTCAAGTAACTCAGTCACTGCGTTCGGTGTCAAACCTGGATGTGATCGCGGCTGAGTCCTTCTGTCATTCTCACACTGAATGAACACTTACCTGCAGAAGCGTAGACCCGATACGAAACTTGGACATGTGCTCCAACCGGCTGGCGAGGATGCGGGAATCGCCGATATACGTGCCGTTGGTCGAACTCAGGTCATGTAGAAAGATTGCCCCATCTCGCACTTCCAAGGCGCAGTGCACGCGGGATACTTCCGGGTCGTCAATTTCGACGTCCGCTCCCCCTCCCAAGCGCCCTATTGTCACGAGCGGCCGGGAGAGCTCGCAATCGATTCCGCATGATGGACCACTAACGACAGAAATCTTAATCGTTTGGTTCTGCGGAAGCGTGAGACTCACTGTTTGCGGCGCCAGGCTACCGTCAAGTCTCGAGGCGCGCGATCTCTCAAGCGGCACCGATGAATTCATGGAAATCGTTGGCGGACCCGGATTGGTATCGGACGAATCCCGCAACGTCACCATCCGAGCGCACTTCCGGCATCTGACTTGTGGGGGGCGCTGGTCCGCGAATTGCCCTTCGTCCAAGTCCAGTCTTGTACCGCAATCAGGACAAAGAGTCCGCATCTTCCTTTGATTTTAGTATTGCGAGTTAACTTCTAGAAATGCTGTCTTTAATCGACGTTCCAAGACGCCTCGCAGGATCTTTGTTGAAGCTGAATCGCAACGGCTAGCATGCAGTCTGGCCTTCCTTGCAGCCTTTCTTTCAGTTCCTGAAATACCGATGGGGACGACTCTGGGAATTTATGCTCTTATCGCCTTGCTTCGTTGATGTGCTGTATCCTATTGGCCCAGTTAATTCGTTCGGACGCATCTCATTTTTCAAGGTTTCGGCGGATTTCGAACTTCATGACTGCAGAAGACTTGCCAAGACTGCGAATCCTCACCTCCGAAGCGCTAGCTTTAAGACCGTCTTGCGACCACATAAGTGGCCAGGTCCTTGGCGTTGGCCTTTCGGAACTTGCAGTCATCGTTTGAGTCGTCGAAACCGAGCGATAGGAGAAGACGATGCCATATTCCGGCGCACAGCGTCCCCAAATCGGCGACCGTGTAAAAAGGAAGGACGATGGCAGCTTCGCGACTGTCATTGCCGTCGAGCTAGACCGCCCGGGATTGGGACACGATAGAATTACGGTCCGATGGGACGCTGACGAAATTTCCTTCACCGACCAAGCGGAAGGATGGGTGTTAATCGCAAAAGGATAGGCGTTGACCGAAAAGCCAAAGTGTTTTGCAGGCCGCTAGTTTTCGCGAGGAATGGCGGCGCCGAGCAAAACGATGCTCCGAACGGTATCCACCCCTTCGTTGAGCGCTTCCTTCCTGCTGTATCAGGATCCCGGAAACGCCCCTGGCCATTTGGGTAGACGCGGTCTCCGCGTTCGCGAGCCTCCTGAACAGTAGTAAACTGGCCGTATGCGAAAGAGACTTATCACACCAACGCCGGAGAATATTAGGGCTCACGGCGAAGATTGGTTAGATGTCGAGCGAGCAGCCGTAGTCGAGGTTACGTCGGAAGACAAGGATTTTCCAGTCGAGTCCGCCTTCGTCTCGGGAGATGCGCGGGGTTGGCGCGCAGCAGCGCCGGGGAGCCAAACGATACGGCTGGTCTTCGATCAGCCGCAAAGGCTTAAGTGCATATCAGTTGTGTTTGAGGAAAATGAAACTGCCCGCACACAAGAGTTCGTTTTGCGGTGGTCTACCGATGCCGCGAGTCGAGGTAAAGAAATTGTGCGACAGCAGTGGAATTTCAGTCCACCGGAATCGATCCGCGAGGTCGAGGAATATCATGTCGAGCTTTCAGGCGTCGGTGTGCTTGAATTAGTGATCAATCCGAATATTAGTGGCGGAGTTGCTCGCGCCTCGCTTAAGAATTTCCGTCTGTCTTGATATCGTGCACGGGTCTTTGGTCGCATGGTTTCCGAGTGAACCGTGTGACGGAAACTGGTCTCATATCTTCTCTTCGTGATTCTTCGCATCTGCCCTTCGAGCAACGTGGCAAATCAGCCATATTTGGGCGCGGTTGCCGCCGCGTCTGGGCCCCGGGGTATCCGTCGATGACCCGCCATTCTTGTTTCATTCGGAGCTGGCGGCGTTATCGTTATCTGTTCACCAGTGCACACATCTGAGTTTCCCGTTTGGAGAGCTTAAAGGTGAACTGGAGCCTCGGCGATGTGCGACTGCTCCTGTAGCCGTCCAATCTGGCGTGCATGGACAATGAATCGCTTCGGCGCCGGGCCTACGTAATAGAACGGAAAGCAAGTGACGAGCGTGAGGGAATTCTCGACGGTCGGCTGCAGGACCTGAACGTCGCTGGGCAATACCACCTCAGTCGATTCGACCAGATACTCGAAC
>Ga0310039_10000385_pt1 | contig 37286 bp, 24 predicted proteins | sample Sb_taG_4_FD_200460 | JGI IMG/M metagenome (GOLD analysis project Ga0310039, IMG submission 200460) | Peat soil microbial communities from Weissenstadt, Germany - Sb_50d_6_BS metaG (v2) (version 2) | ecosystem: Environmental > Terrestrial > Soil > Wetlands > Peat | place: Germany: Weissenstadt...
CGGACCTGTTCGGGCCGATACTGGTTGCCAGCGCCCCGCTGTCCTACTGGGGTGGTGTCCATGGCAAGAACCCGATGCGGTACAACGGGGGTCTGCTCGGCGGAGCCTGGATCGAGCGCCTCATGGGCGACCTGGGCGGGGGCCTTATTGACGGTGCCTGGTTCGTCATGAACTTCGACAACCTCAACCCCGCCAACACGCTCTGGACGAAGCAGTACAACGTCTGGGCCGCGCCGGAAAAGGAGCAGGACCGCTACCTCCACTTCGAGAAGTGGTGGGGCGCCTTCGTGCGCATGCGCAACGAGGAGCTGGACTACATAGTCGATAACCTCTTCGTCGGCAACAAGCTCTCGACGGCGCAGCTGGTGACCCGGGATGGGATCCGGCTCGACATGCGCAACATCAAGTCGCCGATCCTCTGCTTCGGCTCGAAGGGCGACAACATAACGCCCATCCAGCAGGCGCTCGACTGGATCCTCGACAACTACGATAGTGTGGATGAGATCCGCAAGCACGGTCAGACGATCCTCTACTGCCTGCACGAGACGGCGGGACACCTGGCGATCTTCGTGGGCACCAAGGTCGCTGCCAAGGAGCATTCCGAGTTCATCAACTACATGGACCTTATCGACAGCCTCCCGCCGGGGCTCTACGAGGTCGTGATCACCGACAAGAGCGCGGGCGAAGCCGGTGGGGAACTGCTGGAGGGCAACTACAACGTGCGGATCGAGGAACGCGGCCTCAAGGACATTCTGGCCCTGGGCAGCAACAGCATCGCCGACGAGCGCGAATTTGAAGCCGTCGCCCACCTGTCGGACATCAGCATCGGGCTGTACGCAACCTTCGTTCAGCCCTGGGTGAAGGCCCTGATCACCCCCCAGATCACGTCGGCCCTGCAGGCGCTCCAGCCATTGCGTCTGAAGTACGCGCTGTTTTCGGACAAGAATCCCCTGATGCGGGGTGTGGCCCCGCTGGCCGAGAAGGCCCGCGCCGAGCGCAAGCCGGTGGCCGCCGATAACCCATTCCTGAGCATGCAGCAACAGGTTTCTGACATGCTGACGGCATGGCTCAAGGGCCTCGGCGACCTCCGTGACAAGGCGGCAGAAACCTTCTTCCAGGCCATCTATGGCTCGCCCTGGGTCCAGGGCTTGCTGGGAGTGACTCCCGCCAGCGGCAGACCCCGGCCCAAGCCGGGCACGTCGCCCGATCAAGAGGCAGCCCTGGCTGCGAAGGCCGAGGAACTCCGCACGACCATGGCCGAGGGCGGTCCTCTCGAAGCCGTGGTGCGGGCCGGGCTTTACATCGCTGCGGGGCAACACGTCATCGACGCCCGCACCTTTGAGATCCTGCGTCGCGCCCTGAAGGCGCACCCGGAGATCACCTTGACTCACTTCAAGGCGGTCGTCCGCGAGCAGTGGGCCCGGTTGGTCATCGACGAGAGGGCGGCTTTGCAGGCACTGCCGCGACTTCTGCCAGCGGAGGCCGAGGCACGCCGTGCTTTGTTTGACCAGATCAGGGACCTGATCAGGACGATCAGCACGGCGGCCGGAGAACTCGAAGGGGAAGCCAAGCGTCGGTTGGATGAGATGATGGTCCTATTCGAGATGGGGGCCTGCGCCCCGGAACGGCCCTTGCTTGAAAGGGAAGCAGGCAAGCTCGTGTAACGACGAGCAGACATCCGTCATCGCCCAAAAGGAGAGCATCATGAGTGCGGCAGTGGACCAGTTCTGTGACAAGCTGCGCGATCGGCTCAACGCCATGGAGGGACGGTTCGAGTCCTTCACGGCTGACATGCAGTCCCTGTCCGAGAAGGCCGAGACGGCCGTGCGGGGCAAGCTCGAGGAGGCCCGCACCAAGGTCGAGGCCCAGAAAAAGCACATCGAACAGACCCGGGACAACCTCAAGGCGATGGCGCAGCAGAAGGTCGCCGAGACCAAGGAGACAGTCAAGGAGTGGAAGGCGAAGCGGGAGACGCAGAAGCTGAAGGCCCGCGCGGATCGGGCCGAGGCCTACGCGGCGGATGCCATCACCTACGCCGTGGCCGCCATCGACCGGGCCGAAGAGGCCATCCTCGACGCCGCTGTGACCCGGATGGACGCCGACGCGGTGAAGTAGCCGGCTCCGCCTGTCCGGTGAGCCCGTGCCGCCGAGACGTCCCGGGGGCACGGGCTCACCGGAGGGCTACTGTCGATCCCGTGGGCGCGAAGGAGGCACGTCATGCCGCTGTTCCAAACGATCATTCACCCGACTGACTTCGACGAGCCCTCGAAGGAAGCCTTCCGGGTCGCCCGCTCCCTCGCCCAGGCCCTCGGCGCGCAGGTGGTCGTCTTCCACGCCGTCCCCCCTCCCGCGATCCTGACGCAGGACGGGCGAGTCGTGCTCGACCCGAAAACCGCGGAACCCATCGATCTCTGGCCGGAGTACCGCCAGCTCCAGGCGGACACCCCGAAAGTGCCCGTCCAGTACGCCGTCGTGGTAGGCGACAAGGCGGAAGCAAAGCACATGCTCGAAGAGAAGATTCGTGAACTGGGTGAGGGCGTGCTCATCGTGATGGGGAGCCACGGCCGCACAGGGATTAGCCGCCTCTTCTGGGGGAGCAAAGCCGAGGAGGTCGTCCGGGACTCGATCTGCCCGGTGTTGGTGGTGAAGGCCCCCTCCCGGGTGGCGCCTTCCTTAACTTCCGGGGCCGAGACAACAGCGGGGGCAACACCCGCCGGTGAGCCGGAGCGTGGGTGACCTCCGCGAGAGAGTCCGGCTAAAGATGGAGGGCCTTGCGATGAATACGACATAGGAGCGCCTGCGCGTGACCGAGCTGCGGCACGCATTGATGGGGCTGCGCGGCAGCTGGCTGTGGTTCGTGCTGCTGGGGCTGGCGCTGATCGTTCTGGGCTTCATCGCCCTGAGCGCGCTCTGGGTTGCGGGGCTGGCGACGGCGCTGGCGATCGGTGCGTTGATGCTGGTAGGCGGGGTGGCCGAGATCGTCGGCGCCTTCTGGAGCCGCGGCTGGAGCGGATTCTTCCTGCACTTGCTCTCCGGGGTGCTGTCGATCGTCGTGGGGCTGCTGTTCCTGCGGGCGCCGGCCGATGCCGTGCTCGCCCTGACGCTGCTCCTGGCATGCCTCCTGATGGTGGGCGGCATCTTCAAGATCGTTGCGGCACTGACCTACCGCTTCGCGGCGTGGGGTTGGCCGCTCGTGAGCGGGGTCCTCGACCTGATCTTGGGCGTCCTGATCTGGCTGGAGTGGCCGGCGTCAGGCTTGTGGGTAATCGGCTTGTTCCTGGGGATCAGCTTGTTGTTCCGGGGGGTCAATTGGATTGGCCTCGGCATGGCGCTGCGCGCGCTGCCGCCTTCCGGCGCCGACTGATCGCGACCCGGGCTGGGCGGAAATTCGGTAACGGGGGTGATTTATGGGTGATCAACGCAGCATGGCAACGGCCGCGGCGCCCGGCATCGGGCAGAAAGACGGCGCGGCTGGCTCCGGGGCGGCGGCCGTTCGACAGGCTGCCCCGGCGAGACTCAAGGCGGCCTTGAGCAAACGCAAGTGGATAATTCTGGTGCCCGCGCTGCTCGTGGCGGGCGTCATCGGCTACTTCGCGTGGCTGCACTTCCGGCCCGCGAAACTGCCCGAGGGGTTCGCCAGCAGCAACGGGCGCATCGAGGCGACCGAGATCGACGTCGCCACGAAGCTGGCGGAGCGCATCAAGGACGAGTTGGTGGACGAAGGCGATTTCGTCACCGCCGGCCAGGAAGTCGCCCACATGAACACCGAGGTGCTTGAGGCCCAACTCGCGGAAGCCAGGGCCAAACTCGGTATGGCGAAAAGCGCCGTGGACACCGCGCGGAGCACGCTGGCCCAGCGCGTGAGCGAGAAGGCGGCGGCGGAATCCGTCGTGGCGCAGCGCGAAGCCGACCTTGACCTCGCCAGCAAGCAGTACGCCCGCGCGCAGCAGCTGGTCGCGACGGGCGGCATGGCGCCGGAGGACGGGGATATCCGGCGGTCTGGCTTCCACAGCGCCAAGGCGGCCCTCAGCAGCGCCAAGGCGAACGTCGCGGCGGCGGATGCCGCCATCGCCACGGCCAACGCGCTCATCATCGCGGCGAAAGCGAACGAAGAGTCCGCCCTGGCGACGATCGACCGAGTCCAGGCGGACATCAAAGACTGCACCTTGAAGGCGCCGCGAGGCGGCCGGGTGCAGTATCGTGTCGCCCAGCCCGGCGAGGTGTTGCCCGCGGGCGGGAAGGTGCTGAACATGATCGATCTGAACGACGTCTACATGACCTTCTTCCTGCCCACGGACTGGGCCGGCCGGGTCAAGCAGGGGGCCGAGGTCCGGCTGGTGCTCGATGCCGCGCCGCAGTTCGTCATCCCGGCCAAGGTGACCTTCGTCGCGGACATCGCCCAGTTCACGCCCAAGACGGTGGAGACCGCCGAGGAGCGGCAGAAGCTGACCTTCCGCATCAAGGCGCACATCCCCCCGGAGCTGCTCAAGAAGTACGTCCGCGACGTCAAGACCGGGTTGCCGGGCGTGGCCTACGTGCAGCTGGACCCGCAAGCCCCGTGGCCCGCCCACCTGGAGGTCAAACTGCCGCAATGAACACTCCAGCCCCCAACACGGTCGGCCCATCCGAACCGGCACCGGTGGCGCGACTCACCGACGTCAGCCTGACGTACGGCAAGACCCACGCGCTGGAGGCAGTCACCCTCGACCTGCCGGCCGGGTGCATGGTCGGGCTGATCGGCCCGGACGGCGTGGGCAAGTCCAGCCTGCTGGCGCTGGTGGCCGGCGCCCGCCGCATCCAGCAGGGGCGGGTCGAAGTGCTCGGCGGCGACATGGCCGACGCAAGCTTCCGCCGGGCCGCCTGCCCGCGCATCGCCTACATGCCGCAGGGCCTGGGTAAGAACCTGTACCCGACGCTGTCGGTCTTCGAGAACACCGACTTCTTCGCCCGGCTGTTCGGCCAGGGACGCGCGGAGCGCCACCGCCGCATCGCCGAGCTGCTGGACAGTATCGGGCTGGGCCCCTTCCCCGACCGGCCGGCCGGCAAGCTGTCCGGCGGCATGAAGCAGAAGCTGTGCCTGTGCTGCGCCCTGATCCACGACCCGGACCTGCTGATCCTCGACGAGCCGACCACCGGCGTCGATCCGCTGTCGCGCCGCCAGTTCTGGGAGCTGGTCGATCGCATCCGGGCCAACCGGCCAGGCATGAGTGTCCTGGTGGCGACTGCCTACATGGAGGAGGCCGCCCGCTTCGACTGGCTGGTGGCGATGGACGACGGCCGCGTGCTTGCCACCGGCACGCCGGCGGAGCTGCTGGCGCGCACCGGGGCCCGGGACCTGGACTCGGCCTTCATCGCCCTGCTGCCGGAGGAGAAGCGCAGCGGTCACAAGGAGATCCTGATCCCCCCGCGCCCGCCGGGCGAGCACGAGGTGGTCATCGAGGCGCACGGCCTGACCCAGCGCTTCGGCAGTTTCACCGCGGTCGATCACGTCAACTTCAAAATCGAGCGGGGGGAGATCTACGGCTTCCTCGGCGCCAACGGCTGCGGCAAATCGACGACGATGAAGATGCTGTGCGGCCTGCTGCCGCCCACCGAGGGGGAGGCCTGGCTGTTCGGCCAGCCGGTCGATGCCAACGACATCTCCGTCCGCAGCAAGGTCGGCTACATGTCGCAGGCCTTCTCGCTCTATTCCGAGCTGTCGGTGCGGCAGAACCTGGTCCTGCACGCCCAGCTCTTTGACGTGCCCAAGGGCGAGATCCCCCAGCGCGTCGAAGAGACGGCCGCGCGGTTCGGCCTCGATGAGATCATGGAGACGCTGCCCGACTCACTCCCGCTGGGCCAACGGCAGCGCCTTCAGCTCGCCGTAGCGCTGATCCACCGGCCCGCCCTGCTGATCCTCGACGAGCCGACCTCGGGCGTGGACCCGGTGGCCCGGGACGGCTTCTGGGAGCACCTGATCGACCTTTCCCGCCGCGACAAGGTCACCATCTTCGTCTCCACCCACTTCATCAACGAGGCCGCGCGCTGCGACCGCATCTCGCTAATGAGCGCCGGGAAGGTGCTGGTCATCGACACGCCGGACGGCGTGGCCAAGGGGCGGCACGCGGCGACACTGGAGGACGCCTTCATCGGCTACCTGGAAGAAGCGGAGGCGAAAAAACGGGCCGCCGAGCCGGCGGCGGCGCCAGCCGTGCCGGCCGAGGCGGGCGCGGCGGCGGGGCACGACTCAGGCCGGGGCCGAATCAGCTCTTGGTTCAGCCTGCAGCGGATGCTGAGCTGCAGCTACCGCGAGTTCCTCGAATTGACCCGCGACCCGATCCGCCTGACGATGGCCGGCCTGGGCAGCGTGATCCTGATGATCATCATGGGCTACGGTATCACATTAGACGTGGAGCACCTAAAATACGCCGTGCTGGACCGCGACCAGACGACCGTCAGCCGCGACTACACGATCAACATTGCCGGCTCGAGCCGCTACTTCACCGAGCGGCCGCCGGTCGCCAACTATGAAGAACTCGACCGGCGCATGCGGTCGGGGGAACTCAGCATGGTCCTCGAGATTCCCCCCGACTTCGGCCGCGACGTGGAGCGCTGGAGGGAGGGGGATAAGCCGGTGCGGATCGGCGTCTGGATCGACGGCTCTATGCCGCAGCGCGCCGAGACGATCCGGGGCTACGTGCAGGGCATGCACCTGCTCTGGCTCCAGGAAGTGGCCCGGCATCGACTTGGCCAGCGCCAACAACTCGGCGTGGGTCAGCGCCAACTGGTTGCACCCGCTACGGTCGAGCTGCGGTACCGCTACAACCCCGACGTCAAGAGCCTGGTGGCGATGGTGCCGGCCGTCATCCCGCTGTTGCTGCTCCTGATCCCGGCCATGCTGGCGACGCTGTCGGTGGTCCGCGAGAAGGACCTCGGGTCAATCATTAACTTCTACGTCACGCCGACGACACGCCTGGAGTTCCTGCTGGGCAAGCAGCTTCCCTACGTGGCCCTGGGATTTCTCAACTTCCTGCTGCTTACGGCGCTCGCGGTGACCCTCTTCGGCGTACCCCTGAAGGGGGATTTCCTGACCGCGGCCGTCGCCGCGCTGCTCTACGTCGGCTGCTCCACCGGGATCGGGCTGCTCATCTCGACCCTGACGCGCACCCAGGTGGCGGCGCTGTTCGCGACGGCCGTGCTCACCCTCGTCCCCGCCAGCAATTTCTGCGGCCTGACCGACCCGGTTTCTTCCCTGGAGGGTTTCGGGGCCCTGGTCGGGAAGGTTTACCCGACCAGCTATTACATCACGATCTCCCGCGGGACCTTCAACAAGGCGCTGGGTTTTGCCGGCCTGTATGGCTCGTTCATCCCCCTGCTGATTGCCATCCCAGTGCTGATCGGGCTGAGCGCGGCGTTCTTGAAGAAACAGGAGGCCTGAACCATGCGCGCCAAGAACATTCTGCACCTGGGCGTCAAGGAATTGTGGAGCCTGGCCCGCGACCCGATGATGCTCGTGCTGATCGTCTACGCCTTCACGCTGTCGATCTATTCGATCGCGAGCGGATTGCCGGACACGCTCCACCAGGCGCCCATCGCCATCGTGGACGAGGACCAGTCGCCGCTCTCACAGCGGATCGTCAACGCCTTCCAGCCACCGCTGTTTCTGCCGCCGAAGCTGGTGTCGCGGGAGGAGATGGACGCCCGGATGGACGCCGGGCTGGACACCTTCGCCCTCAACATCCCCCCCAAGTTCCAGGAGGACGTGCTGGCCGGGCGCTCGCCCGCGATCCAGCTCAATACCGATGCGACCCGCGTGGGGCAGGCGTTCTCCGGCAGCAGCTACGTGCAGACTATCGTCCACGGCGAGGTGCAGACGTGGCTGCAGCGCTATCGGACCAGCTTCATAGCGCCGGTGGACGTGGAGGAGCGGCTGCGCTACAACCCCAACCTGAGCCGGTCCTGGTTCGGCGCCGTGGTGGCACTGATGGACCAGATCACCATGCTGTCGGTCCTGCTCACCGGCGCGGCCCTGATCCGCGAGCGCGAGCGCGGCACGGTCGAGCACCTGCTGGTGATGCCGGTGACGCCGTTCGAGATCATGACCAGCAAAATCTGGTCGATGGGGCTGGTGGTGCTCGTCGCCTCCGCCGTCTCCCTGACCATCGTCGTGCAGGGCGTGCTGTCGGTGCCGGTCCAGGGTTCGGTCGCTCTGTTCCTGTGCGGCGCGGCGCTGCACCTGTTCGCCGCCACGTCGCTGGGCATGTTCCTGGCCACGTTCGCCCGCACGATGCCGCAGTTCGCCCTGCTGATGATCCTGGTGCTGCTGCCCTTGTTGATGCTCTCCGGCGGCATGACCCCGCGCGAGAGCATGCCTGAAGTGGTGCAGCAGATCATGCTGGGGGCGCCCACGACCCATTTCGTCATGCTGGCCCAGGGCATCCTGTTTCGCGGGGCGGGACTGACCGTCGTCTGGCCGCAATTCCTCGCCCTCGCCCTGATCGGCGCAACCTTATTCAATATCGCCCTTGTACGCTTCCGCAAGACCATCGGGTCGATGGCGTGAGCGTGCCGCCGATGCCGTCGCGCCCGACGAGTCGTCCCGGGCACATGGGGTGACGACGCCTGCTCTCTCTGCTTCTGTAAATTGGTGTCAGTGCATTTTATGTGCCTGCTTGGGTGGACGCCCACGGGGTCGCGCGCTCAAGTCCAGGCCAAGGCTCTTCGTCGTGGCCTCTACCCAGGACTCCTTTCCATACGGCCGCCCTGTGCTGACGGCTCGACGCACCGCTGACAATTCCTTGTCCGTCAGTGGTGTATGCACCCACGTCCTCCAGGCCAACTGCGGCGCCATCCCCGTCTTCCTAGCCCCGACCAGACGGGGGCTTCACTCAACAGCTCGTTGGTTTGAACCAAGCCGCGCGCTGCGTAACTGCTCCAGGGAGGGTTGGCCAAAACCCTGGGCGCCCGCAAGTCGCAAAAAAACTGCTCTGAAATAACTGTCTGGGAATGATGCGGAGCGCACCTCAGGGGACATCATTTCACCCTCCACGGTTGTCGCAAGCGCGGCGTGACGACTGATACCAGCTATCCACAGCCCATCCGTGCGGCAAAACCGGCGTGGTCGAAAAATCCCACAAAATCGCCACGCAAGGTCTTAGCAGTACCAAATACCAAGAATCCGTGGGGGAAGGCATTTGTGGAAACCGCACCCAACTCCGGAAATTACTATGCTTGATCGCGCCGTAATCGGCTCGACGGGTGGCTTCAGGCATCCCTTTCACAGCGGAGGGTTGGTCATGCGTTTGCAACAGTTCAGGGCTTCTGTTCGCCGGGCAGTTCAAGTCTACGCTGGAGCGCGCGCAGAGCGCCCGGCAAGGTTGGTCCTTGTGCCCCGGCTCGAGGAGCTGGAGCCGCGCACGCTCCTTACCGGCCCGGCCCCGACGGGCGTGGTCGTCATCCCGGATCACGGCAACATCGGCCAGCTGATAACCATCAACGGCCAGAATCTTACCGGGGCCGACCAGGTTGACTTCGGCGTGACCCAAGTGACGGCGGGCATCGCCGTCAATAACGCCGGCAACTCGCTTACGGTCACGGTGCCGACCCTTGTATTTGGGACGTACGAAGTCATCGTCGTCACGCCGGGCGGCCAATCGACCACGTCGCCCACCACCCAGTTCACGGTCGGACCGGCGGTGCAGTTCGTCGGCCCGAGTGGCGGGCCCACGGCCGGCGGCACACTCGTGACTATCCGGGGCGCCAACCTGGACGGGGCCACGGCGGTGAACTTCGGCGCGACCCAAGTGACCACGGGCATCGTGGTGGACTCGCTGGGAGCGACCGTCACAGTGACATCGCCGCCGCTGGCGTTCGGGACTTACGACGTCACCGTTACGACTCCCGGTGGAACGTCGCTGACGTCGAACGCCGACAAGTTCACGGCCGGGCCCACCGTGACCGGCATCAGCCCGAGCAGTGGTGGCACGAATGTGACCATTAGCGGTGGTGATTTGAGCGGAGCCACGCAAGTCAATTTCGGGACCACGGTGGTGCCCAGCTCGCAATTCACGAGCGCGTCGGGCAGCTCCATCACCGTGCCCGTTCCGTCCGGCCTGGCACAAGGAGTTTATGACGTCACGGTCACGACGCCGCATGGCACGTCGCCTACGTCGAGTGTCGACCAATACCTCGCGCAACCCATCGCCTTCACGTTCGCCAACAACACCGGGCTGTCGGCGAGTGTCCCTATTTATGTGGCCATTGCCGGGCAGATCGCACTCGACCCGCAGGGCAATGTCGATCCAATCGGCAACGGTCCGAACGACACTTTCCCCTTCGTTTATTTGAATGCCGCGGGGCAGTACACGTTCACCGCGCCGCTCTATATTGGTCACGCAGCCCCCAATTTCAACTACGTGCCCACGTTCCAGGTTCCTTTCAACGCCCAGGGCAATGCCGTCGTCAACTTGCCCCACATTTACATGGATTCGTTTCGCATCGTGATCGGTGTCGGCCAGGCGCCGAAAGAGCCCATCGATGCCGCGAACGGCGCCATTGCCGCACCAAGTCTGAGCAATCCCAGCGACCCCAATCAGCAGACTTTCGTCGATTTCGTCGAGTACACGTTGAACCAGAAGGATCAATTGTACATCGACACGACGCTGGTCGATCAGTTCGGCGTCCCCATCACGCTGCAAGTCAACCCTCCGGACGGCAATCCTGCTCTGCAAGGGGGAGTCGGTGTCGAGGTTTCCCGCCCGCTCGTGTTCAATGCGTTCACCAATTATCTAACACTGGTGAACGCGGGCTCAGCATTCGATGCCCTGGCAACTACAGCCGGCAGCGGCAACTTGGACGGCGCCTCGTACCCCTATCGCATCCTCTCCCCGAAGGACTTCGTTCAGCAAAACGAATTGGCCGCCACACCTGGTTCGAGTCCGCTGAACACCTACTTTGATACTTCCCTCATTGACTTCTACACGAAGTACAGCGCCTCGGGCGCATCTCTGATCCTGAACGTGCCGAACCCCAATTACGGCGTCAACGGCAACATGCTCAATCCGAACGATCCAGCGTCTTACACATTTGTCGGCCAAACCAAAGAAATCCGCGGGAATACTTACACGGTAATCGAATTCTCGGACCCGACTGTAACGGGCGGCGGCAACCTGTATCCCGACGGTACGCAAAACAACGCGGTCTTCGACGTGTACGCGCCCTTCTTTTCAACTAACGGCGACAACACCACCTTCCCGACCAGCGCTCCGTTTCCGGCGACTCTTCCGCCCTTTCCCTCGTTTTCGGGGGGCTCGCTGCCGGGGAATACGGAATGGCCGTCGGAAATGGTCTGGTCCAACGACGGTGTGTTCGCGGACAACACCTATCAGTTCAACGCGTCCGCAGATGATGCCACCAGCAGCAATTCCAATTTGCAGTCGAACCTCCTGGCGAACATCGAAAACCAGATTGCCTCCGCGCTGTCGCGTGGGATTGCCAACTTGAATGTCCCTGCGGGGGAGACAGCAACCGCGTACTGGACCGCCCCCTCGACGCCGTACTACGCGGTGGGCTCGACGGCGAACTTTTACGCAGGATTCTGGCACCAGGCGAACGAGGACGGCTCCCTCGGCTCCGCCGGTTATCCCGTCAGCATCGGCCGCTTCGCCTATGCGTTTCCTTACGACGACCAGGGGAACAATTCCAGCACCATCGTCAGCACCAATCCACAGACCGTCTCGATCACTCTCGGTGCCTTTCAACTCGGACAGCCGGGGACGGCCGACAACACCAACTCCCTTTTCGTCACCAATCTCTATGAGCAATTCCTGGATCGGGCTCCGGAAGCGAGCGGATTGAACTATTGGGTGGGTCTCCTGAACTCCGGAGCGGCCAGTAAGCAGGTGGTAGCCCAGGAGATCTTGGCGTCACCCGAACGCCGCGGCGTCCAGGTGGACAGCTACTACGAGCTTTACCTCAATCGCGCCGCCGACCCGGCAGGGCGTGCTGCCTGGGTGCAGCAGATGTTGGCCGGCGTTAGCGACATAACTGTACAGGTGGACTTCATCACTTCACCGGAGTATACGGCAGCACACCCCGACGTGGCATCCTTCGTGGACAGCCTTTACCTGGAGATCCTTAACCGGCCTGCGGACCCAGCCGGGGCGCAAGCCTGGGAGTCGATCGCAGCGCAGCCTGGAGGGAGGGCACGCGTAGCCGCGGGCATCCTCGGCTCCGGAGAACATGACGTGGATCTCATCGATCAGTTCTATGGCACAATTCTAGGCCGGGCGCCGGACCCAGGCGGTTTGAGCTATTTTCTGGGCCTGCTGCTCAGCAACGAGAAGACGCCGGATCAAGAGGAAGTCTTGATTTTGACTTCGCAGGAGGCACTCGCTCGGCTGTAAGAGTTGGGCGAACCTGGTGTCGGTCGTCATGCCGCGCTTGCGGCATGACGACTGACACCCTTTTTCCCGAAACGCCTTTGCAGGCAGGTCCATTAGCGTATGATCGGCTGGTCTTCCTCAATTCATCATGGCCAGCCCATCGATGAAGAAATCACCGACGCCATGCAGCAGGCCGATCATCCACAAATTCCCCGACCGGTAGAATATTATGCCGAAGTAGAGTCCAATGACAAAAATGCCTGCAAAGATCGATAAATGACCGGGATTCGCGAATGCACTGGAGAGATGGTAGGCATGGAGTGGACCGAAGGTGAAGAGCAGATTGCTAATCAGTATGCCGGCGACAGGCCCCCAACGCCGGACGAGCTCTGTTTGCAGTAACCCGCGGTAAACTAGCTCCTGATAGAAACCCCAGATCAATTGCCACGAAAGGATTACAAGCACGCTCTGGACCCAGGCCGAATGCTCCGGGATCTGTCTCAAGGTCTTCGATTGCATGGCAACAAATGCTATCAGGGATATCACAAGGAGTTGGGGGAAAAAGCACCTCTCGGCGCTACTCCACTTTCGCCAGCCGAAGAGCCCAAGGTTTGCGAACGGCATTCGAATCCACAGGCGACAGATGCCCAGCGCCAGCGCGAGGACCAGCGTCACCAGCGCCAGTCCGCTCCACAAGCGGCCCGGCACGCCGAGCCACTGAATAAGGTCGCGGCAGGCAGGACGCAACCATAGTTCCAGTACGGCACAGGCCACGAGAATTCGAATACCAGCCAGCTCGCCATGAGCACTCCCCACCGGCTTGCCAAAATAAAACAAGTAGCCGCTCCACCAAGGCTTCAGTTTCTCAACCAACCGGGCTGTTTGCATTCTGCTCATCGCCCCAGAGGGCACCTGTCTTGCCCAAAGTTCCCGCCACGGCGCGACCGGCGGCAGTGCTTGCCCATTCCTCATCCTCTCCTGATTCGCCCGAGCCGCCTGGTTCTTTGCAGATTGCGCGGCCAGGTTCCGAATTCCTCCACGCACGATTCTCGGACGTCCTTATTCTGTCTGACGCCTGGGTAGTCTTGCGCGTGAACCGTCGCCCTCAGCAGTGCGCCACGCGCGCGAGCGCCATTGCGGAGTGCTGCGCGCGCCCCTAAACTCAGTACATCTAGGGGCCAAGGTCATGTCCAACTCCTGAGAGTCGTTGAGCGCTCGAATTTGGGAGTTGACTCTTCTGTTCTCCCTACACTCGGCTCCTTACGGGGCTCGGCTCGCTGGCGAGCCGAGCCCCGTAAGGAGCCCGTTGCAGGGCCGAGAGTTGCGGGTCATCCGCAATCTCTGGAATGCGGAGCCCCGGCATGCGTGAGCAAGAAAAGACAGCCGACTCGAACCTCTCGGCCGAGCACGCGCAGACCCTTGAGGGGATTTGCGAAGCGTTCAACGCTGCGCTGAGGGCAGGACAGTCTCCGCGCATCGAGGAGGTCCTTGGAAACGCTCCGCCGCCGCTGCGACCGGCACTAGTGCGCGAGCTGGTCGTTCTGGAGATCGCCTACCAAACACGATCCGGAGCAACGATCGATCAGCGGGGATATCGTTCCCGTTTCCCGGAGTTGGCTACCGACCTGGAGCGTTTAGCTCGACGGGCCCAAGGAGCGGCAGGGTCTAGTCCTGGTCCGCGTGTCGCGCCGATTGGAGCGCCCGGCGCGCCCAGAAACAGGTGGCCGGCAATCCCCGGCTACGAAGTTTTGGAAGAAGTCGACCGGGGCGGCATGGGCATCGTCTACAAAGCCCGGCAAATCAGGCTGGAACGCATCGTCGCCCTGAAGATGATCCGGGCTGGGGAGCAGGCTTCTGCAGAGACTCTGGCGCGCTTTCGCGTCGAGGCGGAGGCGGTGGCGCGCCTGGAGCATCCGCACGTCGTCCGCATTTATGATTTCGGCGAATGGGAAGGCCAGCCTTACTTCTCGATGGAATACGTGGAGAAGGGGAGCCTCACCATGCGGCTCCGCAATTCAGCCCTGTCCGAAGGGGAGGCTGCGGAACTGCTGGAGACCCTGGCCCGGACCATGCAGTATGTGCATGAGCATAACATCATCCACCGCGATCTGAAGCCGGCTAACATCTTGCTCGCAGCAGGCGGGGCTCCCAAGATTGCCGACTTCGGCCTGGCCAGGGACCTCGACCAGGAACGTAGTCTCAGTATCTCCGGGATGATCCTCGGCACGCCAGGCTACATGGCGCCGGAGCTTGCCAAGGGTAGCAGTCAGCGCGCCAGCCCGGCCACCGACGTGTATTCCCTGGGAGCCATCCTTTATGAATTGCTGACGGGCCGCCCGCCTTTTCGGGGAGAAACCTGGCTGGCCACGCTGGACATGGTGCGCTACGACAAGCCAATCCCGCCCAGCCGGCTTGTCACCAAGCTATCGAGGGCACTCGAGGCGATTTGCCTGCAGTGCCTGGAGAAAGATCCTACGCGCCGTTATGCCAGCGCCCTCGAACTGGCAGATGACGTGCGCCGCTTCTTGAACGGCGAGGCTTCCCTGGCCCAAGCCAATCAGGTGCACGAGAGCTGGGCGGAACCGGCCGGATTCGAAATCCTTGCCGAACTCGGCCGCGGCGACCAGGGCGTGAATTACAAAGCCAGACAAATCGCCCAGGATCGACTCGTTTACCTGAAGGTACTGCCCATCGGCTCCCCGGCAAACCTGGTCTCGCGACTGCGCGTCGAGGCCGATGTAATGAGGCGTCTGGAACATCCCAATATCGTCGCCCTGTACGGATCGGGGCAGCAAGACGGCCATCATTATCTGGCTCAGGAGTGGGTGGGTTACACGACCCTGGATGAGAAGCTGGCAGGCGTTCCCCAAGAGCCTCGCTCCGCGGCTGCGTTGATCGCCACGCTGGCGCGGGCGATTCACTATGCCCATGAGAACGGCATCCTCCACCAGGCGTTACAGCCAACCTACGTCGTGCTGAGCGAGGACGGCGTGCCCAAGATCACCAATTTCGGCATGACGCGCAGGGCCCATGAGCTCGAACAGGTGCAGACGTTGCACCAGACGGCAGCGCCGCGGGCCAACGTGCTGGAGACGGTTCGTTACATGGCACCCGAACAGATTGCGGGCAATTTTTCGGAAATTGGCCCCGCGACCGACGTCTATTCCCTCGGCACTATCTTGTACAGTGCGCTTACGGGCCAGCCGCCGTTCAAGCAGGCCAATCCCTGGGAAGTCTTTCTGTATATTCACAAACGCGAGCCGGAGCCCCCCAGCCGAACGCGCCCTGAGGTCCCCGGCGATCTTGATGCAATCTGTCTGCGTTGCTTGCGGAAGGCGCCCCAAGAACGTTATGCTAGCGCTAGTGCCCTGGCAGGCGATTTAGATTGTTTCCTGAATGAGAAGCCTCTCGGGCAGCATGAGGCTGCACAGCCGGAGCGCCCCGCGCCCGAAAGCTATCTGAAACGCGTCCTGAAAAGAAAAAAACGTTGATCACCACAGGAGCGTGGAGTGAAAACGAAAGCACGCAGGCATCTGTGGTATGGGATAGCGATTTTGGCAGTGCTGCTCGTTGGGTTGGCCTGGCCGGTCGCGGAACATCTCCTGGGGACGATCTTTCGTCACGAACCATTCTACAACGGTCTTCCCTACAGCTACTGGATCACACGCGACGAAGGCTTTCAAGAACTGAGGCGCGACGGCGCCCCCGCAGTGCCCGTCTTGATGGAGGCGCTAAGGAATCCGGAGCGCTATGTCGCGAAAAGCACCCCTGCCGCAAGCGCCGAGTCGAATGCCGAGTCCCTGCGAGGCGAGGCGATCGACGCGCTCGTCGATATCGGCGCGCCCGCGGCGACCGAACTGGCAGCGGCGCTGCGTGACGACGAGGGGCACCTGCGATTCCGGTTGTCGATCGCTCTGGGGCGCATCGGCCGACCGGCGCTCGCCCCTCTATGCGAACTGTTGCATGCACCGGATGTAGAAGTTCGTTTTGCCGCTACGTTTGGCCTGAACGAAATCGGTCGAGATGCGGTTTCCGTGGCGCCGACGCTGGTCAACGTGCTGAACGATGCGAACGAGGACGTGCAGGTGCGCCGCTTCGCCGCCTTTACGCTCGGTAAGGTTGGGTCCGCGAGCCCCGAGGCGATTCCGGCCCTTGTCGCCGCCCTCAAGTCGCCGAACGATGAGATGCGCGCGGCCGCAGTCGGGGCCTTGCTGAGCTTCGGACCTAGTGCGGAGGGGGCCGTAGGGCCCCTGGTCGAGGCGTTTGGCGATCCCAAGCGCGAGGTCCGCTCTTTGGCATGTCAGACCCTTGGCCGGATTGGCAGGCCCGCCGTTCCCGCATTGATACGCGCGTTGCAAGACGCCGCGCCCCAGAGGCGGAAGTATGCTGTGGAGACTCTCGCGCTGATCACTCCCAGGGAGCTGGCAACCGTCCGGGCCCTGATTTCGCTCCTGCGCGACCCGTACCTGGAGGTCCGAGTGTCATGCCTTTTGGCGCTTGGTCATTTCGAGGAAGCCGACGCAGAGAGCGAACTGCTCGCACCGGCATTGACGTCGTGCCTGGCCGACCCAAATAGCGATGTGCGTTGGGCAGCCGCGCTCTCGCTGGTCTCCATTGGCCGGGGTAGGCAAGCCGTGCCACAACTGATCGAGTCGTTGAGTTCTGTCGAGGCGATCTCTCGCATCAAGGCCGCAACCGCTCTTGGCCGCATTGGGCCCGACGCCAAAGCCGCTATTCCAGCCTTGATGCGCGCTCTGAACGATAGAGATAACTGGCTCAGTCGAGAGGCCACGCTGGCTTTGAGAGCTATTGACCCAACCATCCCAGTGGCTGCCGGAAAAAATGGCGCGCTCGGCCGGGGGGCCATCCTCAATGACTGAGCGGGCCAGGGGAAGACTGCTGGTCAATCCCTCCGGCAGTGTTTCACTTTGCCCATCCGGCATCAGTTTTCTCGTAGCTCGAGCTGCCAGCCCGAGCTACTACTGTCCGTCCCGAACGTTTGACAAACTGTCCAGCCTGTCAGATTGGCCCAGACCGAACATAAGGCAGAGAAGGCCCTGGCGCCTCATTCGGGCGCTGCTTGCCGCTTCGCCTTACGTTCTTGCCAGGCGGCATTTGCTCGAAGCCACTGGGCAGCCTCGCGTATATCCGGGTTGTCAGGCATGGTGCGCTCGGCTTTTTCGTACCAATAGAGTGCCTCCGTCAAATCCTTCCTGTGGAAGGCGCCGTAACCCCGGTACCAGTCGTAACGGCCATTCCACGGCATATACATCGAGATGCCAACCAGCAGCAGGACACCGCAGAGGACTCCTGCGACCATCAGGAGTCGCTGCTTCTGGAGAAGTGCCTGGCCGACGAGCCATCCCACCGCCGCGCCCACACCATGGGCGGCATTGGCGACCGGCATGATGTTTCCATAGGTGAGCAGGATGCACAAGAAGAACCAAAACACGAAGAGCTGAACCGTCTGGGATGACATCAGCAGAGCTGCAAATTCCTTGTCGTGCCGCAGGCTGAAGAGGATTCCAAAGAGGCCATAGCCCACCCCTGAGAGGCCAATACCGGTCTGGGCGCTGAGCAGGAGCTCGCCGGCGGAGCCGCCAACGGCCAGCAGGACTATTAAGCCGGCGTAACGGACGTGCCCCAGCCAGGCCTCGAGGTCTCTGCCAAAAATCCACAACCAGTAAAGATTGAAGGCCAGGTGGAAGAAGTTCCCATGCAGAAAAGTCGTCGTGAAATAGCGCCAGAGTTGGCCGCTCCACACCTGCCAGGGGTCGCCAATCGCCCAGGCCATCCATTGGTGGTTTTGCCAGTAGGCGAGCGTACCCACGACGGATGCAGCCATGACTGCAATCGTTATCACCGGCTGAGTTGCCGCCGGCAGTTCTCTGCGCGGAGCATTGTAGATCGCCGTGATGCGCTGCGCGCATGCCTGGCAACGAAGTTCGTCCGGCGGCCCGTACATGACCTCGCGGGGCATCTCTTTGCCGCATTCGACGCAATTTGGCATGCACTGACTCTTGGCAATAAGAATCGATCAAGTAGCTCGGAGCGGCGGCCAAGTGCTGCTTTCCCGATGGCTACTCGATGGTTATCCGCAGCAGACTGCCCGGCTCGATCACGAGTTCGGATTCCAGTGCCAGCTTCACCTGACGGCCGTCAACTTGATGGCTGGCCGCGACCGTTCGATCCCCGAGCACAACAGTAACCTGGTTGGGTCGCGTGTCGGCTGGCACTTCGAACATCAAGCTGCGCAAGCGCAATCGGCCCCAGTGTACCGCAAGCTCCTCGGATTGCCGCCCGTTTTCGCGTTTTTGCGTGAACGTGCCCCAACCCTCGGCGGCCGTGAAGGGAGCGCGGAAGTGGTCGGGCGTCAAGCGCGGCGCGAAGGCCAGGTGCCCCCTGGGGCCATGATACTCGAAGCCGCAGGCCGCGAGGAAGACTCCGTAACTGGCCATGGAGCGGGCGTAATGATCGCTGCACTCCACCTCGTTCCACGGGTTGCGCTTGGCGGCGTGGTAGCGGTCATGGATCATGCGCGTGATCGCCAGCCCCTTTTCGACCAGCCCTTCCCAGATCATGTGGGCCGCCACCTGGTACTCGAACCCCGTCATGCATTCGTTGAAGTAGCCCACAAACACAGGATTGCCGCCCTTGCCGGGGGCTTTCTCCGCGCCGCCACGCGGCCAAGTGCACATGAGCAGGCCTCCTTCGCCCGGCATGGCATACCAGCGCCCGGCCTTGATGGCTTTGAATCCTCGACGGTACGGGCCCACGTCGGGCGTGAAATTGTATTTCCAGAGCGACTCCAGGGCTACGCGAGTCTCGGCCGCCGGGATGACGCGCGGCAAACCGACTTGAAAGGCCCAGCTCTGACCAAACACCTGATCGATATGACAGCCGTCGTTGGTGTTGATCGAGTTCAGATGTTTGGGATCGAGGAGCTGAATGAAATACTCGCCGTTATAAAGATGCGCGACGATCTGCTTGCTGCCTCGCGCGGCGAGGGCTTCGCAACGCTGAGCGAAAGCGCGGTCGCCCATCTCGTGCGCCATGGCGGCGCCGGCGCGAAGGCAGGCCAGGTAGAGCGAGCTGATCCAGGCGATGCGGCCATACCAGGAGGCATCGAGCGTGTTGTACTGTTCGCCTTCGAGCAGACCCTCATGGTTCCTATCCTGGGCCATAAGATACTCGATTGATTTCCTGATCTTCGGCCAGGCGCGGTGCAGGAAGTTTTCATCAGGCGACATCTGATGCTCGCGGTAAGCGCGCAGGATGGTCCCCGCCTGGCCGTCGTGGGCCACCCGGCGGTCGTACTCCGCCCGGTAATCCATGGCCCCAGTATCGGCGTGGAACGCGATACCAAAATCGACCTTGTCGCGCGTCGTTCGTTCGAGCTGTGGAAAGATCCTGGCTGGGGCGTGCGCGTAGTGCCAGACGTGGGTACAGGTGCCGTCGCAGCAATAGGTGCCTTCATAGGCATAGAAGCGGCCATTGGTGAATTGGTACGCCATGGCCGTCGCCAAATTGCAAATCGTCAGGAAGGTGCGATCCAGCAACCAGTAGGGCAACGTCGAGTTATACCAGGTCTTGTGCCAGAGCTTGGTTTGACCGGACAGCTCAGTGAACCTGCGGGCGACGTGCCTGCTAACCTCAGCCGCCGAGCCGAAATGAGCGGCGTAGGAACGCTGCAGTGATCCGGAGCCGGTGAGGCGATCGAAGCGGCCGCGGGGCAGGGCAGGGAAGTACCAGGTGATCAGGAAGATCGCCTCAGCCTTTTCTCCAGGTTGTAATCTCCATTTCCGTCCTAGCCCGCCGCACAATCTGCGGCCAAACGGCTCGGCGGCCTCTTGCGCGGCTCGGTGGCGCTCGCCGGCAAAGATCGCCTGAGCGGGCGAGCCTTTAACAGGCACCCAGGCAAAAGCAAACGTCCCCTCGGCCTTGCCCAGAAGAGCCAACGCCAGCGATCCATAATCCGCCTGCTTTTCAAGGATGAACGGCGCGCGCGGTACGTCGCTGAACACGATGTCATCGATGCCTATGTTGCCCCAGGGGCCTTTCTCGGCATCAACGATTTCGAGGACCGCGTGCTGGCCCTGCAGGGCGCTGACGTCAAACGTGGCGCCGTGCATGTGGTTTTCGTTCCGGCCGGTGGCGGAGCGCGCTACCTTCCCATTCACCACCAGGTTGAGGCAGGTCTTGCCGGGGTGAGCGCCGCCGCCGATGAAGAAGTTGATGTAGTTTCTTTCAATGGTGAAGGACTTACTCGTGAGTTTTCCGGTCTGAGCGTCGCGCTGCACCACGTCGTTGCCCGGGGCCGATGCGTGAGAATTGACCACGCGGTCGCCCTTGCCGCCAAGGTCGCCCTGGTAAGGAAACACTGCCGAGCGACGGACGGGCGCGTGTCCAAACGCCTTGCCTTCCACCTTCCAGCCTTCGTAGCTGTCCTTTTCGAAATCTTCGAAGAGAAGGTCAGGCCGCTTTTCGGCTGGCTGCTTCTTCGGCGGGGATTCGGCAGTGCAATGCAGAAGGGTCAGCTCCGGTTCGTGCACGATGCGATTGCGGCGCGTGCCTGCATCGTTCTGGCCGCTGCCCAGGCACACGGCATTCTCCAGCCAGCCTGCAAGCTCAACTTCGACGGGGTGGTCGCTCGTATTCTGAACCGTGTAATGCATCACCGTGGCCGGCAGCGACGAATCCTGCACATGAAGCGGAATGAAGGGAGAATAGGCCTGCAATTCCACCACGACCGGTAGCTGAGCGTCGCGGTACTCGACGAAGCCGATGGGATATTGCCCGCGAAAACGGATGTCGCTGAAGCCTCTGCGGTCGAGCGGCCGGACCGATGTCTTTCCCTCAGCCGTGACATGGAGTGCAAACCCTTGTCCGATGGGATAGGTCGGTTTTGGCACGTGGGCATAGTTAGGGCCTTGCCAGTCGCCGAAATTCGAGGCCTGCGGAACGTTGAAGATGTCCCAGTGCCATAGCCTACCGTCGCCGCCTAGGTAGAGCTGGCCGGCGCAGAGGCCGCCGACGGGCATACCGATGTTTTCCAGCTCGGCACCGCGGTAGACCGTGGGCGTACCGCGCTCAACGAGCGAACGCAACCACTCGGGATGAAGTTTCTTATCGGCGGGTACGAGCTTGTCGAAATCTGCTGTCTCGAATGGCCCCGCCAGCGCCGAGAGGCCGGGAGCCAAGGCAGCTCCGCTGATGGCCACGTTGCCAAGGAACTCCCGGCGGCTCGGCCCGTCGCAACAGCCCGGTTGCGTGCAGGTCTCCGCGAGCGCGTTTTCTTCGGCAGGATGTTTCATAAATGTCTCCTCCGGCCACTCCGCACGAGGGGTAATCTCTCAATCACCCATGCGCGTGCTTGCTTACTTGTCTTTCTTGTAAACGATCCTTCCGCCAACGACCGTCATCACGACTTCGCATTGGGCAAGATGATCGCGTTCTCCCTCCGAAAGGATGTCCCGCGACAGGACGACCAGGTCCGCCAGCTTGCCTGGTTCGAGCGAGCCGCGATCTTTCTCTTCGAAGCCGGCGTATGCAGACGTTAGCGTGTATGCCTCGAGCGCTTCTGCGACCGTGATTTTTTGCTGCGGGAACCAACCTTCGGAATGCTTGTTATCCAGCGGCCGGCGATTAACCGCGGCATCAATGCCGAGCAAAGGGTTGAGGGGCGCGACCGACCAATCTGTGCCGAAGGCTAACTTGGCGCCAGCATCCAGCAGGGAACGGTAGGCATAGCTGGATGCGCAGCGGGCAGGGCCAATGCGTCCTTCGGCCCAACGGCCGTCATCGATAACGTGGAACGGCTGCATCGAGGCAATGACGCCAATCTGGCGAAACCGCGCAACGTCCTGCGGCCGAAGATGCTGGGCGTGCTCGATCCTGAACCGGTGATCGCGCGCGCCATTTTCCTTGATTGCCTCGGCGAAAATATCGAGCATTTCGGCGTTGGCCCGGTCGCCGATAGCATGTACGGCAACCGACAGGCCTGCCCGATCGGCCCCGAGCACATATTCGCGCATCTTGTTGAGCGGCGTGACGTAGATGCCGGTGCTGCCGGGCTCGTTGAGATAGGGCTCAAACATCTTTGCCGTGCTCGAGCCCAGGGAGCCGTCGGCAAAGCCTTTGAGGCCGCCGATCTTGACCCAGTCGTCGCCGAGTCCCGTCTCAGCGCCCAGTTGCGCAAGCTGCTGCCAGTCGGCAAGCGGCCAGCGCAGATCGATACGCAGCGTCAACAGCCCCGAGTGCGCCAGTTGCTGATAGAGGCGAAAGAGCGTGCGCCGACTGCCGGCAGAGCCCCCGTCCATGTCCTGGGCGCTGGTTACGCCTGCCTGGCTGGCTTCCACCAGGGCGGCACGCACGGCCTCGGTGATCTCGGTTTCGGATGAGGCCGGGATCAGCCCGGACACAAGGCTCATGGCATTGTCGCGCAGGAGGCCGGTTGGTTCCCGCGAGCCCGTTTTGCGATAGATCACACCGCCGGCCGGGTCGGGCGTCTTCGCAGTAATGCCCGCCATGTGCAAGACACGGCTGTTGACCACCGCCATGTGACCATCGTAGCGGCGCAGGAAGACAGGTCGGTTGGGCACATACTTATCGATTAACTCGGCAGTGGGCAATTGACCGCTCAGAGCGCGATCGTGGTCCCAGTCGCCGCCCAGCAGCCAGCGCTCCCGTGGCAGTTTTCGGTCGAATTCACGTAGCCGGCGGCCAAATTCCGCTTCGTCCGCGGCATCCTTGAGCGCCACCTGGCTCAGGCGCTGCCCTGATCCCAGCAGGTGAATATGACTGTCGTAGAACCCAGGGACCACGCGGCGGCCCTGGAGGTCGATGATACGCGTGCCTTTGCCCGCGAGAGTCCGAACCTCCTCGGTGGGCCCGACTGCCACGATGCGGTCTCGCCAGATGGCGATTGCCTCGGCTTCCGGCTGCGCACGACAGACCGTCCAGATCTTCCCATTGATGAGGATGACATCCGGCGCATTGCCGCCCGCCTTGGCCGCAGCAGCGCGAACGGTCCCGGTGTCGCTCGCGGTCAGGAAAAACGGTCCCAGGAGGAAGAGAGTTCTCAACATGTGTACCCCAACTGGTAGGATAAGACTCGCGGTGGCCGTCAACGGGTTGGTTGCTGCCGTCCATGATGATGATTACACTTTGCAGGATACAAAGCGGCAAGCCTTGCCGGCACCAGAGAACACGATTTGTTGCGCGGCCGGGCCCCGAATCTAAAGTAGGAGTGACGAATGAGGCGGTGTTTCCCTTCGATAAGGCTGATTGTTGGACTACAGGTCTTGGCCGCCTCGGGACTGCTGTTTTTGGACCACAAGGCAGCGCCGAGCCAAACGGGCGGCAACTCGCTGGCGGGACCAGCCGCTCTCACGCCGAAGGAGGAATTGGCCACCTTCCACCTTCCCAAGGGTTTTCGGGCGGAGCTGGTCACCTCTGAGCCGAACATCGTCGATCCGGTGGCCATCGCCTTTGATGAAGAGGGCCGGTTGTTCGTCGCCGAGATGCCCGGTTACCCGAATGCCGGTGTCGCCACGGGGCCAGTGCACTCAGGAAAGATCAAGATGCTTGAGGACCGCGACGGCGATGGCTTCTACGAGCACTGTACGACCTTCGCCGAGGGCCTGCGGTTCCCAACTTCGGTCATGCCCTGGAAAGGTGGGCTCCTTGCGGCCGTTGCTCCGGATATTCTCTTCTTCGAAGATACCAAGGGGACAGGCCGGGCGGACCGGCAGCATTCGCTGTACACGGGCTTTGGCCTGAAGAATATTCAGCAACTGATCAACAGCTTGCAATGGGGCATCGACAACTGGGTCTATGGCTGCGCGGGCATCAATCCGAGCACCGTCCACTCTGTTGAAAGGCCAACCGACACGCCCATCGAGCTGCGCGGCCGCAGCGTCCGCTTCCATCCGGAACTGCCCGGCAGCCTGCAACCGGCCTCGGGCGGCGGTCAATTTGGTCAGGCAGCCGACGACTGGGAGCACTGGTTCACCAACACCAATAACCAGCATCTGCGCCACATCATTCTTCCCGACCACTATTTGCAGCGGAATCCAGCCTTGCCGGTCAGTGCCGTGACACTGGACATTCCCGATCACGAGCCGGCTTGCAAGGTTTATCGCATCAGTCCTTTCGAAGCCTGGCGCGTCGAGCGCACGCGGCGCCGGGCGACGGGACCCGACCCACGACGCTACCCCTCTACGGAACTCGTGCCCGGCGGCTACATCACCTCTGGGTGCAGCCCCGTGGTTTACACTGCCGATCTCTTCCCGAAGGCTTACCGTGGCAACACCTTTATCTGCGACCCGGCGAACAATCTCGTGCATCGCGACATTCTCGAAGAGAATGGCGCGACCTACGTCGCCAAGCGTGCCGAGCCTGATCACGAGTTCCTGGCATCGACCGATAATTGGTTCCGGCCGGTGAACCTCAGCATTGGTCCGGACGGTGCCCTCTATGTCGTCGATTTCTACCGGGAAGTTATTGAGACGCCTCTATCACTACCGGAGGACATCAAGCGGAGGCTCAATCTCCAGAGCCGGGGTCGCGGCAGGATCTGGCGGATCGTGCCGGAAGGCTTCCAGGCCCGCAAGAAGCCCTCGCTGCGGAAGGCGCCGAGTGCTGAACTCGTGCAGTACCTGGCGGATGCCAACGTCTGGTGGCGCTTGACTGCCCAGCGCCTTCTGGTCGAACGACAAGACAAATCCGTTACCGAGGCCCTTGTGAAGCTGGCGAGCGAATCACTGTCGCCTCAGGGTCGTGCGCATGCGCTCTGGACGCTATCCGGGCTCAGGGCTCTGGACACCACGCTCATCGAGCACGCGCTGAAAGACTCAGAGCCCGGCGTCCGCGAACAAGCCCTGCGACTGGCTGAGGATCGGCTGGCGGCATCAACAAGTCTGCGCAGCGCCGTGGTGGCTCTGGCCGACGATCCCTCACCCAAGGTGCGTTTCCAGCTGGCATTCACGATGGGCGAAGCAAACGCTCCTGAATTCACGGAGGCGCTGGCCAAAATCGTGCGCCGCGATGTTGAGGATCCCTGGACGCAGCTGGCTGTGCTCAGCTCGAGCAGTCGATCCGCGCCTGGTTTGCTGGACTCGCTGGCTGAAGACCGCGAGTTCGTCAAGCATGACAAGCAGTCGCATCTGCAACTGTTCATTCGGCTCGCCGCCATGGTCGGTGCCAGGGCCAGCGATGCCGAGCTGGCACGTGCCCTGCATCTCGCTGTTCCGCGCGAGGGCAAGCCTCAGGCATGGCAGGTGGCCATCATTGAAGGCCTTGGACAGGGCTTGCAGAATACGCCGCACAGCTTGAGCAAGCTTTGGGAGCGGCCTGGAACGCTTAAGGAGCCCTTGGAGCAGACCAAGCCGCTTTTCGACCGCGCCGCGGCGACGGCGCAGAATGAAAAGACGAGCGTCGCTGACCGGGTTGCGGCCGCGCGTCTGCTCGGCTATGGCCCGTTCGCGACTGCTGCCGCTGTGCTTCGGGATTTCCTGGGGACCCGTTATCCGACCGAACTGCAACTGGCAGCAATCCGGGCCTTGTCGCTTCACGAGAATGCACAGATTCCCGAGATGCTTCTGGCGGCGTGGGGAAGCTACAGTCCTATCGTCCGCCGGGAGGTGCTCGAAGCGATCTTTGCCCAACCGGACAGGGTGGCACACCTGTTGAATGCCATCGAGCAAAAGAAAGTATTGCTTGGACAACTGGAGCCATTCCGCCTCACGCAGTTGCGCCAGCATCCCGATGTAAAGGTGCGTGGCAGAGCGACAACCTTGCTGGCCGGCCAGCTGAATTCGGATCGGCAGAAAGTCATCAATGATTACCGCGCAGCGCTCGACCTTAAGGTGGACGCCGTGAAGGGAAAAGCGGTGTTCAAGAAAACATGCTCTACCTGTCATCGACTCGAAGACGTCGGCGTCGAGGTCGGGCCGGACCTACTGTCAGCGCTAAGGAATAAAACGCCCGAGACGCTGCTGGTCGATATCTTCGACCCCAGCCGGGAGGTCGATCCGCGGTTTATCAACTACGTGGTGAACAACAAGACCGGCAGGGTATTTACCGGCATGATCGCCGCTGAAACCTCTTCCAGCATCACGCTGAGGCGCGCGGAAAGGGCAGAAGACACGATCCTGCGGGATCAAATTGACGATATCCAGGCAACGGCCAAATCCTTGATGCCCGAAAACCTGGAGCTGCAACTGAGCAAGCAGGACGTCGCCGACTTGATTGCTTACCTGCAGTCGGTGGCGGTGCCGAAATGATTTACGCTTTGCCCGATTCAAAACGAGACAATCTACTATCCCTATCGGCTGTAGAGTAGGAGTCCCCTGGTTGCCGGAAACAGGAGTTGTACTTGCACAGCTTGTTGACCGAGAAAGTAATACGCGTACTTATGCGACTTCGAGCAAGGCTTGCGGGTTTTTCGCAGCAATCATGAGCAAGGTCCGCGCAGCTCCTGAAGGCACGCGACGCCCCTGCTCCCAATCTTGCAGAGTCCGTACCGAAACGCCGAGCAACTCGGCAAAACGCGCTTGGGAAAGCTCGGTCTTTTCTCTTGTCTTGGCAACGTCGGGCACATTGATCACGCGGCCATATTCGCCGCGCTTGATTTCCCGAATTCCTTGGAGGATTTCCTTCCCAACATCGCGCGTTTTCTTAGCCATTGTCTACCTCTTTGCGGATCTCTCGCAGCACGTGAGCTGGGATCTGCTCTGCGACGTTCTTGGGGTACATCCTCAGCATCCAGATCACGCCTTGGCTGATCTTGGCGTAGTACACCACGCGATAGCCACCGCCCTTTCCTCGGCCTGGCGGAGTCGAGGCGCACCGGCAGCACTCAGCGCAATTGCAAATGCAGCGCTAGTTTGGCCAAGACAAGCTGATTGAGACTCACGCCTTCGGCATCGGCCTCGCTGGCCAAGGCAGCATGGAGCGACTTGGGCACGCGTACATTGAATTTGCCGCTGTACTCCCGCCGCTGCGGTCCAACTGGAGGGTCGGGCAGACTGTCAATCAACCGGTCGACTTGCCGGCTTTCTTTTGTCTTCGCAAAGGCCACTCGGTCCTTGGGATTCGGAAATAACCGTGCGAACGGCCCTCCGGGGCCGTAGATTGCATTGTTCGCTTCCACCCAGGTTACGCCCGAAGTTTCCGCCAAATTGCGCGCGCGTGTCAATAGTTCTTGGGCACGGTTCTCAATAGTTCGTTTCGACATGCTCCCAGCCTCCGATCAATCCAGGTCGATAATCTCGCCGGCTTCGCGAACTTCGAAGTAAATGGCTCGTTGACCCAGCTGCCTTCCCATCTGCGTGAACAGCTCACGGGCTTCGCTCACGCGCTCTGGCGGGACCAGGACCTCCAAGCGATAGCTTGTCTCCTCATACACGCGGCCATCATCCGCCACCCAAGCGCCCACGAACGGACCCTCCAGAGAATAGCCTCCAAACGTGTCACGAACGAGGGTCAAGAAGGCGCGCCGCTCGCGCTGGCTGATTTTCGATCTATCGTTGCGATGCGTCGGGATGCGGGTGACGACGAGCATTGCAATTTCTCTCAGCTCGCGGGCGGCAACCGATCCGTGCGCTGATGATACCACAAGTAGTACCATAAGCAAAGGCGTTTCAAGTCGGGTTGGAAGTCCGGCCGACAGCCGATTCTCGCAGGATTATCTAGCATCACGCTGCGTCGGCCAGCGACCACATCTCTGTTTGATCGGCGCTGATCGAATGGACCCGCCCTTCCTCCCGGAGCTTGTAAAGCCCGGCGAGGACCTGTAATTCGGCGAAGCGCACCAGTTTGGGCGACAGCCCTTTGTAGAGTTGACGTGCAAGATCCGGAACACTCTGTGCAGAAGAGGCCAGCGCCGCCAGGAGCTGCTCTTCGCGCATATTCCTGTGCTTGATGCAATCCTCGATCGTTTGGGTGGGTCGAGTCGTGGGGCTGCCGTGGGCTGGCAGGAGCATTCTGCAATCCAGCGCGCGCAAACGCTCCAACGAATGCAAGTACACCTTCAGGTCCCCATCCGGCGGAGCAATCACCACGGAGGAGAGCGTCGAGATCATGTCGCCGGCAAAGATCAGACGATAATACGGTTCATAAAACGCCAGGTGGCCTGGTGCATGTCCCGGTGTGAAGACCCCCTCGAGATGCCAGGGCCCGCGGCCGTCGGGGGCCGTGCCCAAATCGAGGCGCTCCCCGGCTTCGATCTCGCGGTCCACGGCGACCTTGCCTTTGAGCCGCTGCGCCGTGATCGGATGAGCATAGATCGGCACTCCATAGCGTTTGGCAGACGCCGTCGCCGCACCAATGTGATCGGGATGATGGTGCGTGAGTACCACTGCGGTCAAGCGATTGCCCTCGGCATGGTGGCGATCGAGCAAGGCGAAGAGGTGCTCCTGCTCTTTCGCATCTCCCGGGCCCGGGTCGAGTAAATAGCTCGGATTCCTGCCAATCAGGTAAGCGTTCGTGTGGGTGCTGGGTGGTAGGGCGAGCGTTCGCAGCGGGATCATGCGCACGCCGGGCGTAAAGTAGATCGAGTGAATCGTCTCATCCGTTTGCGTGCGGATCAACTCCGACAGCCGGGCGGGGATTTGCTCGATCGTCAGACCGTCGATCGTCTGCAGGATCAGCACGGTCGGCGGCGAGACGAATGATTCGCCGCGTGTCCATGGTTCCAACACTGCATGCGGTGCCGCCCATTCTCCGGTCTCCAATTCTCCCGGCCAGACTTCTGCTTTCTGGTTGTCCGGCACCCTGGCCAGGAAGAAGACCGTATTGAAGCGCGTCGGAACGAAAGAAGGCGTCGTCACGCTGCCCAGGGGAATGAAATCAGCCGCGTTCAGGCGCACGCTTAGGTGGGAGAGCACATCGGGAAAAGTCATTTCCTCGACCATCAATTTGCGGCGCAGGTAATCAAGGAGGGAACCGCTGGGAGGAAAGGAGCCGTCCGCCCGCCGGGCGATCAGAGCGCCGGTCTCTTCGAACAGCTCTCTGGCGGCTGCTGCATAGCGCTCCGAATCAACGTCTAAGGGATTGGGCCTTTCTGCTGGCGCATCGACGGGAACCTCCCTGTCCCCAGCGGAGACCTTCCCTCCGGGAAATGCCAGGAAGCCGCCCAGGAATCGTAAGTTCGCGGACCGCCGCACGACAAAAAGCTCGGCCGGACCGGAACCTCTAGCCAGCAAAACACTGGCAGCCTTCGCGATCTGGCTCACCTTGATTGGCTTCCTCTGGTAGGGAGAAGCATCCCGAACACGGATGGGGCAGGTGTCCGGAGAGCGAATGCCTACTGTTTCGTCTCGCCCTCGGCAGGCGGCTTCTTGCGCTCGGCGGAGGCGTTGAGCCCTTTTTCGACGCTTTCCAGGAGACGTTCCATCGCAAACGGTTTGCGGATGTAATCGACGACACCAAGATACTCGGCATACGCCTTGTGCCGGCTACCCTCGTTCGCCGTGATCATGATAATGGGCGGAGCATCCGATTTATTTTTGAAATGCTCCAGAACGGGGTAGCCGCCCATGCGCGGCATCATCATGTCCAGGATGACCAGGTCCGGATGGTGCTGATAGACCATCTGCTTACCCTGCTGCCCGTCGCGCGCTTGAAAAACGCGATGTCCATGTTTTTCCAGGACAGCGCGGAGCCCGTCGCTCAGCTCCATGTCATCGTCGACGACGAGAATGGTCTTATGGTCCGCCATTTTGCTTGTGCCTCCCGCTTATTCTCCGAGCAACCTTATCATTACAAGGTTAGCAGTCAGTCAAGATCTCGACAAGCGGCGTTGCCCGGCAGGTCTGGCCATCGCTACGCCACGTAGACCGCGGCAAGCTAGCAGCTTGCCCTACAAGTTCTGTTCCTCGAGCAGCATGGCTTTTGAGCCATGCCTGCACCGGCTGGTCGGATCGAAGCCGCATGGATCGTGCATCAAGAGTTCTACGTCCTCGTTGCCACTGACAAGTTCAGGGAACTTACATAACATCAGTAATTATAACCGCGACTCTTTGGGACGGTCAGGACGCTTCGGCGGGGCCGTTACCCCTCTCGTGCAGCGCGAGGCCGCGGGCGTCGTGTAGCATAGGACCAAAGGATGCCTCTGCATTTCACCGTGCTTGCCAGTGGGAGCGCAGGCAACGCCAGCCTGCTCGAAGTGGATGGGTTCGGCCTCCTGCTGGATGCTGGCCTGGGTCCCCGCAAGCTGGTCCAGCGGCTCAATGCCGCGGGCGCTTCCTGGAGCGGCGTCCATGCTGCCGTGCTGACACATACCCACTCGGATCACTGGAGCGAGCGGACTCTTGCACATTTGCTCCGCCGGCAGATTCCCATTTACTGCCATGCAGAGCATCATGCGGCTCTGGTGGAATATGGGACGGCGTTCGCCTCGATGCGCGAAGCAAACCTGGTGAACGGCTACCAGGACCGGGAGGAATTCTCCCTCGGCCCCGGCCTGCGCTGCCGGCCGCTGGCTCTGCGGCATGACGGAGGCGCCACCTTCGGCTTTCGCTTCGAGATCGCGAGCGACCTGTTTTCGCCGCCGTACGCACTGGGCTATGCCGCCGACCTCGGTTCGTGGACGGACGAGCTTGCCGGCCAACTTGCTGAGGTCGACGTGCTTGCACTCGAATTCAATCACGACGAGGACCTGGAACGCGCGAGCGGCCGATCCCCTCAACTCATCGCGAGGGTGCTCGGAGAAGACGGACATCTCTCGAATACCCAGGCAAGCATGCTGCTGCAAGAAGTGCTGCGCCGTTCCACTCCGGGACGCTTGCAACACCTTGTTCAGCTCCACCTGAGCAGGGACTGCAATCGACCGGGCCTGGCGGCGGAGGCTGCCCAAACAATTCTGAATGAGTTTGAACCTTCCATCCGCCTGCGCACGGCAAGCCAGGACGAGCCCAGCCCAAAGATAATCGTGGGTGGCTCCCTGAGCGGCACGTCCCGTTCGGAGAGGCGCTCGACGCAGACGAAGGATGGCCCAAGAGATGTGGCATCCGGCCAGATGCAGCCTAGCTTCTTTTGAGAGTGGGAAGAGAGACCGCGGCTGACGCCGAACTTCACAGAAATGCCCCGCGTCAGCCGCGATCTGCTACTTCCGACCGCCGTTGTGGACGGATACGCAACTGGCCCAAAGTTGTCTCCTCCAACTCGCCTCGATCACCGCGCCGCTCCCACACCCGAAGGCCGATCAATCCCGCCCTTGGATACTCCTCGCCTCTGCGCAATTCATAGCCAAGGGACGGATCGACTTGCAGTTCCAACCGGCGCTGGAGTCGCTCGTCGTAGACCGTCACGATCTCTGCCGTACCGTTGTCCTCCGAGCCGCCCCGGACAATCAGGAGCCGTGGGCCGGCGATCGTGAGGTCCAGCTTCGAGCTATCACCGAGAGCCGCAAATTCAAATTGATCGAAAAAGTGCTGCTGCGTCTGCCGCGTCGTTCGCAGAAGAAGAAAATCGTCCGCTACCTTGAGCGCGTCCTGGAGCGAGATTACGCCAGGTCGCTCCACGGTTCGCCCAGCGGGGATCGCAATGCCCGCGATCCCGGTTTTTCTTGATAAAGAAAGTCGATGTATTTCGTGGAGTTGGCCAGGCAGCAAATTCAAGTCTCCGGCCAGGAATCGCAGCCGGCGCTCGGCGATAGAGCGAGAATAGGCTTCATAAGAAAGCAGCAACGTCCGGTCTGGTTCGCCAGGCGCTTTGCCGGTTCCCAGCGGTCGATCAAGGAAGACCGCCATGCCCAGCTCTTGCAATTCCTCCGGCTGGTGCAGATCGTCGATCGACTCCATGAGCAGGTCGTGCATCGGCAGGGACTGATCCAAGTAGAGCCGCCTGGTGCGCTTTCCAGCAACCTGGATCTGCTCCTCGGGCACCCGCAGGTGCGCTCCCGGAACAATACGCGCGTTCTCGCCTGGCGACGTCGGGGCATCCGGCACAGGCAATCCTTTGAGCAAGTGCCACATGAGCCAGCCCTGGCGAAGGCCGCGACGGCGAATTCTCTTTTTCTTCTGCAGCGCTGGGTCGTCATGGGGCTCCGAATGAAACAGCACCGGCTCGGATTCGATAAATTGCAGATAGGCTCTCAACAGGCTATCGAGCATCAGTGCGTCGGGGTAATTCGCGCCCTGATGATGAAACGTGACGAGATCGTAAGCGGTGAGGTGCCGCGCCGTCTGGCGCAGGAAGTAACTCAGAAGGTCTGCCACCTCTTCTCGTGTCGATAAGCCTTCCTCTGCCTGCACTGCCAGGAAGTGCAGCAGGTTGTCGACAAACCCCGTATACGGCGACAGGGCAACCTCGTTGAAGAGCCTGCGGCTGACCTTCGCCAGATGTGTGCCCTCAAATCTAAGCTGACGCCAGCGCTCTCGAAAGAGGGAGGCGCCGAAGCGAACCTCTTGGTCCGGAATGCTGCGCAGGACCGTCTCCAAGAGCCTAGCTGTCTCGGTCTCTGACAGAGATTGGGTCAATACTCGATCGATGAGCTGGTCATAGGAACGCATGGGCCCTGATTCTGCCGGTAGCTCTTCCGCTTCCATCCGGCCGAAATAAGCCAATTCGCCCAGGGAGAACGCGGGCAGAGGCGCTTCGATTGAAGTGATCGGCAACCTGCTGGAGCCGACAACCGCCTGAAAGAGCAGGCAGCGCAACTCTTCTTGAAGGTTTGATACGGAGCCGACTCGATCCAGATGAATGGAGCCGACCAGCTCGCGCAGCCACTTGCGCACCTCGCGGCTGGCGTAGACATTGTCGCCGGCATGATACCCTTCCCAAGCATAACAATGAATGGAGCGGACGATGTGCAGCATTCGATTGGCAACGTCGAGCTTCACCGCCAGGATCGGTTGCACGGAACGGCCGGCCGCGTCGCCCCAGAACAAATTCCAGGCTTCGAACGATTGCCGAAGTCGTGTTTGGGAAGCATCGAGCAGCCGGCCCCTGAAGATTTCCCAGGAGATCTCTTCGTGTGCCTCGTGCTGCCACTCAAGGGCCGCGTCCAGGCCCACGAAGAAATGAGCCGGATGGAGCGCCGAAGTGACGGCATTCCGCACCAGATTGAGGGGAACAGAAGTCATGGTCACATCGAATGGGGGGTTGTCGAGTCTATATCACCGTGCCTGATTCGGCAGCGGCGTAGGACAGATTTCCCAATCTGTCCGGTCAGGTTGGAAACCTGACCTACTGCCGAGTCCCGCATGGTCATTTGGTTCCAGCAAGGACCTTGCCATCTATACTATGGGCAATCTAGCGAACGAACGGCGGAGTGCTCAAGTTTGCATGGGTTAACGGTCCCGCGGCAAATTCGGAAAGAATTCGAAGATGCCGCTATTGAGGAATGCGCGCGGGAATGCCGAATCGTATTGGTGAGTGCTAACGAATTCTCCGGACTTGCGGAGACGAGTGAATAATGTGTTCTCAACGCCAAGTTGGGCAGGAGTGGATAGTCATGCACAAAGCATGCGCGTTTCTGACCGCAGCATTCCTGGCATGGGCCACGACGCCTTGCCACGCCGGGGACAACGCACAACAATCAGTGCTCCCGGCGGCGACGACTCTGTCCAACGGGGCCGCACAGGAAAAGCTTCCCCAACCCACCGCGACGTCCGGAACTCCAGCGCTGGCAGGATCGCCGGTGCTGAACCACCTCACACCCGTTCCCGAAGGTCCCGCAGCGCCAGGCTGTTGCAGCAGCGGCTGCAATCACTGCCAGCGCTTCATCGAATGGCTGACCTACCGCCCCGTGAAGACTTGTGGGCCATGTGGCTGCCTTCTTTGTCCGGCTCCCTGCTGTGACCCGCCTCTCTACATGTTCTTCCTTGCGGAATGCCATCAGCCTGGCTGCGGAGCCAGGACAGGATGCGCCCCTAGCGGTCCGGTCGGCAAGGCAATCGACTGCTGCGCGAACCGCCATCCTTTCCTGGAATGGGTCCGCGGCCAATCCTGTGAGAAGAACTGCTGCTGCCCATGCGTAGCCGCGCCTGCCGAGGCGCACTGAGAGAAAGGGCGTGGCTCCGTGACGTGATTTCCCGTCACGGAGCGACCAGTCCGGCAAGTCATTCACGGCATCAGCAGATCGCCATTTCTTTCGACAAAGCGGACGCGCACATCCGGCGCTTGAATGTGGTGCAGAAGATGCCGTGGCAGCAGACAGCGAATCGTGACAAGATTGTCGTGGTACTGCTTGCCGTGGATCTCAGCGTGCGCGGAGAGATATGAAAGAACTCTACCATTGCCTGCATCGGCCTCGATTTCCGCGTCGGCAAAATCGGCGCTGAGCGATTGGATCACTGCATCGCGCAGGCTATCCAGACCTTGGCCGCTGGCGGCACTGATGGGTACGGCCCGCGGATGCTGCTTCAGCAGCACATCGAGATAAGAACGGTCGGAAACCAGATCGATTTTATTCAGGACCAAGAGCGTGGGCTTATCCGCGCAACCGATTTCCTGCAAAACCTGATTGACAGCGCGAAACTGTTCCTCGGCCGCCTGGTTGCTGGCATCGATCACGTGCAGCAGCAGCCGCGCTTGCCGGGTTTCTTCCAGCGTCGCCTTGAACGACGCGATCAAATGGTGCGGCAGCTCCCGAATGAAGCCGACGGTATCGCTTAGCAGCACCCGGCCCCAATCTTTCAAATGCCATTGTCGAGTGCGCGTGTCCAGCGTGGAAAAAAGCTTGTCCTCGACGTAAACGTCGGCCCCGGTCAGCGCATTCATCAGGGTGCTTTTGCCGGCGTTCGTGTAGCCGACCAGCGAGACCGTGTGTTCTTCCTGCCGGCTGCGGACTTCGCGCTGCTTCCGAGCCTGAACCTCTCCCAGGCGTTCCTTAAGGTCGCGAATGCGCAGGGCCACCAGACGTCGGTCTTCCTCAAGCTGCGTTTCGCCGGGGCCGCGCAAGCCGATGCCGCCCGAGTAGCGCGAAAGATGCGTCCACATGCGCCGCAAGCGCGGCAGTGAATACTCGAGCTGGGCCAGTTCGACCTGCAAGCGGGCTTCCGCGGTGCGGGCCCGCGTCGCAAAGATGTCGAGAATCAGCTCGCTGCGATCGAGGACCTTGACCTCGGTGGCCTTCTCCAGGTTGCGGACCTGCGCCGGCGAGAGGTCGTTGTCGAAAATCACGACGTCCGCATCCGACGCCTGGACTTGCGCCTGCAACTCCGCCAGTTTCCCCTTGCCGATGTAAGTGGCGGGAATGACGGACTGCCGTTTCTGCACGAGCCCCCCAACGACAACGGCGCCAGCTGTCGTTGCCAGACCTTCGATCTCTTCGAGGGGGTCAGTACTGATCCAGGGCCGATCTGGCAGTGCCACGCTTACCAGAAAGGCGCGTTCACGGTGGACGGTGAGTTTGTCGCGAGTGATGTCTAGGCTCACGTGGTGTTTTCGTTCCTCCCTATCAGAACCAGGTGATCGAACTGCTGATCGCAGGCCAAAGTCGGACCCATTCTCCTACTGCGGACGCCTCGTTTAACCGCGAGCCAGCGGCGAGCGCGTGAACTAACGGGATGCTGTATCCCTTCTGCACACGCGCTCGCCGCTGGCTCGCGGTTAAACGAAGTGAGTGAAAAGCGTCAAGTGCGGTGAGGGAGTCGCCAACCTGCACAACTCATCCCTTCACGCTAACAAGAAACCTGCACGGTCTCTACCCCGAACTAGACCAGGCCGGAAATGCTCTGCTCCTGGAAGTAGCAAGTCCCGCCCGCACATGCCGCCCTGGCGTTCTATTCGAGGTCTCAGGGAGTGAGACACAGCCCTGGCATGCGGGGTTCACGGCCACTATCATGCCTTACGGCATGGAGGCTTTCAAGTGCGGCGCCGTCTCAGCCTAGCGGGTGCCGCTTGGTCGATTTGATAGGGGAGTACCTAGCCTTGCCAGTTGTCGTTCAGAAATTTGGTGGGACAAGCTTGGCCAACGCCGAGCGCATCATGGCGGCCGCACGGCGGGCAATCCGTGCGCATCAGAGCGGCAATCAAGTGATTGTGGTGGTCAGCGCCCGCGGCGACACCACCGACGAGCTAATCTCGCTGGCGCGGGAGATCTGCGATCAACCGCCGGCGCGGGAAATGGATATGCTTCTCGCCACCGGCGAGCAGATCTCGATTGCGCTGTTGGCGATGGCCATCCAGAGTCTCGGCCAGCCCGCCATCAGCTTCACGGGAGCCCAGATCGGCATCGTCACCGACAGCAGCCACACCAAGGCCAGGATCAAAAACATCTCCACGCAGCGCATGCGGCAGGCCCTTCACGAGGGCAAGATCGTCATCGTGGCTGGGTTCCAGGGCATCGACGAGGAGTCGAATATCACGACCCTGGGACGAGGCGGCTCGGACACCACGGCAGTAGCCTTGGCAGCCGTCATGAAGCACGATCGTCACGGCGAAAACGGCGAAGTGGGCTGCGAAATATACACCGATGTCGATGGCGTTTACACCACCGATCCGCGCCTCGTGGCCCAGGCACGGAAAATGGACGTGATCAGCTACGATGAAATGCTTGAGCTGGCCAGCGTCGGCGCGGGTGTGATGCACTCGCGCAGTATCGAGTTTGCAAAGAAATTTCACGTTCCGATCCATGTGCGCAGCTCCTTTAGCGACGTGGAGGGAACATGGATCATGGCCGAGGCGGAGTGGATGCGGAACGTGGTCGTATGCGGCGCGGCCATCGCGCGCCAGGAGGCCCGCGTCAGCATCGACAATGTGCCCGATCAACCGGGTGTCAGCCATCGGATCTTCTCCGTGATTGCGGAGCACAACATCGTTGTCGACATGATCGCGCAGAACGTGGGCAGCGCCGGCCGGGCTGCCATCGGCTTTACGGTGCTGGAAAACGATCTGCGCGCTGCCCTGGATCTGCTCCAGCCACTGGCCCGCGAATGGGGCTCGACCATCCATCACGGAGAGGAGGTGAGCAAA
>Ga0310039_10000387_pt1 | contig 37221 bp, 39 predicted proteins | sample Sb_taG_4_FD_200460 | JGI IMG/M metagenome (GOLD analysis project Ga0310039, IMG submission 200460) | Peat soil microbial communities from Weissenstadt, Germany - Sb_50d_6_BS metaG (v2) (version 2) | ecosystem: Environmental > Terrestrial > Soil > Wetlands > Peat | place: Germany: Weissenstadt...
GTTCCTCCGGGAAATAGGTGAAAGTCCGGAAGAATCGTAGGCCTGTACACTTGTCCCAATCAAGGCCCTCTCAATAATTGAGGTGGAGTTTGATGCGTTCGCCCTGTATCGCCGGGCCTCCCGCCGCAGCGGGCAGCGCGAAACCGTAAGAACAAAAAAGGGGACGCATCTAATTAGTGATCAGTAGAACTGGTGGGCGAGTCACACCGTCCGGCTGGACATGGTACCACGCCATTAGGGAGCAGGCAGGAGGTCAGCAAGGCGTGTTGCAACTCGTTCCCACGCCCCAGCACACTCCTGGCTCGCCCTGGTGGAAAATCTTGCATCCTGACCCTGGTGCCGCAGGGGGATACGCAAAGTGGGCTTTGCCAGCAGGAGCGGCACGACGCCACTAACTGAGTGATAGGTGCAAGCCATGAGAAACCTCAACGAACTTAACATGAATGAAGGTGGTCGGCCAATCACTCGAACGCCGCCCACGGATACCCATGTTGCGAACTTCCAATCTCATTTTGGGGTCGTTCTTCCAAAGGAGTATGTGGCAGGGCCTACGCATCACCGCTTCTCTAAAATGCCGTCGCCGCGCACGATTTCTTCGAGAAAATCAGGATCCAGTGCGGCGGCGAACCGTTTTTTCGCGATGCTCAACTTGGCTGGGTGCGCCTGCAGCAGCGACAGGGTTAGCCGGCGCCGGGTGCCTTGTTTTCGCGACCGTTCAGGCGTCATCTGTTGCAAAAGCTAGCCTGGGGCCGCGAAAACATGCCGAGCAGCCGGTGACATAACCTCCTACGTTGGGGCACGGCATGCTTACGAGCCTTCCGGGGTGTACGCTTTCTGTCCGTTTCCCGGGGCCCGTAAGCATGGCACGCCGGCGCTCGTGTTTCTTCATTCCCATCCTGGGCGTTAATCCTACCCGTGACGAGAAAATGGCAGCGGAAATCTCCTCGTTTGCAGTTTCTCCTGCGCCTTGCTGGATCTACAATTGAGGCTTCGGGGCGCCGGCAGGCATGGCGTGCGCGCTTGCCTGGTGAGCCGTGGACTTCGTCCGGTACGGTGATTGGATGTGTGGATTCGAAGCGGCAGGAATGGCGATGCCTTGCAAGGGTTGGAAGGATGCCTCGGGCACGCTTCGGGCTCGTAGCTTTGGTGGGGCGGCAGGCCGCCTGCAAATATTTGGGCCCAAAACGGCGTACTTTCAGCGCACTTTTGGCGCACCCTCGGCGCAGGCGAGCCCTTCCGCTGCTCATAAGGCGAAAGAGAAAATCAATGGGAAGGCGGAGCGCTTTGTGGCCGGGTATAATATCCCAATCCTAAGAGCCATCACGAGGATTCGTGCCTGCATGTCCACTAGTGATTATTCCGCTGGGCTCAGAACGCCCGCGGACCGGCGCTTTGCCAGTACGCGCTGGAGCCTCGTGGCGGCTGCGGGCCAAGGGCGTACGCCCGAGTCCCAGGAAGCGCTGGCTACTTTGTGCCAGCTCTACTGGTATCCGCTTTACGCATATGCCCGACGACGGCTGCCGAGCGTGGACGATGCGCAGGATCTGACACAGGCGTTTTTCGCACAACTCCTGGAAAAAGAGTATTTGCAAGATGCGGATCCTCGGCGAGGCAAATTCCGATCGTTTCTTTTGACTGCCTTCAACCACTTCTTGAGCAAGGAGCGCGACAAGGCACGGGCCCAAAAGCGCGGCGGGCAGAGGCAATTCCTATCTTTCGATTTCCAGAGCGGCGAACGCCAATACTGCTTCGAGCCCGCCGACCATGCGACACCCGAGACAATCTTCGAGCGGCGCTGGGCGTTGACCGTGCTGGAGCAGGCCCTCGCCCAGCTGCGGAAAGAGCTTGAAAGTGCCGGCAAGGAGACAATGTTCGAGCGTCTCAAGGAGACTTTGACCGGAGACGGGATAAGCCGGCCCTATGCCCTGTTGGCTGGAGAACTGGGCATCAGCGAAGCAGCGGTCAAGGTCGCAGTTCATCGCCTGCGGCGCCGCTATCAAGAGTTGCTGCGCGCCGAGATCGCGCAAACGGTGTCCAGCCCCGAGGAGGTCGACGAAGAGCTGCGCAATTTGTTCGCGGCCGTGCGCCAAAAAAGCGTAACCCGGCCGTAACCTTTGCGACAGATTGCGTCAGTAAGAGTGTGCCCCGGAGCATACTCAGGAGATCCTAGCATGAGAATGAAGTTTGGCCCGATTGGCGTGATCGCGAAAATACGCGGGGACAAGAAGCCGGATGAGCCAGTCCCGGCCGAGGCCCGTCGTTGTCCACAATGCGCAGGCGAGGTTTCTGCGGACGCACCGGAAGGTCTTTGCCCCCAATGCCTCTACCAACAGGCCATCGCGGGTGTTGCCGGCGGACCGGAAGCGGAAGAGCCGGCTCGAACACCGGCGCCGACCTTCGTGCCGCCCACGCCAGCAGAGCTTGCGCGGCACTTTCCCCAGCTTGAAATCCTGGAACTCGTAGGACAGGGAGGGATGGGGGCAGTCTACAAAGCGCGGCAAACGAAGCTCGACCGCCTGGTGGCTGTCAAAATCTTGCCGCCGGAGGTGGCCCGCGACCCGGCCTTCGCCGAGCGCTTCACGCGCGAGGCCCGTTCCTTGGCCAAGCTTAACCACTCGAACATCGTCACCGTCTACGATTTCGGCGAAACCGACGGGCTTTATTACATCAGCATGGAATTTGTCGATGGCAAGAACGTCCGGCAACTACTCGATGCCGGAGAACTGCCGGCGACGCTCGCACTCAAGATCGTGCCGCAGGTGTGCGACGCCTTGCAGTACGCCCACGATGAGGGCATCGTGCACCGTGATATCAAGCCGGAGAACATCCTCCTCGACAGAAAAGGCCGCGTGAAGATCGCCGACTTCGGATTGGCGAGGCTGGTCGGTTTGACTCCCACCTATCTGACGTTGACCGGTTCGCACGAGGTCATGGGAACCCTCTACTACATGGCTCCCGAGCAGATGAAGGGCTCCCACCTCGTCGATCATCGGGCGGATCTTTTTTCCCTAGGAGTGGTGTTCTACGAGATGCTGACTGGGGAGCTGCCGATGGGGCGGTTTGCGCCACCGTCGCGCAAGGCGGCAGTGGATGAGAGGCTCGACCCGGTCGTAATGCGCGCCCTCTCGCGCGAGCCTGAGCATCGCTATCAGGATGCCAACGAACTAAAACGGGAGATCGAGGGGATTGCAGGATCTGAAGCATCTTCTCAGGCCCAGAAGACAGCATCAGCCGGCGCACCGGCCGTGGGTTCTTCCGCAAGTTGGCCGAGCGTCCAATTCCGCATTCCAAGCAACAATTGGAGCCATGCGCACATACGAGGAGACATTTATCGCGATGAAGCGGCGCTGATCGTTCAGTTTGACGACGTGGGACTCTTTCGGCGGAAGCATGAAGTTCAAGAAGTACGCATTCCGTTCGAAGAGATCACGTCGTTGTCTTGCCAGCGGGAGATGGGGGCGACGTTGCTGATCATCAAGACAGCGCGCCCGTCGACCATGGCCGCGTTGCCCGCCGGCCGCATGGGACGAGGCCGGCTCGTGATTCCAAGGACCGATCGTGAGGCGGCGCGGCAACTTGTGGAAAGCGTGCTCAAGCGCTCGCCCCCGGCCTCTGACCGAGATCCGCTGGGATCCAACTTCGATATTGCCCGGACTCGCCTCGATGTCGCCGTACCGGCCGTCGGGCTCCTGATCACCGGAGTCATCTCCTTCCTGTTCTTTATGGTGTCGTTCGGCGTTGCAGTTCTTATCCCTTGGCCGGAGGATATCCATAAGGCACACGTCTGGGGCGCGCTGGGGGCTGTTCTAGGGATGGTTATTTCCATTCAGCAGATCCTGAGCGCCGTGAAAATGATCCGCCTGGAATCCTATTCCTCCGCCGTGGCATCAGCATTTCTGGGCATGCTGCCCTGGTCGCCAACCTGGTTGTTTGGGCTGCCGCTCGGCATTATTGCCCTGGTGATCTTGCGGAAGCCGACCGTGATGGCAGCGTTCGCGCAGGGGCCATCCGCCACAGGAGCACCACCGGTTCCGGGAATCGTCGCGGGCAAGTTCCTGTCCTTACTCCGCTCGGCTCACGGTTATATCCTGCCGACAATTGATTGGCATGGCGGTCGGTCTCAGGAAGTGAACCCAGCAGGCGACGTCGCCGGCAATGTAGTCCAGCAACCGGCCGTAGATTCAAATCCAGACCAAGGGGCAAGCCGCTAAATGATCGTGCGTGATCTTGCAGCAGTCGGACTTTGGATGCCATGCAATGCCGAACATCTTAGAACCCGGGGTGCCATGCTTTCGCGACTTCCCGACAACATGACAGAGCAGTCAGGCAAAATCGCGAAAGCATGTCTCGCCCCACGTTTGGCGTCCCGTTCAGGGTTTGGGGCACCTCCGGCTTGTCCACTGGTGCGGGATTGCCAAGATGAGTCGGGACATGCTTTCGCGAGGTTTTCCAGCTTTAGTCGGTTATCTCCAGTAGTCGCGAAAGCATGGCACCCAACGCAGCCTGCCCTGGGAGATGTTGCCGTTGATGTCGGGTCGCCGCGGCAAACTCATGAGACGAACGATCACTGGAACGGAACTACTTCACCGCCGTTGCGCGTGAAGAGCGCGTGCAGCACCGCTTTATCGACCCCCTTTGCAATGAAATGAACCGATCCGTCCGCGAAGGCGGCATTGAACCCATCCGGATGATGGCCGACCAGTCCAGCCAGCGGATCCTTGGCGTCGATCTTCAAGTCATCCGGCTTCGTCCAAATGACCGCGCGGTCATCGCTGGCATCCACCACAAAGATCGTGTTCGACGTGCCATCGGTGACATCCTTGATCTGGATGCCCTGGGAATCGCCCGTGAACATCATGGCGGCGCCTACTGGGCCCAGGTATGTCGTCTTTCCGGCAAGACTCCCTTTGGCGCCTGGGCAACTGTAGACCTTTGGCATTCGCTTGATGAGCGCCTTGTTGTGCTCGCTGTCCCAGGGTTCGTTGAGATGAAATTCCTTGTAGAGGGCCTCCTGACCCAGGTAGGGCAGAATATGCACGCGCCAGCTCAACAGCGGCTTGCCATTGGAGTCAAAATTCGCAAACGCCGGAAATGTCCGATGCATATCTAGGTAGTTATGCAATGCCAGAACGATCTCCTTGAGGTTGGCTGCGCACGCTTTGCGACCTTCTGCGTCGGTGAACTTCTCTTCGCTTACGGCTAGCAGTTTGATAATGGCCTCATCACGAGAATCGACGTTCAACGTCAACCGTGACTCTGTGACCCTGGGCGTGAGTAACCTTGCCAAGTGATCGAATTGAGGGAGGGAAAGACGCAGTTGTGTCTGCGCGCCGAGTGCGTCATAGAACCTGGGGATGGCCGCGGCGAGCTTTTCCGCAGCCGCGGCATCCTGTGACTGAATGACCAAGCGCAGCCCTGCCCTGGGCGAGAGATCGATGCTCAGGGCCGCCCACTGAATGCCGCGTGTCAAAGTCGTGCTTGGTTCGCCGCCGATGCCTTTGGGCAGTCGCGGCATAATCTCTTCGACCGCGCGGCGGGCATCGGCTGTCGGCAGCAAAAGCAACTGAGCAACCGAGTCGCCCGCGGCCGCAAACGCTTCTGCAATTTCGGGACGCGCTGCAGCCTTCCCAGCGCGAACACGCGTTAAAAAGGTCTTGCTGCCTATGATGACCGCGCGATCCAGCTTCTCGAGGACTTCATCCGCCAGAGGCAAGTGCACCCACGGCGCAAGCTGGTCCGTTGACTTGCTCTCAAGCAGATCGACTATCGCTCTACCGTTGGCCTCCCCGGTCAGCGGTATCACGACCGTCTCCCCCTGCGGTAAGTCCGCCACGCTGACAAGGAAATAAATGTCCTTGCCTCCTGCTTTCGTGAAATCACGAACCCATTGGCCAGCGGCTTGCCGGAATGGCGCGACTGCCTCGGCGTCGCGTTTGCCAAGCTCGCGAAACCTGGACACGAGCGCGTCGATGTCCAGCCGGCTCAGATCGATGCGGACAATCCCGATGGTTTGCTCATCAACGTAAGGCGCTATGGCGCGGGCGCGCGCATCGGGAGGCATTTCCCCAGCCAGGGTTGGCATAGCTGAGCAGATCCACACAATGACAGTGATCACTTTCTTCATGGCAACTTTCCCTTGCAGAAGTGAAGGCGCCGCCAGCGGCGCTGGATTAGCGTTTGAGAATCAGCTCATATCTCACGGCGTTCATCCCTGGAGGCAAATCGCTGGGACCCTCTCCGACCAGGAATGCCTTGTCTCCTTCTACCCGATAGCCAAACTGTTGACCGGTCATGGGGTCGATCGGCACGGGCACTTCCGTGATGTCCTTGAGCGTTGCCGGCAACCTTCCGTCGTGTCCCGCGGCAAAGAGACGAACGGCCTCGATGCACTGCAAAGCAGCAAGCCGGCGTTCCAGCACCGCCGTGGCGGCAAAAATCTTCTGCGTCGCGGGCAAGAACTGAATGAAGGGGTAGCCTTCCTTCAGGATGCCGCGGCTATTGATCCTGGCATCATGCACTCGCTTTTGCGCTTGCCACATTCCTGCCGCCGCCTGCCAGTAGGGAAAAGCGTGCCATTTGAGCAGATCGTCCAAGAGTTGCCGGTACTGCTGCAGGGAGTGAATCGTAACAACCACAAGTACGGGCATCGCCTCCACTTCCGCGGGCTTTCGCCCGGCGGCGATCAAGGCGCTCTTTGCCTCGGGGTATGCTTTGATGGCCCCGACCAGGAGAACAAGGCTGGCCTGCCAATCGGAGTCATGTCCATTGCTGCTGGGTTGAAACAAGCGTTGCATTTGTTCCAATAGGGCCTTTTGTTGCTGCGGACCCAGTCGAGTTACGTCGAGATCTTTAATGATTGGCAATTCGGCTTCCAGCCACAGCTTTTCGGCGCCGCCGGCCTTGCGGAGCGATACAAATGGACGCGGCAAGTCGGCCAGCGCCCAGTAGAGGTTTGGAGAACCCGGACACCGGATCAGTTCCTCAACCTGAGCGTTCATCACCTGAGCGATCGCTATTCCCACCAGCGAACAGATGAAAATGGGCGCATCGCCGACGTGTCTGCCAAGGGCATAACCGGTTTGCAACGTATACACGGCGTCGTCGAAGTGTCCCTGGGCCATTTGCAAGCGCGCCCGGACCGCCAGGAGTTTGGCTATCGTGCGAAAGCCTTGCACGTCCGGAAGGACCATCCCCAATCCTTCGGCCTTGATGCGTGGCGTAAATTCCCAATCGCAATATTCCCGGCGTGCTGCCAGGTCCACTTCATGGAGTAGCTTGTCTGTCAGGAGGAAATTCAGATTCAAAGCTGCCAGCTCATGCAGGGGCGTTTGGAGTGCCTTTTCAATTTTCTCAGCCATCCCCGGAGCTTTGACCCAGCTGTACCACTCAGGGCTGTACGCGCGGTAATAGAGCTGAGCGGCATTCCCCGGCGTCAAGTCCTTGCCGTCAGGCAGCAGCTCATATTTGAGTGCGGGAACCGGCGCCGCGGCTGGACGAATCGTCAGCTTGATCGGCTCATTCGCCGGCTGCGCGGCCGCGGGAAACGCTCCGCCAAGCAGGACGATCACGGAAAACACGCGCTGCCACATAAATGGTCTCCTAACGACTGGAGGTTGTGTCCGCTTGCAAAAGATCCGAGTAGTCCCGCAGCGTGCGCGGTGAGCTGGGTTCAGGATCGCCGCTTCGTTCGGGCACCGGGGAAGATGAAGAAGCTGGCAATGCATCGACGCCCCAACGCAGCACGAGTTGCTCCAGGTTGCGACAGGTGAATTGTTCGGTGCGCGGGTCTCCGTTCGCAGGAGGCAAGGCATCGGCTTCGGCAAGACTGGTCGATTGTTCGGCCTCCGGGGGCGCCGGCGCAGGACTCGGTTCCGGGCGGAGGTAGACGATCCGCTCGGTCTCTTGGGGCGCGGGTCGAAGGAACGCCGTCGTGCCCAACACCATACCTAGGACTGCGACACCGCCGGAAGCGCCCAACCAAAACCGGCCGCGGCGCGCCGTCGATGCCTGGCCTGCGCGAAAAAGCACCTGGTCACGGTCGATTTTGCCGGGTGAGGGCGCCAGCGACGTCAGTGCTTTTGCCAGGGCCGCTAGTTCCGGGTCATGGGTTTCCGGGGACATGTCACTCCCAACCTTTCACGCAGGGCCGATAGGCCGGCCAGGTACAGGCGATGAACCGTACTCGACGAGGAGCCCATCAGATCGGCGATTTGGGCAAACGTTAATCCGCCCCAGAGGTGCGCCACAATGACTTCGCGCTGCTCGATGGATAGGGCTTGCAGGCCTCTGGTCGCAGCCTCACAATCAATCCCCGTGGTTTCGCTCGCGAGAAACCAGGTTGGCGTCTTCTCGGCGGCACGGGTTTCATGCTGACGGCGACGCTGGGCGGACCGGGCCGCGCTCACGGCGCCGTTGCGGACCACGCGATAGAGCCACGGCAGCAGCTTGTCCGGGAGCTGGCGCTGGGCAAATAGCTTGAGGAAAGCCTCTTGCACAACATCCTCGGGCGCAGTGCACCACTGCCGCGCGTAAAGGACCAGGGCAGCGGCATGCTGGTCCATCAACCGCCCAAGGAATGCTGGTTCCATCATGAGAATGACGCCGGCCGAGACGAGTTATCCCAAATTTTGAGATGCCTTCGATGAGAACCCTGGTTCCGCTGGGCGACCAGGCCGCCCTGGCCTATTTCGAGGACGAAGCCGCCGCATTGCGTTTCGCCGCGGCCATGCGCCATGTCAAGGAAGCGTGGCTCGTCGACGTCGTGCAGGCCTACACGAGCGTCGCGGTTTTTTTCGACCTCGACCGCACCCATTTCATCAGGGTCGCTGAGCACCTGCGCAAAGTAGACCAACAAGCCCCCGAACTTGCCGCGGCTCTGGAGGCTCGGCTTCATCAGATACCCTGTTGTTATACCTTCCAGCAAGATTTGCCGCGCGTAGCAGCCTGCACAGGATTGACGTCCGAAGAAATCATCGGCCTTCATGCCGGGACAGAATACACCGTCTACGCCATCGGCTTCTGCCCTGGTTTTCCGTACCTAGGTTATCTGCCGCCTGCCCTCTCTGGCGTGCCGCGCCTGGAGACGCCCCGGCTGCGCGTCGAAGCTGGCAGTGTAGGCTTGACGGGCCGGCAGACCGGCATTTACACGGAAGATCGCCCCGGCGGCTGGAACATCATCGGGCGAACGCCTTTGGAATTGGTAAATGTGGCGGATGCCTATTTCCCGCTGCGCACCGGCGACCGCATCCGCTTCCTGGCGATCGACGAGGCCGAGTATCAGAGGCTCCAAGGCCGGCGCCTGGGATAGACGTGACATTCAGACCGCGAGGGTCCATCTCTGGGCCGCGGAGTAGCGCAGGGCGACTTAGAGGCGCATGCGAATGTTCTGCAGCGTCTCCTCGACGAGTTCCCGGCCGCCGGGACCGGAATGATAGATGGCCTTCAGAAAGTGGACAGTCCGCCGGGCGGCGCCATCGAGGTGCCAGGCGCACTGTGCGAAATGGCAGTGCTGCAGTTTGGGGACTTCACCGCCTTCGTAAACCAGCTTGCAATTCTGGAATTTGCAGGAAACGAACTCGTTGCCATCGAGCACGACCGTTTCGTTCTCCTTGGTAATTTCTTTGAACGACGCCATGTCGCATTTCTCCATGGAGCAAAAGACTGTGCTGGACGGCGACCTGCCCGTGCGGCGCGGAGTCCGGTTGGACGGAGCCGGGAGCTAGTGGTAGGATACCACAGCGCCGAGCACCGACGCGCCCGTAGCTCAACTGGATAGAGCAATGGTCTTCGGAACCATAGGTTGGGGGTTCAAATCCCTCCGGGCGTAGTCACTTTCATGCGTTGTCATCTGGTCACAATCAGTCGCAAGCCGTATCGTTCTTGGGGCTTCCGTCGTTGGCTCACTCCCGGAAGTAACCATCAACGTTTTGTCATGTGTTGTCATCGAATCACATGAAACCGCAGCGGTTTGGTCAAGGCGCGGTCCGGGCGCAGCGGCTGTTTGATCTGTTCCCGTGGCGGCCAGGGCCTCGCGAGATGGCTTGCCGGCCAGGATCGGCGGCAGACTGCCAACGGCGGCCTCAAGGCTGTGCAAGGTGACATGGGTGTAGCGATTCATGGTGAGCCGGATGTCGGCATGTCGGGCCAACTCTTGGGCCAGCTTGGGGGTGACTCCGCTCTGGGCGAGAAGCGTAATGTAGGAATGGCGGAGCGCGTGGAAGTCCGCAAAGCCTTCCTCGGTCTGGTAGGGTATGCCGATGCCGGCCAGGTCCCTTCGCAGCATTTCAGCGGCCTTCTCCGGCCAGGTGCCGGGCCAGACGGGTTTCCCGGCCGGCTTGCCAGCCAGGTAGTCGCGCAGGCCCTCGGCCAGGTCCGGGGGAATCGGCTGGTGTACCTCTCTGCGGTTCTTGCTGTAGGCGGCCTGGACGCGGGCTGCGCAAGCATCCAGGTCGAAAGACTCCGGAGTCAAACTGGCCAGTTCGGCCGCGCGGAAACCGGTCCCCATCGCCGTCGCGTAGAGTAAGGCGCGGTCGATCCCATCCAGTCCACGGAATGATACCGGGTTTGTCCGGGCCGCTTCCAAGACTTCCCGCAGCTCTTCCAGGGGGAGGGCGCGCCGATCATGCCGACGGTCCAAGCGAACGTTTCCCCCAGACAGATGAGCCAGGGGGTTGTCGCCCATCCGCCGGTCCTTCACCAACCAGCGGCAGAATTGCTTGACGGCGGCCAGGTAAAAATTGCTGGTCTGAATGCCAGGGCCCCGGCAGAGGCGGTCTTGCAAGGCTTCGACGGTGCCCCGTGGGTAACGGCGTCTCCTGCCCATTCCCGTTGCTTCCAGGTGATGCCGACGAATCAGCGCGGTCATCGTTGCTGGCTTGACATGCAGGACGACAGCGGCCTCAGCCAGTGTGTACACCTCCTTGCCTGGTTCAAGAGGCGTTCGCGGTTTGCTACTCTTCCGGAGGTCCGCAACAAACTCCTGCACGCGAGAGGCGGACAGGTCCGCGATGAAGAAAAACCCGCATCCGTCGATTACCTTGCGGGCGCGCTCGACCGTCACCTTGACGTGAAAATCCGAATTCCCCTTGGCAATAAGGCTTCTCTCAAAGTCCTTCACGTGATCGGCCAGCGGGCGTCGACGGTACTTCTCGAACGCATCGACCATGCCAATTTTGGCCATCTTGGCATCGGTCACCAGCTTGGCCAGCATTTGCTTGCTGGCAGTTTTGTCAGCGCAAAGCGGGACCGTGGCAAATTTCCCCTCCGCGGTCTTGTATTTGCCGTACCAGATTTCGGACTTACCAGACACTTTCACCGCGCCTGCCGTGTCCTTCTTGACGCGCTTCCCGTCCGGGGTTCGGTATTTGCCATCGGGTAGTCGGTAGGCCGTGATGGAAGGCTTAAAGAGAGATGCCATCGATTCACCTTTTTCAGCGCCGCATGGCGGTGTCCAGGGCAAGCGTGAGAGACCGTTCGCGGCAAAGGATATAGAGCCAACCGCAGTGTAAACTTCCTCGACGCGCAAGCAAGGAAGATTTGCCACTATGTTGGTAGCACATCAAGAATTGTCTGCAGCGCCCGGCCGTCTCACCTGGGCAAAGTGCATCTTGGCCAAGAACGCCGGCGCCCGGAATCGCGGCTTCCAGAACGGTCCCCATCGTTTGTTGCCAACACAGAACCGGGCCAGATCTAAGATTTTGGGTTCCGAGGAGCCGCGTTCGCAGAGATTCACGTGCCTCTTGGTCCACTTGGCTTGCCGTTCGCTTTCGATTGGGCAACCCATGCGGCCCGGTTCGGCATCCCGGCTGCTACCCACATACGTATTTCCGCCAGAGGCCAGAGCCGGCGGCCTCCCTTGCGCAGGCCTGGCGGTCCCAGCTCTCCGGAAGCATCCCAGCGCCAAAACGTGGCAACCGAGATGCCGAGCATGCGTGCCAGGTCCTTGGCACCCACGGCCAGGCGCTCAGGGGCAGTTTCGGGGGCGGTCGGAATCGAAGCCGTTGGTTGTTCGTTCATCCTCTAGCTCCTCGTGAATCAGAAAACCCACTCGAACGACTGCGCCCGCCGCTCATCTTTGCGGACCTCGCCGGTGCGGGCAAGGCGCGGGCGAAAATGTAAAAATCGACGGTTCGCCGAAGTTGAAAAAGCTCCCGCCCTTGCCGATTGTGATTGACTCCGCCGGACGCTGCCGTCCCGAATAGAGAAATAAGCATGCGCCAGGGGGCATAGGGCTCTGGTTCGGCGGACAGCACAAGTCGAAAGCTTGCGTGGTCAGATCGCACCTCCGGGGCATCCATCGACGCGGTTCCTCGCCTTTAATACCCGAGCGAGTCGAGCGCCTCGGGTTGGGCGTCAATGTCCGGGAAAGATCCACGGCGGACGCCCTGTCCCCGTATGGGATTTTCCAATTCGGCGATGACAGCGTGGCCGGACCCTTGAGTGGCCAGGTGGCCGTCTTGCTGCTCCACCAGCACAGCCGCGACGGGCTCAACCTTGATCGGTGGAGCACGCGCGCCGATCGGCTTCTGGCCGGCTGTCCCAATTGTCCTGAAAGGTCGACGCCCTTCTTGCCTTGCCCCAAGCTTTCCAATCGCCAGCCGAGAGGGGTATGTTTTTTCTTCACGCGTGCGCGCGCGTCACTGAACAAGAATAATTCCAGTGACGCGCGCGCACGCGTGAGAGAAAAACCACTACCCCACAGTCCTCTGTCAGTGACGGCGTAACTGGCGTCGCTGAGTCACTGAAAAGCCGATTCCTCATCATCTGCTCAGCCTTCCTTTGTGAATCTTGCCCAGTGTCACCACGAGACAGTCACTGAGTCACCGAATCATCGAGCTGATTAGCAACCTCGGCGCCTGCGCTGTCACTCAGTTCAGTGACGCCATCCTCGCCGGTTGCGTGGCCATCGACCCATTTCGATGGGTCATCAAACAGTTCTTGCGTCAGGTCTTGGGAAATCACGGCGAGGTGCCTTCCGCCAGAAAGTCTGGTTGGAACCCTTGGCATCTCGCTCAAAACGCCAAATTTCAGACCAAGTGAGGTCAGGGATGCTTGGTCGTGGACGCCAGGGAGTTCAACATGAATCTGGCCGACCAGCTCCCAGCGTATGGCCAATACCACCGTAAGCTCACCATCAGCGCCGACGTGGGGGCGCCACCAGGCAGCGAAAGCCTTTTGGACCTCTCTCCATCTTTCTCGTGCGGATGCCCTCATGCCCGGTCGCTGCTGAGCGAATTGGGACCGAACCCTGGAAATGAGGCTGGCGCGCGCTGCCACGGATTTCCCGTTCGTTCCCTCGACAGTCCGCGATACTTCAAATGTTTGCGTCGCTGTCAACAGTCTCACCATCGCCTCGCGGAATTTCCTTCCCACCGCGGTGTTCTGATTCAAGTCGGCACCAGAGGCAAGAGGTAGCTTGTCTATCAGATCCGCCCAACTGACCTCCAGTTCGCTCTTGATCGCCTTGAGAAGCATGTGGCGATTGACGACGCCATTCGCGTCGTGGGGTGCGTCGACAGCCTCCTCCGCCTCGTCAACCAACCATCCTGGCGTACATGAAAGGTAATCGGCCCGCGTGATCTCACAACCACGCGATTCACTCCAGACGCCACGGTCCGTACGGCACACTATCTTGAGGGACTTGGACGCGTTCGGCCCAACGATGTCGCGGAGCCAACGGCCTTCGTCGATCGATTGTGACCCGGCCAGCAACTCAATTCCCTGAGCGATAATCAGCCCGAGCACTTGGTGTGATTTCTCCCGGTGCTCGCTGGCGTTTTTGCCGAGATGGTGCGAAAGGAGGGATACGACTTGCCTACGGCCGGTTGCCGAGTTTGAAAGTGGGATCTGGTCCAGAAAAAGTTGACCACGCATTACTTTGACAGGAACGGTGATTTTACCGGTTCCTCCGGACCGGCGCGGTGCATCTGGATAGAGTTGCAGAGGCCCGACATCGAAGACGGTCGCGACCTGTGGCGCCCTTGGGCTAGTGCTGTTTTCGCGCAATCGCCCATTCCCGGACAAAGGCGGATCATAGTGATGACCGTCGGGAGCGCCGATAGCAACCTTGAATTCCTGCCAGCCCTTCCCATCGCAGGAATTGTGCATGCAGGCCGCCGAGAGCTTGCCGCTGCTGTTCTGCATGATGGATACTTCGCCGTTACCACCGTGGGCCTGATCGAAAGGGCACTCAGTCAGGATGTAGACCGTCCGGCCGTCAGGCGTCGGTGTCAGCTTCACCTTAAAGCCTCGACCTCTGTCCTGCAGCCACTGCTCGACTTTCAAACGGGAGTAGGTGCCATCTTGACGAGTGCGTTCTGAACTCTGCGGTGGCGGTGGTGGCACTAATTTCGCAGCCAGCGCTTCCAGCAGATCCTTTGGCACCCGAACTAAGGGGCCCGGCGCCTCCAAGACCTTCGCGTACCGATGTGGGCGCTCTGGCAGGTTGTCGCCCTTGCAACTCAGCGCCCCATAGCATTTCCATATTCGCGCCGGATTGCAGGTCTTGAGATCAACGGCAACACTCTTATCTGAGAAGCGAGAGCTGAGAACTTGCAAACACTTCTTCAGCAACTCGATCGCCCAGGGTTCGTTTGGCAGATCGATGGCGTAAGATAGGTGGGCTCCGTTCGAGGAGTCGCCATAGATCGGCGATGGCCAACCGAAGCTTCCCAAATAATCACGGCAGTCCCTGGCGCGGGCCAAAGCCGCGGCATGCTCGGCGTCCGTTGACGAGATGCCAGCGGGCCGAACGGGATCGAAGTCAGTCAACATCCAGCGCAACCCCAGAATGTCGGCGTCGCTGGTTGTGTGTTGGGCCCGTTCGATAACGCGGTTCTTCGCCCGCGCGAGAAGATCGCCTCTGACCGGGTTGGGTGTGATGTACAGGCCTTGCGCTTTGCCGCTGTAGTACTGTGCGGCTTCGCCGAGCTTTTTCAGATCAGTGAAATATCCGGAAACGGTCCCGGCTTTCCCTGCGTGCAGCCCGCGCAATTCAATGAGCTGGTCCGGCTCGGTGACGAAGCGAGCGCACGCTGCAGCTATCTCCGCCGCCTGCGCCTGGCCATTGCCATTGGTTCCCTGTGACGCTACCATTTGGGTATCCCTGTTCACCAGTTTCTGCAGCGCCGACCGTTTCCCCGGTCGGCCTGCGCCTCTGCCCTGTGCTCATTCCCACCGCCTAACCTGCAACAGCTCGAGCCCTTCTTCGCCGTTGCTGAATGTATCCAGCTTGCCGAATAGTTTTTGCTCAGTGCAGTTGCCACCCCAGCACACAGGCAAACTTTCGGCGAACCCGAGATTAGCCGCCAAGAACTGCTGGACTTCCGTAACGTCAAGCACGGGCACCGGACCTTTCGCGTCCGTAATGACGGCTTCCATCGCCAGCAACGTGTCGTTATCCAGTGGGCCAACGTTTACCTGATCAACATCACTCATTCGTCATCCTGGACTTTTCACAGCACGGCAAGCGCTGGGTGCCTCATCTCGGGCAGCCGCGGCGGGCATCGTTGCCGCAAGCCGAAGGGGCTCGAGGCCGGCTCTCCATAGCCATTACCGTCATTCCTTCTCCCATCGCCGTGACGCCAGGTATCCCAGCAAGTCGGCACGCGTGTACAAGATCCTGCGTCCTGGCCCAACACTGGCTGAGATCCGTCCGCGGCGACGCTCGTCGCGCAGCACGTGCGCCGCCATACCGAGCAGGCCCGCGGCTTCTACTTCAGACCAGGCCAGGCGTCCGTTGCCCAGTCCCGCTTCCTCGATCTGGCTGAGCACCTCGCGCACCACGGACTCGACCAGCGGCTTTAGCGCTTCTGGAGCAAGGGTGAGGGTTGCGGCAGGCAGGCTAGCGACGACGCGCCCCCTTCCTTGGAGACAACTGGGCAAGCTCCTTCACGGCGATCAGCCTGCGCAATTTTGTCGTGGTCTCAGTTTCCCGGCCGAAGAGCCGTAGGGTTGCCCGCAGGGTCTCCCTCAGCTCGCATAGCGACAGGTCGGAAAGTTTTGGTGTTTGGCGCATGGCCAGAGAATACCTGCCACACGGATGGACGTGTTGTCGGCGGACGTTCGACGGACGCGCGTCCTTCTGACGGACACGATAATTTGCGGTGTTTTCTCTTTAGATTATTCTTTCGACGGACGTTCGGCGGACGATTTTAAGGACTCAATGATGTGCATGACGGCCGTAGTTTCATAGATGTAGCGCGACGAGTTCCGGGAGGCCTCCGTGTCCTCAGACCAGCCCGTGGCGTTCTTCGACCGGTAGCGCTCGAGTCTTCTCCGGAGAGCATTAGGTGGAAGGCCGTAGAATTCGGCAAGCTCGTTGCTAGTGGCCCTTGGTCCTGGCGCGATTTCTTGAAGCTGTGAACCTCCGTTTGATGGGGCAATTTCTGTCTGCTCGCGCACGTTGATCACCAATGGCTCCAGCATCTCTCTCACCAGCCCTTCCCGGGCCCAGTCGTGCACTTGCCGTACAAAATCTTCGTCCTGGCACTGGCCAAGGGTGAGCATCGACGCTCTGAGGCGTTCGCCGCCGTCATCCAACATTGCAAGTTTATACCACTCGATCGCCTTGCCCTTGGCCATGTCGCCATGGGGTTGAAGAGCATCGATCTGCGCTTCTCGACCAACCTTCTGAATCTCCGTCACCAGGTCGATCAAGCATCCGGCGCGCTGGGTCAGTTCGACGTCCGGGCGGATTAGTCCTGGCGTTGGGGAATGCCGGACCCGCCCGGCCAGTAGAGCCGCAATGCAAGTTTCCGGGGTCTCCCCGGATCCCTCGAGTGGAATGAGCTGGACCAGCCGTCGCCGAGGTTCGCCATGATCTTCTAGCGGGCGGAACTGCCAGGCGACGCCTTGCCCAGCGCCATCGGGCAGAGCCTTGCTATCATCGCCGCCTTCTCGCCCCAATGGAGCCATCGTGCCATCAGGGCGATCGCTGGGGCTCGCGTCAGCCAAAACTGCTTTGACCAGCCCCTCTCTTACCCATTCGTAAACTTCCCGGACGTATTGTTTGGCTAACTGGATGTGGTAATCACCCACCCAATCCTCGGGGAAGCGATCCAGCTCGACCAGTTCGGCCATCAGCCGCCGTCCGCCGTCATCCAGCATAGCTCGGCGGTACAGAGCGATCGCCGCTCGACAAGGATCGCATATAGGATCAACCGGGTTTGGAACGAGCCGGCGCGCGCTCAAGCTGTCGATTTGCGGCTCCTTGCCGCGAGCCCGCAGAAGGTCTACCAATTTGATGATCGCCTCGGCCCGCTTAACCACATCGGTGGGCGGGTAAATCTGACCGATCACCGTAAGGGGCACGACGCCAATTGCCAGGTTCTCGCCGGGCGCCCCGGCCGGGAGCGGTTGGACGGGGCGACGCTTTGGCTCTTCGTTAGCGTCGTAAAAACAGAATGGCCGTTTCGGCTGATAGGGAAATAGTGCGCGGTTTTCGTCGGCTGGCTTCGTTGCAGATTCTGGACACATCCTTTGCCCCTTCATGCACGCCGCGGGCCAGCGCCGGGGTGCATGTCCCGGCGTGACCGCGGCAAAGGAACCGAAAGCAGCCAGCCGATTGGCCGATCGACTGTTGCCATGACCAGATTATAATGATTGTGTTGCGCCTGCCTCTACGCCAGCTGGTGGCAAGAATGATTGCGAGCCTAAATCAGGCACTGGTGCACTCAATGCCCTAGAGGTGGTGTTCACCGATCTGTAGAGGATTCGTCCAATGCCGTCAACGGAGTTCCTTCGGAACTTGGCTCCTCTGACTCTCGATCAGGCCATTGCACTTGAGCCTGAAGAGCTTGCTGGTTATGTGCTCCAGGTGCTCTGTCGGTACGCGGACGATGAGGGGCAAGCCAAGTGCGATTACTTTACTTCGGACAACTTTATAAGTTCCATGCTCGGTCAGACACACCGCTATGAACAACAAGCGCAACGAGCATTGGTTGAGGCCTGGAGCTGGCTGGCGCGAGAAGGATTCATTGCGGCGATCGATCAGACCTGGTTTGTCACAAAGCGGGGTAGGCGAGCAAAGACCAGAACTGACCTAGAGGCCATGCGGAGAGCCGACCTTCTTCCTCACAAACTCCTGCATCCCACCATCGCGGCGAAAGTCTGGGCTCCTTTCCGGACAGGAGACTACGAAACTGCGGTGTTCTGCGCCTTCAAGGAAGTTGAAATCGCGGTGCGGGATGCTGGCAAATTCCAGTCAACAGATTTTGGCGTAGAGCTGATGCGCAAGGCGTTCGCTACTGGCGCGGGCCCACTGACGGATGCCACGCTTCCCAAGGGTGAACAGGAAGCTTTGTCCCATCTCTTCGCTGGAAGTTACGGCTGCTACCGAAATTCGACTGGGCATCGTCGAATGCCAATCAGCGACCCAGGCGAGGCTGTCGAATTGATCGTGTTGGCGAGTCATCTGATGCGCATTGTTGATTCCCGAACTGGTCTTGGTCCATAGCAGATTCGACATGTGTGGGGCACGAACGCTTGGCCCGGCAGCTAGCTTGATGATCGCGCCAGCTGCCCATCGGCCGCGGGCTTGTGCCCTACAGCGCTCGTTAGCCACCGCAGGCATGGTGCACAGATCGACCAGAACCGGGACAGAGGGCCTAAGCAATGATCGACCACTGGAAGCACCTGGTCCGCAAGGCCGTTCGCTCGGTGTGCGAGCATCACCAGGGAGAGGCGGAAAGATCATCAACGCGTGCCCGATCCCGATGGCTCACATTATACGGTGGAATTCCCCGACCGAAAGTGCATGTTCATGCGTGAGGAGTGGCTCGAGCCGGCGGAACAGCCACCAGAGGAGGCGGTGCATGCCTGACCCCATCATTGGCGAGCGCGATTTTACCGACGGGGTTCGCCGGCCAGTCTACCGCGATGACCAGGGCCAATAGGTCTTGGGCGACGATGGTGAATAACTCCGCGGCTGGTGGTTGAAGCCGACGGAAGGAGAGTGGGAAGAGATTCTCACTGCACCGTACCGCGACCCAGGTTGAGCCTGTTCACCGACCCGGGATTTTTGGTTAGCAGATTCTTGTTGCGTCACAGCAACTCGAATGGCACAATCTTGAACCAAGGTCGGGCCCAGGCCGTTATGACATATGCGCCTTCGTCCCTCCCTCATAACCTACAAGGGGAGATAAAAATGCCCAATGGTCCGGGATCGCCGAGCCAGGTTCGTTATCCGACACGGCGGAGATTCTTGAAATCTGTGGCCCTTGCCGGCCTAGGGGCTGGTTTAGCCGGAGAGGGAGCTAGCTGCGGTGTTTCACGCTCGTCCGACTCTGGGGCGCCTCTGGTCGGAATCGCTCGTGGGAAGATCCTGGTCAGAAAGGACATCGAAAAGGCGACACCGAATGAAATTGCTGTCTTGAAGCATGCTATCGAGGTGATGAAAAAGGAATCAAAGAACCCTCGTGCGGGATGGCGAGGACAGGCAAATATTCATCAGGTATCATGCCCCCACGGCAACTGGTTTTTCCTGCCTTGGCACAGGGCGTACCTTTACTACTTTGAAAAAATCTGCCGAAAGGCGTCTGGGGACGATGCGTTCACTCTCCCCTACTGGAATTGGACTAAGAGCCCGACGATTCCGCAGGCATTCTGGGACGAACCTTTTTCTGACGGAACGCGGAAAGCCGCAAAGCAGGACAAGGCCAAAGACGAGTTCGTGGGGAAGGAGATCGTAGACCGCATATTAGCGATCAACGATTTCGAGACATTCGCGGGTGGCGCAACTAAGGAGTTGCAGCCCGAAAAGCAACCTGGTCAGGGTAGATTAGAGTCCTCACCTCACAATCACATTCACAATTTTGTTGGGGGCAACATGCGTACTTTCATGTCGCCTCTGGATCCCCTCTTTTGGCTGCATCATGCGAATGTTGATCGACTATGGACGACGTGGGTGACAGCACATCCGAAGAGCATGCCCGCGGCGAAGACATGGCTTGAGCTGCCACTGGATTTTTTCGACTTTGAAGGAAACCCCACAAGCATGAAAGTGCAAGAGACTCTTAACACCCATGATCTGGGATACAGGTACGATACGCAGGCGGAGACGACCGCGGGCGAGCAGCGTCCTTCAGGAGACGGTGTTGGACATGAGTCTGTGTCGGAAGAATTCCGTGCTTCCAGTAAAATCTCCGATGCTCTGAGAGTCGGTACTGCCGCCATCATCGATCTTTTTCCTTCGGGAAAGCTCCGAGAACACTTGGGATTTTTGGCTAACGCTCCACTCCAATCTTTGAAGGAGTCAGAGATCCGCGTGACGATTCGAGGAATTAGGCCGCCCGAAGGTTCGGATCTAGATGTGCGAGTCTTTGTCAATTGTCCCAGCGTCACCCGAGATACGCCCGTAAGCGATGCACACTTCATCGGTTCGTTTTCTTTCTTCCCAACCGGTTCCAGTGAGGAGCATGGCCATCGGGGGCGGTCGTTGACCTCCGTTTTTCTCGATGGACTTAAGACGTTCAGGGCGCTACGCGAAAGAAAGCTGTACGACCCTCAGGGTCCGCTACAGGTTCAGCTCATCGCCCTGAATTCAGATCGTGAATCAATTGGCACTGGGCAGCTGATTGCGGAGCAAGTCGAGCTGGATTATCTTAGTGGTAGAACCTGAATAATCCTCCCATGCCGCTTTTCTGGTCCGCGAACCTCGATTGAGCGAAACTGCCGGATATGGTATGGGCTTGTACGACGCCGGAGCTGGGAATAACCTAAACTTTGGTGAGATCGGTACCGAATTACCAAGGAGGCGCATATGACAGCTCTGCGAAGCCGCAGAATGAAGGTCGTTGCTGGTGCGGTCCTCCTTGTCGGAGGACTAGGGCAGGCCTCAAGACTAGATCAAGTTTGGGCTGGCTGCCAGGGCGACTTGAGCAAGCAGGCGAGTTCTGCCTCGGCGGAACATGATGACGATTTGGTAGCTGAGGGAAAACCCAAACAGCCAATGACTACGTCTGAGCCGTCGACTGCGACAATTCGACCTCGGCCTGCCCTGCAAAGTATGATCAAACAGGCGACTACGAATGACGGAGAGGCGCCAAGCTTGCGGCTCACGCTTGAGGAAATCTCATTTCCGGCAAACCCGGCATTGGGCGTTCGTGTATTTTTAAATCTGCCAAATGCTACGAGTGGCACCTCCATTAAAGATCCGCACTATGTGGGAAGCATTAGTCCGGGCGAACGGGGCGAAAACGAGAAGCCAATGACGGCCTTTCTGGATCTGAGCCCCACCCTTCGCAAGCTCGGGAAGGTGGACCCGAACGTTTTGAAATTCACGTTGGTCGCAGTTCCGTCAGATCCTGATGATGGAACGAAACAGGCATGCATACCAGTCCAAAAGGTAATCTTGTCCGGTCGCGGGAAATAGTTCACGCGTAGCAGATTGCGGCTGCCTTCTGCGATGATCCTGGAATCCTACGCCTACAGCCGCGTGTGAGTCCTGAGTGCTTGGCCTGTCGGCTCGCGGAACTTGATCGACTTACCTTCCCTCTATGCTTCACCCCTCTCCAATACCGCGTTAAAATAGGCGTCTCGGTCCCGCCGCTGACTCGGTCGGGGCAGGCCGCCCGCTCACTTAGCGGCTTCGCACACGGACTACAGGAGGACCCCATGCAATCGAGCGAGAACGCTGATGTAGTCCAAACGCATAGACGCATTGTAACTGACAGACTTTCCGTGCGTGGAGTAGCCGATACCAAGTCCACCTTTGGATTCCCCGAACCGTTCGGGGACGCCAGAGTCGAAGAACTCAAGCTCTTAACTTGGGCTGATCGGCACGGCGGAATGCCTTTCCTTTCTGTCCCCACCGGTGCTTGGCATGATCTACTTGTCGCCCTCGTTTCGAGCGACCTTCTCTCGGCGTTTTCATACGAGTCAGCCAAAGAGATCTCTCAGCGGCAAGGCACTGCCGACATGGCTACTCGATTTGGCGCACCGGGCGACACGCCTCTCGTCCGCGAGACTGCCCATGCCAAGGTAAGAGCGCTGTGCAGTCTATATGAAAGTCGCCCCCCCGATGGACTTCGCTTGACGCATTGGGGAAGAGTGCGTCTATCCGAACTGAAACAAGCTCTTCGGTCCGGACGAGAGCGTGAGCCTTTCGGGATTCTCTGGGATGTGCGGCATTGGGAGCAGGATCTTCAGGTTGCCATTGTGGATGCTCAGGAAGAATACCCGCTTGCTGTCGCGTATCTAGACATGAACGGCCTCAAAGAAGTCAACAACACGCGTAGTCACGACGACGGCGATCTGGCGCTAAAGGCATATTTCAACTCCGTCGCATCCGCAATTGGGGGACGGGGTGAAGCTTACCGGCTCGGCGGTGGAGCTGACGAAGTGTTGGCCGTATTGCCAGGGCATGATATGCGGACCGCCGTGTCCTTCATTCGACTTGCTTGTACGAAGTTGATGGCCGAAGTTCTTTGGCCGCAAGATCCACATCCTCGACTGTCTGTCGCCGCCGGGATTGTCGTGTGCACTGAGGAGACGGCATTGCCCGCGAGGCTTCGATCAGCCGCCGAACAAGCGCAGAAGAGGGCCAAGGAGAAAAGTCGGCAAGGTGCGCCTCGCCCGAGCGTAATCTCAATCCAGGGTCAGGAGTCACTTATAATTATCGAGCATGAAAACTGAAGCTGGGAAAGGGTTTTCCTTTCTGCGACAATCGGGCACGCTTTGGCCACGCTGGCGGTTTTGACGTGGGGACCGAACCGGAAATGGCGAATGGAGTTGCGGCGTCGCTTTTTTCGGCCCCTCAATGAAAGAGTACAGAACAAAGCGGCATTTCCCGATGGTGACCCACATGTACCGCGTCCTAGTGCTGCTATCGGGGGAAAGCCCTTCTGGCCGGCGAATACCGATTCCGCACCGTGTCCAAGTTGTGCCTCAGCTTGGCCGACTTTTTGGAGTTGAATTCGCGCTCGCTCGACCTCTCCGTCGAGTCGGCCTTGAGGTTAATCAACCTGTAAACGTGCGTGTGCGGGGCTAGAGACTGGAGCGCCACGTCTCCTGTCTTCGTGGTGAATAAGGGAATGTCGTACTTGTCGAGCAGATCGCGGATCTTCTCGCGGGGATGGTCGTATCGGTTGTCGTAGTCGGAGGAGCATATCGCTAGCGTCGGCCGCACTGCCCTCATGAACCTGTTGGTGGTGAAGCCGTTGTCGGCGCCGTGGTGGGCGAGGATCATCGCGTCTACCTCGCTGGTGAATACCGAGCAATTACTGAGCCGCGCGCTGACCATGTTGTCTTCAACGTCCCCTAGGCTGGCGACGTTGAAGCTGCCGGAGCGGAAGAGCTTGACCGTCGAATTGTCGTTGGATTTCTTGGACAAATATTTCGGGTGGTAAATGATATTCCGATAAGCCAGGGTCTCGGCGGGGTGCAACGAGTTGACGTACCCGGGGTCGATGAGCTGAACTGACGTCGCCACTCCGGCAGCCGCCATGCGAGCTTTGTAGCCGCGGATCAGTAAGAAGCACTCCTCGGCCGTTTCCGTCTCGGGCGGGTACCCGGGGCACTCGATCTTGTGTGGAAAGTACCGCTCCAGGATGTCCTCCAGGTCGCTTACTGCGCAGTGATCAGTGTCCCAACTTGTTATGTGCAGGCAGTCGACACGAGAAGCACCGCAGATCTCTAGCTCTTTGTCGATCCGCGGGCGGCTCAAATCGGTCAGACGAGCCTCCAAAAGCGTAAATCTCGTTCCATCGAAATAGGAGAACGAGGAACCCGGGTTGCCAAGCTGGTAGGCTCGAAACCGTGTCAACTTTTCCAAGAGATTTCTTTTCATGGCAAGTTCCTGCGCACGTGGCGAGTTTTTACAAATGTTGTTACCCGATCCGATCCCTGGACTCAGCTGCCCAGCGGTAGCTCAACACCGGCAGGCTGATGTGGGGCCTGCTGGCCAGCCGCAGCAGGCCTCGCATCGATCACCCGCTCAGCGGTGAGGAGAACTTCGCGGACATAGTAAAATGACCTCTGTTTTGTCCTGTACCAGAACAGCAACAGCAGGACGACCGTGATAACGAGTAGGACCCAGCTTACCGCCCGCGACCAAGGCACCGTGATCCACCCACACATCCCCACGACCACTACCACCACGCCCGCGAAGGTCGCGATCAAGAGCGCCCGGTGGTAGGCAACCAGGCCGTTGAACGTGCTAACTCGCTGGCTACTGGCGCCTTCGGCTTGCTGCATGGCATAGAGGAACAGCGAGCGGTTGCCCGTACCTTCCTTGACGGTGGCAGTCAGCTTTTCGCGTATCCGATCCGCGGCTTCCTTGGGGAGGTAACGATCGCCGAGTCCGTTTTCCAGCGCTAGCTCCGAGGGGAACCTTCGCCAAGTGCCGATCCAGGTCCAGTTCAGGAGCGGGTCGATTAGGCTCCCGACGGCCTGAATTACGTTTCCCGCGAAGATCGCCACGGCGGTCAGGACGACTCCCGCGAAGACGTCCGGCAACGAGAGGCTCTTGAAGTGAGCGGCGAGGCAGGGCATCGCAATGGCGAGCAGGCCAACAACTAGGGTGCCGGGCACGAGCGTTGCAAGTAGATCGTAAATGCTAAGCTTATCACCCATTGGTATTCCTCTATGAGCGCCGGGCCCCCCGGGGCAACCATCTCCTCCGCCGTGCAAATCCCGCGAGTTCACCCGTTTCCATTATAAGCCGGCGGGCTGCACCCATTTGCGCCATGTCCTCGTGTCCGGCGCGAAGATTTGGTGATGGTACAGGGGAGGCGGTTGGCAAAAGCTCACTGCTTCCGCACGGTTGGCTCCTATTGTTACTTATGCACTCCTCTGTGATGCCTTTACACAGCCATTACACAATACCGGGGTCCAGGCACACCCGCAAGGACCCGTTCTCCTCTGGCTTTTCCCAGGGAAATTGTAGTCCTTGCGGGTGCGTGGGAGTCTCTTTGGAAGACTTTGAATCCGTAGGTCCCGGGTTGGAGTTCCGTCGTCTTCAGTATCTTTGACCCTTCAGCAACGGGAAAACGCACTGGAAAAGAAAATCCAAGAGCCCGACTGATCCAATTGATCTCAGTCGCCGCGAATCCGCCGCATCAGGGACCTAATTCCTCCAGCAGTTTGCCCGCTTCACTGGCGGCCTTGGTGCCGGGGAAGTCCTTTTGAATCTGCTGCAGCCTGAATTTGGCGGCGTCATCTTTGCCATCTTTGATCAAAACCTTGGCTAGATCGAGTTTCTTCCTGGCGGCTTCTTCCGGCGAGTTTGCTGTTTTGTTGTTCTCGGCTGCCTTTAGCTCGTAAGGCTTTCGCGCGGCATCCCAGTCGGCGTGCCTTTCAACTTTGACTCTCCAGCCGTTGGTCCTAGTGGCTGCGCCCTGCAGAGCAATCCACAGGTCGACGACTCTTTCTGCGCGCCTCTGTTCTTCCACCGACATGGTCTTTCGTAATTCGGTCTCCTTGGTGGTCTGCTTCTTTATTTGGTTGCGGCTGGCACTGATTGCGAAGGGGTCTCCGCCCATCGCCGGAGAAATGGGAAGGGCCCCCCGGAAGGTGTTGATGCGTTTCCAGTTCTCCTCCTTGTCGAAAAGTAATCTTATGAGATCCCTCTCAGAGGCGCTGAGCCTATTCATGATCTCTGATCTCTCGATCGCAATTAGATTCCTCTTTGCCAATGCAGGATTTGTGCTCCTCTTCTCCTCAGCCTCCTGACGAAGCCGATCAATAATTCTCTGAGGCGTGTACATGATGATGGTCTGCGCTGTGGGCGAGACAACTTGTTGCTGAATCACGGCTAGTTGCTCTGGCGGGATCGCGCTGATGCCGCGTGCTTGATTGAATGTCTTCCACTGTCCATCCCCCTTCGTCGCGACAACTTGACCGCCTTCGTTTTTGAGGACCGTTCGAATTTCGTACCAATTGTTTTCGTGGTACTGAAGACTGACGGTGTACTTCATGTTTTCCGTCACGCCGAAACTGTTGGTGGTCTTGACGCTTCCCATGCAGATCCAATGATCTTTGTCATGCTCGCAGTCCCTATCCATCCCCAGCCAGGAGAATTCGGCCTTGTCAGGGTAGCGCAATAGTCGCTTGACGAATTGTTGGGCAAAATCGTCCGCGTCGGAACGGGAGCCGTATTTCCTGGCTTCCTCCCGCTCTTTCTCCTCGAGTTGTTTGGCAGCGAGCCTCTCGGCTTCTTGTTTTGCTGCTTTGGCTGCGGCTTCTTGCTTGAGTTTTTCAGATTCCTCGGCAGCGGCTTTTTCTCTTTGGCGATTCGCTATCGCCGCTTCTTCCTGCCGGCGTTGTTCTTCCTTCGCCTGCGATTCGGCTGCTTGGTTGGCTTTCTCGGCATCAAGCCTTGCTCGTTCCTCGGCCTGGGCCCTGGCAGATTCATTGCGTGTGTGAAGACCCAGCGAGAAGATAATCATCCCACCGATCAGAACCGCCAACCCAATGAAAATCCCGGCAATCCCAATGCTGGTCCGATACCAAGAAACCGGATTCACGGTCGGATTGGTAGTCGCTGCAACAGCGAACGACTCGCCGCACTTCGGGCACTTGACGCGCTGCCCGGTTGTGTTATCGAGAGCGCGCAACCTTGTTTTGCACCTAGGGCAGGTGACAACGATGGGCATAGGAGACCTCCGTTAGTTGTCGATTTCTTCCAAAAGCTTCTTGGCCTCTTCTGCCGTCCGTGTGCTGGGATATTCCTGGATAATGTCGCGAAGTCTCTGCTTGACCTTGCCCAAAAGGCGAGCGGAGTTTGCTTTCTTGCTGTCCTCGTAAAGGGCTTTTGCCAATTCCAGTTTGATACTGGCCGCTTGTTCGCGACGGTCTTGTTCACGACGCTCGGCCTGTTCGTGTTTCTCTTGTTCCGCCTTTCTCTTCACTTCGCCTTCGCGAGCCGTGCGCTCTCTCTCCGTATTGGCCTTTGCTTCAGCCCCCGCTCGCTCTTTCATTTCCAGACCTTCAAGGGAGGGCCCTGCAGGCATCTGTAGAACTGACGGAGCTGCTGGCGAATTTGACGGAGGATGCTGGTCTCCGTTCAGAGGGGCCTGATTCGTCGGCGGCGCTGATCGGGGGTTACGTTGGAACAGAGATAGGCAAGTAGTCCCGCTGCATGTGAGGACTGCCAGCGTGAAAAGAACGGCCCCGAGGCCGGCGATGCTTGTGACACAGCCGCAAGGCGGTCCTACTTTGGACTTCCGACCGCAGTTCTGGCAACGCTTCATCGTGCCGAAGGACATGGGGCGGATAAGGTGCTTCTGGAAGCAGTGAGGACAGTGCCACACTTTCGTCTGGGCGCGCATTGCAACAACTCCTAGCGGTGATACAAAGGTCTCAAAGCCTCGCAACGAAATCCTTGCTCGTTCCAGTGAGTCTCCGTTGGATAGGCGCAAAAAAAGAGGAGCGCCAAACCAAGGCTGCTCCTCAAGCCCCGACCAAGGGGCGCTACAGAACAGCACCTGGCCGACGCTCCCTTTCGGGAGCGCGATCCAAGCGCTGCTTCTGTAGCTCAAGGGCCTTTCGGCCCAGGTTGGTCGTTTTTGAGGAAGCAGTTCTTGACGCTCGCGCGTCTATCGGATTGTCGTCGTGGCCCTCTCTCGGCCACAATAATGCCGTGTCCTTGTCTCCTTTTCCGACGCGACTTCACTACGGTTGCCGTCACCCCACTGGGCGTGTTTTGAGTCTACATCCCGCTATCCGAGATTGCCAGCGTTTAGCAAAGGCTCTTTGCACTCGGAAGGGCAAAAAGGCATTCCGGTTATGAGAATGCAGACGCCAAATCATCCACCCACAGAGGAACCATGGTAAGACAGCCGCGTTGCTTGAACTATGCATCGCCACGAACTGGGCGCCGCCAGCTTAGCGCCGCCAGGGAGGAGCCGCGCTTACTTGGACTCAGTTGGAAGTCAAACGCTCAAACGTTGGGCGTTGTTACTTGCTTTCCTTCAAGCAGATTATTTATAATCACTTTCAAGTCTTGGGCGACATCAGCGGCTGATCGGCCGATCGCTGCCGGTGACACCAGCCAATATGGAGGCCGTATGGGGCCATACTACCCGTACGGCCTTTTTTGTTTGGCTCGCCAAGGATGTCGTCACGCGGGGGCTTTTCGGAGCCCCCCATGACGTTTGCCGGAACGGACAGGGAAGCAACCTCGGAACGAAGAGGGCCCAGACATGGACGTCGAAATGCGTCCGATCAATTCCATCCGCACTTACGAAAACAACCCCAGGCTTAACGACGAAGCCGTGGATGCCGTTGCCGCCTCGATCCGCGAATTTGGTTTTCGCCAGCCGATCGTAGTGGGCGAAGACGGCGTCATCATCGTCGGACATACCAGGTACAAGGCCGCCCTCAAGGTCGGGCTCGAGACAGTCCCTGTGCATGTCAACGAGGCACCCTCATCATGAAGGCGGGACGCAAACCCAAGCTGACCAAGGAGCTGCAAGATAGGCTCTGCGAGTTGATACGAGCTGGAAACTACTACAGCGTGGTTTGCCGGCAATGCGGCATCTCTGTATCGACCTTCAACGAGTGGCTCCGACGCGGTCTCAACAAGGAAACGGCCGGCCGAAAGACCCAGCCGATATATGCAGCATTTGCGACCGCAGTTCAGAAGGCGAAAGCAGAGGGCGAAATGCTCTCACTGGCCCGCATCCGCCAAGCTGCCCGGGGTGGCGACGTGATTGCTCGGGAAACCATCACGAGGAGTGACGGCACGCAGGTTCATCGAGAAAAGTACTCTCGCCCGGATTGGCAAGCGGATGCCTGGTTCCTGGAACGTCGGCACTCGATCCATTGGCGTCGGCGCGACGAACGCCAGATCACGGGCAAGGATGGGGAGCGCGTCCTGCCACCAGCCATAGACATTGCCTCCATGAGCGATGAGGAGTTGCGAAATGCCATCGCTGATCGAGAGCGAGCCATCGCCAGTCGATCCTGATCTGGACGCCATGTACCTGGAGATGCTTCGCCGCGAAGAAGCGGTCCGGAGTGCGCGATCCTCCTTCCGCAAATTCATTTCCTACGTTCGTCCCTGGTTCTTGTTCGCGTGGTTTCATGAAGAGATTGCGTCGGTGCTTGAACGCTGGGTGAACGGGGACCTGACCCGGGTGATGATCTTCCTGCCGGTGCAGCACGGCAAATCGGAAACGGCCTCGAGGCTCCTGCCGGCGTACATCCTGGGGAAACATCCGGACGCCGCCCTAGTTGCGTGCTCATACGGTGCAAGCCTCGCCGAGGACATGAACCGCGACGTGCAACTGGTGATGGACTCTGACGAATACCGGCGCGTGTTCCCCGGGTCGCCACTCCTGGGGAAGGGCGTCGCCAAGAAACACCGTGGTTCCTGGAAGCGCTCCAGCAAGGAGTTCAATGTCGTCGGCAAACGTGGCGTGTACCGATGCGCCGGCGTGGACGGGCCGATCACCGGTAAATCGATGGACTTCGGCATTATCGATGATGTGTTCAAGAACAGGCAGGAGGCAGACAGCCCGGTTCATCGCAAGCACGTATGGGATTGGTACACGAACGTTTTCAAGAGGCGCATGCGTTCGGATCTGGGACGGATCCTTATCGTTATGACGCGCTGGCACGAGGACGACTTGGCCGGCCGGCTATTGCGCATGGCCAAGGAAAACCCGAACGCCGAACAATGGCACGTCGTCATGTATCAGGGCTTGTGCGACAGAGAGGAAGCTAGCGAGCACGACCCCAGGCAAGAAGGCGAAGCCCTCTGGCCCGAGCGGTTCAGCCGGGAATACCTCGAAAAGGAGCGTGCGACCTCGGCGTATATGTTCAGCGCGATCTATCAACAAAAGCCCAGTCCCCCGGAGGGAGCCATTTTCAAGCGGGCATGCTTTCATTACTTCTATACAGACGAACGCCTGCAAGAGCACGACGGCCAGCGATTTCTCATGCGTGAATTCGTTTTGCCCATGGGAGAAACCGGCGAAACGCGGCGATTCCGTTTCGAGGAATGCCGTTGGTTCCAGGTCATCGACACCGCTCTGAAGGCTACGGACACCGCAGCTTTTACTGCCGTGGTCACCGTCGCCGTCACTCCGAAGAATGACGTCTTGGTCTACCACGTCTGGCGGCAGCGCTTGGAGGTTCCCGAACAGTTCGGCGCTTTGATGGAGATGCGCGTCGGGGAGGCCGTGTTCGATCCGCAATCCCGTGCGTTCTTGCATCGCGGGTCCATGAAGCCGTGGCCCTGTCCGCTGCTGTACCAAGCAGTCGAAGAAGCGGCCAGCGGCATCGGACTGTTGCAAACAGGGGCGGCCGCGGGGCACCCGTTTCGGTCACTCAAGGCAACCGGCAGTAAAGAGCAACGTGCTGTCGCCATCGCCACCATGTACGAAAACGGCAAGGTATGGCACCGAAACGGGGCCAGTTGGGTAGCCGCGTTCGAAGATGAGTTGCTGATGTTTCCGAACGGTACGTTCCTCGACCAAGCCGACTGCATGGGGCACGTGGGCATGTTGGTTCAGGAAACCTCAGTTGCCGCCAGGCCGATCGAGGGAGAGTTGCTATGCAGCCCGAATCCCTACCTCGACACCGGGGCCGGCGAAACTTACAACATCGACGGCGTCGAGGTTTACTTCCCGCCGGATTGAGCGCTCCGCCCGGACGATCGGTGCGCGAAGCTACGTTGTGATCGAGTGGAGTTCGACGATACCTTACTTGGCGATCCTTCGCCTTCCGGAGCAGAGACCATGAAAATTCGTGACCGCATCATAAGGTTTGACCGGGTGCCGGCGTCCGAGCTGTTGCCCCATCCCAAAAACTGGCGGACGCATCCGCAAGCCCAGAGGGACGCCCTCAAGGGCGTGCTGGCCGAAATCGGCTATGCGGGCGCCTGTCTGGTCCGCGAAACCGAACACGGCCTGATGCTGATTGACGGCCACTTGCGGGCAGAGACGACGCCGGATGCGATGGTCCCGGTGCTTGTGCTGAACGTGAACGAGCAGGAAGCAGAGAAACTGCTTCTGACCTACGACCCGCTCTCAGCAATGGCCCAGGCGGACAAGGAAGCGCTCGCCAAGCTGATGCGCGAGGTCGATGTCGAAAACTTGGCCGTGAAGGAGATGCTCGACAACCTCGCTGTGGAGCATCATCTCCTTGGCCCCGAGAGTACCGGCCTGGTTGATCCCGACGACATCCCGAGCGCTCCAGACGCAGCCGCCACGCTGCCAGGCGACCTCTACATCCTGGGCAATCATCGGTTGCTTTGTGCGGACAGCCGCAAACCCGAAAATGTCGATCGGCTGCTGGACGGGGCGGAAATCCACCTGGTCAACACAGACCCGCCTTACAACGTCCGCGTCGAGCCCCGGAGTAATAACGCCATTGCCGCCGGGCTAAGCTCGTTTCCCTCGGCGAGGGAGATGGAAAACCGGCATCACCAGGGATTCGATCTGGCCAGGCATCCGGAGAAATCCAAACCGACGCAGAAGAAGTTGCGGGCCAAGGATCGCCCGCTCGAGAACGACTTCGTTACCGACGAGGCTTTTGATGAGATGTTGCATGCATGGTTCGGCAACATGGCCCGCGTGCTGGTGCCGGGCGGGTCATTCTACATCTGGGGCGGGTACGCCAACCTCGGTAATTACCCACCTGTGCTCAAGAAGTGCGGGCTGTACTTTTCGCAGGGGATCATCTGGAACAAAATGCATCCCGTGCTAACCAGGAAGGACTTCATGGGATGTTTTGAGATTGCGTATTACGGTTGGAAGGAAGGCGCCGGCCACAAGTTCTACGGGCCCCCAAACGCTTACGACCTCTGGGACATCAAGAAGGTGAACCCGCAGAATATGATCCACTTGACCGAGAAACCCGTCGAGCTGGCCTCGCGGGCCATGCAGTACTCGTCCCGGCCCGGGCAAAACGTCCTGGATTTGTTTGGAGGAAGTGGTTCCACACTTGTCGCTGCGGAGCAAACGGGGCGACGGGCCTTCTTAATGGAACTCGACACGTTGTACGCCGACATCATCGTCGAGCGCTATGTGCGGTTTGTTGGCCTCCCCGGCAAGGTGCGTGTCTTGCGTGATGGCAAAGAATACACCCTTCAGGAGGTGAAGGACATCGCCGCCAAGGCCGCGCAAGCTGCTGGCGAGGCACGGCCTGTGGAAAAGGACGCCGAGGCCTCCGAAACGTAGCCCTCTGTTCGCCACGTTTGCGCACGTCGCGTTGCCGGCAGCCAGGTCGAACAACGGTGGCCAGTCCGTCACTTCCACGATGCGCAGGCCATTCTGGCGTAGGTGCACCTAACCAGCGGGGCCGCACGGCAGCAGTCATTGAGCGTAGCTGAGGATGGCGCGACAAGGTAAGGGACAAGAGGCAATTCATACCTAAATCATGGGTGTTAGAAATCCTTGACGCGGGTCGGCGGACGGTGTCCAATCGGCAAAGGCCTTTCTGCACCAACACCATGGAGAACCCGCGATGACACGCTTGCCCTGTTGGATTCGGCTGACGGCGGGCATCGCAATGCCGTGCGCGCTAATGGTTGGCCTGTCACCCGGTGCTACGGCCGCTGCCGACAACGATTCCAGGCCGATTCGCGCTCTTCTGGTTGTCGGCGGCTGCTGCCACGATTATGCAAAGCAGAAGGACATTCTTACCAAGGGCATCTCTGCACGCGCCAACGTTCAATGGACGATCGCCTACGATCCCGACACGACCACCTCGCACGTGAACCCTGTTTACGAAAAAGCGGACTGGGCCGAGGGGTTCGACGTCGTTGTTCACGATGAATGCTCGGCCGACGTCACGGACCTAACGGTCATCAACCGCATTCTCGATTCACATCGCAAAGGGCTGCCGGGAGTTGTATTGCACTGCGGCATGCACTGCTACCGTAGCGAAGGCTTTCCCAAGGCGGTGACGCCGTGGTTCGAGTTTACGGGATTGCAATCGACTGGTCACGGGTCGCAGCGGCCGATTGCCGTCAGCTTTGTGGATAAGGAAAGTCCGGTTACCAAAGGTTTGGAGAATTGGACCACCGCCAACGAAGAACTTTACAACAACAGCGCTGGCAAGCTCCTGAACACGGCTCACGCCCTAGCGCGTGGCAAGCAGGGATCGCGGGATAGCGTCGTCGTCTGGACCAATCTCTACAACAAGAAGACGCGCGTCTTTGCAACGACGCTGGGGCATAACAATGACACCGTGGCGGACGCCCATTATCTCGACCTCGTAACGCGCGGTCTCCTTTGGTCCATCGATAAACTTGATGAAGCGCATCTGAAACCGGCCAAGAAAGTGCTGCTGGAGGAGGCGAGCGGGCCCGGGAAGTAAGGCACAGGGAATTCGTCGCGAAGAGTGCTCCGGACATCGATTTGCTCCTTCAGGTCATCGACCAGGCTTACGACCGCAAGTCTTGGCATGGGGCGAACCTGCGCGGCTCGATTCGCGGCGTGGAGGCAGCGACGGCGGTGTGGCGGCCAGGCGAAGGCCGTCACAACATTTGGGAACGGAATGATATACTTAACAGACCCACTGTGAGCCAGGAAAGCCCGGACATGCTACCTGTGCTCTTCTCTTAGTAATTTCACGGCTTCGTTCATGGCCTTGTCGTACAGTTTTCGTTCATTTTTCAAAATCACATCAGGAACATGGGCTCCCGATTCCTCCCAGAGCCTTAGCCGGGCGGCATGTAAACCGAGCAGGAAGCACTTGAATTCTGCGGCTGAACAATACTCGGCCAATTCCTTCAATCTCGCGCCTCCGAGATTGATGCGTTTGGCAAACTCTTCCCCAAAATACGGCTCCATGTTAATCCTCTCTCGCCGTCGATGATGGCTCCAAACCGCACTAAATGGCTCCCTTCTCAACGCCGGCGTAGAATCGAGATCAAGAGGCATAGGCCGAGGAGTCGTCGACTCGTGCAGGCTTGCGCCCGCAAACACTTCGGTGTTTCGGACCGATGCGCGCAGTGGACATCGACTTGCCTGCGCTTGTCGATGTGACCGCCGTAGATTGGCGGAATTGCGGTATGCGCGGAGTGTGGCGGACCTCCGCGCGCAAGCGTCGTTGCCGATCCAGGTCGATGCCTGGTGACGGTCGAGTCGCGGCTCTTTCGCGACAGGTTCTCGGGAAATAGCACAATTGCTTTGAACTTTTCGCTTTCAGCGCGCACCTATCTTGTGTAGTCGGCTACTTTTGATGTTCGGAAGGCCGCGAATGGCCCAGACCGCTGACCGGATTTACAGAAGTGTCTTGGTGATCCGCTTTCAGAGCGGAGACCGAGCCGCCTTTGAAGAGCTGATTGAGCTGTTTCAGCCAGGGCTAAGATACTTTTTGAAGAAAATGCTTCGTGACGGCCACCAAGGCGATGACTTGTCTCAGGAAGTGTGGCTGGACGTCTTTCGAGGCATCGGGAAACTGGCTGACCCAGGCGCGTTCGCCGGTTGGCTCTACCAGATTGCCCGGCGTCGCGCATACCGTCATCTGCGCCAAGAGCGGCATCTACCCGGAAGCATCGAGGGCATCGACGTTGCCGACAAGGAGGATGAAGATTTTTCCGCCGAGGACGCCGAGAAGGTCCACGCGGCATTGGACCATCTGCCGCCCGAACAGTGCGAAGTGTTGCTGCTCCGGTTCATCGAAGAAATGAGCTACGAGGAGATTGCCCGTGTCACGGCCAGCCAGCTCGGCACGGTGCGCTCGCGGATTCATTACGCCAAAATCGCTTTGCGAAAAGCGATGGAAAGGAGAGCAGAGACATGAGCGAACGGGAGCTGATAAAGGCCCTGCAGGAGCTGATCGCCAAACATGCGCCGCCAACTTCTCGGGCCGGACAAATGGCTCAAGAGATAAGCCGCCAGGAAGAAATTCGCGTACGGTTCTGGGCGGCGATCACTCTTCTTCTGTTCGCTGTCGGAGCACCCGGCCTTATTTTGTTTTTCATTGGGATGTACCAATTCACTTGGCACGTTCGTTTAGGAGGCAGCTTCGGCGACACCTGGCTGATCACGCACCTTATGTGGGTCTTTGGCGCGTCGGCTGTAGCGCTATTGGCAGCATGCGTCAGCACGGTTTTTCTGGTTTTTTCGTCCCGCCGCGCTACATTACGGCAAATCAACGTCAGTCTTGCGGAGATTTCCCATCAGCTCAAACAACTTCGACAAGCGGGGCAACCGGTGGAAAAAGAACAAAATGGGTCGGGTTAGCTTATTGCCCGCAGCCATTTCAGCCTGAACACGACGGTGCAAAGTTTTGGGGCCTTCCGTTGCGCGCAGCCGTCCCCTCGACCCAATTGCCAATCGTTCGATGTCCCCCGTGGCGCCCAATCCTCAGCGCCTCGGTGACCAGCCCGTGGGCCATCGATCGGCGGTCAGGAGGTTATGCGACTCAAGTCACTCGCTCTTCTTGCGCGCATACCCTTGCCACACCCATTCGATGGCGTGAGGTAGGAATTGCGCCTGGGCATTGCCAACGCTGTGGCCGGCGTTCAGGCAGAAAAGATAATGGTGATGATAGCCCTTGGCCTTCAGCACCTTGGCCATTCGGTTGTTGGCCTCGACCCAGTCGTGCATGTTGTCGCGCATGACATTGGGGTTCAATAAATCCCGGTCGCCCACGGAGATGAAAATCCGGATGGGCTTCTGCGGACTATTGGGAATGATCGTTTCATGAAAGTCCCAGGCGCCAGCGGGCGTCTCGGGGTTGAAGGGCCATTGCTGGTTCACGAAGGTGCCTGAGGTGGTCAGCACGCGATGGTAAAGATCCGTGCGATACCAGGCCATGATGAGTGCGGCCGATCCGCCAGAACTGTTGCCCATGGTTGCACGGCCGTCAGGGTCCTTGGTCAGCTTGACGTCACAGTTCTTCTCCACGCGCGGCAGGACCTCGGTTTCGATGTAATCCGCATACATCCCGGACATCGTGTCATATTCCTTGCCACGCTCATGCCCCTGCGCATCGCCGCCACCATTGGCGATCATGATGGTAATCATTGGCGGCACCCGCTTCTGTGCGATCAGGTTGTCAAGAATACGCGGTAGCTCCATGTTCGGTTTGCCCATGGGACCGTCGTGGCAGACCATAAACGGCGCATGGGTGCCCGCCACATACTGGGCAGGGATGTAAACGGTGATCTGGCGCTTGTAGTCGATGCTGTGGGTTTCGACGATAAGAGTCTTGGGGTTTTTCGGGTCCACCTTCCCGAAGACGTTTCGGGCAATCCCTGGATTGAAGAGTTTGGTCTCCTTCGAATCGATGGTGAACTGCTTCACCTTCCCCTGTGGAACGCCTTCGATCACCTTGCGTTCAGGGGCGGGTTTGTATTCGGGGCCGATCACAAAATTGCCGTCCACATCCAGTGGCGGATTCTCGCCGGTTTTCAGCACCTTAAAAGGCGGGGAACCGGGTTCATCAAACTTGCGAACCGGCGGTTGCGCAAAAGCTGTTTCTCTGAACAAGCACGTGAAGATTAGAAATGCCGCTAATGGCTTGGACATGAGGTATCCTCGCAAGTCTTGTGGACTCGGGATCGAGTCTCTGGAAGCCGATGCTCTGCCTTCTCCCTGCCAGGATAGCGCGCCGAAGCGACGAAGCCCATGTCGATTGCATGGACTGGGCCTACACGCCGAGTGCAGTTCTTTGACTCCGTGGCGTGCTGCGGTCCCATCGACCTAAGCGCGCAGGATGGGGTGGCCAGCGCGCTGAGGACCGACACACGAATGGCAGCTTTTGACCAAGGCAGAATTCGATGAAGAAATCGAATGGACCTGGTATCTCCTCCGGCACCACGAAGGCCGACGCGCCCGTCATAGGGCCTCGATGATGGCTCCTGATTACGCTCACTGGCACGGCATGTACGAGGTGGCAGATCGTTTTACATGCACTTCATTCCCCAGGCTCGCGAGATTGCCCACAAGGCCGACGCGGCTGGAAGGACCCGAAGCTCGGCCCCCTGCAGAACAACGGCGGTCCGGCACAGACTATGGCGCTGCTCGCGGGCAGCCCCGCCCTCGGCGCCGGCGATCCAGCCCTCCTGGGGACGACCGATTAGCGCGGCGTGACCGGCAAACGCGTAGTCGATGTGGGGGGCCTTCCAAGCGAGCTAACCATTCGCCGGATAGCCGCCTGGGACGACTCGTCGCGCTGGACAAGGCGGGAGAACATGCCTGTTTGCTCGGCTTGCCTGCGCAGGCACGGTCCAGAGAGGTGGCGCGTTTCGCTTTGGGTGTTCGGACGGCAAGGTAGACAAGGTCTCTTCGGTCACGGCTTGCGTCTCCGGCCCCATTTCTT
>Ga0310039_10000399_pt1 | contig 36693 bp, 28 predicted proteins | sample Sb_taG_4_FD_200460 | JGI IMG/M metagenome (GOLD analysis project Ga0310039, IMG submission 200460) | Peat soil microbial communities from Weissenstadt, Germany - Sb_50d_6_BS metaG (v2) (version 2) | ecosystem: Environmental > Terrestrial > Soil > Wetlands > Peat | place: Germany: Weissenstadt...
CAAGACGCGCTAAACGCAGCCGCACTCGGCGCACAATCCGGCGCCGACGCACAGGCGTTTCGCCTGCATCTCGAGATCTGCGAAGGCTGCCGCCGCGAGTTCGCCCGCCGGCGTGAATTTCTCGGCAGTCTCGATCGGCAGCTACAAACGCGTTTCGAAGCAGTCCCTTCGCCCGATTTCAATGCGCGGCTCCGGCGCCGCATCGCCTCCGAGTCCGAGCGCGCGCCGCGTCCGGTTCTTAGCTGGCTGCCACTCCTCGCCGGCGCCACCGCTCTCGCGGCTCTGCTCGCGTTCCTGCACTATCGAGGTGTGATGACGCCGCATCAGCGCGACGCGAATGCAGTGCACATTGCGTCCACACCCGGCGCGCAGCCCCCGCAAGCAGCCGCAGCGGATCATCCGTCCGCGCCCGTGCACGCGAATTCCCCCGGAGCGCCGAACGTGCGGGAGACGCCGTCGCTACATCCGGTCGTCGCCACGGCCGCAGCTTCGACTTCGCCTGCGCTTCGCGTTCGCATCGATCGCAGCGAACTCTTTGCGACAGTTCGCTTCACGATGGATGTCGCCGAGGGCCGGATTGACGCGACACCATTGGTGAGCGCCTCGCAGAAATCCGACGAGGCGGCCGGCGCGAAACCGCTCGAAATTCCGCTCCTCGAGGTCCAGCCGATGGACAAGATGAATTCAGAAGCCAGTTCGAGCGCGAACTGAACGATTGCGCCGCGAGAGGCGTCTTTATGCTGCACGCGCAAGTACAAACAACACGTAACAGGAGCAAACGATGAAATCCTGGAAAAAGATTGCGGCACTCGCCGGCGCGCTACTCTTTGTGGCAGTTTCCGTCTACGGCCAGGAGAACTCCAAGCCCACTCCTGATCAGCGCACGCCTCTAAAAATCACCATCATTCTTCACGAGTTTAATGACAACCATGAAGTCGCCAGCCTGCCCTACGAGCTCTCTGTCTCTGCAAAGCCCAACGAGAACACGAGAGGAAGCGGCCGCGTAGGCACGCGTATCCCGGTGATGACGCAGAAAGAGCAGTTCACGTATATCGATATCGGCACCAACTATGACTGTACCGTCTCGGCAGTCGGCGACGGCCGCTATCGCATCGAGACGACGCTTGATCGTTCTTCAGTCTCGGTAACCGACGTGAAAGAGATCAAAGCAAGAAGCATTCCCGCGGAGAGCCCGGAGAATCCGCGGATTAATTCACTGCGGCAGTCTTTCGACGTGATTCTGCGGGATGGGGAGTCGCAAGAAGCAAGCACCGCAACCGATCCTCTGACAGGCCACGTATGGAAGGTCGAGATTCGGCTAAAGGTGTTGAAGCCGTAGCGCAGTTCAAGCCCCGAGCGCGCGCCGCAACGCGGCCTCCAGGTCTGCATACTGAAATCGAAAGCCTCGCTCGGAAAGTTTCTGCGGCACGACGCGCTGGCTCGATAACAGCAGTGCATCCGCCATTTCACCCACCATCAATCGCAGCGCGAATGCGGGCGCCGGAAGAATGGCCGGGCGATGCAGCACGCGGGCCAGCGCGCGAGTGAAATCGGCATTGCGTGCCGGATCGGGCGCCACGATATTCACGGGCCCGCGCATCGCTGCATCGGCGATCGCGCTGCGAATCGATCCCACCACATCATCAAGCGCCACCCATGACATCCATTGCTTCCCCGAGCCGATTCTCCCGCCCACGCACATCTTGAACGGCGTCAACATCTGCGGCAGCGCCCCGCCTTTTTTCGCCAGCACAATTCCGAATCGCGCGATCACTGTCCGCATCCCGAATTGCTCGGCTTTCATCGCAGCCGTTTCCCAATCCTGCGAAATAGTCGCCAAAAAACCCTGTCCGCTGGCGCTCGCCTCCGTCAGCGATTCCTCGCCGCGGTCGCCGTAATAACCAATCGCCGAAGCCGAAACAAGAATCGCCGGCGGCTTCTTCAATCGACCCAGGCCCGCTACAAGCCGCTCGGTCAAATCCACGCGGCTCGAGCGCAGCAGCGCCTTGCGCTTGGCCGTCCAACGCCCGCCTCCAATCGACGCCCCGGCAAGATTCACCACCACGTCCGAGCCTTCAGCCGCGGTCAAATTCATTTCACCGGTCTCCGGATTCCACGCGACATCGCCCGCCGCAGCCGCCGTCCCCGACCGGACAAATCGATTCACCGTAGCGCCCGCCGCCCGCAGATCCGCCGCAAGCGCCGTTCCAACTAATCCCGAAGCGCCAGTCATCAATACGCGCATCTCGAACTCCTTCGCGCCGCCCTCGCAACCTGCCACGCACCGCGCATGCTTCAACGCTAAGGCTCGCTCCACTCCGCGTCAAGGAACCCGCCCCGCCGTCTCGTATTTCCACGCGTTCAACAAAATCATCCTCGCCGAAACTGTGAAAATTTTAGTTCCTTCCACGTCCGCGCTTCGACGAATCTGCGCTAGAATGACGGACTTTGAATCCCACTCTCCATCCCGGCCCAGCATGAATCCCCGCCGCCGGAATCTCCCGTTTCTGTTCGCGACACTTACGGTAGGCGCATTGATGCTGATCGCCCCGGCACCGCTGATCGAAGCGCAATCCGGAATTCGCGGCTTCTCCGCCTCACATGCCGATGCCGAGCGCCAACTCGAGCAATGGCTCCGCAAAATTCCCGACGCCGAACACGCTGAAAATAATCTCCGCCACATCACCGCTGAGCCGCACATGGCCGGCACCGAAGGCAGCCATCGACTCGCCGACTGGCTGCGGCTGCAATACGAAAATGACGGCTTCGACGCAAAGATCGTCTCCTACAGCGTCTGGCTGCCGCTACCCACCGAAGTTAAACTCGATCTCGTCGCTCCGCAAAAAAAGCCTCTCGCCACGCAAGAAGAGCCGTACGAATGGGACAAAAGCACGTACGATTCGCGCGCGTCGATTGGCTTCAACACTTACTCGCCGTCGGGCGAAGTCACCGCCGCAATCGTTTATGCCAATTACGGCACGGCCGACGATTACCGCCAGCTCGAATCGCTCGGCGTCAGCGTCGCCGGCAAAATCGTTCTGGTGCGTTACGGCAACGCCTATCGCGGCATCAAGTCCAAACTTGCCGAAGAGCACAAAGCCGCCGCGCTGCTGATTTATTCCGATCCTGCCGATGACGGCTACGATGCCGGCGATGTTTACCCGCGCGGTCCGTGGCGCCCCATGAGCGCAATCCAACGCGGCTCAATCCTTTACACCGAAATCTATCCCGGCGATCCTCTGACGCCCGGCGTCGCGGCCACTCCCGATGCGCAGCGCATCTCGCCCGCCGATGCCCGCAGCCTTCCGCGGATTCCCGTGATGCCCATCAATGCGCAGGATGCCGCGGCGATCCTCTCGCATCTCACCGGCGCAAAAGTCCCGCGCGCCTGGCAAGGCGGCCTGCCCATTACCTATCATACCGGCCCAGGCGAGTCCGCCGTTCATCTGAAAATCGTGATGGATTACCAGCAGCGAAAAATCTATGACGTCATCGCGCGCCTCCCCGGCACCGATGATTCCGAATGGGTCGTTCTCGGCAATCATCACGATGCCTGGGTGTTCGGCGCCGTAGATCCCGGCAGCGGCACTACGGTCATGCTCGAAACTGCGCGGGCCCTCGGCGAACTCGTTCGCGGAGGCTGGAAGCCGCGGCGCTCCATCGTCATGTGCGAGTGGGATGGAGAAGAACCCGGCCTCCTCGGTTCAACCGAATGGGTGGAAGACAACGTCAAAGAGTTGCAATCGAAGGCAGTCACCTACATCAACACCGACGTCGGCGTCGCCGGCCCGAATTTCAGCGCCTCCGCCACGCCATCCCTTCAGGACATCGTTCGCGAAGTGACGCGCGAAGTTTCCGATCCCAATACCGGCCGCAGCGTTTACGAAGCCTGGAAAGAGCACAGCGAGCACGCCGTCAACGAACCCAGCGGCGTCGCCCGAGAGCGGCCTCTCCGCACCGACAACGACGCGCCGCTCGGCACTCTCGGCGCCGGCTCCGATTTTTGCCCGTTCTTTGATTTCGCGGGAATTCCGTCGCTCGATGTGGGATTCAATGGCGATTACGGCGTCTATCATTCGCTCTATGACGATTTCTTCTGGATGAAACGCTTCGGCGATCCGGACTTCGCCTATCACGCCACGCTGGCGAAAATTCTCGGCACGATCGTCCTGCGCCTCGATCAAGCGGATGTGCTGCAGTTCGATTATTCCGCGTATGCCGAGACCGTACAGCACGAAGCCGGCGCGCTCACTGCCGCCGCAAAACGCGTCGGTCTCACCGATGCTGACTTGGCTCCGCTGGCCGATGCCGCTGCACAACTTCGCGAAGCCGCCCAACGGACCGCTCCTACGCTTCGCGCGCTCGAAACTTCCGCGAGCGGCACGGCGCAACACCAGCAAGTCAATCTAGCCCTGGCCGCTGTCGAGCAATCCTTCCTCTCGCCGGGAGGCCTTCCGGGCCGCCCATGGTACAAGCACCAGCTCTGGGCCCCCGGCAGCTACGCCGGCTACACCGCGGTAATGATGCCGAGCCTCGCCGAAGCCATCGAGCACAAGGACGCCGAGCAAATCCGCCGCGCCATCGCCGGAATCGCCGCCGCGCTTACCCGCGCCACCGCCAAACTCAACGAGATCTCGCGCCTCGCCCAAACTCCGTCGAGCGATCACAGCCCCTCGTAACACAAGGAGTGGCGTCTCGAGCCGATCTCATTCACGGCGCCCCAGCCCGTCCGTTGATCATCCCGAGCAGCTCTGACTATTTGGGCTCGAGGATCAGCGGCAGACCGTTGCGCGTGTTGCCGATTAACACCACCTTAGCGTTGGTGCTGTTCGCGAGCCGTTCGGTCGCCTCGATTCCTTTCCATTCGAGCAACTGCTCGCTGATACCCTGCGCTACCGTCTGCTGAAAATCGTGAATGCCCTGCGCCTCGATGCGCTTGCGGTCCGCCTCTTGCTTCTCCTTCTGCAGCACGAAAGCCATGCGCAGCGCGTCTTGCTCTGCTTGCTGCTTGGCTTCGATCGAGGTCTTCAGCATTTGCGGCAACTGCACGTCGCGCAGCAGAATGCTCTGCACCTCGACTCCCCGGCCGCCCAATTGAGTCACCAGTTCTTCGTAAATTTTCTGCGCCACTTCTTCACGGCCTCCTGTGTAGAGCGCATTCGCGCTGTGCATCGCCGTTACCGCGCGGATGGCCGACCGCAAGGTAGGCTCGACAACCACGTCAATATAACTCGGGCCAATCTTTTGAAACACGTCCGCCGCCCGCCCAGGGTTGAGCCGGAAGAGCAGGGAAGTATCGAGCGTCATCACCAAGCCCTCATCCGAAGGCACGCTCGCCGTCTCCTTCAATTCTTGCGTGCGCACCGAAAGCGTATTGTTCACCTTGAAGGGATTCACCAGGTGCGTCCCCTCGGGCAAAACGTCTCCGGTCACGCGCCCAAACAAAGTCAGCACGCCCACGTGCCCCGCCGGCACGTAAGCAATCGACGCGTACAGCACAATGGCAATCACCACTCCAATCAGCACCAGCTTCATGCGCGATGCAATCACCTGTCGCATTTGTGCCTGATATTTCCGGAACGCCTCATTCGCATCAGGATCTTGTTGAAACGCAGTCATCGTTAGCTCCTTCGGAGATTTGTGCAGTCCCGAAACTACGCGGCGTCATTCTACATGTTTTCGGCGTTCGAATTTTTAATGCGACGAACGCCATGAGGGCGCAGAAATTTCGACGTCGGGAATCGGACGGAGTTAGCACCTTGAGGAAGCTACGCACGTTGTTCCTTGATGCTTTGATTGCATGCTGCTATCGTTACGTAGGTAGATGCGATGTCCAAAAGGTCCAAACTCGACGAGGCGGTTCGGAAAGCAGCAAGGATAATCCAAGCTCAGCTCGATACGCTATCGCCTGAATTGGCGAAGGCGAAGCGCCGGGAACTGAGCAGGATGGCTTTCACCGCTTCCCGCGCCGCAAAGAGCGGAAGACGTTCACGACTTCAGCGAACCTCGGCGACTCGTCCTTCAACCCGATCCCGCGCAAAAACTGCATAAGCTCTTTTTCATCGCCAAACTCATAGATTTTGCGTAGGTCGTTCTCAAGCGACCGGAGTTCGGATCGTGTATGTCGGCGTGCGGGATGTTTCTCCCGCTCGATCGCATCGCGAATTTCCTTTTCGTCGGTCATTGTCGACGCTTCGGTTTTGTGCGGAATTGACGAGGAAGTATTGCATGTCGCGGTAGCGACAGCATATGCGTAGAACCACGCTTAGTACTGACCGTGCGCGTTGAGCTCCTGCGGGCAGCGACTCGGGATTGCGCTAACGGAGAATATTATCGCAACGCAAATGGCAATCCGTCGTTTCGCTGGTCTACAATGAAACCATGCGCGTGCGTGTTCTTTTCTTCGGGCAACTTCGCGAAATCACTGGCGTCGGCGAGGATTTCGCCGAGCTCTCGGAAGGCGCGCGCATTGAAGATCTCTACGAGCGTTACGGCCGGCGCTTCCCGCGCCTGCTCGAGTTCCGCGCCAGCGTGGCCGCTTCGATCAATCAGGAATATGCCGCGTTCCGCTCCCAGCTTTCCACCGGCGATGAAGTCGCGTTTCTTCCGCCCGTCAGCGGCGGCCAGCAAGCCGCGCGCGCGAGCGATCTATTTGAAATCACGCGCGGTCCAATTCCCATCGACGAAATCTCGCGCAGCCTGCGCGCTCCCGAAGATGGCGCGCTGGTCGTCTTCGACGGCTTCACCCGCAATAATTTCCGCGGCCGCCCCACGCTCTATCTCGAATACGAAGCCTACGAAGAAATGGCCCTCGCCAAAATCCGCGAAATCGGCGCGCAAATGCGCGAGAAATTCGCCATCCATCGCGTAGCCATCGTCCATCGCCTCGGCCGCATCGAAATCGGCGAAACCTCCGTCCTCATCGCCGTCAGCTCCGCGCATCGCGCCGCGGCTTTTGATGCTTGCCGCTATGCCATCGACACTCTCAAGCGCACCGTCCCCATCTGGAAAAAGGAATTCTTCGCCGACGGCGCCATTTGGGCCGAGGGCGAAGTTCCTCCCGCGACAGCCAATTCCGCCCCGGGTGAATCTATCTCTTAGATGAACCCACAAAAGAACCTACCCGCGAAGTCGCTCGCAAGGGCGTTAGTCTGCGTCGCGCTGCTCGGCACCGCTGCGCTGGCACTTCGCGCCCCAGCCGCTGCACAATCCAGCAAGCCCCCGCAAAGAAATCCCGGCGCCATCCGCGTGCAAACCAATCTCGTCAATGTCCTCACCAGTGTCTTCGACGCGGACGGCCACCCGCTCCTCGATCTCCCGAAAGAAAGCTTTCAGATTCTGGAAGAAGGCGTCCCTCAGGACATCTCCCGCTTCGAAGCCGAGACCAGCCAGCCGCTCGATCTCGCTCTCATGCTCGATACCAGCCTCAGCACCACCAAGGAATTGAAATTTGAATCCGAAACCGCCGCGCATTTCATCCGTCAAGTCGTTCGCCCCACCGATCACCTCGCCGTCTTCGAATTCTCCGACGAAGTCACGCAGCTCTCCACTTTCTCCGCCGACGTCAACTATCTCGAATCCGCCGCGCATCGCATGACCGCCGGCGCAGGCACAGTGATGTACGACGCTTTAGTTCTCGGCTCGCACGCCCTCGAGCGCATGCCGCGCGATCGCCGCCGTGTCATCGTGCTGGTCACCGATGCCGGCGAAACCACCAGCTCCTCCAAGTTTGAAGACGCCCGCCGCGAAGCCATCGCTTCCAGCGCGCTCCTCTATTCCATCGTCGTCCGCCCAATTCCGACGGAAAGCGGACGCAATACCGCCGGAGAACACGCGCTAATCACCATCACCGACAGCACCGGCGGCGCTCTCTTCTATCTCGATAATTTCGATCAGCTGGAAGGATTGTTCGACCGGATCAATCGCGAGCTTCGCACGCAGTATCTTCTGAGCTACTATCCCAAGCCGGAGCCGCCACCCAACGCCTATCGCCACATCGAACTTCGCGTAAAAGGCGGCACGCCGCTCCACTATCGCAAGGAGTATCTCTCGGTGGGCTTCGCAAAATGACCGAATCCAATTCCGACGCCGCGCACTTTCTTGAAACCGCCGTAGAAGCCGCTCGCGAAGCAGGCGCGATTCTGCTTCAGGAATTCGATCGCCCCAAGAAAATTTCCTACAAGGGCGAAGTGGACATCGTCACCGAATCCGACAAGCGCTCCGAAGCTACAATCGTCGCGCGCTTACAGAATCGCTTCCCGCAGCACTCCATCATCGCCGAAGAAGGCGGAGGTGGCGACGAAAAATCCGCGCGCTACCGCTGGTATGTCGATCCGCTCGACGGCACGACGAATTTCGCGCACGGCTATCCCGTCTTTGCCGTTTCCATCGGGCTGCTCGACGATGGCGAGCCGCTGGTCGGCGCAGTCTTCAATCCCATTGCGGATGAGCTCTTCACCGCCGTCCGAAATCAGGGCGCGCAGCTCAATCACAAACCGATTCGCGTCTCCGACATCGCCACGCTCTCGAAGAGCCTGCTCTCGACAGGCTTTCCCGCGCACAAGCGAACGTCCAATCCGAATATCCACTACTATTGGGAATTTACTCTGCGTTCGCACGGCGTCCGCCGCGCCGGCTCCGCCGCGATCGATCTCTGCAGCGTGGCCGCCGGGCGCTTCGATGGCTTCTGGGAATTCGGCTTGAAATCCTGGGACACCGCCGCAGGCATGCTAGTCGTGCGCGAGGCAGGCGGCATCGTCACCGATTTCGCCGGGCGCCCCTATCACGCAGGCGACCGGGAGCTCTTCGCCTCGAACGGCACAATTCACCAAGAGATGCTGACAATAGCGGCCGAAATCGCCGCCCGTCCAGCCACGCTTCCGTAACGCCGCGCTGCTAAACGCGCGCCCCTCCGTTGCCATTCTTGGAAGCCTTCACGCCCAGATGCACGAGAAACTGCGTGCTCGCTCGCGTCAACGATCTCCCCTTCAACGTAACCGCTCCGATCGTTCTCTCAGCTCGCTGATCCATCAGAGGAATGAAACAGCACCCGGCCCGCTTTTCCACCGCCATCTCCGGAACTACTGAAACGCCCAGCCCCGCGCACACCATGCTCAATATGCTGCTGAACTGGCCACTCTCAAAGACGATCTGCGGATTCAACCGCGCCCGTTTGCACGCTTCGACCGCCGTCTCGCGGAAGCAATGGCCATCGCGGAGCAACAAGAATGGCTGGCCGTGGAGCTCGCTGAGCGAAACCTCGCGCCGGCTCGAGAGTTCATGCCGCTTCGGCAGCACTGCGTACATTTTCTCCGTCATCAATGGAAACGATTCGAATTCCTGATTGCGAACCAGCACTGGCAGCGCCACGATCGCCACGTCCACCGCGCCCGCGCGCAGCTTCTCAAGTAGCAACGGCGTGATTTCTTCCACTACAGCCACCTGCGCCTTTGTCCATTTCCGCGAAAATGTCGCCAGAATTTGGGGCAGAAAATAGGGCGCGATTGTCGGGATCGCCCCCACAGAAATCAGACCTGTAATAGATGTTTTTTTCTCCGCTATGTCGCTCCTCGCGGATTCCAGATCGCGCAGCACTGCTCGCGCACGCGGCAGAAATGACCGCCCCAGCTCTGTTAGCCTCACCGAGCGGCCCAATCGATCGAAGAGCTGCGTTCCCAGCTCATCTTCGAGCTTTCCAATCTGCTGCGAGAGCGATGGCTGCGACACGTGCGCCTGCTCTGCCGCGCGGCTGAAGCTGCCTGTTTCGGCAATCGCGCAAAAGTACCTGAGTTGGTGGAGTTCCATAAGTTTTGCCTATGCGTGAGATGAGAAACAAATATTGGATGCCGGAATTCGCTCACCGTACCCTACAATTCGAAGGAAAATTTCAGGTTTCTCTGATTTTCGGCGCGGCCTGAACTTGTTTCCTCAAATACCGAGGGTACAGAGTCACTCAACTGTAATCCTCCAAAAAATAGGAGATATACAATGGACCGTCCCGAATCTACGTTGAAAGGGAAGTCGAACCGGCGATCATTCTTGAAGAACGGCGCGTTTGCGGCAGGAGCGGCGACACTGGCCGGTGGGTTGATGGCCAGTAAGTTGTCCGCGTTCAGTCGAACGATTGAGGCAGAAGGAGATGGCGGCGATATCACGAGAGGAGACATCGCTATTCTCAGGTTTCTAAACGCCTTAGAGCAGATCGAAGCAGATCTCTGGCTGCAGTACTCGGAACTCGGAGGAATCCAGGACAACGAAGTATCGGTAGTCGGTGGCGGTAATGCGCTCTACACCGGTGCTCTTCAAATTCTGGACGGCGACATGGCTCAGTACATCCACGACAACACCGATGATGAGTTCAGCCATGCTGCCTTCCTGAAAGCGTACTTGGAGTCCAGGGGCGCAGAGGCGGTTGACCTCAGTCACTTTGCCAATTTGCCCAGCAGTCAGGCCGACGGAGCAAACAAGACCGCCGGGCGGCTTACGAACCTCACGCAGCTCACCATCGACACAAGTTTTTGGTCCAGGTACCGCAGTATTACCAACCCCGATTTCGATCCGGGAGCGCCGTTCGCTCAAGCAGTCCCGAGTCTGAATATCGGTCAGCACACGGCGATTCCACGAGACAACAACGACACCGCCGGCAGCAGCTTGAGCAGCGACAACACAACTAGCATCACGGCACATTTACAAGCGATCGCCTTCACCGCAGGTTTCCATTTCGCTTTTATCGAGCAAGGCGGCACGAGCCTCTATCCCACGCTGGCCCAGAAGGTCACGAATCTCGAAGTGCTGCGAATCTTGTTGAGCATCGGCCCCAGCGAGACCATGCACTTTCAGACTTGGCAGGACAAGGCCGGCAACGCTCTTCCGTTGACCGACTTCGATAAGGTCAACAACTCGTCGGTTACATTTACGGTTCTCGCGAACGCGCAGGGCGAGACCGATCCGGAATCTCTAAACGGGGATACATTACAGGCCAACCTGATCATGCCCGAGCCTACTCATTTCCTCACCAATCACAATCGAAAGTTTCCGCCCGTGGCGATCATTCGTCCGACGTCCACAAAACTTTCAGGAGCGGTTGCCGCCGTGAATTCTCTCGTCGCTGACGGGCTTTTCATCGGCCAAACGCCGCTCAAGAAGCCCGCGCTCGTGCAAAAGCTGCTCAGTCTGGCAGAGGAAGCAGACGAGGCGCAGCGCCAATCCTAGGAAGCTGGATCCGGTCCAGACGCTGCGAAACTCAGTGCAGCGAAATGTAGTAGCCGATTGACAGTACCGGGGACGCACGACAAAGGCGTCCCTGGTCCGTCCAGTCCCGTAGCGCCGGTTTACCCTGATCTTCGAAGGGCTGCTAGCCGGCGTTTTTGTCGTACTCCCGGCAGCGTAGGACTTCCGCTTCGGCCTCTCACTCCGTATTAAAGTCTTTTCTCCGCTCCCACAAACAAGAGCCGCAAAGCCCGCCACACAAACCGAATCGTCACCACCACGATGACAAGCCCCACCAGCACAATCGCCGCCGCCGCGTAAGGATGCTTCGTCGCAAACCAAACCAGGAATATCGCGAGAACATCCTCGCCGAGACTCAACCCAATATTCGAAAGCGGCTCAGGCGAAGGCGTCACCGCAATTCGCGCCGCCGTCTTCCCGCCATGCGCCGCCAGCGCAATCACGCCTCCGGCCAGCGCGCAAAGCGCCTGCTCCCCCGGCGAAAGCTGCGCCGTAGCCAAATACGCAATCAGCGCCGCCACCGGCACGCGCACGAAGGTATGCAATGCATTCCAAATCAAATCGAACGCCGGAATCTTGTCTCCGAAAAACTCCACCAGAAACAAGACGACACTAGCCCCAATGATCCACCAACTTTCCAACCCATGCAGCGGCGCCGGCAGCACAATCGCCCCAGCCCGCGCCAACAATCCCAGTGACGCAACGGTTGCGTAGACGTTTAATCCCGCCGCAAAGCAAACCGCCGCAAGAATCGCAAAGTATTGTCCGCCGATCGGACGCATCAACTTTTACCCACAGCGATTCTATTATCATTCGGGTTTGCAGCGAATGAGCAACGTGCTGAATCGGAATGTGGCTTACTGCACGGCTGTAAGGCCCGACGGCTGCTTGTCCGGCCGCGGAAACGCGAAGATGCCGAACGGATCTGCGGCGATGACGAGCCGGTCAGGCTCGACGAGAATAATGTTGGGCTTAATGAAGGCCTGTTCGGTGGAATAGAGCGAATAGGCGGCCATGCGATTGCCGTCTTTGTCGAAATGAAAAAGCAGATTGCCGACAGCCGCCCAAACTTCCTGCGTAGCGGGATCAACGCCGACGGCGCTGAACTCCGGCTTCAACTCGGCCTGGCGATTACGCACCTGAATCTTGACGCTGGCCCGAACGCCGGTAGTGTCCCGATGTGCGTACTGGCCTCCTGCATGCTCGCCTCCGCCGTAGCCGCCTCCACCTTCGCCTTCTCCTCCGCCGCCCTCATGATGCATACCGCCGCCAAATCCGCCCATCTCGCGCCCAATCCCGGCGCCGCCGTACGCTCCGATCCCCTGATCGGTTGAATTCGCCTGGCGCTCGCCCGGACCGGAGGGCCGCAATCCGAACTTGATCGTATTGCCCTCATCCTGCGCGATGAATTGATCCGCGGGAATCGCAATCTCATACGCCGCGTAGCCGTACTCATCGTATTTGCGTATGGTCGGGTCGGCGAGATACGTCAGCGAATAATAGAAGTGTCCTGCGTCGTCATCGGTGAAATATCCGCGGCTCAGAATGGCGCTGGCCGTCGAGATGTCGGTCGAATCGGAAACTCCTCCGATGCTGCGAATGCGCCGCCCGTTCGCATCGAACACATCCACGAATCGCTTCGAAGCCAGACTTGCGACCGCTATTTCGCCGCCCGGTAGCGCCGCGACGGAAACCGGCGCGGTCACCGGAATTCTTCCGGTCAGTGTTCCATTCGCGGCGTAAATCTTGATTTCATTCGCGCCGCGATCGGCCACGTACAAGCGCCCTGTAGGATCGAGATAGAAATCCTCGCCGAACGCGATTTCGGAATCCGGCGTCGGCTTGGCCGGCACCTGACCGACTCTTACGCCCGCCGGTGAATAAATATCGATCGTAGCGCCCGGCGCCGAGAGCACGTAATAGCGGCCGGCCGCGTCGCGGCGGATTGCGCGGATGCCGGGGCCTGCGTTCGGCAGCAGCCGCATCCGCGCGATCAGATGTTCGGCGTTTTCAGTGGCGTGTACGGTAACAGCCTCGCGCTGCGAGGGGATGCGCAGTTGCACGTTCAGCGTCGAAGCGCTGCCGGCCGAAAATGAAATGTCGCTTTGCTCGAAAGTGTCGAAGCCGTTGACCGTCACGCGAAGCCGGTACGATCCGGGCGCAACTCCCTCGAACACATACTGCCCTTTGTCATCCGTCGTCGCGATTCGCTCCGCGGCGCTCGCGTCAATCAGATGAACGCTCGCCTTTGCGACCACCGCCCCGCTCGGATCAGTGACAATCCCGCGAAGCGATGACGCAGCCTGACCCCATGCGAGCGACGCACCGGCCAAGCAAGCCACTAGAGCTATCGCGCAGAAACGTACCCAGCGAGCGATCTTCAAACCTCGGCCTCCGTACTCTGATGGGCAGCGGATGTTTCAGGAAGTTAAGGGCAGTCTGCGCCCGCACCGGCTCGCAACTGCCTCATCAGCAGGAACTTGGACGATCAGCAGGGACTTCCACCCACACTCCCGATTGTTCTTCGGCGCCGGCAAGAAAAAGTTCCAAAATTCCGCTCCGTGCCAGCTTAGAGATCCAGAGCCCGAATGGCGTTGCCTGAATCTAATGATATAGAGCGGCACGGGAACGCGGCTGTTTCACATCGGAGTACCAGCCCAAGATGCAATCGAGGAAACTCTGGTACTTCGGTCGCGTTGACGCCGTCGTCTTCGGTTGTTACGGTGAAATGAGAGTTCAGCGAAGCGATGAAAAAGCGCCAAAGCCCCGAACGCCGTCGCCGGCCGCGTCTGGCCGATCCCATCCATCGTCTGACCACTCGCTGGCGCAGCGGCGGCGTCGAAAAGTATCCGCTCGGCAAAGACGGGACGAATCGCGCGCTGCAGCGCATGGGTAGCGGCTTCGAGATTACGCATCACCACATTCGTCTCGAGGTGCTGCCTGAAGCATTTCGCGGCTTCCGCATCATTCAGCTCTCCGATATCCATCACGGAGTGTTTCTGCCCGGCGAAATGCTGCGGCACGTGGTCGAAACGGTGAACGAGCTCGAGCCCGACCTTGTCGCAGTGACGGGCGATTTCGTCACGTATTCGCGCGCGTACATCGATCCGGTTGCGGAAATTTTGGCGCATGTGCGGGCGAAACACGGAGTCTTCGCGGTGCTCGGGAATCACGATTTCCGCGTGGGCGCGGAGGAAATTTCCCATTCGCTCGAGGGCGCCGGAATCGAAGTCTTGCGGAACACTCATACGAGGCTGCGGCGCCGCGGCCAGTCACTCTATCTTGCGGGAATCGACGATTGGCATTACCGGCCGGATTTAGCGCGCGCGATTCGCGGAATTCCAAAAGACGCTTCGACTATTCTTCTCTCGCACAATCCGGCGATCATCCGCGCCGCGGCGAAGGAGAATATCGGCCTCGTGCTTTCGGGGCATACTCACGGCGGGCAAGTGAATCTGCCGTTCCTCGGCACGATCTGGGGACGCTCGCCCGAGCAGCTACGATTCAAGGTCGGCTGGGCGAAGCTGGGACACACGCAAATTTACGTCAGCCGCGGAATTGGCACGATTGTCTTGCCGCTGAGGTTTCGCTGCCCGGCCGAGATTCCCTACCTGGCGCTGGATTCGTTGCACCCTGCAGCGTAATCGAAAGTCGTCGCCGCCGGCCTAACCTCCCGTTTTAAATCCCTCGTAAAGCTTCATCATCGTGGGCGTAATGCAGATGCCCCAGGCATAAATGGGGAAATTCTTGAATTTTTCCGGCGGCGTGTAGCGCTTTGAAGCTTCCTCCACGCTGACTCCGGCTTTGTACATCTTTGCGGCATGATCGGCCAAATCGTCGAAAACGGCGCGCAAGCCGGCGACTCCTCGCTGGCCGCAGAGCTGCCCGTGCCCGGGAACGAAAAGCGTGTCCTTATCATAGGCCGCAAATTTTTCCAGCGTCGCGCGCCAGCCGCTGATGTCGGCGTCAAATGTAACCGGATACCACGCATCGAATAGCAGATCACCCGCGAAGACGATGTTTTGATCGGGGATGCGGGCGATCACGTCGGTGGGAGTGTGGCCGGGATGATGCTCGAGAACGACCTTGGTGCCACCGAGGTCAATCGTCTTCGGGAAATCGGCGTCGTGCAGCGGCTGGTTCGGCAACGCGAGGACGGTGCTCAGCGCCGACTGAGCCATTCCCGTGAAAGCGTTCAAATCACCCTGGGCGTGTTGCTTGTCGGTCTCGTCGGCGGCGGTCTCGACGCGACGCTTGAATGGCGCGAGGAGCCCATCGAGATCGAGCCCCTGCATCGAGCCGTAATTTTTCTGCATCATCGGAGCGGTGTCGGCGTGAGCCCAGATGGGAATATCGTGCGCGCCATAAACGGCGTTGCCCATGGAATGATCGAAGTGATAGTGCGTGTCGAGCGCGGCGCTGACGGGCACCTTGCTGACGGAGTGGAACGCCTCGAGCTGCAGGATCGCTCCGTGCGGCGTGTGGAAGCCTTCGATCATAAGCGCGGAATCGCGGCCGATGATGAAGCCGCCGTTCGAGAGCGTGTCGTAGCCCTTGGATGGATCGGAGATGGTGGCGTAGACGCCGTCGCCGATTTTGCGGATCGAGGCGTAGCCCTTATCCACAATCGGGGTGGCGGCGATGCGTTTGTCTTGCAGGATGGTCTCCGCCAGGGCCGGTTGCGGCAGATAGCGCAGGAAGGCGGCAGCGGCGCCGAAGCAGGATGTAGCGGCCAGAAAGTGCCGGCGGCTCAGGGGTGATTTCAGGTTTGCCGCGGGATGGTAGAGCGTCATGGTTCCTCCTGGAGATGCTTCGGCGGCGTGGTGCATATAGCGCCGCGGAATCGGGAGGAAATGTATGACGCGCCATGGCGGTTGTCAATTTGTGGCCCGGCGCTAAGGCGCATTGCTATGGGCGAGGTTTTTTTCGGAGCGCTTCCCGATACAAACCATCGGGACGCAAAAGGCCCGGAAGCCCTCCTTCCCCTGCATGAATGCAGCCTTTTCCGGGGTCTTGCCGTGGATGCCCGACTCTTCCCGACTTGTGGGAAGCGTCGGGGTTCCGGCCATGCTTTCGGCCCTGCCTCTGACTTTTCTTTCTTTCCGATTTTGGCTCTTCTCCCCTCGCACCCGCAGGCGGCAAACTAGTTCACTGTCTCCGTTTTTCCGCGCCTGGTTCTAGTCCATCTGTACCATTGCCCAAACTTCAACATACCCTCACAATAATCGCGCGTCGGCGCAGCGCGTTACCAAAATTCCCGCGCCGCCCGCCGCTTAACGGGCGGTTGCGCACGGTCAAGGGAGCCCGCGCGCTAAGGAGCCGGTGAACATAACAATCGGGACACTCAAATATTGTTGCAGAGGCTAAGTTATTGAATACAAAGGAGGGACACGACAAACAATCGGGACACTCAGGGGGTGGCGTGCAACCCGAAATCCGCGCACATCTGAGTATGATTTCGCACTGCGGAGAGGGGGATGGGGTTCTTCCCGGAGCGCTTCCGGATACAAACCATCGGGACGCAAAAGGCACGGAAGCGCTCCTTCCCTCTGCTGAAGCACGGGGCTTCCTCCTACGCCAAGGCTTCGGCGGGCCGGTCCTCCAACGTCACGGCTTCGGCGGGCAGGTCCACCGAACTACTGTGCCAATGGGTTCGGGCTGCTCAAACTCGAAATTCACGGCCGGGGGCCTGCGATTTATCGCTTTGGACGTTGAGAAGAACCTTCATCACGCCAGGGCGCTCTGCATAGACGATTGCGGCTTGCGCTTCGGCCAGCGGGAATCTGCGCGTGATTAGCGGGCGCGGATCGATCCGGCCTGCGCGAAGCAGCGCGAGCGCTTTCGCGAAGGGGCCGCAGCGCGAGCCGATTACGTTGATTTCCTTCACGACGATCGGCCAGGTTTCGACCGGGGCTGCGCCATGAAACGTCGATTTCAGTACCAGCGTTCCGCGAGGCTCGGTCATTTGTTGCGCCATGGCGAGGCCGCTGGGCGAGCCAGTCGCTTCGATCAGCAGCGGGTAATTGTCGCGCACGCGTTGCAGATCGCCGGCGTCTCCGCGAACTTTCTTAGTCGCGATTCCCGCAGGCCGCGCGAGCGCCAGTTTGTCTTCATGTTTGCCGTACATGACTACGCGAGGAATCGCGGTGTGCAGCACTCGCGCGATCAACTGAGCGAGTTTCCCATCGCCCAAAACAGCAGCGACGCGAAACTTACGCGCGGGCAGTTGTTCGAGAATCTCGCATGCCGCAGCCAGCGGTTCGACGAACACGGCTTGTTCGTCGTCCACGTTGTCCGGCACGAGGTGCAGATTCTCGAGCGGCAGCGCCAGATGCTCGGCGAAAGCGCCGTCGTGCGCGACAATGCCCAGCACGGTGCGTCGCGCGCAGTGGGACTTGAGTCCGCGGCGGCAGAATTGGCAGGGGCGGAAGCCGTAGGCCGAGCAGGTGACGTTGATCTCGCCGCACACGCGGCGGCCCAGCCACTTGCGGCGCGCGGCCGGCGACACGCCACGAACTGCGGCGACTTCGGCGACGAACTCGTGTCCTGGCGTGCCGCGAAACTGGTGGTAACCGCGGAGAATCTCGACGTCGGTGTTGCAAATGCCGGCCAGCCGCACGCGAAGGAGCGCCCAGCCGGGCCGCAGCCGTGGCGCCCGCTTCTCGAGCGAGAGCAATTTCCCGCGTTCAACTTGAAATGCGAGCAATGCAGGTGCGCCCTTCTTGCGGCTGCGTGAACTTAACGTGACGCGCCATCGTACGGATATTGCCACACGGCGTCGAGTCAAAAACGCCGGGCTGGAATGAGTAACCTGGGTGGAAGAGGCAAAGTCAAAGATGCCGGCAGGCTGCCGGCGCTACGGGATTCGATTACTTTTTTTCGGTGGGGATCAGATTATCTTCTGGGTTGCGGTCTATTAGTTTGTTGTAGGGGTCTATGCCTGCGTAGGTTGGGAGCTCGCTTACTTCTACCTCAATTGTGGAGGTGTTTTGGGTGAAATGCTGCTTGGCTAGATAGAGGGGCTTTAGGTGTTCTTTAGTGCCGCTGAAGACGCCTACATCTATGCGGTCGTCTGTGGGCATGGGGGATTCGTTGCCGGAGCCATCGGCTTTGCGCTTTTGGGTGTTTACGACCAGCGTGACTTTGTATTTGCCATCGGGAGTGGGGGCATACGTGGCGGAGACGGCCTTGTCGTCGTAGAGGACAATGGATTCGAACATGTCGGTGATGGTGTATTGGAGTTCGGGGGGCGTTACGGCGCGCAGGGCGGCTACGAAGCCGCGCGTGTCGGGGTAGGGGCCGGTGGCGTAGCGATTGGCCATGAGGAAATTGCGCAGGCCGGTGTTGAGCTGATCTTCGCCTATGTAATCGGCCAGGGCGTACATTACCAGCGAGCCCTTGTTGTACCAGACGTAGGGCTCGCGCTGGACCAGAACGATGGGCGGCTCGTGGCGGATTTCGCCGGCGCGGCCGCGGAGATAGCGGTCGAGCTCGCGGCGCAGGGCTTTCCTCACCATATCCATTCCGTACTTCTTTTCAACGACTTTGAGCGCGGAATACTGAGCCAGGGTTTCGGACATCATGTTGGAGCCCTGGGTATCGCTGCCGATGAGCTGATGGCCCCACCATTGATGGGCGAGTTCGTGCGCGGTGACGTAATAGATCAGATCGAGGTCGTCGGGCTTTTTCAGGCGTTCGATGAAGCCGATGGCTTCGGAGTAGGGAACTGTGTTGGGGAAAGATTGCGCGAAAGTGCGATAGCGCGGAAATTCCAGCACGCGGAATTGTTGGAATTGGTAGGGGCTGAAGTTTTTATCGTAATAGGCCAGGCCGGACTTGGAGGATTCGAGCATCCGGTCGAGGTTGTACTCGTGGCCGGGCTGGTAATAGATCTCGAGCTTGACGCCATTCGTTTCATCGTGCTTAACGCGGAAGCGGCCGGAGAGGAAGGAGTAGAAATCGTTGATGCGCGTGTCGCCCATGCTGTATTCGAAATAATGGCGGCCATTCTCGGTCCATTCGCGCTGGAGGTAGCCCGGAGCGATGGCGATTTGATCGGGCGAAGTGCTGACGATGGAATGGAAAGTGACCCATTCGGAATCGGTGGTGAAGAGATTGACGTTGCTGTAGTAGGGATCGCCGGGCGGGGCCAATTCCTCGAGCGCGCCGAGATGTTCTTCGCGGCGGCGTGCGGGATCGTCGAGCTCGAGGCCGCTGTTGTAGCCGATGGCGGGAAAATAGCCGCGGTCGAAGAAGGTGCCGTTGTAGGCGAACTCGGGACGCTCGTGGCCGTCGCGGAACCCGTGCGCGGTGTAGGAGGCGCGGAAATCGCAGCGGATGGTCTCGCCGGGTTGGAGCGGCTGATCGAGAGTGTAGATGGTGTAGTAGTGCTTTTTGTCGGACATCGAGAGATGGAACGGGCGATCGAAACGGACTTCGTCGATGGATTCGCTGCCGTCGGTGATGTGGATGGCTTCGATGGGCTGGCCGGAGTGATTGACGAGCATGTAGTGGCCCGTGGCGGTGAAGGCGCGGCGATCGGGGAAAATGTCCACGTTGACATCCACGGCCGTAATTTTGGGCTGCGGCAGACGCTCATATTTTTTGTAGAGCTTTTCGTAATCGGCCAGGCGATGGCGATTTTCCTGGTCGGTGCGAAATTTATTGAGGCGGTGCGTGTTGTAGTAGAACCAGCCGCCGCTGGCTACTGCGAGCGCGAGGAAACAAATCGCAGCAGGGATCAAGCCGCGCAGGCGCGGGCCCGCGAGACGCAGGCGCGCGGCCCAGGATAGATCGGTGCCGCGGCGGGAAAGAGCTACGGCGAAAACGCCGAGAAACGCGCAGACGAAGAACCAGTAGGAAATGATCCAGGCGAGAGCGGGTACGAAGTGGCCGTAGCCGTTCATGTCCGAGTAGGTGTAGGGCGTGATTTCGCCGACGAGATAGAGGCGATTTTCGATGCCGTAGCGATAAAGGATCGGAATGAGCAGGACGAATCCGATGACCAGCGCATGGCCCACAAATTTGTTGCTGACCAGAGTGTGTACGAACAACGCGAGAAGGATAAACGTGAGGACTTGCGGGAATGCGATCAGGTACATCTCTTTGAGATAGACGGGAATTTCGTAGTGGTAATAGCCGAGGAAGGTTTGCACGCCGATGCCGCAAAGTAAGACGACGGATATGAGGACAAACTGGACGAGCGAAATGGCGAAGAATTTGCTGAGCCAGTCAACCCAATCGGGGACGGGCAGGGAATCGTGGATTTGCTCGAAGTGGGTATCGCGCTCGCGCCAGATCGCTTCACCGGAATAGATGATGGCGATGATGTAGAGGAAGAGAAACGAAGCGCCCTGGAGCGTCTGGACCATTAGATAGGTGACCGGCCAAACGTAAACGTCATTGGCCTCGCCGGCGAAGTACGCGCTGAGGACGGTGTTGACGATCATTATGACCACGATGGCCCAGAAGACGAGTTCGCGGGAGATGTTGGAAAAGCGCAACCGCGTGAGGGACCAGAGCTGGGCGAGCGTGGTGGAGAAATTGAATACCTGAGTGGACTGGGGCAGCGCGACGCCGTGGGGACGGACCTTTTGCTCCGCTTCGTCATCGGCGCGGGCTGCTTTGGCGCGGCGGCTGGTGCTACGCGAGCCGAGAACTTCGGCGGACATGGGGAAGAAGATGTAGGTGACGAGCAAGGCGAGCAGGCCGACGCCGATCCACACGAGGCGATTAGCGAGAAACGTCCCGGACCAGTGGAGGAATTGGGAATTGCGTTCGGCGACGGTCCAGTAGCGCGTGATGCCGTCCATGAGAACGATGCCGAGCGGATCGGAAATGGAGGGCCAGGTGCGGTCAAGCTTATTGGTGGTGACCACCGAAACAAGAAGAATGAGGTAGAGCGCGAAGAGAACTACGCCCTGGAGGTAGACAACGATGATGCGGCGGGTGAGCGCGGCCACGCAGAAGAACAGGCTGCCGAGAAAAAAGATTTGGGCGACGGTGATGGAGAAGAACGGTTGCAAGTAATTCCAAAGATGGAAGGGAGCGATGCGCGTCTTATCGGCCCAGGGCATCAGCGCGCCGGCCATGGCGCCGAACATGAGCCCCGAAAAAACGAGGACCGAGATTACGAACGAAGCGGCCCAGCGTCCGCCGAGATAATCGAATTTGGAGATGGGCTTGGTGAAAAGCAGTTGGTAAGTGTCCTGCTGGAAATCGCGCAGTATGGACGGGCCGAAGATGGCGGAAATGAGAATGGCGCCGAAAGCGGTGAGCTGGACGAAGCAGAAAGTGAGCGCCCACGGGCCGTTGAGATTGACCTTGCCATTGGGGACGGGGCTGAAATCGCGCGCACATTCGGTGAAGAACATCATGGCGAAGGGCATGAGGAAGAAGACGTAGGTGGAGACGCTCTTGAAGCGCTGTTTTAATTCGAGCCAGAAGAAGTCTAAGAACATTCGCGGCGCTCCGGGAGTCTCATGTTAATTGCGCTGATGGCGCGAAAGTGTGAGGAAATAGACATCTTCGAGTTCGGCGTCCACCGGGGTGAAGTCTGAGCCGGGAGATGATTCCGAATAGACGCGGACTTCGTGCTGGCCGCCGATGAGATGCGTGGAGACGACCTGCATGGATTTTTCTAGGGCTTCGCGCTCGGAATCCGTGGCGACGATTTTGGTCCAGATGCGGCCTTTGATGGCGTCGAGAGTTTGCGCGGGTGCGCCTTCGATGAGCAGTTCGCCGTTGCTGATCATGGCCATGCGGGAGCAGAGCTCGCGGACGTCGTCCACGATGTGAGTGGAGAGGATTACGACTACGTTGCGGCCGATGGAGCTTAGGAGATTGAGGAAGCGATTGCGCTCGGCGGGATCGAGGCCGGCGGTGGGTTCGTCGACGATGATTAGCTTGGGATTGGCTAGGAGGGCTTGGGCGATGCCGAAGCGCTGCTTCATGCCGCCGGAATAGCCGCCGAGAGCTTTCTTGCGAAAATCCCAGAGATTGGTTTGCTGCAGGAGTCCTTCGACTAGCTGCTTGCGTTCGCCGCGATGGGTGATGCCTTTCATGATGGCCAGATGATTGAGGAGATCGAGCGCGGACATTTTGGGATAGACGCCGAATTCCTGGGGGAGATAGCCGAGGAGGCGCCGCGTGGCGTCTTTGTCGGCGATAAGATCGAGCGAATCGAGATGAGCGCTGCCGGAATCGGGTTCGAGCAAGGTGGCGAGAATTTTCATGAGCGTGGATTTGCCGGCGCCATTGGGGCCGAGCAGGCCGAACATGCCGGGAGGGATTTCGAGACTCACGCCGCGGAGGGCGCGAACGCCGCCGGGGTAGGTCTTCGTGAGATTTTGAATTGAGAGCACGGCTTGCCTCCTGGGAAATGCGAGGGCTCCGGATGGATGGCGCGGGCGATGGAGCCGCTGCAGCGGGGGGATTGTAACTAAAACGCGGCGAGGCGGAAAGCGAATGAGTGCGGCGGGCGGGGCGCGTTGACTTGATTTGCGGAGCGGCATACCATTGGCGCGCTCATGCCTGATTCCTCCTCATTTTCTGGGCGAACCATTTCCCACTATCGCGTGCTTGAAAAGCTTGGTGGCGGCGGCATGGGCGTGGTGTTCAAGGCCCAGGACATCAAGCTCGATCGTTTTGTGGCTTTGAAATTCCTGCCTGACGAAGTGGCCAAGGATTCGCAAGCGTTGAGCCGCTTCCAGCGCGAGGCCAAGGCAGCTTCCGCGCTGAACCATCCCAACATTTGCACCATCTACGAAATCGGCGACGAGAACGGCAAAGCCTACATCGTGATGGAGTATCTCGAGGGGCAGACGCTGAAGCATCGCATCGGCGGGCGGCCCGTTGAGGTTGAGCCGTTGCTCGAGCTGTCCATCGAAATCGCGGATGCGCTGGACGCGGCGCACGCGAAAGGCATCGTGCATCGCGACATCAAGCCGGCAAACATTTTTGTTACTGAACGCGGGCACGCCAAGATTCTGGATTTTGGATTGGCCAAGGTCGCGCCGAAGAACGAACCTTCGCGCGACGAGGACACGCTGGCGGTGGGCGCTCCGCTCGGCGCCAGCGAGATGGATCTCACCAGTCCAGGGACGGCTGTTGGAACCGTTGCGTACATGTCGCCCGAGCAGTTGGCTGCCAAGGACCTCGATCCGCGCACGGATTTATTTTCATTCGGCGTGGTTCTCTACGAAATGGCCACGGGTTCGTTGCCCTTTCGCGGAGACAGTTCGGCGCTGATCACCAATGCGATATTGAATCGAGCGCCGGTGCCGCCGTTGCGGTTGAATCCTGATATCCCGCCGAAACTGGAAGACGTAATTACTCGCGCGCTGGAGAAAGATCGCAACCTGCGTTACCAGCACGCCTCGGATATACGCGCCGAGCTTCGCCGAATTAAACGCGATACGGATTCGACGCGCTCGGGTACGTCTGTGGAAGCAGCCGACGAGGTGGAAAGAGGATCTTCGGCACTCACGGCCGCAGGGCCGCCCAGCACAGTCGTGACTCCGGGCTCGGGAAGAACGACGGTGACGGCTCCTGCGAGTTCAGCATCGGATCGGCATCCGGCGGTCGTTGCGGCTGAAACGCCGAGCGGAACAACGGGATCGGCGGCGCGAAAGCTGAGTCCGTACGCGATGTACGCGATCGGCGCGCTGGTTCTGGCGGTGCTGGCAACCGGCGTTTATTTCCTTTTCCATCGCGCGCCGAAATTGACCGAGAAAGATACCATCGTAATCTCCGACTTCATCAACAGCACCGGCGACACGACATTCGACGACACGCTCAAGCAGGCGCTCACGGCGCAATTGGGCCAGTCGCCATTTCTGAACATTTTGTCGGATGAAAAAGTGACCGATACGCTCCAGATGATGGGACGTCAGCCGGGCGAGCGGCTGACTAAAGAAGTGGCGCGCGAAATCTGCCAACGCACCACCAGCACGGCGATGCTTACTGGTTCGATCGGGCAGGTCGGCAGTCACTACAACCTGGTCCTAAATGCCGTGAATTGCGCCACCGGAGATTCACTCGCGGGCGTGCAGACTGAGGTGAATGACAAAGATCATGTCCTCAGCAGCCTGGGGCAGCTGGGAACACAGATGCGCGAGAAGCTTGGCGAATCGCTGACCACCATCCAGAAGTACGACAAGCCCCTCGAGCAGGCGACGACCTCTTCTTTGGAGGCCTTGAAGGCATATTCCGACGGCTCCAAAGCTGCGCGAACCAATGATGCAGCCGCCATCCCTTACTTCAAACGCGCGACGGAGCTGGATCCGAACTTTGCCAGCGCCTGGGTTGGCTTGGGAGTCTCGTCTTCGAATTTGGGAGAGACCGGGCTTTCGAACGAGTACTTCACGAAGGCGTACAGCTTGCGTGATCGCGTCAGTGACCGCGAGCGATTTCGCATCGAGAGCGACTACTACCTTTTCGTAACCGGAGATTTGGAAAAATCCCGCCAGGTCCTGGAGCAGTGGACGCAAGCCTATCCGCGGGATTTCATTCCTTGGGGGAATTTGGGAATCGTCTATATCGGACTGGGCCAATTCGACAAAGCGGTGTCGGCAACGGTGGAAGGGCAGAAGCTAAACCCCGACGACGCGATCGGTTACAGCAATCTTCTCGACGACTATGCCTTCTTGAACCGCTTGGACGAGGCCAAGGCCGTGTACGAACAGGCGCTCTCTCTGAAAATAGAAAATTCTGACCTGCATCGCGGACGGTACGGAATTGCGTTTTTGGAAGGCGACGCGGCGGAAATGGCGCGCCAGGTAACCTGGGCAACTGGAAAATCGGACTCGGAAGACACCCTTCTTTCGGAAGCTTCGGATACGGAGGCCTACTACGGGCGCTTGGGAAAAGCGCGGGAGCTTTCCCGGCAGGCTACGGAATCCGCCGACCGCGCCGGCCGGAAAGAGGCGGCCTCGACTTGGGAGTTGAATGGCGCGCTGCGCGAAGCTGAGTTTGGCGGCCGCGAGCAAGCGCGGCGGGGCGTGCAGTCAGCGATCGCTCGTGCTACGACGCATGACACGCAGCTTTTGGCGGCACTGACGCTGGCCAGAGCCGGCGATTCAGGCGAGGCAGAAAAAATGTCGGAGTCGCTATCGAAAAAGTATCCTGACGATTCGTTCCTGAACAGCTATTGGTTGCCGAGCGTGCGAGCTTCTGAAGCGATATCTTCAAAGAAGCCGGACGAGGCGATCCGGATACTGGGCAATGTTGGCGCGTTCGAGTTTGGCCAGGCGCTGCCGCAGATCGAAGTGGGAGGATTGCTCTACCCGACGTATGTTCGCGGGGAAGCATATCTGGCCGGCGGCCACGGCGCCGAGGCTGCCGGCGAATTCCAGAAAATCGTGGATCACAGAAGCGTGGTGCAAAACGGCCTCTTGGGGGCGCTCGCGCATTTGGGTCTCGCTCGCGCCTATGCGTTGCAAGGCGACGCTGCAAAAGAGCGCGCCGCCTACCAGGACTTCCTCGCGCTGTGGAAAGACGCAGATCCTGATATTCCCATCCTCCAGCAAGCCAAAGCCGAGTACGCCAAATTGAAGTAGTCGCGCGTGTTGAACTCCGTGGATGAAGCCGGTACGGCGCTGTCTGCCCGTGTGAGTAATGGTATTGCTAGCAGTCGATCGCTTAGCGCGGCGATCAGCTAGCCGCATGTTTCACGAAAGGTTTATGTTAAAATCGCGGCAATTATCCGGTGCTTTCAATCTCCGGAGAGAGCTTCGATTCTACTTTCAGGGATACCGTTCAGGGCTTTCGCTCGTGCAACAACCGGAGTCGTATCTGTGGATCGAAGCCGGAGTGCGTATCAAACTTTGTGAAATTTGTCTAAGGCAGGGAACATGAGATCCATTCGCCCAGCGTTGATCAGAATTGCACTCGCATTTTCCGCGCTCATCATTTTTTCTCTGAACGGATTTGCGCAGACGGCGCCTCCGCGGATTACGCAGCGCATCGATGAGACCAAGCTCGCCACTTTGAAGGGCAATATGCCGGCCGTAGTGCGCTTTGCCGCCGATCGCGGCAAGGTGGCGGATAGTCTGGCGCTGGAACGGCTGCAACTCGTATTGCAGCGAAGCCCACAGCAGGAGGCGGCTCTGCGGATGCTGCTCGATCAGCAGCAGGACAAGTCTTCGCCGAATTATCACAAATGGCTCACCCCGGAACAGTTCGGGAAACAGTTCGGGCCGGCTGACGCGGATGTGCAGGCTGTCGTGGGCTGGCTCGAAGCAAAGGGCTTTCGTGTCACCAACGTGACGAAAGGGCGGACAGCGATTGAATTTTCGGGCGATGCGGGACTGGTGCGCAAAGCATTCCATACCGAGATTCACCAATTTCTCGTGAACGGCAAGACGCACATCGCCAATTCGAGCGATTTGCAAATTCCGGCAGCGCTTTCGCGCGTGGTGGTGGGAATAGCTTCGCTGCACGATTTCTTTCCCAAGCCACAATATGTGAGGAAGGATACGAGCGCGACGCTCGTGCACAATACGGACGAACCGATCCGGCATATCACCTTGTCGGATGGCACGCACGCGCTTGGACCCGACGATTACGCGACGATCTACAACATCGCGCCGCTTTACGCGGCCAACGTAAATGGCGCCGGGAAGACGATCGCCGTGCTGGGCGTGACCGACATCGTGAACTCCGACGTCTCCGACTTCGACATTCTATTCGGATTGCCGGGAAATAATTTCACCGTGGTTCACAACGGCAGCGATCCCGGCATTGTCGATTCCGGCGATCAGTTCGAATCCACGCTCGACAATGAATGGGCCGGAGCTACAGGCCGCGGCGCGCAGATCAAGTTCGTGGTCTCCGGCTCGACGGCCACGGAGTTCGGCACCGATTTGTCCGCGCAGTACGTGGTTGAGAACAATCTCGCCGACGTGATGACCGTAAGCTACGGCGCGTGCGAGGTGCAATTCAGCGCGGCTGGTGCGCAATTTGAAGAGTCCATTGCCGAGCAGGCCGCCGCGCAGGGCATCACGTTCACGGCGTCCACCGGCGATGCCGGCGCGGAGGGTTGCGATAGCCCGAACTTTGAAACCGTGGCGGCCGGGCCGATTACTGTGAACATACCGGCCTCAACGCCGTTCACGGTAGCAGTGGGCGGGACGGAGTTTAACGAAGGCACAGGAACTTTTTGGAGCGGGACGAACAGCGGCACGGGCGAATCGGCTCTCTCGTATATTCCCGAAGACACCTGGAACGATAGCTGCGCGCAGGGGCAGCCGGGATGTGTCGATCCGAATATCGCGGCGGGCGGCGGCGGCGTGAGCCAATTTTTTGCCGTGCCTACCTGGCAGCAGGGGATTGGTGTGCCGCTCGGGCCAAATAATCAGCCGGGCCGCGGCTTGCCGGATGTTTCACTGACGGCCGCGTTAGTGGAGGCTCCTTACTTCATCTGCTTTGAACACAGTTGCCAGAGCGCACAGAATCCCGGCATCACGCTTGTGGGCGGGACTTCGGCTTCGACGCCGACTTTTGCAGGCATCATGTCGCTCGTGGATCAGGGGACGAATTCGCGGCAGGGGCAAGCGGATTACGTGCTGTACAAGCTCGCTGCGACAGAGACTCTGTCGTCGTGCAATGCCTCGAGCCAGGTTGGATTGCCGGCGGGAAACTGCATCTTCAATGATGTGACCGTGGGGAGCAACACGGTGTCCGGCGAGACGGGATTTGGAAATGCAAATTCGGCGTATCAATCGGCTGTGGGATGGGACGCCGCGAGCGGATTGGGCTCGGTGAACGTCAACAATTTGGTGACGCAATGGAACAGCGTATCCTTCAACTCGACCACGACGAAGTTGCAGATTTCGGCGGCGAGCGTCGAGCCGAATCAGAGCATCACCGCGCAGATTAACGTGACCTCCGGTTCGGGGACGCCGGCGGGCGATGTTTCGGTAGTGGCGACGGCGGATGATGGATCGGCGCTGGGCCTCGGCTCGGCCGCGTTGTCGAATGGCAGCGCGAGCATTTCGTTTGCTCTGGCCGCCACGCAGAACTACAGCCTGAGCGCGCATTACGCCGGCAACGGGACTTTCGGCGCGAGCGATTCGGCCGCGGATACAGTGGCCGTCGAGTCGTTCACCGCCGCGGCGAATCCCACGCAGCAGGCGATTGCCGTGGGCGCCACCGCGAGCTCGACCGTTTCCGTAACGGGCGCGAACTTCACCGGCGACATTAAGCTTACCTGCGTGGTTTCGGGGACAAAGCCGACAGATGCGGAGATTCCGACGTGTTCATTCAATTCGTCAGGATCAAGCGCAACGATTAGTTTGAGCGCGCCCGATACGGAAAGCGGAACGGCTACGCTGAATGTGACCACGATCGCAAAATCTACGGTGCACTATGCGCCGTGGAATTTCCCGAAGACGCCGGGATGGATTGCGGCAGCGGCGGCCGCCACGATGATATTCATCTTCTTCCTTGTCATGCCGGGACGAAAGCGCCGCTGGCGCGCAGCATTCGCGGCGATGGCGTTCGCAGCGATGGCGGGCCTCGCCGGCTGCAGCAGCTCTGGCGGCAATCCTGGCACGACGCCGGACACCTACACGGTTGCGGTGATGGCGTCGAACGGCACGACGACGCAGCCGGCTACGTTTACAGTCACTGTACAGTAGACGCGGCTCAAATCCCGACGCGCCTCGGCGACTCGGCGCGGGCCGTTGCCGTGCTTCGCCAGTTCGTCTTCAAGTTAGCGAGTGCTCCACTCCGCTGCTGATGATGCGGTTGTCTCCGGCGCAGGAGAAGCGTACGATTCCGGAGACACCGGTCCAATTCAGAAATTCCGGCTCGGCTGGAGATTGCAGCTCAAACCAATTCAAGGAGGAGGAAGTATGTCGATAGCGCGAACAGGTTTGCTAGTCGTTTTGGTGTTGCTCCCTGGAGTCGCGGGAGCACAGACAAAGCCGCCTGCCAAAGAGACTCCTGCGCGGGCTTCCAGCAGCACGATGATTGTCGAGCCGGGTTCGGAGAAGTGGGGCGACGTTCCGGCAGCCGCCATGGTGGGCACTCCGTCGGTTGAAATTGGCGGCACCTTGAAGGTTGCCATCATCCAGGGCGACCCGATGACAGCCGGGCGCACCTATACGCTGCGCCTTTCGTGTTCCGACGGAGCCAAGATCGCGCCGCACTGGCATCCGACGACGGAGAACGTTACGGTGATCAAGGGCGCGGCTGCCGTAGGCATGGGATCGAAATGGGATGATGCGGCGCTCAAAGACGTGCCTACGGGCGGGTTCTTCTGGGCGGGGCCGCACATGAACCACTATGCGCAATGCAAGGGCGATACGATTTTGCAGGTACACGGCGTCGCGCCGTTCTTGATCAACTTTGTCAGCCCGGATGACTCTCAACCTGCCAAGAAATCAAATTAGCTGGGCGTAAACTAGCCCGTCGTGCTTGACAGGGCCAGTGCAGAGGGATACTGTCTGGCCCGACACGACAGGGCCCACAGTTCAAATTTCCGGAGGATAAATGAAAATTGGAAGAGTGCTTGCAGGTATTGGTGTGTTGTTGTTCGCGGCGCTTCCTGCGTTTGCGCAGCAGACGCCAGGGAACCTCGCATCGATCGAATTCCAAACGCCGAAGAATGGGATGGTGAAGCAGTACGAAGCAGGGCGCAAGGCCAAGGTGGAATGGCACAAACAGCAAAACGATTCCCAACCGTTGCTGGTTTGGGAGACTCTCACCGGTGATGACACCGGAACCTATTTGGTAGAGCGCGTCGGCCAGCACTGGGCGGATTTTGACAAGCCGTCAGTACCGGACGCGGCCGACTTGGAGGAATTCAACAAGGAGATCAGCACCTACGTTGGGAAGTTGGTCACGCGCTACTACGAGTTCATGCCGAAAGTGAGCAACGCGGAGCAGATGGGAATGCCGCCGAAGTTCCTGGAGGTAATTATTTTTAACGTGCGCGCGGGGCATGACGCGGATTTCCGAAGTGCGATCGCCCGGATTCACGAAGGTGGCGAAAAGACGAAATGGCCGCCGCACTATGCATGGTACACGCTGGTGAACGGCGGCGTTGACGGCGAATATGTTCTCACCTTCGCCCATCCGAATTGGGCTGATTTTGAGGATAAGCCGGACGTGAAGTCGTACCGCGACATGATTAAGGACGCTTTTGGTCAATCGGAGGCGGACTCGATTATGAGGCGGCTCGATTCCTCGATCGAGAGGTCGACAAGCACGATTATTCAATTCCGGCCAGATTTGAGCTACATGCCGGCGAAGTAGCCCGCCGCGGCGATCTGCAAGCTGTTGCGGCATTATGTTGCGAATGAAGACGAGAGCCCGGGGCCAGCCGGGCTCTCTCTTTTTCCAGGCGTGGCGCGGGGTGACGAAATTTATGGCCAGGAGGTCGAAGATGAAGAAAGCGGCGTACGTGATTGTCGGGTTCGTGCTCGGCGCGTTCGCGTCGTCCGGCGCGCGACTCTTGATGGCTCAAGATCCTGTAAAGCTCTCACCTCAATATTACAAAGTGTGGATTGATAACGATCGCGTCCGCGTGCTCGAATTTCATCTCAAGCCCGGCGAAAAGGAAGGGATGCATTCACATCCGCCGGGCTTCGTGTATTCCATAAGCGATGCGACATTGCGGATGACGGTTCCCGACGGCACCACTTCAGATGTCAGCTTGCACGCTGGTCAAGTAACTTGGCGCGAAGCGACCACACACGCCGCGGAGAACATCGGAAAGGACGAGGCTCACGCCCTTGCGCTCGAATTAAAGCCCTGCAAGCCCTAAATTCCGGGCACTCCGCCAATTGTGATCGCGCAGTCCGTTTTTCATGGCCGGAATCGCTGCCGGAGTTCGATTGACGCGGCTACGGCTGGGTGCTAGCCTCCCTCACTTCTCGCCGCATGCGCGCCGTTGACATCATCCGCAAGAAACGCGACGCCGGGGAATTGACCCGCGAAGAGATTGAATTCCTCGTTCGCGGTGCTACCGACGATTCCGTTCCCGATTATCAGCTCGCCGCTTGGTTGATGGCGGTCGTGTGGCGCGGGATGTCGCAGGTGGAACTCGCCGCGCTCACCGAAGCGATGCTGCATTCCGGCCAGGTGCTGGATCTTTCCGATGTTCCGGGCGTGAAGGTGGATAAACATTCCACCGGCGGCGTCGGCGATAAGACTTCGCTGGTAATCGCGCCAATCGTGGCTGCCGCGGGGCTTCCGGTGCCGATGATCAGCGGGCGCGGACTGGGCCACACTGGCGGCACGCTCGACAAGCTCGAAGCGATCCCCGGCTTCAATGTCAATCTCTCGCTCGCCGATTTTCGCCGTGTCCTCAAAGAATGTGGCTGCGCGCTGATCGGCCAGACGCCCGAGATTGCGCCCGCGGATAAAAAGCTCTACTCGCTGCGCGATGTCACCGCCACAGTCGAAAGCCCCTACCTCATCTGCGCCTCCATCATGAGCAAAAAGCTAGCCGAAGGAATCGACGCTCTGGTCCTGGACGTAAAAACCGGCGACGGCGCGTTCATGAAAAAGGAGACGGATGCAGTCTATTTGGCGGAATTGATGGTTGAGACTGGGAAGCGGATGGGAAAGAAAATGGTGGCGCTTATTACGGATATGGAGCAGCCGCTCGGCCGCAAAGTTGGGAACGCGTTGGAAGTGGAAGAGTGCATCGAGGTGCTGGCGGGCGGCGGGCCGGAGGATTTGCGAGAGCTATGTTTGGATTTGTCGGCGTGGATGCTTACGCTCGGCGGGAAATGCAAAAAGGTATCGCAGGGGCGCGAAATCGCGGCGGAAATGATCTCGAGCGGCCGGGCTCGTGATAAATTCCGCGAGATTATCCGCTTGCAGGGCGGCGATGCGGGGGTGGTGGACGACCCCGGACGCTTGCCGAAAGCGAAGCAGATGGCGAAAGCGTTCACGGTGAAGGCCGGCTACATCACCGCGATTCGCTGCGAGCAAGTTGGCGTCGCGAGCATGTTGCTCGGCGGCGGCCGCGAGAAGAAGGAAGATTCCGTCGATCCGGCGGTGGGCGTGGTGCTGGAAAAGAAAGTAGGAGATGAAGTGAAGGCGGGCAGCGCACTTTGCACCATTCATTTCAACTCCGAGGAACGAAAAGGCGAAGCGCTGGCGATGCTGGGGGGAAGCTTTGTAATCGGGCCGAAGAAGCCGGCGGCGCGTCCGCTGGTGCGCAGAATCATCGGAGCGAAAGAGCTCGCGTAAAAGCGGAGGCTTCGCATGCATCGATTCGTAGGCGTCCTCGGGATGTTGACGATGATGAGCCTGGCCTGGCTCTTCTCGACGGATCGCAAAGCGATTAACAAAAAAACGGTAGCTTGGGGCCTCGCGCTGCAGATCGCCTTCGCGTTCATCGTTATGCGTTGGGAGTATGGGCGGTTGATTTTTCAGAAGGCCGGCGCCGGGGTGAACTGGCTGCTCGATTTTGCGTTTTACGGTTCGTCATTCGTATTCGGCGATCTCGGTAAGAAAGGCTCGCCGCAAGGCTTCATCTTCGCGTTCCAGGTCTTGCCGACGATCATCTTCATCGCCGCGGTCTTCGCGCTTCTCTATCACTGGGGCGTCATGCAGCAAATCATCCGGCTCGCGGCGTGGGTGATGACCCGCCTGATGGGCGCGAGCGGGGCGGAATCACTCAATGTAGCGGCGAGCATTTTTATGGGACAGACCGAAGCGCCGCTGACAATTCGGCCCTTTCTTCCTGATTTGACGCGATCCGAACTGATGACGGTAATGACCAGCGGCATGGCGCATGTCTCCGGTGGAATCATGGCCGCCTACATCGCATTCGGAATTGAGGCGAAGCATTTGCTGGCCGCGGTGATCATGACTGCGCCGGGAACGATTTTGCTCGCGAAAATGCTCGTGCCCGAGACCGAGACCCCAAAGACTGGAGGCAAAGTCGAAATGGCGGAACTTGAACGCGATCCGAACACGCTGGGCGCGATTGCCCGCGGCACGAGCGACGGCCTGAGTCTGGCGATAAACGTCGGCGCGATGCTGATTTCTTTCATCGCACTTCTTTACTTAGTTGACGGAATCTTTGGTGGAATTCATGCGCACATCGCGTGGTTTCCCGCGAGCCTCGAACAAGTGTTTGGGTGGGTTTTTGCGCCTATCGCCTGGTTGATCGGGATTCCCTGGCATGACTGCTCGACGATCGGAAATCTGCTGGGATTGCGAACGGTGACGAACGAATTAATCGCATTTCAACGATTGGGGCCGATGAAGGATGCACTCGATCCGCGATCGTTCACGATTGCTACGTTTGCGCTTTGCGGCTTCGCGAATTTCAGCTCGATCGGCATTCAGATTGGTGGAATTGGCGCGCTGGCGCCAAATCGCAAGGGCGATCTCGCGCGGCTGGGCATTCGCGCCATGCTCGCCGGAACGATGGCGAACCTGATGTCCGCTTCGATCGTGGGGATTATGCTGCGATGATGGCGCGCGCGGCGAAAGGCAGAAGCGACGCGGCGGGAGAATTTGCGCGTGCGGCGCGTGCGGCGAAGTTCATTCTTGGAAAGACTCGCCTGCGCCCGCGCGTTGCCGTGGTGCTCGGCTCGGGACTCGGCGCGTTCGCGGATGACTTGATGGGCGCGGCGCGGATTCCGTATGAGAAGATTCCCGGATTTCCGCGGTCGACGGCCGAGGGTCACGCAGGCCGACTCGTCATCGGCAGGGCAGGCGATGTCGTCGTGGCGGCGATGCAAGGCCGCGTGCATTTCTATGAAGGATACCCGCTGCGCGATGTGATTTTTCCGATGCGCGTGCTGGGACAGCTCGGAATTCGCGCAGCGATCCTTACGAATGCCGCCGGCGGCATCAACACCGATTTCAAGCAAGGTGCGCTTGTATTGATTCGCGATCACATTAATCTGCAAGGCTCGAATCCGCTGATAGGGCCGAATGACGAGCGCTTCGGTCCGCGCTTTCCGGACATGACGCAGGGCTATTGGAAAGATTACCGGCAGTATGCGCATGAGGAATCGCGCCAGCTCGGTTTTGACTTGTACGAAGGCGTCTACGCGGCGCTCTCGGGGCCCAGCTATGAAACGCCCGCCGAAATCCGCTACCTGCGGACGATTGGTGCAGATTTGGTGGGCATGTCCACGGCGCCGGAAGTGATCGCGGCGCGCCACATGGGAATTCGCGTCCTCGGAATTTCATGCGTGACGAACATGGCCGCGGGGATTTTGGATCAAGTGATTAATCACGCCGAGGTGATGGAAACTGGCGAGCGCGTGAAGGCGCATTTCGTGGCGCTCTTGCGCGCGGTGCTGCCGCGAATCGCGGCGGACGTGGCGACAGGATAGAAGATGAAACAGAAGCGGGCAGAAAACGACGACCAAAAATTAATTGAGGCGGCGCGAGCCGCGCGCGAAAAGGCCCATGCGCCGTATTCGAATTTCCGCGTGGGCGCAGCTCTGCGCACAAAATCGGGGAAGATCTATTCCGGCTGCAACATCGAAAATGCCAGCTACGGATTGACGCTCTGCGCAGAGCGAGTGGCCATCTTCAAAGCGATGTCCGAGGGCGAGCGTGAATTTGACGCCATCGCAGTCGTATGCGACACCGAGAAGCTGACGCCGCCGTGCGGGCCGTGCCGCCAGATCATTTGGGAATTTTGCGGCGACGTGCCGGTAATTTTGTCGAATTTGAAAGGCAAGGTCGAGCGCGAAACCGCCGCGAAGCTCTTGCCTCGGCCCTTTGACCGCTCATTCTTGTAACTGTCTTCGCTGATTTGAGGATTTCAAGTGACTAAATCGAGACCAATCTTCGCTTTCTCTTCCCGAGCTCTCGAATTCGCTTTCGCCGTTCTCGCTGTTGCGTCTTCGCTCCATGCGGCGCCGCAGAAGGAGCATGTGGATTTGGTCGTCGCGGGCGGCACCGTCGTGACGATGGATTCGGCGAAGCGCGTGATCGAGGACGGAGCGGTGGCGGTGCGCGGCGATGAAATAGTCGCGATCGGCAAGCGCGATGAGATCGCCGGCCGCTATGATGCAGCGCGGACTATCGATGCGCACGGGCGAATCGTGATGCCGGGGCTGATCAACAGTCACGCCCACGCGGCGATGAGCCTTTTTCGCGGTATTGCCGACGATCTCTCACTCGATGATTGGCTGCGCAAATATATTTTCCCGGCCGAGGCGCGAAACGTCACGCCGGATTTCGTCGCCTGGGGGACGCGGCTCGGAATTCTTGAAATGTTGCGCGGCGGGATCACGGAATACGCCGACATGTACTATTTCGAGGATGACGTCGCGCGAGTGACGAAAGAAGCCGGTATGCGCGGCGTGCTGGGCGAGACGATCATCGATTTCCCCGCGCCGGACAATAAGACGCTCGATGCCGCATTCACCTACACGCAGAAATATCTCGATCACTGGAAAGGCAATCCGCTGATCGTCGCGGCCGTCGCCCCACATTCGATCTACACATGTTCCGAAAAGACGTTGCAAGACTCCGCCGCGCTGGCCCGCAAAAACGGCGCGCCGATTCTGATTCACATCGCCGAGGCTCCGTTTGAACTCGAGGAGAGCCGCGCGAAACATGGTCTGACGCCAGTTGCCTACCTCGGCAAAATTGGCTTGCTCGGCCCGGATGTTCTCGGCGCGCACTGTATCTGGACCAACACAGCGGATATTGCCACGCTCGCGCATTACGGTGTCGGTTGTTCGCACAATCCGTCGAGCAATATGAAGACAGCAGCAGGCGTCATGCCGGTGATCGAGATGCGCGCAGCAGGCGTCGCCGTAGGTCTCGCGACCGACGGAGCGGCCAGCAACAATAGCCAAGATTTATTCGAAGAGATGGATCTCGCCCCCAAGCTGCAGAAAATTTCGCACATGGATCCGCGAGCGTTGCCGGCTCAACAAGTCGTAGAGATGGCCACAATTGACGGCGCACGCGCTCTGCATCTCGAAAAGCAGATCGGCTCGCTCGAAGCCGGCAAGAAGGCCGACCTGATTATCGTTGACGTAAGCGCGCCACATGCAACGCCGATGTACAGCGTCTACTCCGAAATCGTCTTCGCGTTGAAGGCAACGGATGTGCGTACAGTCGTCATCGCCGGACGAGTCGTGATGGACGAGCGCAAAATGCTGACACTCAACGAAGATGAAATTCTTCAAAAGGCGAAGGAGTATCAAAAGAAAATTCTAGCCTCGCTGGCCGCTCCCTCTGGAAATTAGCGCAAAGTCTCGCCACGACCACGTAACGCTGGAAAGCAGTTCGAACATCGAAAGGCTTCTATGAAAACTGGCCCCGCCGGAACAGCCCGCGCATTGTTCGCCGCCGTTCTATTGCTATTCGCGGCGCGAAGTTGCAGCCATACTCAACCCATCGCGCCGGTCATCACCGTAGAGCACGGCCCGAATGCTGCGGCGCAACGGGCAAAGCCGTACGTCGTTCTCGTCTCGTTCGATGGCTACCGCTACGACTATCCGAAGCTCTACGGCGCAA
>Ga0310039_10000406_pt1 | contig 36472 bp, 25 predicted proteins | sample Sb_taG_4_FD_200460 | JGI IMG/M metagenome (GOLD analysis project Ga0310039, IMG submission 200460) | Peat soil microbial communities from Weissenstadt, Germany - Sb_50d_6_BS metaG (v2) (version 2) | ecosystem: Environmental > Terrestrial > Soil > Wetlands > Peat | place: Germany: Weissenstadt...
CGGGCCAGCAGGCAGGGAAAAGAACATCGCTGGCTTGCAATATGAGGATCAACTCCCCCATCACCCTCCTGCCGGGCGCAAGGAAACTGCGCACATTGCAGGGCGGTGGGCGAAGCCCACGTTAAGATTGTCGTTGCAAAAGCGCTACTGACATGCCAGCCTATTCTGACTACTGCGCGGCTCGGCGACGCAATTGATTCCTCAGCCCTACGCTGGCACTCCCTTCGCCTTTCAATTGTGCACCCCTAGCAAAGCGGCCAGCGCTGCCTTGTGAATCGCTCCATTGCTGCCCAGAAGCCCGTGATGCTGCAGCGAACCCGGAAGGCCGTAGCGCGGGCTCTCGCCTCGCAGGTTGGTCACCAGGCCGCCTGCCTCGTCAACCAATATCTGGCCGGCGGCGATGTCCCAATCATGGCAGGCATCGTAGGTGTTGAGGTAAATGTCCGCCTCTCCGCGTGCTACCTGCGCAAGCTTGATGCCTGCCGAGTATGTTTCGATGACGCGCGCGGGATGCAGCGCCTTGATGTGTCGGGAAGGCTGGTCCGGGTTTCGGGAGTGACTTTGAGTCACAGTCGCCCTGGCCAGGTCGGCAACCGAGGTGACCTGGCAGCGCGCCGGTTCACGTCGCGCATTGTCGCGCCGCCAACAACCGCCGCCCAAGGAGGCATAAGTAAGCCGGTTCAAAGCGGGTTCAAGGACGACGCCTACCGCAACCCGTCCTTGATCCACGAACGCCACCATGACGGAGAATTCGCCGTTCTTGCGCGCGAAACCGCGCGTGCCGTCGATAGGATCCACAATCCAGAGTCGCGGCCCAGCCTGAGGCACCGTCTCGAATCCACTCGTTTTTTCCTCGGCGCAGAGGGCGTCAGGCGGAAACGCCTTGTGAATGTGCCCCAGGATGATCTCCTGGGAGCGGCGGTCTGTTTCCGTGCTGATGTCTGCCGGCGCATCGGCTATGACCTCAAAACGCGCATAGTGCTCCAGGATCAACTCGCTGGCCAGCGCAGCAGCTTCCAGCGCCACTGCTAATTCACGATCGTACGCCATGGTGAATTGTCCTTTTTCTCCGCCGTGATTCTTGGGAGGGAGTGTGGGGCGAAGAACCAAAATCTGCCTTAGACCTGTTCGGCGAATTCGTGGAATTCGAGGTAATGCAAATGCCGGTACAGTTCGTTTTGTGAGAGGAGGTCGCGGTGGCCGCCCGTCGCCTGGATGCGGCCCTTGTGCAACAAGAAGAGCCGATCGCATGAGCGAATCGTGCTGATCCGGTGAGGCAGGAAAATCGCGGTCCGTCCGGGGAGAACGCGCGCGAAGGTGTCGTCCAGCAATGACTTCAAGTCTTCGTCCAATGGCTCTGCCGGTTCCTCGATGATGAGAAGGGCGGGATCGCGCAGGATTGCACGCGCGAGTGCGATCAGGAACTGCTCGCCAATCCCCAAGTGATGGCCCATTTCGCCGATCAGGGTTTCGTAGCCGTGCGGCAACTTCTGAATGAACTGGTGCGCGTGAGCGACCTTGGCTGCCTCGATGATTTGCGGCAGCGTGTAGCTTGGGTCACCGCAGCCAATGTTGTTGGCCACACTGTCGTTGAACACGAGATTACGTTGCAGCACCAGCGCGATCTGCGCGCGCAAGGAATCCAGCGTGACCCAACGCAGGTTGTGGTTATCGATGCGGATTTCTCCGGAAGTCGGATCGAGAAACCGGGGGATGAGATAGACGAACGAATGGGTCTCCATCTCGTCTGAGCCGACGATGCCAATCCGTTGGCCGGCCTGGATATTCATGCTGATGCCCTGAAGCAGCATGCGATCGCTGCCCGGCTCACGCAGACTCACCTCGTCAAACTCGAGTTGTTTGCCCAGCGGCGGGAGGAATTCGGCACCCACCATCTGCTGCACGTCGCTCTTGCGATCGAGGAAACGAAAGAGAGCCACGGCCGAGGCGCGGGCGCGGCGCATGAGCCGCCGGTGCTCCAGGAACGTGACCAGCGGCCAGTAAAGGCTGACGAGCGCCGTCGCGAGCACTACGGCGCTGGCAACGCCTAGCTGGCTGTTGAGGATGATGATTCCGGCAGCACCCAGCAGGATGGCCGACGCCAGAGTTCCCAGGAAGACCAGGAGCGGGCGATAAATCGCTTCACCGAGGTGCCGCCGCTGTTGCGCCCAGGCGTAGCGAGCCAGTTGACGTTCGACACGCGACTGGTTGAACAGCTCCATCAAGTAAACCTTGACCAGGCGCATCAGCATCAAGCTTTCCTGGATAAGCGCGAGTTGCTCGGCGGCCCTTTGCATGGCCACCCTTCCCTCGCGGCGATAATGTGCCGCTACTTGCCCGCCGATCAGCCAGACCACGATCGCAAAGAGCAGGAAGGCCAGGGCCAACCACAAATTCACGGCAAGCGCAAATGTCAGGAGGAGGACAAACTTGACAGGCTCCCGAAAAATGACCGTCAACCACGCATAAAGGCCGTTATTGACGGCTTCTAACTCGCGCGTGAAGATGCCGACCGCTTCGCTCGGTCCTAGAGCGCGCACGGCCAACGTGCCCAGGCGGAACGTATGATGGTAGACGGCCCTTCGCAAGCGCGTGGCTGCCTCGACCGTCGCGCGTGCCGCTGCGGTGATCATCACGAAGCGCAACAGGGCCCGTAGCAGGGCCAGGACGATCGCAACGACAAACAACCCCGCCAGATAGTAGTAGGCATTAGGCCAGGACGCGGAACGATACTTCCAGGCCCAGGGGTTCCAGCGCGCCAGCCCGGCGACGACCCCTCCGTACAGCCGGTGGCGGCTGCGTACCACCAGACTGAGAATGCCCAGGTCGGTAAGTTGCTTGTCGAGCGGAGCTTGTGCCACCAAGCTCGCGGCTGTAGGGCCGACACGCTCATCGAGAATCTGAGACACGTAGCCGCGCCATGCAAGCTCGAGATCGAGCGGCTCCTTGAGGTCGGCATTCGCCAGTTCGTCTGCCTTGGCGTCAGGCACTCCGAGGCGCTGCAGGTCCCTGGTCCGCTGCTCTGGGTCTAGCGAATTCCATTTCTGGAGGAACCCCGCTTTTTCGTGGCTGGGCAGGGCCCGAAAGGACAGAATCTCCCCACGGGAGATCATCAAATCGGCGTAAAGAGCCAGTACGGCGAGCAGAGCGACGTAAAGGATTCCCGTGCCCACGGCGGCGGCAAGAGCCACCCATTTGGCTACGGGGCTGTAATTGAGAAACTTCCTGGCTCGGGCAAACGCTTCGCGTTCCACGGGGCACCCTCGAATCCATAAGAACGAAGGCACCACACCGAAGGACCAGCAGGCTGGGGTTGTCGTCCCTCGTTCATTGGTGCTCGTACTTAGGGGTTCCTCACAGGAGCTGACAACGCCGGCACGAGCTTTCGCTACACTGGCGCTGCAGGCTTCTGTTCGATACAGAGCAACATTCTCATGCGAGATCGCGGTCTTCGAACAGGACCAGGCCGAAAAGCAAGGCGATCACGCTGTACAAGACAGCGTACAGCACGACAGAGCAAATGTAATAGAAGAATTTACCCGCGTCCGGCGGCACATCCCGAACGATGATCGAGCCAAGGTCAAAATACGCCAGGCCTGGCAAGACGTTTTCGAAGAACTTGGCCATGAAATTCACAAGCGCGAATCGCTGGGCGGAGACCTGGACCAGCACGTGGGTCAGGTGGCCCAGGAAGAAGACCAGAAGGCAAGTAACCATGTTCACGACCATCGGCAGCCGCGTGGCCAGTGCCACCGCAATGGCCAGAAGTACCATCACCTGACAGAACCCGAAGACGAGGCCCGGCCCGGTGCCCATAATTGATTCCTGGAGCCAACTAGCCGACCCTCCAATGAGTTCGACTGCAGGGCTAAACGCCGTGCCCGAGCCAAATCTGAGCCGTTCGATCCAGCCCGGATCGACGATGGGTTCGCGATCAAACCAGAGCTTGAACCACATCACGCCCGTAAAGAGCCACCCCAGCATACCGGTCATGAGTAAGGCGGCCAGCAATGTGCCCAGGAACTTGCCCACCAGGAATTGCCGCCGCGAAACAGGCTTGCTCATCACGGTGATGGCCGTTCGTCCTTCGATCTCTTCGCTGATCGATATGCTCGCCGCCAGCACGCTGAAAAGAACACTGGCCAACATGATCGTGTCGTAACCAAGCTGTCTCACCATCTTGAAGTCTTCGCCGAACGTGAAATAAGGCAAGAACGGCGAAGAAATCATCAGGCCGCTCGATATCACGATAATCAACCAGAACATTGGTTGGCGAACACCTTCACGAAAGGCGGCCAGGGCGACCGCAGCTCCCTCCGGCCACACCCGAGTGAGCAATGGAAAGAGCACGATAAAGAAATCGATGATCAGCTGGGCCTGCAGTAGCGCCCCGAAAAGACGACCCCAGAAAACTAGCGCCGCGGGGTCTTCGACGAATGTGACGAACGCGGTCAAACCTGCTCCTCCAGCCACCACGATGCCAAGCGTAGTCAGCCAGCCTATGGGTCGCTTCAAAAATGACCCCACCGAGGTCGGGTCTGCAAGCAAGACCCAAGGCAATGCGGCTATCAACTGGAGCAAAAACAGTAAGGTGCTGATCGCGAAGGAAATAAGCATGGCGTTCATAAGCAAGTGTTCGAAGACTCTCCTAAGACGATTAGTGCCGTATCTGAAATCCTTTGTAACCGCTGCAAGTTTCTTCCTGGACCTCGATACTCTCGAGGTACCCTGCCATGCATCTGGCGACTGCTGCAAGGAACGTGTCGACTTGATCGACCGGCCCCTCAGCCATTATCTCAACATCGCCAGTGGGCAGGTTACGAACAAAACCTGTCACTAGGTATCCCGAGGCGACTTGCCGCGTCGTGTAGCGGAAGCCCACCCCCTGGACTCGGCCATGTACTAGGACCCGCTTGCAGACCGTCCTGGATTCTTGCGAAAGGGAATCGCCACCTTCGTCCATTCTCCATTCTCTCCTGGCAATACCCCATCACAACGGATCCATTGGCCCCGTGCGCAAAGTCGAAGCCCCCGAGAGACCGCTTGTGACGGTTAGGCAGGGAAACTCATTGGCCGCGCAGGGCGCTATCGTTGGAAGACCGGGCTACCCTGTTCCGTTTACGTTACTCCTGCGTCCGCGGTTCGGCACGGTAATTGGGCTGCTGGCCCCAATGGAGTTTATCCCGCAACGTTTGATAGTAGCCACGCCCTGGCACCTTGACGAGTCCGAAGGTTACCGGCGCACGCCGAACCGTGATCTGACCATCCGTGTTGAAGGGAGTGATCTCCTGTCCATCGACAATCAGGACGGCATCCCCCCAGCCGGAGGTTAGAACAATCGTATAGACTTTTTCAGAAGAATCAACCACCGGACGATTGGTCAAAGTGTGGGAGCAAATTGGAGTTATGACGAAAGCGTCCAGCTCTTGTCCGAGTATCGGTCCCCCGGCCGAGAGGTTATGAGCCGTCGAGCCGATCGGGGTGCTCAGGATCAAGCCGTCCCCGCTATAGCGCGTGACCGGCTCGCCATCCACGAAAAGATTCAGGTCGATAACATGATACGACCGCCCGGTGTGCACCACCACATCGTTCAATCCGAGAACGGTTTGCTTCATCGCGGGCGAGGTGAACGTGCATTCGAGCATCACATGGTGTGTGATCTGATAGTTTCCCCGAGCCACCTGTGGGAAGCACTCCTCAAATTGATCGAGGTTGAGGTCGGCAAGGAAGCCAAGCTTGCCCAGGTTGACGCCGAGCACGGGGATCTGCTGATAGCCCATTTGACGTGCTGCGCGCAGGATCGCCCCATCGCCGCCGAAAACAAGAGCGATGTCGGCGGTCTCCTGGCCCAGGTCCGCCTCCTGTTGGAGATCGAAAACGACGACCTGAGCGTGTTCCTTGAGGAACGGCAGCAAACGCTCGGCCGCCTTGATAACTCCTGGTCGATTGGCATTTCCCAGGACAAAGAGACGCATACGCAGAACCCGGGATGAGGCGTCGGAGCGTGATGAAAAAGGGGTCTGACCCCCTGGCTAATCGAGGTGCTCTGCCCCTCGCAAAGTCATTAGTCTCTGCAGAATTCGGTCTGACCCCTTTTTCATCACGCTCTCAGAATGGCCGACCCGAACGAGACGGCTGCTCGCTGGCGATGTGGGAGTCTCGGGAGCCGCTCCCAAGCTCCGCTCGAACGACCTTGCACAGACCATTCACGTCCAGGCCAAGGTCTGCCAGCAGCTCCGCGCGTTCGCCATGTTCGACAAAGCGATCGGGAATGCCCAGGCGGACGAGATGACGCGTACCCAGCCCCGCAGTGTTGGTTGCTTCGAGCAAGGCGCTGCCAAAGCCCCCGTGCAGGGCTCCTTCTTCCACGGTCACGACAAGCGGCATTTCTTCCACCGCGCGGAGCAGCGTTTGCGTGTCGATCGGCTTGGCGAATCGTGCGTTGATGACGCCAATGTTGAGCCCTTCCTCACGCAGCCGCTCCGCTGCCTCGACGCAGACGGCAAAGAGGCTGCCATAAGCAATGAACATGCCGTCTTCGCCCCACTCGTAAACCTCCGCCTGGCCGAGTTCGACCGGAGCGACGCCGCGTTTTACATTCTCCAGGCTGGCCTTGGGATAGCGCATCGACACCGGACCTTCATATTCCAAAGCGAAGTGGAGCATTGGGGCGACGTCGGCTTCGTCACCGGGCGCCATCACCACGAAGTTGGGGAAGAGCCGCATGTAGCCGGTGTCGAACGCGCCGTGATGGGTCGGTCCATCCGGACCGGTAAGGCCCGCGCGATCGAGGCAAAAAGTCACATGCAGGTTCTGCAGGGCCACTTCCTGGAAGAGCTGATCGTAGGCGCGCTGCAAGAAAGTCGAGTAAATGGAGGCGATTGGTCGCATGCCGGCCTTGGCCAGGCCGGCGGCGAAGGCAACGGCGTGCGATTCGCAAATTCCCGTGTCGAAGAAGCGCTCCGGAAAATCGGAGCGCACTTTTTCCAGCTTGTTGCCCTGGCACATGGCGGCAGTGATCACAACTACTTTGGCATCGTTCTCCATGGCCTGGTAGACGGCAGTGCTGACAGCGTCGGTGTAGGCCTTGGAGCCGCCGCGCCGCAGTGACAGGATGGTCCGTTGCGGACCGATCTTCTCAAAAACGGGCGGCGTGTGATAGGTCACGGGGTCTTGGCTGGCTTGCGCTACTCCGTGCCCCTTTTCGGTCAATACATGCAACAGGATGGGCCCTTCCTGACTCTTCACATCGCGCAGCCAGCGACGCAGCGACGGCAGGTCGTGCCCGTCAATGGGTCCGATGTAACGGAAGCCAAGTTCTTCGAACAGCATCCCGCCCGTGAGAACAGCCTTGAGGCCGTCGCGAAGTTGTTCGATGGCCTGGTTGGCCATGCCGCCCACAACCGGCACTTTGGCCAGGAGATCGTGCAGGTTCCGCATGGAACCCTGGTAGAAATTGGTCAAGCGCGCTTGATCCAGGCAGCGGGCAAGGCCGCCGACACGTGCGCAAATGGACATCTGGTTGTCATTGAGGATTACGAGCAGCTTCTTGCCCAGGCCGCCCGCGTTATTTAACGCCTCGAAAACAATTCCCGAAGGGAGTGCCCCGTCGCCGATGACGGCAACGCTATGGCGATCGCCGTTCCCAAGCAGTTCGTCGCCTACCCGGAGGCCCAGGGCGCACGACAGGCTGCATCCAGCGTGACCGGTCATGAACAGGTCGTAAGGGCTTTCGTTGGGATTGGGGTAACCCATCAAGCCGCCACGCGTGCGAATCGTTTCGAACTGCGGGTAGCGGCCGGTGATCAGTTTGTGAGGATAGATCTGATGGCCCGTATCCCAGATGAGGCGGTCGCGGCTGAAGTCAAAAGTGAGGTGCAGCGCGAGACAGAGTTCGACGACGCCTAGGTTGCTCGCGAAGTGCGCCGGCCGAATGCTCAAGACACGCACGAGTTCGTCGCGCATCTCCTGGGTGAGCTGGGAGAGCTGCTCATCGGAGAATTGATGCAGGTCGGCAGGGGAGGCGATTTTTGACAGCAGTTCGCTCATCACCGTCATCCTTTATGCATGAACTATCGCTTCCGCTCGACGACGAAGTCGACTAGTGCTGCCAGATGGTTTGCAGCCGCCCCGAGCGGCACAAGGTGCGCTCGGGCCTCTTCGCACAGACGCTGGGCGCGGCGCCGGCTCTCGGCCACGCCCAGGAAGCCGGGATAGGTCAATTTACCGCGAGCAGCGTCTTTTTGCACGCGCTTTCCCATCTGGTCTGCAGAGCCTTCCACGTCGAGCAGGTCATCCGTGACTTGAAACGCCTGGCCGAAAGAGCGGCCGTAGGCGTCAAGGGCATCGACAAGAATCGGGTTTGGCCCCCCCGGCTTCTCTCCCTGCGCCACGCATGCTCCGAGCCGCAGACAAGCTCGAAAAAGAGCGCCGGTCTTGCGGGCATGGATGTTTTCCAGGGCCAAAAGACTGGGGGGGGGCAGCAGGGCCTGGCTCTGCTGACGGGAGTCCGACACCGAGCACACGCAAGCCTCCTCGTTAACCCGTTCCCAGGCCAGATCTTCCACCTGTCCTCCCACCATCCCGGCGGCACCGGCCCCTTTCGCCAATTCGCGACAGCAGGCTGCCCCGCTTGCAGGGGGATACCCCTCCGCCAGCACCTGAAAGGCCAGCGTCAGCAAAGCGTCGCCGGCCAGGATCGCAAGCGCTTCGCCAAACTGTTTATGGCAAGTGGGTAGACCGCGGCGCAGGTCGTCGTCGTCCATCGCCGGCAGATCATCGTGGATCAGAGAATAGGTGTGGATCATTTCGACGGCGCAAGCCGCGGGGAGCGCTGCTCGGTCCTCGCCACCGCATGCTTCCGTGGCGAGGATTACCAGCAGGGGCCGGAGGCGTTTGCCGGGAGCGAGTAGGCTGTGCCGCATTGCTTCCAGCAGCGACTCCGGACAGCCTGTATTGGGACCGAGCGCGCTGCGCAGGCTTTCCTCGACAAGGGCGCACTTGTCCCTCAGGTATTGATCCAGCTCGTCGTCGACCTTGGACATCAATCTCTACAAGCTCGTACTAAAACGGTATCTCTGGCCCCTCGTCTTTTTTGCGGCGCTTCTTGGTCTCCGTCTTGCCGCTCTCGGCCGTGGCTGTGTGCTCAAAAGGTTGCGTAACGGCTTGACCGTCCGCATCCAGGCCCGTCAACAGCAAGATCCGTTGCTCCGCCTGCCGAAGCTGCGCGTGGCAACCCTTGAGGAGCCCGATGCCCTTTTCATAGCGCGCCAGAGCATCTTCCAGACCAAGCTGGCCGTCTTCCAGATCGCGGACGATCTGGTCAAGCTCGGCCAGGGCTTGTTCGAAAGTCAAAGGATTGTCAGGGGGTTCAGTCATGCGTGCCGCCCACGCGGGGAGTTCGCCTTCCCTGACGCTCTGGAGCCTGCTGAAAAAGGGGTCTGACCCCCTACGAAGCTTCACTGATTTCCCGCGGAAGGGGTCAGACCCCTTTTTCAGCAGGCTCCTCAGGAAGCGGGGAGATCGAAAGTCCTCTCCGATCCTTCCACCCGGCTGCGAATTTGCCCATGTTGCAGGCGCGTGAGAAGGAGGTCGCCGGGACGTACCTGTTCCGGGCTGCGCACGACCGTCTCGTCCGCTTCTCTGCGAGTTAGACTATACCCCCGAGCCAAGACGTTCAAGGGGCTAAGTGTTTCTAGGCGGGCTGCTTGCGCCTGGAGACGGTCGCGTATTTGGAGCAATCGCTGCCTGCTGATTCGCTGCAACCGTTCGGCGCAATCGTCGAGCCGTCGCTCAAGATCGCGGATTGGCTCGAGGGGCATGCGAAAACAGCGCCGTTGGCCCAGGTCTTCGAGGCGTCTACTTGCAAGTTGTAACTGCTTTTGCAAGAGCATGCGCAACTGCCCCTCCAATCCGCGTAAACCCTCCAGGAGTTCCTCGCGGTGCGGCACAATGCGCTCGGCGGCTTCGCTGGGCGTCAAAGCGCGACAATCCGCGACGAGATCGGCAATCGTCAAGTCGATCTCATGCCCCACGGCGCTGATTACCGGTACCCGCGATGCAAAAATCTCCTGAGCCACGCACTCGGCGTTGAATGCCCAGAGATCCTCCGTACTGCCGCCCCCGCGGCCGACGATCATGGCGTCCACGCCATCCAGGCGATTGAGCAGGCTGATTGCCGCGGCAATCTCTTCGGCGGCGCCGTCTCCTTGCACGCGGACCGGACAAATCAGGATTTCCACGGCCGGCCAGCGGCGCGCCAGGATTTCGAGAATGTCGCGCACGGCCGCTCCGCTCGGGCTGGTCACCAGGGCGATACGCCGGGGAAAACGCGGCAAAGGTTTCTTCCTCTCCGGCGCAAAGTAACCAAGCCGAAAGAGTTTCTCTTTAAGCTGCCGCAGCGCAAGCTCCTGTGCTCCCACTCCTTTGGGTTGCAGCTCCTCGACAACCAACTGGTATTCGCCGCGCGGGGCGTAAACGCTCATCCGGCCACGGACGATTACTTCGAGACCTTCGCGCAGTTCGAATCTGAGACGCATGGCAACGTTGCGCCATAGCACAGCGCGGAGCTGAGCCTCGGAATCCTTCAGAGTAAGGTAGATGTGACCGGAAGAGGGCCTCGCTAGGTTGCCGACCTCTCCCGTAGCCCAAACGGAGGCAAAACCTTCTTCGATGAGCCCTTTGATGGCCCGAGTAAGTTCCCCGATGCTCAAGACCTTGACGTCTTGTGGAACGCCAGTTGGATTCATCAAAGCAACCTTGGGTCGTGGAAGGTGCCCACCCCATCAGACATCAGTTGAGCGAATTTCGCTGGTGAGCTGTCAGCTTCACCAAAACGATCGGCGCTCCCTGCTCATCCAGCATCTGCTGAAGCACTTCCGTTTCGTCCATGCGTTTCCAGCGATGCCACTCTGCATTATCGAGAATACAGTACAGAGGCGCGTTAGACGAGGGAAGCAGCTCCGGACCGGCCAGTCGTCGCACCGGCCTACCGTAGTAAAACATGATCCCTTCATCCTTGAGCATGAATAAGTAGAGTGTATTTCCCTCGGGTACAAGCTGGGCCAGCAGTTGGCCCTTGGCAGTCGGCTCACGGCCCTGGTCGCGCAGTGGGATGACAACGTGGACATGCACCAGCTTGACCGCCAGCCAAATCGCCATCACAGCGATCAGGCACGGGAGCGGCCGCCCCGCGTGGAGCCAGCGCCATTTTGCGGGAGGCCAGGCAAGGCGACCGTCTATCCAGGCCAGCAGCACAAAGGCTGCCAGCCCGGCAATGGCCGGGAACAACGGAAAGCTATGCCGCGGGGCGTGCTCGGGGATGATCGTCCAAAAGACCAGGTTCGGCCACAACCAACAATGCAATGCTTGGAGCAACCGCCGGCCGCGTTCATCCCAGAGTTGTCCAAAGCCAGGCCGGAGACTGAACAAGGCGACGACAGAAAAGGGCAAGCTTGCCGCGAATAGCTTGGCTGGGTGTGCCAGCGTTTCGCGCCAGGGGTATGGTCGATCATGATGGCTGGGCAAGAGCCGCATCAGTGCTTCACGACTCACGGTATTGTAAAACGGCTCCCAGCCGGCGAGTGCGACCGCTGCCCCTATCCAGGTGAGGCAGACGGCAGCGCCCACGAGCGCGCTGACGAGATGATACCTCCCGAAAAGCAACCCCAGGCGGCCCCGGCGCCACAGCAAGGTTACCACGGTCCCATAGAAAAAAGCAGGAGCAGTCCACTTGGTGAGAACGCCGCCCGCAACGCACAACAATGCAGCCAGCCACCAAAACCATAGCGCGCGAGTCTGGTCGGGGCGGATTGCCTGCGCGGCGCTTTCAACGGCCAATCGGTGAACGGCAGCAATGGTTCTCCCCTCGCCCCGGCACTCCGGGGAGAGGGGTCGGGGGTGAGGGGCCTTAGCCGGGGGTCGTTCGTCCCCTTCACCCCCAACCCCTCTCCCCCGAGGCGGGGGAGAGTGGAGATTATTACCTGCCGCTCGCCATAAAGCCCCGGCTGCCGAGACACGGGCACTGAGGACCACAGGTTGCTCCCTGGATTTTGGCTCTTCGGCGATCTCCAGAGCGCGCAAGAAAAACAAGATTGCCGCGGTCACCCACGCCACCTGCATCATGTCGATTTCGGCGGCGCTTCCCTTGTCGAGCCACATCAAGGAGACAGGTAAGAGGACCGCTGCCAGCAGGCCGCCACGCCGGCCCAATTGCCGGCCAAGGTACCAGTACCAGAGGAAGACCGTGATCGTAGCCGCCAGAGCGGAAGGTAATCGGGCAGTCCATTCACTGACGCCGCCGAAGGGCCAACTCAACAGGGCGATTGCCGCATACATCCCGGGCGGTTTGGTGAAGATGGGCTCGCCATAAAGGGTGGGCACGACCCAGTTCCCGGAGCGCAGGAACTGTGCCGCGATGATCGCCCGCAAGCTTTCCGTGCGGAACAACTCGCCCTTGCCCAGACCATAAAAGAAAAGCCAACCGCACAGCAGCGCAAGCACGACCGAACTGGACCAGGCATGTTCCGCGGGGCTGCGAACGAGGAGCAGGAGCCAGGAGCGCCGCGCCTGCAGTGTGGGTAGCACCTGGGAAAACTGCGCGGTGGTCGAGGACATGGACAGCCTCCTTGCTGAGATAGCAAAAAGGTGTCAGGACCCATTTCAGATCCAAGTTTTCGATCACTTCAGGATCTGAAATGGGTCCTGGCACCTTTTTGCTCGTCCGAGGGCTAGTCGGCAAACTGTTGCCGCACGCCCTCGTCCTTCTGCCGGACCAGCTCCGTCTGCTCCGACCGGTAATGCTTCAACTTCTCCGCGAGGGCCGGATCTCCCAGGGCTAAAACCTGAACAGCGAAGAGTCCCGCGTTACGCGCGCCCGCGTTGCCAATGGCCATGGTCGCCACGGGGACACCGCCAGGCATCTGTACCATCGACAGCAGCGAGTCGAGGCCATTCAATGCACTCGTTTCGATCGGGATGCCCAGGACGGGCCGCGTCGTATGCGCCGCCACCACGCCGGCGAGATGTGCCGCCCCGCCTGCCGCGGCAATGAAGACGCGTACCCCTTCCAGCTCGGCCTTGTGCACGAAAGCGACGAGGTCTTCCGGAGAGCGATGCGCACTGAGCACGCGCACTTCGAACGGCACGCCGAACTGATGCAGGATCGTGCAAGCCTCCCGCACAGTCGGTACGTCAGTATCGCTCCCCATAAGAAGGGCGACTACGGGGGAAGGCATCTCTCGGTCTCCCTCGACTTCTACCGGATCCAGTACTCGTAGGGTGCCTCAAGCGTACTTGCGCCGACGCACTGGCCCCTGAACGGTGCGTCGGCGCGAGTACGCTTGACGCACCCTACTGACTACTGACTGGCAGTAGAAAAGCAGCTGGCAGTTTAGACTCCGATGCATTCCATGCCAAATGTCGCGGCCACCGCGGAGTTCGTAACATTGCCTTGCCGGATATTGACTCCCTGAGCCAGTGCCGCGTTTTCTCGAACCGCCCGCTCGAGTCCCTTCTTGGCCAGTTGCAGCACGTAAGGCAGCGTTACGTTCGTGAGCGCATAAGTGCTGGTTCGGCCGACAGCGCCGGGCATGTTCGTTACACAGTAATGGACGACGTCGTCCACCATGTAGGTGGGATGGCTGTGGGTCGTCGGCCGCGAAGTCTCGATGCAACCGCCCTGGTCGATGGCCACGTCGATGAGGACCGAGCCGGTCGGCATGCGCTTGAGGTCTTCCTTGCGAACCAGATACGGTGCGCGGGCTCCGGGAATAAGGACCGCGCCAATCAGCAGATCAGCGCGGTTGATACTGTCGAGGATGTTATGCCGGTCGCTGAAAAGCGTGGTGACGTTGGGCGGCATCACGTCATCGAGATAACGCAAGCGTTCGAGATTGACATCCAGGATAATTACGTTGGCCCCGAGCCCGGCTGCGACCTTGGCTGCGTTCGAGCCGACGATGCCGCCACCCAGGATGACTACATTGGCGGGGAGAACGCCAGGGACGCCGCCAAGAAGGATGCCCCGGCCTTCGAAAGGCCGCTCCAGGAACTTCGCCCCTTCCTGGATACTCATGCGTCCTGCGACTTCACTCATGGGCGTCAGAAGAGGCAAGTTGCCTCGAGCGTCCTTGATGGTCTCGTAGGCAATGGCGATGATGTCGGACTCCATTACGGCACGCGTCAAGCGCTCGTCCGCGGCGAAATGGAAGTAGGTAAAGACCATTTGCCCCGAATGCATCAAGGGCCATTCCTGTGGCAAGGGCTCCTTGACCTTCACGATAAGGTCGGCCTTGCTCCAGATCGCCTCGGCCGTTGGCACGATCTCCGCCCCGTGCATGGAGTATTGATCGTCGCTGATGCCGCTGCCCTGCCCTGCCCCCGCCTGAATCAGCACCTGATGGGCCGCGCGCGTCAATTCTTCGACGCCGACCGGGATCATGGCCACACGGTACTCGTCCGTCTTGATTTCCTTCGGCACACCGACGATCATGCGCGTATCCTCCGTCAGGCAGCCGGGTTATTCTGAGAAGGGAAGCCCGGGGAATCAAGGTCAAACCGCCCTGGCAGGCGCCGCGGACAAATCCCGGCTAGGAGGCAAGAAATATTGGGCTTGTGCCAATAGGCTATTCATCCGGCGTGTTCTGTCTGTTATCCTTTCTCAAGAGGCAGCCCACCCTGATGAGAAAACCGAAGTCAGGAATGGGCCGTGCTTCTTGGATGTGTAAGTGATCCCACCCATGTTCCGCTGCAAACCTCACCCGACAGCGATGGAAACCACCATGCGAATCCTCGGAAGAGTTTATCTGTCGATAATCCTGCTGGCAGGCATTGCTGCGGCAGGCACCGTTTTTAGCGCGCCTTTGCCAGGAGGCGAAAAAGCCAAGGCGCCTGCCACGGACGCAGCCGTCAAGAAGATAACCGCGACGCCGGCGGAAAAGCTCAATGTGCATAAGGATTTCAAGGCCGAACTGCTCTACTCGGTGCCCAAGGACAAGGAAGGCTCGTGGGTCAACATGTGCGTCGACCCCAAGGGCCGGCTCATCGTTTCGGACCAATATGGCCCCCTGTACCGCATCACGCCGCCGCCGCTGGGCGGCAAGCCCGAGGCCACCAAGGTCGAGAAAATCGATGCGCCGATTGGCGAGGCGCATGGTCTCCTCTGGGCGTTCGATAGCCTCTACGTCGTGGTCAACCATGGAGAGCATTATGAAAGTGGCCTGTACCGCGTAAGGTCCAGCAGGAACGATGACCGCCTGGACGACGTGAAACTGCTGCGCAAGATTCCCGGCAGCGGCGAACACGGCCCGCATGCCGTGCTGCTTGCACCCGACGGCAAGTCGCTGTACGTGGTTGTGGGCGACGGCACCAAGATCATGGACTACAGCAGCACGCGCGTGCCGCACGCCTGGGGCGAAGACCATCTGTTGCCGCGGATGGCCGACGGCAACGGCTTCATGAAAGGCGTGCTTGGACCGGGAGGCAGCATCTACAAGGTCGATCGCGACGGCAAGGATTGGGAGCTGATCAGCACCGGCTATCGCAACGAGTTCGATGCCGCGTTCAACCATCACGGCGACCTGTTCACGTTCGATGCCGACATGGAATGGGACATGAACACGCCCTGGTATCGGCCGACGCGCGTCTGCCTGGCAGCCAGCGGCAGCGAGTTCGGCTGGCGTAACGGGGCCGGCAAGTGGCCGCCGTATTATCCCGACAGCCTGCCGGCCATCCTGGATATTGGCCCCGGCTCACCCACGGGCATGGTCTTTGGCTACGGTGCCAAATTCCCCACCAAGTATCAGGAAGCTCTGTTTATGTGCGACTGGAGCTACGGCAAGCTCTACGCCGTCCATTTGACGCCGGAGTATAGCGCATACAAGGGACAGGCCGAGGATTTCCTCAACGGGTCGCCCCTGCCGCTCACAGACGTGGTCATCAATCCGAACGATGGGGCCATGTACTTCACAGTCGGCGGCCGCCGCACGCAGTCGGGCTTGTACCGGCTGACCTATGTCGGCAAGGAACCGACCGCGCCTGCCCCCGAGGACAAGCGCTGCGAGGAATTCCGCACGCTGCGTCGCGAGCTGGAAGCGTTCCACGGCCACAAGGACCCGAAGGCGGTTGCCGTCGCCTGGCCGTATCTGAATCACGTCGACCGCTACATCCGCTCGGCTGCGCGCGTGGCGATCGAGCACCAGGACCCCGCAACGTGGAAGGATCGCGCCCTTACCGAGCAAGATGCTCCGTCCGCGATCCAGGCCCTGCTCGCGCTGGTGCGCGTCAGCAGCACCGACCCGTTCCATCGCACGCCGAAAACGCCGCCTGTGGACAAGGTGCTCAAGGCCAAGATCCTCGACGCCCTGGCGCACATCGGCTGGCAGTCGCTAACCGATTCACAGCGCCTCGACCTGCTGCGCGTCTACGCCGTGCTGTTCGTCCGCATGGAGAAGCCGGATGAGGCCACGCGCAAACGCACCATCGCTCTCTTCGACCGCTACTACCCTAACCGCAATCGGTACCTCAATGCCGACTTATGCCAGTTGCTGGTCTACCTGGAAGCGCCCGGCACTGCGACCAAAACACTCAAGCTGCTCGCCGATGCGCCGACGCAAGAAGAGCAGATGGAATATGCCAAGTCCTTGCGCATGCTCAAGACCGGCTGGACTCTGGAGCAGCGTAAAGAATACTTCTCGTGGTATCTGAAAGCAGCCCATTTCAAGGGCGGCTCCAGCTTCAATAACTTCATCAAACACATGAAGGAAGATGCGATCAAAACTCTCAGCAAGGATGAGAAGGTTGCTTTGAAGCCGATCCTGGAAGCCAAGCCGGACGCGAAGGCGCAAGTCGCCCAGGCCAAGGTGCGGCCCTTCGTGAAGAAGTGGACGTTGGATGCCCTGGTGCCTGTTGTCGAACAAGGACTGAGCAAGCGCGACTTCGACCGCGGCCGTACGCTCTTCGGCGCCGCGAACTGCTTCGCTTGCCATCGCTTCGACAACGAGGGCGGCTCTGCCGGCCCCGACCTGACGGGGGTCTCGGGCCGTTTCAGCGTTCGTGATTTTCTGGAATCGATCATCGATCCCAGCAAGGAAATCAGCGACCAGTATGCCGCCATGACCATTGCCACGACCGACGGCAAATTTGTCACCGGCCGAATCGTCAACCTGAACGGCGACACCCTCTACGTCATGCCGAACATGCTCGACCCGGACGGCCAGGTTGCGATTAGTCGGAAGAAGGTGGAGAGCATGGATCGTTCGAAAATCTCCATGATGCCTGTGGGTCTCCTGGATACGTTCAAGTCGGATGAGATCCTCGATCTGGTTGCTTACGTGATGTCACGTGGGGACCGGAGTCACAAAATGTTTCAGTGAGCATTGAGGAACATATCAAATCATGCTCCACACCACGCTGACGACGCGGGTATCCTTGAATGCTCACCTGTCTCTGGCGAAGATTTCCAGCGACTTGCGCCATCTCATCAGCGACATTGCCCGCGCGGGCAAGTACGTCCACAACGCCATCCGCACGACCGACCTTGGACTCGAAGCCACCTCCAACCTGTACGGCGAGCAGCAGTTGAAGCTTGACGTGCTCAGCAACAAGATCATCCGCCACGAACTTGGCGAGAATCAACTGGTCCACAGCATCGCGTCGGAGGAAGAGACGCATGTCCAGAGGCTGGCCGCCAAAGCCCCCTTCATGGTTGTCTACGATCCGCTGGACGGGTCATCGCTGGTGGACGCCAACCTGGCCATCGGCTCAATTTTTGGCATCTATCAACGCGAGAACATCATCGGCGCCAACCCGGGCGACCAGGTTGGCGCTCTCTATCTGGTTTACGGCCCGCGCACCATCCTCACCTATTCCGTAGGCAAGGGTGTCCACGAGTTTTACCTGAACGAGGTTGGCGAATTCGTTCTCAGCAAAGAGAACATGACCATGCGCGACGAGGTCAAGACTTACGCTCCGGGCAACCTGCGCGCGGTTGTGGACACGCCGGCATACTACAAGATGATGAACATCTGGCTCCAGGAGGGACACACCTTGCGCTACTCCGGCGGCATGGTGCCGGACATCCATCTCATGCTCGTCAAGGGAGCGGGTATTTTCACGAACATCGGGGGCAGCAAGTATCCCCAGGGAAAACTCCGTCTCCTCTTCGAGTGCGGGCCGTTCGCGTACATCATGGAGAATGCCGGCGGCGCCTCGTCCGATGGCGAACGCTCCATCCTGGAAGTGCCCATCCAACAGATCGATCAACGCACGCCCATCATCATTGGGGCGAAGAAGGAAGTGCAGCGTGTGTGCCAGGTGTTGAAGACTTGATCGGCGGCCCGGCACAGGCCATTCCGTGCAAATCCTTCTTAATCCAGGTCGCAAATACATTTCGGATGAAAGAAGCTGTAGAGACGGCAACCGCACGCAGCAATGCTGGTTCGGTCAGGCGACTGTGCCTGCTGGATGCGTGTGGGGGCCGGCTTCACGATAACTTTTTAGAAACATCATCGGTTCCGCCGGAAATCTTCATTCGCCCACAACCCGCAGCTGCAAGTATCAAGTGCAGCTGCAATTATCAAGTATCGTGCACCAACCCTGGCGCCAGGGGTTCTCAGGCAGCATGACGTGAAGCCTGGTTTCGATTGCTTCCCAAGTTGCGGAGGGAATTCGCTATGGGGGATATGCTGCGATCGCTGATGGACTATTGTCGCCCGAATCCGTACGCGCGCCGGACGCCCATGGTCCTGGTGAACGGGCTGGCGGAACAGGCCGAGACGTGGTTTCGCAATCATTGCTACTGGAGGCGGCACTTTGACGTCCACATGCCGAATTTACTGGTCTACGACGGCAGCACGCTGCACCGCCGGATTGGCGAGGATCAACCCATTTCCGTCGATTATCTGGTCGAGCAGCTCTATCGCTACCTGGATGACTTCGTGCAAACTCCCCCCTATCACCTGGTCGCGAGCAGCCTGGGAGGCAAAATCGCCATCGAATTCGCCGTGCGCTACCCTGGCCTGGTCTCCCGGCTTGTGTTGATCTGCCCTTCGGGGTTAGGCGACGTGGAGCATTTGCCGGTGGTCGAGGGCGTGCGCCGCAACGATTTCCGTTCCCTGGTCGATAGCGTCTTTTTTGATCGGCGGCAGGTAGAACCCGGCCTCGAAGGGTACTATGCCCGGCAATTCGCCAACCGGCGCTGGCGGACCGGCCTCCTGCGCACTATCCGCGGCACGATGGATCACTGCGTCCGGCCGCGCTTGTCGCAGGTAGTTCATCCCACGCTCCTGGTCAGCGGAGAAAACGATCAGATTGTCAGCCCTCTGCATGCTGCGGAAGCGGTGCGCGACTTGCCACAAGGTCATTTTTTGGCCATCCCCAAATGTGGCCATGCGCCGCAGCTTGAAAAGCCGGGACTCATCAATAGGCTCGTCGTTCACTTCCTCACCCACCCGCGTCCTTCGCCCCGAGCCCGACTCCCGCAGTTGTTGCTGGCCCATCCGACCCTGGTTCTTTGAGCAAGGTGCCCGTGCGCAATTGCGGTTGCAGCCAGAGCCCGCAGAAGAATTGAATAAAGCGATCGACGCTTATGCAGCCCTTGCTTCAAGGTTTGGCCGGATCGACACCCGTGCGGCGCCTGGCCGACCTGCTGTTGCAGCGCTTCAGCCTGGCGCGCGTGCATCGTATCGATGCTATCGACGCCGCCGCGTCCCAGCGCGCAACCTTGCTTCGCCTGGTGCGCCGCGCAAGCCGTACACGCTTCGGTCGAGAGCATGATTTCTTGCGCATTCGCTGTGTGGCGGACTACCAGGAGCGCGTGCCTGTACGCAGCTATGAAGCGTTCTGGAGCGAGTTCTGGCGGCCGGTGTTTCCAGATCTTACGGACACCACCTGGCCGGGGTCGATCCCTTATTTCGCCCGGTCTTCCGGCACCACCAGCGGCAACACCAAGTACATCCCGGTATCGCGCGAGATGCTTGCGTCGAATCGCTCTGCGGCCCTAACCACGCTAGCGCTCTTCCGGACCGCGAACCCTGGCGCCTCTCTCTTCACCGGCCGCATTTTCTTCCTGGGCGGCAGCACGGATCTGCACGAAGTGGGCGGAGCACTGGCCGGCGACCTCAGCGGCATTGCCGCTCGAGAAGTTTCCCCTCTGCTTCGGCCCTACACATTTCCACCAGTCGATCTCGCCCTCTGCAGGGACTGGGACAGGAAAGTCGAGCGCCTGGCAATTGAAAGCGCTCACCTGCCCATCACGGCGTTGAGCGGCATGCCTTCGTGGATACTGGTCCTGTTCGAATGGCTCAAAAAGGTTACGGGGCGCGACAACATTGCCGACATTTGGCCCAAACTCCGGCTGGTGATCCACGGGGGCACCAAGTTTGACCCGTATCGGCGCCTCTTCCGGAGCGAAATCGGCAACGATGCAGTCCGGTTCCAGGAGACTTACCCTTGTTCCGAAGGGTTCGTTGCCGCCGAGGATCCCCGGCATGGACTGCTTCGGCTGATCACGCATCACGGGATCTTCTTCGAGTTCGTGCCGGTCGCGGAATTGGGCTCTGATCGACCGACGCGCCATACACTTGCCGACCTGGAGTTGGGAGTCCAGTATGCCGTGGTGTTGACGACTTGCGCCGGCCTGTGGTCCTATCTGCTCGGAGACACGGTTTGTTTTGAAAGACGGCAGCCGCCGTTGCTGCGCTTCACCGGACGCACGCGTTATTACCTGTCGGCCTTCGGCGAACATCTGATCAGCGAGGAGGTCGAGCGGGCCGTGACGGAGGCGGAGGAGGCGACCGGCTCAGCTATCGTGGACTTCCACGTGGGGCCGCATTTCCCCGAACGCACCGCTGAGCCGGGCCGCCATCTGTACCTGATCGAGTTCGCCGGCGCTCCCCCCAACCTTGCTGCATTCACCGCAGAGCTGGACGCAGCGCTGTGCCGGCTCAATAACGATTACCGTACGCACCGGCAAGGCGATCTGAGCCTGGCGGGCCCGGAAGTTCAGCCTGTCCGCCACGGCGGCTTCGCCGATTGGCTGCGTTCGCGCGGCCAGCTTGGCGGGCAGCACAAAGTTCCCCGCATGGATAACAGCGGCCGGCTGACGGGGACCTTGTCCCGCTGGTTCGCGGACCTGCAGGCGCTGGCCGGGCCCCGGTAGAAAGGGCGAATGCTTACCCGTTTCACGGCCGCGAGGGGTGGCCGGGGCTGAGCGCATCTATTCGGCCGGCGATTGCTAATACCAAGCCCGCCAGTTGATCTCATCCTTCATGCAGCCGAAGCTCGGACGTTGCCACCGTCGTTCGTTCGATGAAAATGATTCCACGATTAACTTCTGTCCGGCATTCGCGAGACTAATGACTCGTGGAAATGGCAGGAAGCTTAAGGGCAGCGAGAAGGTCCGGCCCCTTGCCAAGTGCCTTCGCTTGCGGAATAAGGGAATTCTGCAACTCGGCCCGGACCAGTTCCGAGTAGACAACTTTGTAGGGGATTGGACCACTTGTCGGTTCGCTCACGGATCATTCACCGCGCGCTCAAGTTCCGAAATAAAATCCGCAAGCTCTGGACCAGAAGGATGGTCCAGCTCTTGCAAATCTAGGAGGCACTGCCGAATCTCTTCCTCCGTGAACTGCTCACGAGCCAAGGCAGCGATTTCGGGGAGAATCTTCTGGCCATGTTTGGTCCCGTTGCCGATGGCAGCCGACCTGTTTCGTGCATCCGCGTCGGCGCTGTTTTCGCGAGTGGCAAGACCCGAAGCAGCGACGGGGTCCGACGTGGCGAGCGGGGAAAAAGCGCTGAGAAGCGCCTTCTTCAAAACCGAGCTTAACGGCACAAACCAAACGGAGCTTGCAATGTTCCTGACGACAGCTTCCGGGTTCCGGTATTCGAGTAAGCGGTTCCGTGCGGCAGGGTCGAGCTCCGCCTTGCGAACCAGTTCCCGAACCTGGCAGGCAACTAGGTCGAGAAACTCACTCTCGCGGGTCAATAATTCGCGAAGGACGGCGTTGGATAATGAATCGAGACGTTTGTGCCCAAGATGGAGTCTCAAAAGATCCAACTGAGCGTCTCGCTGGTGCAGGGCCCATTGGGTCCATTGAGGCTCCTTGGCACCGTCAGCTATCGCCTTGAGGAGGAGCCGGTCTCCCTCAGTCATTTGCAACCTCACGGCCGTTCGAGTTGGGGTCCAGAGGATTTCAGCCGAAGGATACTCTGGATTCAGCCTGGACGCAAGAAAACGCCGGCAAGTGAAGCCATCTGCAATCTTAATGGATTTTACTGGCTAAGACCAATGCTACTCAAGTGTGGAGGGGGTGCGACGGCCGCTGCACGATGATCCTCAGATGGGAAGCGGGCGGAAGGCGACGAAACCGGCTGCTCGCGACTGACTTACGGACGGTCCCAGCGTTGTGCTGGCCCCGACGGTGGTTCGAGTCGAACGCGGGCGCGTGGTCGTGGTCAGCGCATCGCCAGCCGTCGCAACGATGCTGCCGCTTCCTGGGTAAGGCTGGCTTCCGGAATTCCTGAAGCTAGGCTCTGCAGCAGGCGTTTTGCCTCGGGGGATCCTATGTACTCCAAAACCTGAACCGCACGCAGCGTCTGCAGCCTTCCCGGCGACGCGGCCGGCTCCATCTGCGCGAGAAGCTGCTCAATGCGCTGCCGAACCTCCAACGTAGGTTTCCTCTTCAACTCCTCGCGCAGGGCGCTCGCGCTGGACTCCCCGACTTCCTGCAGTTCGCTCATGGCCTGCTTGCGAACGTCAAACTTGCTGTCGTCCAAACCTTGAATCAGCTTGGAAAGTCGCTGCGCCTCGACTGCTGCCACCGGCCGCAGCCGTCCCTGGAAGTAAGGAACGGCCCGAGGGCTAGCAACGAGTGCCCAGATGGCCGAGTGAGCCTGGCTGGCATCACCAGCCAAGTTGTTCCAATGGGTTTCCAAAGCCTGCGGGGTGAGCGCCAGTGGCTGAAGTTGACCATTCTTCAACCGGCCGGTCATATCCCAGAGAAGGACCATCGACTCCGCTCCGCCCGAGGCCAAGACTCTGCCGTCAGGGGAGAAGGCCAACGAGCATTCTGCTCCCAGATGCCCATGAAACTGAAGGGCCTCCTGGCCGCTGTCCACCTCCCAGATGAAGATAGCCGGGTCACGCTCGCCGCCGCCGCCGGCCAGCCACTTTCCATCTGGGGAAAACGCAATCCTATAGCATCCCCGCTGCGCGCCGTTTAACGGACGCAATTCTTTCCCGGATGCGACGTCCCAGAGTCGTGCCTCGCCCTCGTATCCCCCTGCCGAGGCGAGTATCCCGCCGTTCGGAGCAAAAGCCAAGGCAGCCTCAAGGAAGCCGGGGCTTTCCATGGAACGCTGCAGCTTGGCTGTTGCAACATCCCAAAGACAAATGGTACCCGCCCTGCCTCGCACTGCCCCCGCGGCCGCTGCTAAGGTTTTCTCATCTAGAGAAAAAGCGATAGAAGTGACTTTGTCACGAAGGCCTGAGAGTTCTCGCAATTTATCTCCCGTGACGGCGTCCCACAACACGACCTCCCCATCCTTGCCGCCCGAAGCGATCATACGTCCGTCCGGTGAATAGGCTAACGATTCACGCGCCAAGTATGGGCCCTGCGGACCCAATGGACCACGCGGACCCTGCGGGCCCAGTGGCCGCACTGGCTGCTTGTTGGTCGTGTCCCAAATGCGCATTCTTTCCACTAGCCCTGAGGTCACCAGTTGATGGCTGCTCAATGAAACGGCAAACGAATTCACGCTCGAGCTAGGCCAACTAAACCAAGGACTCGGCAATTGGTCGGCGAGGTTCCATTGGAGAATCAGCCTATCCCGGCTTCCTGATAGGAGCGTTTTGCCGTCGGCAGCGTAGGATAGCCAATCGATGGCGCCACGATGCTGAACGAACGAGTGCAGTTCCTTGCCGGTGGCGACTTCCCACACACGAGGGCCACAATCCTGAACTGCTCCAGAGACGAGGAGCTTGCCATTGGGCGAGAATGCGGTGGTTTGGACCCGGTAGGTGTGGGCCTGCCATTGAAGGCGTTCCAGGCCCGTCGCGACGTCCCACAGATGGAGCGTCCCATCCTGGTGCCCCGAACTTAGCGTCTTTCCATCTGGTGAATAGGCAACGCTGGCAACGTTGCCAGCTTTCGCCTGAAGGAGGTGAGTTTGCATCTTCGAGGCTCGATCCCAAAGGCGAACGGTTCCATCCTCGCTTGCTGATGCAAGGGTCTTACCGTGAGGAGCAAACGCCACAGACGCCACCCCATTCTGGTGACCGGTGAGCGATCCCATTTCTTTGCCCGTGGCAACTTCCCAGAGGCGCACTGTCTTATCGCCGCTGCCGGACGCCAGGACATTGCCATCCGGCGAAAAAGCAACTGTACGGACGGTGGCTGCGTGCCCTTCGAATTGCCTGATATGCATTCCTGTGCCGGTTTCCCAAAGACGAATGAGACTATCGTGGCCGCCGGAGGCAATCAGTTTGCCGTCCGGCGAGACGGCGAGAGCCATCGTCGCTCCACCCTCATTCCCCTCGAAATGGCGCAGCTCCGCTCCTGCGCTGACCTCGAACAAGCCAAAGCCGCGCCCCTTCCCGGCAATCAGGTTGCCATCTGGAGTGTAAGCAACCGCATAGACATGCCCGCGCGGCAGAAGTTGGAGACGATCCTTCCCCGTGATCGCATCCCAGATATGGACGCCTTGTCCAGCGGAGGAGGCAACGATGGACTTGCCGTCGGGAGAGAAGGCTGCGCAATAGACCATATACCCCTGCCGAAAACGCGTCGTTCCTAGCCGGGCCAGTGCGCCATCGGGCAATGGGTCGCCATAACGGTCGACGTGCGCTTCCTGCGTCCCACTCGGTTGGGCCGGTTTCTTGGGCTCCTCTGCCGCGGCTACCGCAACGACGGGCGCTGCCGGCGCTCGAAGACTTTCACCTTCGCGACGCAGCATGAATCCTGCCCCCGACGCGATCAGACACGCCGTGACGACCAGCGTCGCCATAGCTTTCAGCTTGATCACAGCCATGCTTCGCAGGACGCGGTCGGCCAGCGCAGCCGCCGTCGCAGTTGAAGCCGCGGCAGTGTGAGACTTGCCCACCATCCAAGGCCGGGCGGTCCTGATAGTTGTCGTGACCAGTAAGGACGGCACCGCTGCTTTGGTTCCCTGCTGGAACAACCCCAGGGCCGCCAGGGCCACGGACAGCGTCAGCCCGCGCCGGGTCAGTCGGACGTGCAGGAGCTTCCTGGCGCGCTCGAGTCTTCGATGAAGCGTTCGCAACGACCAACCCAGCTGTCGGGCGGCCTGGTCTCTCGTTCGGCTCTCGATGAAACAGAGGAAAAACGGGGCCCGGTACTGCTGCGGCAACCTGTCTAGTTCCTCGTCCAGGGCAGCACATAGTTCCCGAGCCGACAACTCTGCCAGAGAATCCACCGGGGGCGAAGCTGAGACTCGTGATTCGCGACTGAACCTTTGAGCTGCCTCCGCCCTGGCCCGCTTTGCTGTGCGATAAGCGACTCCATAGAGCCAGTTCCCAAGCAGTTCACCTTCGCGAATAGACGCTGCCTTGCGTATCAGCACAAGAAACGTTGCCTGAAAAGCATCCTCGGCAGCATGTTGGTCGTGCAGCACGCGCCGGCAAGTACGTAACACCATGGGGCCGTGGCGTTCGACCAGGACGGCGAAAGCGCCTTCGTCGTGTTGCTTGGCGAAACGCTCCAGAAGCTGCGAATCCGACAGCCTGCAATCCCGCTGCCGTCCCACCAACCCACGGAGATGTTGAACCACAGCGCTAGCGTGCCCAGTCGCCATTTCTTCTCTCGCAATCAAGGAAGATGGATCTCTCTAATAGATACTGCACTGGGGAGGGGTAGTTGTGCCACTTTTTTTGCGATAAAAAGCCCCTGGTTGGGTAGTTCCCAATTGACGTACGAGTTGAGCAAAAGCGGCACAAGCTACCAGCTTGTGCTACAACCCGGCTCCTATTTGCCTGCCCCGCGGATCATCCTTAAAATCGAATGAAAAGGGCAAAGGAGGAGCAACATGGCGAAGGTAAGGAACGGGGATACTTTCCTTCCTGCTATCGAAAAGCCCCAGGGGCTGTTCATGAAGCTGGCGTATTACGTTACACGCCGGCAATTTGGCAAGGTGACCACGCCGCTGAAGGTATATGCCGCCCGGCTGCCGGCTGCGTTCGGCCTGTTCTATGCCAAGGTCGCCAAGTTGGACAAAAAGCTACTGCTGCCGCCGGAATTGATCCTGCTCATCCGTGTACAGGTGGCGCGAGTCAACGTCTGTCTATTCTGCATCGATATCGCTCGCTCGTTTGTGATCAAAGCGTCGATGAACGAGGCGAAATTCGATGCGCTGGAGCTATACAGGATGAGTCCGCTGTTTACCGAGGCGGAGCGAGCTGCTCTGGATTACGTGACCGAGCTGACCCAAGATAAAAAGGTTGACCCAGACACGTTTGCGCGCATGTCGCGACATTATTCGGAACGCGAGATCTGCAAGATTGTCTGGCTCGTTGCCAGCGAACATCTCTACAACATGACCAATCTCGGACTAAACGTGCATTCGGATCTGCTCTGTGACATCGGCAGGAAGAAGCAGAATTCGCGTTGAATCCCACGGCCTTGTGCCGTGGATTGTTAGGCTGGCTTCTACTTCGGTCGAGGAGGCGCGTTGAATCCCACGGCCTTGTGCCGTGGATTGTTAGGCTGTGATCTACTGAGGAGCGCAGTCCCAGCGACCAACGTGAAACTCCACGGGGCAAGCCCGTGGCATCTAGGAAAGAAGGGGATTGCTTGGGTAGAAGCTAACGTGAAACTCCACGGGGCAAGCCCGTGGCATCTTTCGAGAGCGGCAGGTTTAGCTTGCCCCAATGGTGGTTCAAGTCGCGCTCTGGTAGCACAAGCTGACAGCTTGTGCTACAACCCGGCAACTATTTTCGCGCCCGCGAATCCTCCTTAAACCGAAACGCAGACTTCCCCGAAATGTCGCTGCTTGTGAAGCTCGGGCACCAGTATTTTTCGACGTGAGCGATGACCAGGTCGGTGCCGGCGAAATGGTTGACGCCGGGCGGGCGCTCGTGGTTGTACATGGTATCGGTCATGTCGCGCATCAGTGCCACGTTCTTGCCGAGATGCACCATCTGGCGGATGCCGAACGGCCGGCCCAGCACGCACATGTTGAGATGGACGCCGCACAGGATGACGTTGTCGATGCCGTGCTGGAGAAGCAGGTTCCAAACTTCCTGGCCGTTGTCTGTGAGGGCGTCGGCGTCGTCGATGGCGATGGTCGGGTGCTGCCGTTTCCAGGCATCGCGAATGGTGCATTTGACGGGGCAGTCGCAGCCCATGTCGGAATCATCGATCGGCAGAACGGCTTCGCGCTGGGCATCGGGCCAGCACCAGCAGGTGCCCCAGCGTTCCATGGTCGCCAGCGGTACCGGAGTCGCCGCGAACGGGGCTTCCTGGGCGCGGCGGCGCGCGGGAGAATCTTTATAGAAGGACGTGACGCTGCTCGGCGCATGGATAATGAAGACGCCACGTTTGCGCGCCGTCCGCACCACGTCATTGAGCGGTCCCGCCAGCTCGTTCACGCGCGCGGCGGCCGAGCGGCACCAGTGATCGTCCCACATGTCGCAAATGATCAGCGCGGTCTTCTTGGGATTCCAATCCGCCTGCTTGATGACCGGCGTGAAACCGTCCTCGCCGGGCGTTTTCGCCTGGGAGCGGAGGTGCAGGCGGAGAGGAGCCTCCTCGCCTCGAGTATATGAGGGCATACCGGCCCACGCTCCCGTCAACGCCATCATTAGCACGACCAATGATCTTGCCATCGTTGTTGCTCCGCGTCGTGTCCTTGTGCCCGCTTGCTTTACCACCATGTCCCTCGAGGTCATCTCGTTACTCCTCATTCCTCCGGTCTCCAAACTCACACGAAAATGCATTCGGCTTGTTTAACCGCGAGCCAGCGGCGAGCGCGTGTACAAAAGGGAAACAGTATCCTGATTGTTCACGCGCTCGCCGCTGGCTCGCGGTTAAACGAATATTGGCTGCGAGAATGGCTTCGGGGATCATTCTCGCGTTGCCAGGCTCGTTCGAACATGCGTTCATATCTTGAGCACGCATACACGAAATCGGACAGAGCGCTAGCATATAGCAAGCCCACGTGAAAAACACGTCCTTGCCACAATTCTCGGTCGCCGTGAGGCCCTGCTAGGGATTTTGACTCAGGCACGTCCCCAGCCTAGGTTTGTCATGCTTTCCAACGTGCACGACCCCAGTGCCCTGTAGCGTCCTGGTGGACCTGGTTTGTCCGCGTCCTGTCCGGGTGGGGTTGCATTTGCAGCGCTTGGGCAAGCAGGGACATCCCTCTCGATGTATTGGCTACAAGGGAACCATACATGTCTCTCCCTAGGGGGCAAGGGCTGGGTGAATCGAGTACTCGATCCGTTAGTCCAAGGCGTCACCCGCACGTGAGCTATCGCCCAAAATTTGAGATCCTGGAAGATCGCTGGCTGCCAAGCACGCTCACGGTCACCACGGCCAACGACCAGGGGCTCGGCTCGCTGCGCTATGCAATTGCGATTGCGGCGCCGGGCGACACGATCGAGTTTGCCCCGACCCTTGCCGGCCAGACCATCATCTTGACAAGCGGCCAACTAGCCATCGCCTCCGATTTGACCATCGTCGGCCTAGGAGCCAACCAGCTGACGATCAGCGGCAACGACGCTAGCGGAATCTTCGACATTCTTGCGCCTGCCACCGTCAATATCTCCAACCTGACCGTTAGCTCCGGGGCGGCAATTACGGGCGGCGGGCTTTACATAGAGGGAGGCGGCAGCTTTGTCTCCCTGTCGCAATGCATATTCAGCAATAACTTGGCGACCAACGGTTCCGGCGGCGCAATCAGCGACGTAGGGTCCGCCAATGCCGGCTCATTGACGATCGACGAGTGTACCTTCGTGAACAACACCGCGGCCCAGAGCGGCGGGGCAATCGATGCATCAGGGGTGGACCTGACGCTCTTGTCCTCCACGTTTGTCGGCAACGATGTCGATGGTCAGGGCGACTCAGGCGGTGGCAGTGGCGGCGGCGCCATCTCTTTGAGTGCGGGATTGGCAACCATCCTCAACAGCACGTTCGCGAACAACGGCGCACCCTTCGGGAACGGCGGCGCGATCAACAACAGCTCGAGTGCCAGTTACACGATCGAGAGTTGCACGTTCGCTTATAACAGCAGTGGCGCCTCCGGCGGCGCCATCTTCTCCGATTCCGTCGCGATGAGTCTGGTCAATACTCTGGTGGCCGACAACAACTCTGCCAACGGCCCGGATATTTTCGGCCCCATCTTCAGCCAGGGCGATAACCTGTTCGGCGACACGAACGGCTTGAGTGGCTTCGTGTCCTCCGACCTGCAGAACGTCAATCCCCTCCTGGGTCAGCTTCAGGACAATGGCGGCCCAACCGAAACGATCGCCCTGGAGCCCGGTAGCCCTGCGCTCAACGCTGGCAATCCCGCGCCGGCCCCGTCCGTGGACCAGCGAGGCGTCGCGCGTGGGCCGCTGGTTAATATCGGCGCCTTCCAGGCCACGCCAAGTGCACTCGTGTTTTCGACAGTGACTGTGAATGGGCCTGTGGCGGCCGGCGTGGTCCAGCAGGTCACGGTCACTGCCGAGGACGTCGACGACCAGCCGGCACCAGGTTACACTGGCACGATTCATTTCCAAAGCACGGACGCCCAAGCGGTCTTGCCCTCCGATTACACGTTTACGCTCGCGGATGGCGGCACGCATACGTTCAACATCACCTTGAAAACGGCTGGGGGGCAGTCGATCACGGTGGACGATACGTCGTCCACTGTCACGCCCGCGCAGGCAAGCGGCACAGTCAACCCCGCGGCCGCCAGTCAGTTCAAGATCGTAGCGCCGGCCGGCGTGACAGAAGGAGCTGCCGTCAATGTAACGATTACCGCGCTCGACCCGTTCGGCAACGTCGCCAGCGGTTATCTGGGCACGGTTTCTTTCACGAGCAGCGACAGCGAGGCAGTGCTGCCCGGGGATTACACGTTCCTGGCCATCGATCTGGGCACGCACACCTTTGTCGGCGGACTGATCATGAGCACGAAGGGTGCGCAGACGGTTGCGGTCGCGGACGCGGCACTGCCTTCGATAACAGGCAGCACAGCATTGGTCGTTGAGGAGGTGGCTCCGGTGGTGATTGCTGCCGGCCCTGGCCTGATATCTCTGCAAACGACGTACACTGGATCCGGCTCGTTCTCGGATCCGGGACGCGAAATCTGGGCAGCCACGGTGGATTATGGCGACGGCTCAGGTGCTCAGCCGTTGGCGCTGAACGCAAATGACTCCTTCCTTCTCGCTCATGTCTACAGCCGGGAAGGTACTTATACGGTCACGATCACGGTCGTGGGTTCGAATGGCGCTCCCGGCACCGACAAGCTCACCGTCAATGTGCTGCCGGGGCCAACGGCTCAGGAGACCGAGGAAGTCGTAGCGCCTGGTCAGACGGCAGCTGCCAGCGTGACCGCGGCCATGGCCACACTCGTGCGGTCGTCAAGTGATCAAGGACTGGCGACGCTCATTCTTGCGAACTTGGGCGTCACCACCGTTGCGGGCCTGCCGGCCGGTTCCAACTCGTCCACGACGGTAATCCTGGCGACTTTCGACATTCGTCTGGTTCTCGGCGAGTCAGGCGACTGGATCACGGTCACGTTCAGTTACCCGCCGGCGCACGGCATCATCCCTGTTCTGGAGTACTTCGATCCGCAGGACCACGAACTGGACCCGGTCCAGGGCAGTCTCGACCGTGCGAACTCCCTGGTGGTCAACAGCGTCGATCGGACGATCACTTTTGTCCTCGATGGCACCAGCGTCCCGGCCATCACAGGTCTCAATGGAACGGTATTCACGATCTCTGTGCCCAGTTCCGTCGAGTCATCAACGCAGATCGCGCCGCCCGTCGCCATGAATAGCGCCAGTGCGTCGGGAGCAACGAGTGATAGCCCAGCGTCTCAGGCACTTGTGGTGACGACATCTTTCCAGCGCACAACGCAGTTGACGTTGGCATTGTCTGCATCGCAGGGAGTGAATGCTAACTCGGAAGGCAGCGGCACGGCGGAGGATTCGAGCCGGAAGGAGAGTGAAGGAGCCGCGTGGTTGCGCATGCTCCTGGAATTGCTGGAGAGCGACCCGCGGTTTCTGATGATGTTCTCGTCTGACGCGGCGTTGCCGGCCTCGATGCCGGTGCACAGCCAAGATCAGGCATTCCCGCCACCGACCGTTCAACCCGCGCGAACCGGTGTGGGGGAGCATCTGAGGAGCGAACCGGCCAGAGCACCTGACGCGGATGCCGGCACGCAGTCACGCATGGATAGCAAGGATGCCTTCTTCGCCAGAATTACCGCGGCGGAATGGAATTTACCGGCGCCGGGGTACGATCGCGCTAACAAGAAAGATGGGGACAAATCCTGCTACGATCCTTCGTGGGCCGTGGCCGCCGTTCTGGCGGGCCTGGTGCCCCTTGCACGGCCGATCCCGGCCAAGCGGCCGCTCCGGCTGCGAGCCTAGGCAATCTCCCAGCCATTCCGATAGCTTTCCTTGATAAACACGTCCGCCTCGGAAGCGCCTTTCGCCTTGAGGTTCCCGGCATCCCATTCGATCTCACGGCCCGTGCGCAGGGCAAGCACGCCGAGCAGCACGATCTCGGTCAAGCGCGCGCCATATTCGAAGTTGCTGCCCGCAGGCTTGCCGCCCTTGCAGGCGTCGAGCCAATCGCGATGGTGGCCTTTGGTCCGTGGCAGTGTGGGGGGCGGAGGCGTGACGCCGTTCATCAAAATGCGAGGTTTGCCGCCCGCGCCGCCGCAGATAAGCGCGCCCTTGTCGCCCACGAAAAGAACGCCGCGCGCCGGCAGCCCTTCCTTCGCGGACAGCCCAGCAGGCCTTTCCGGTCCAAGGCCGCCGTCATACCAGGTGATCTTCACGGGCGGCCGATCCCCCCGCGCATCGAAGTGATAGTACGCGATGGCACCGTGCGGTCCGATATCCGCATCCATCGGGCCAGCCGCCCGCGCTGTGACCCGGCTCGGTGCATGGAGGTCGAGCGCCCAGCAAGCAGCGTCCATGTCATGGCAGCCGAAATCGCCCAGATTGGCGCAACCAAACGCCCAGAAATCACGCCAGGCCACGGGGAAGTAGGCCGGGTGATAGGGCCGGACCGCGCGTGGCCCCAGCCACAGGTCCCAATTCAACCCCGACGGCACGGCGACCTTCTCCGTCGGTCGCCCCGTGAGCGTGGGGTTCCAGCGCCGGGCACTGACCCAGGCATGAACCTCGCGCACCGTGCCCAGGGCGCCGCTCCAGATCCACTCGCACGTTTCCCGGATGCCGTCGGTCGAATGGCCCTGGTTGCCCATTTGCGTGGCGACGCCGGTCTCCTTGGCGATGCGGGCCACCTGCCGGGCTTCCCACAGGTTATGCGTCAACGGCTTCTCGCAGTAAACGTGCTTCCCCGAGCGCATGGCAATCGTCGACACATAGGCGTGCAGATGGTCGGGCGTGGCGCACAGGATCGCATCGATCGCCTTTTCCTTGTCGAGCATGACGCGGAAGTCTTCATAAGTCGTGCAGCGGGAATTGGGTGTGGTGCCGGCGTAATGCTTCTCGATCTCGTTTTGCACGGGTCCGCGCCCGCCGACGCCTTTGAAATAGAACCGCTCCAGGCTGAACGATTCCGCCGGGTCCGCCACGGCGATAACCTGTGCGTCCGCTTGCTTGAATAGCTCGCGCACGTTGGTACGCCCCTGCCCGCCCGCACCGACGAGCGCGACGTTGACCTTGTCGCTCGGCGGCACATATCCCCGGCCGCCCAGCACGTGCCGGGGCACGATGGTGAAGACCCCAGCCGCCGCAACCCCCGCCTTGAGAAACTCACGCCGCGACGCTCGTTTGCACCCGCTCATGAAGACCCAACCTTTCCTGATGGACCTCGTGCACCTCCGCCCGCCTCTGCCCTATATTACATCCTGAATGCTGGAGAAGGAGCTGGTCGATTGGTCAGGGAATAGCGGAACGAGCCCGCCGGACCTTCCTTGAGGGGTCAAGCATCCGCTACACCCGCAGGGAAGACGAAGGCTCGACATGGAACGCGGGTATCACAGGGGCGGCCATTGGCGGTCGAGCCCTTCCCGCTCAATGTCACGGACCTGGCTCTCGCTCACGCCAAATCGTTCCATCACGAACCGGTGCGACTGGGCCACGTCCATTTCGTGGTCCTGGGCGTCCACAATGGCGAGGAAAATCTCCTTGCGGCTCTCTTCCGACAACAATTCCTGGCTATTATCCTGCTTCATGCGACTTCTTCCTTTAGTTTGACCATTTTGACGGGCAGCAGGATCATACTCCGAACCCCAGGAACTCGGCAACCGCAGCCTTCGACGACCGCTGCCAGGAACGGCACCCGAAAGCATGGGAATGATGGCTCCAGTTTAGAAGAAATGGATCTATTGCGGTTCAAAGCGATTACGAAGGGTTAGTGGGAAATCGTGCGAGCGGCGCGTCGTCTGCGCGCCTTCGAATGGGAAGCGGCAACAGCCCGCCATGAATGATTGTGGCCCCCGGAAGCTCTCGGACAGCTCTTCGACGCGCCACATCCTCGCAAGTGTCGTCGCCGGCGGTTATACTCGGGCACATCGTATCTTGTCCCAGTCCCAAGACCTAGTGCAGCCGATGAGTGACGTTACCCGCATTCTGTCCGCCATCGAGCAAGGCGATCCCCGCGCTGCGGAACAACTCTTGCCACTGGTCTATGGCGAGCTCCGTAAACTGGCGGCCCAGAGGATGGCTCAGGAGGCGCCCGGCCAAACACTCCAGGCCACGGCCCTGGTCCACGAAGCGTATCTCCGCTTGGTGGACGTGGCAAAGGTCCAGAACTGGAACAGCCGGGGGCACTTCTTCGCGGCCGCGGCCGAGGCAATGCGCCGTATCTTGATCGACAACGCCCGGCGTAAAGGACGGCCCAAGCACGGAGGCGGCCGGCAGCGCGTGGACCTGGACGAGGCCGTGTGCGTGGAGGAGCCCACGGAAGACCTGCTTGCCCTCGACGACGCACTGCGACAATTGGCCGAGAAAGAGCCGGTGAAGGCGGAACTCGTCAAGCTCCGCCACTTCGCGGGCCTGTCAATGGAGGAAGCCGCCGCCTGCCTGGGCATCTCTCTGGCCACGGCCAAGCGCTACTGGGCCGTGGCTCGGGCCTGGCTATTTGCAGCTCTGTCCGAGACCGAGGCCTTCGGTCCCAAATAATTCTTCATATTCCGTGAGCCGTTTTCAGTCGGAAACTCGCACTGTTCTATGAACAGCCCTCTAAAGGACCCTGACTATGGCCGCCGAGACCCCAAGCCTGGACACCATCTTTTGCGCAGCTGTGGAAATGGCGTCGGCGGAAGACCGGGCTGCCTACATCGCCCAGGCCTGCGGCGACGATCTGGACTTGCGCTCGCAAGTGGACAAACTGGTGAACGCCCACTTCCGCGCGGGCAGGTTCCTGGAGAAACCGGCCGTGGGCCCCCTCGCTTCAGGAGAGCAGGCCAGCGTGTCGGCCGAGACGACGGTCGCGCCCGCTCCCCTGGAAGGGCCCGGCATGCACATCGGCCCCTACAAGCTGCTCCAGCAGATCGGCGAGGGCGGCATGGGCACTGTCTTCATGGCTGAGCAGGCCCAGCCGGTCCAGCGCAAGGTTGCATTGAAGGTGATCAAGCCGGGCATGGACTCGGCCCAGGTCATCGCCCGCTTCTCGGCCGAGCGGCAGGCCTTGGCGCTCATGAATCATCAGAACATCGCCCGCGTGCTCGATGTGGGCGCCACGGACAGCGGCCGGCCCTACTTCGTCATGGAGCTGGTCAAAGGCGTGCCCATCACCAAGTTCTGCGACGAGCAGCATCTGACGCCGCGCGAGCGTTTGGAGCTTTTTATTCCGGTGTGCCAGGCGATTCAGCACGCCCACCAGAAGGGGATCATCCACCGCGACATCAAGCCGTCCAATGTGCTGGTGACGCTCTACGATGGCAAGCCGGTGCCCAAGGTCATCGACTTCGGCGTTGCCAAGGCCATCGAGCAACGGCTGACCGAGCGGACCTTGTTCACGCAGTTCGGCCAGGTGGTCGGCACGCTGGAGTACATGAGCCCGGAGCAGGCGGAGCCAAGTGCGCTCGACGTTGATACGCGCAGCGACATCTATTCGCTGGGCGTGCTCCTCTATGAGCTACTGACCGGCAGCACGCCTCTGGAACGCAAGAAGCTGCGCGAGGCGGGCTTCGTGGAAATGCTGCGCATGATCCGCGAGGAGGAGCCGCCCAAGCCGAGCACCCGTTTGAGCGACTCGGGCGAGAAATTGCCGTCGATCTCGGCCCAGCGGAAGATGGAGCCGGCCAAGCTGACAAAGTTGGTACGCGGCGAGCTGGACTGGATCGTGATGAAGTCGCTGGAGAAGGATCGCAACGGGCGCTACGAGACAGCCAACGGCTTCGCTCGGGACATTCAGCGGTATTTATCGGACGAGCCGGTGGAAGCCTGCCCGCCCTCGACGGCGTACCGGCTACGGAAGTTCGCGCGCAAGAACAGGAAGCTGCTGGCGACCTCCTCTGCTTTTGCGCTCTTGTTGGCCCTGATATTAGGTGCCAGCTCGCTCTTGATCTGGCAGGAAAAGATGCGAGCGGAGCTTGCCTACGAGCGTGCGTCTCACAACCTCGAGGACGCGCTCCAGGTGCTAGACGAGATGTATATCGACATTGTGTCGAAGCGATTGCCCAAAAACACGAATCTGACAGTCGATGACAAGGAAACGCTCCAAAAGGCGCTGGTTTTCTATGAGCAATTTGTCGAGCGCAACAGGACCGATCCAAATGCCGGTCAACAGATGGCCAAGGCGTACCTCCGCGTCTGCGAGATCTACAATTTGTTTCATGATCATATGAAGGCAGAGCAAGTTGGCCGGAGAGCACTTGCCTTATACGAGACCCTCGCCGCCGCTTCCCCTTCCAATCAGGACTACACTGTCGGCCTCATGAAAAGTCGGCAGCGCCTCGGAGCTGCACTCTACAATCAAAGGCCGAGGCAAGCGTCTCAGGCGTTCGTCCTCTTTCAACAGATTCTGGACTCCGGCGGCGCTCTGCCCCCAAACGCACCGGTTCTGATCGAAACAAAGGAAGTAATGGCAGAATGTTATTCGTGCCTGGGTACCATATCGAGGGATAGAGGAAACCCGAAGAGTGCTGAGGAATTCTGGCGCAAGAGCCTGAACATCTCTCAACAGCTAGCCGAGCAATTCCCTAAGTTCGAGTTTCGCACATTCTAGCGCGGATTTCGAGCGGGCCGGCGGCCATTTTGTTGCCGGGGCAGCGCTCGTGAAGTGATGTGGAACTTGGAGGGAGCCGCTGAAAGCGCGGCTCATCCGGTCCG